>RCUF01000256.1_pt1 | contig 22780 bp, 19 predicted proteins | sample 2166311 | NCBI WGS metagenome assembly RCUF01 (sample SAMN09932608, study PRJNA488358) | compost metagenome | feature: garden; material: soil; isolation source: compost soil in 4-hydroxybenzonitrile-enriched culture | place: Germany: Experimental Botanical Garden Goettingen | collected 2016-01-27
TTCATCGGATAAACCAGGGGTTTAATCCAATGTCTATTCTAAGGGGTGCACTTCACTGAGGGCAGGGGTTATTTTAGTGATACTCTGGATTACGATGGAGAGACACGGTGTACTACAGCTAGGTCACTGTATTTCGATGATACAGCAGACTATTATCATGAACGCATACGATTTTGGGTTTGAATGATCTTCAGAGAGCGTGGCTAGCGGAAAGCAGGGAAGCCCTGGAGAAACGGAATGCCCACCTTTAAGCTTGCTGTTCATCACCTAATCAACTTCGTTCGAAAGAACAGCAAGCTTAACAGTGGTCGACAGGGCTCCCCGCTTGCAGCGGCTCTATGCACACATTTTAATCCAGTCAATGTATTAATCCTTCAGCTTCAGCGCAGCAATACCCAGATATTCCTTCAATGCGGTCCCTATGACAGATGAAGCACCGGGTGATGGAGTGAACTTGCCTGCATACCAGCGCTGCGGCTGGCTTGCGAGATAATCTGTCGGGAAGGGGGTCACCTTTATGCCTGCCCGCTCGAATTGTATAGCCGCCCGCGGCAAATGAAAAGCTGAAGTGACCAGTATAGGCTGCTGAAAGCCTTGCTCCTGAAGCAAGACAGCCGAATAGCTGGCGTTCTGTTCTGTATTCAGCGAGCGGTTCTCTGTGTAAATATCCTGCGGGGGAACTCCCAGGCCAAGCAGCTGTCTACGGGCAATGTCTGCTTCATTCCCACTGTCCGGGAATACTTGACCGCCAGAGAACAGGATCGGCAGACCTGTCTGTTCGTGCAGCCTTGCTGCCGTCAGTAGCCGATTCGCTGCCGAGCCCAGCATATTGCCTTCGCCATCCAGGTCTGGTGTACCTTGCGTAGCGCCGCCACCAAGAACGACAATGATATCACCATGTGCCTCCTGTGGCTGTACGTATTGGCGCTCCAGGGTGCCAACTAGCAGGTCACCAGTCAACGGGATCATGGAAGCATACAGCAACACGGTAACGCCGAGCAGCGCAATAGCTGCTCGGCGTTGCTTTTTCCATATCCATATGCTGATGCCTAGCAGTAAGATCACGAACAATCCCGGGGGTAGCATGAAGCTGTACAGCCACTTTATCAGGTAAATCATACATTTTCACCGCCCTTTGCGAGCCACTCATGCTCATGGAATCTGGCATTTGAGGCATGCTACAGCATTCGAGCTAAGGTCAGCAGATACGCTGAGAGCCGGGAGGCCCTAGCCAATCAGACTTACCTGAACGTTCATCTGTTATGCGTGCACATGCAAAATGCCACTTTGCCTACATTGTAGCATGTTTGCTCGCCGGAGGGCTTCCATTGTCCTCATGTTCCAATCGAATCTGCTCGAAGTTGGCAATGAAGAGACCTGTAAAATACGGGTCCCACTGCGTACCTTTCCCTTCCAGCATAATATGCAGAGCCCTCTCCTCTGTCATTCCTTGCCGGTAGGTACGATTCGAGGTCATTGCATCGTAGGCATCTGCGATGGCGATGATGCGGCCCATTACAGGGATTTTGTCTCCCGCCAGACGATCAGGGTAACCATTCCCGTCGTAGCGCTCATGGTGGGAGCGAACGCCTGGCAGAATCTCCACCATCGCATCAGCTGGCTCAATCTGCAGCAGAATTTTCTCGCCAAGCACGGTATGCTGCTTGATAATCTCGAATTCTTCATCGGTAAGCTTGCCCTCTTTGAGCAGCACGGTGTCACGAATCCCGATCTTGCCGATGTCATGGAGCAGAGCAGCTTTGCGCAGGGTATCCAACTCCTGGTCTGTCAAGCCAGCCAGCTTGCCGATCTCCTGGGAATAGTGTGCCACACGCTTGGAATGCCCTGCCGTATAAGGGTCTCTGGCATCAAGCACGGTAGCAAGGGTAGTGAAATAGCTCTGAATGAGCAGCTTCGTCATATCCTCCCGATTCTTCAAGGCTCTGACCATGTGGTTGAAGCCGGCTACCAGCTGGGAGAATTCATCAGAATATATATCCGGTGTGAGATCATCCAACTTCCCCCGCTGAACTGTTCTCATGGAGGCAGTGATGTTGCGAATCGGATGCTGAATGTCTCTGGATAGTATCCATGCACCGAAGGACGAGAAGATCGCCCCTGCCACGAGAAAGATGGTCGTCCATTCCCAATAGCTCATAAAGTTATATTGATCCAGGTAGTTCTGACGGATATAGCCTGCAATGCTGAACAGGCATAATGGAAAGGTACCGATCAGAAAGGCACTGTACAAAAACTTTTTGCGGATCGAGATTAGGACCGAGCCTTCGAGCGACAAATCCTTATCATAGAGGTCGTGTGCTGTGCTGCGAATGTGATTGATCACCGGTATGATCGCATGGGACGTCAGGAAGAATTCAATAAAAGCATGCATACCTGCTACGACGGGAGCACAGACAATGGCAAGTACCAGATAGCTGTAAGGGATCTGAATCCATTCCATATAGATGGACAGGTAGGTTAACAAGATTCCGGGAATCATGAGTCCCAACATATGTGGCAGCACAATTCGTTTAATAGCCAGTAAAGGAAGGCGATGAGTCTGAATGTAAGCTTTCCGCAGCTCCTCATAAGAGGAAATAGAGCCTTCACGATAAATGCTGCGAATCGGATTCAGATGTCGATAAAATACAGAAAGCTCCACTGTAATCATAATCACTAAGGACAGCACCAGCACGGTCATTAAGAATAGTGCTTCCTGTACAGGCATCTTTATAGCTACAAATATAAAGAACAAGCCCGTGAACATCACGGCGATGAATGATCCAACAATATAATTAAGAACTGCTTTTCGTATAAATTGGGTGTAAATGTCCAAGTCATCGCCTTCTTTGGTCTGTATGAAATGATGTTACCAGTCATAATTAATATCGGTTAAATGGCTGGGTTTGTGAGCGTTTGGTCGGGATTCAGACAGATTTGTCGATGGCTTGACAGATACCTCGCTGTTACGTGATGAGACAGATAGTTAAGTAACTATTTATATATGAGGTGATCGGGCGAAGGGTAGGATCTGTTAAAAAGCACACTGATATTTAAATTTTAATGTCTTACAATGCAGGATGAGAGATACTGTGTGTATAAGTTAGTATATGATGCATTTTTTTGTATGCTGCATTACGAGGCACTGTACTCATACAGGGAAGCATACCTGAATAAAGAATGCAGTGTTTTTGTATTTGTAATACATGCTCAAGGCTGGAAGGATGAGATACACCATGCTTCGTTTGAAGTTAAAATTCATGTTCAAAAATAAGCAGACCCGGCTAATCCTGCTCCTGACGCTGACCGTCTCACTGCTCATTACGCTAATTGGTCTGCTCTCGTATAACAATTATAGAAAGGGTATGGATACAGAGCTGAATACCCCTAATGTGGAGCTGCTTCAGATCAATCTGGATGTTACGAATCGTGCCTTTCGGGAGTCCGATAACAAGGCAGTAGACCTGGCCTTTCAGCCAGCTGTCATCTCGTATGTACAGGCGATGTCTAACGGCATGCCTCCTTCATCAGAGCAGGAGCTTTCTTTATTGAAAGCACTATCAAGCGAGGAAGACATTCATTCGGCATATATTATCTCCCTCCAGGACGAAGCGCTGCTGTCTAGTGAAGAAGGCTATATATCACGCTGGACCGATGCGGCGGATCAGGGCTGGATTCCATGGATTCAAGAGATTAATAGCAAGCCCTTGCTGATCGAGCGCAGATGGTCTGGTGAAGCGCAGACGCCGGGGCAGGTGGAGTTGCTGTCGCTAGTGAGACCGATCGTAGATCAAGGCCGCATCATTGGCGCAGTCATGGTGAATATGGATTACGATCGTTTTTTCTCAAAGATGTACACGCATCTCCCCAGTCATCAATATGTGTTCAATCTGGATCACGAGCTGATCTACCCGAAGCTGAATACAAGTGTACCACTGGAGGATATGCAGCATGTGATTCGTGAGCTTGACGTGAATCCGTTCACCTATGTGGAGGTAGATGGACTAGCCTACATGGCGAATCAGACCTTCTCGGATGTAACGGGGTGGCGTCTGGTATCTCTGGTACCGATGGATCAGATGCTGAAAAGCGTGAATCTGGCCCGGAACATGATGCTCTTCTTGTCGCTGCTCTCGATTGTGGTCGGGTGCTCAGCTGTGTATTACTATAATTATGCCGCCCTTCGTCCGGTCAGAAGAATTCAGCAGCTCTTGAACCCAGGGGAGCGTGGGAGTAGGAAAGTGAATCTCTATGAACTGGAGCCGATCATTGGCAAATGGGTGGGCGAATATCAGATGAAGTCACTTGTGGCTGAACGCAGCCTTCCTGAGCTTCGCTCGAAATATGTGCAGGATATCCTCAACAAGAGTATTGGCTTACAGGAGGTTCGCACGAAATGGCAGCATTACTTCCAGGATTGGGAGGAAGGGCCGCTCTCTGTCCTGGTGCTGTCGATTGATCGTTATTGGCAGTGGACCAAGGATTATAGGGAAGAGGATCAGATGCTGCTCAAGTATGCCCTGCATAATATCATGCTGGAAATGCTGATGTCCTCCTGGAGAGCAGTTAGCATTGCCGCGGAGAAGGATCATTATGTCATTGTGGTTCAGCCAAGAGAGGCTGAGCACGCGACTTCATTACTGGAGGATGCGCAGCGCATGATTGTGACGGTCCAGGAGTACCTGCATGTGACCATTTCGATTGGAGTAGGCAGCCCGGTAGCGGATGTATATCAGATTAATCAGTCTTATGACGAAGCCAGAGAAGCACTCTCCTATCGACTTTATGAAGGCTACGGCAAGATTATGGAATATGCGGCTCTCCCTTATCCGACAGGCGAATACTCACGTAGCGTTATGGACGATTCCTGGCGAAGCGGCATGAATACCAGTCTGAAATCTGGGGATATGGAGGTATGTGTTGGCTGGATACAGCAATGGGCTGAGTATATTCGAAAAAACGCAATTCAGCCGGCCATCGTCTATATGTCTGCAGACACGCTGGTTCAGGATTTGCTGAAGCTCACCGAGCTGCAGCGCATTGAGCTGCCATCCGAGCTTGCACATTACAGCACGAATCAGGTAGGGACTATGACCCTTAGCGAGATTGAGATTATGCTGTCCCAAGCAGCTGTGTATCTGTCTGGACATATGACAGCTCATAGTGAATCTAGAGAGTACAAGCTGGTACAGGAAATGATTCAATATATGAAGGAGAATCTGCATCTGAATATCGGCCTGCAAAATATTGCTGATGCTGTGCGCATGAGCATCTCATCTGTCAGCAGTATCTTCAAGGAGGAGATGGGAAGCACCGTCTATGATTATCTGACGACACTTCGGATCGAGAAGGCCTGCGAGCTGTTGCAGGATTCGAGTCTGAAGATTGCAGATATTGCCGGGCTGGTCGGATACCAGAATGAGAACAGCTTCATTCGCACCTTCCGCAAGCAGAAATCCGTTACACCAGGCAAGTACAGAGAGACCTTCAAATCCTCCAGCGGATATGCAGATCCTCCAAATGCCGATAACGCCGGTTTTTTTGACGATCAGGAATAAGATTATACGATAGATTGCACACCGTCTCTTACGGTACACTTCAGGTGAGATAAGCGCTTCTTTGGCGGACGTCGACTGCAGGGTTCAGAGCCCATAGGGAATGATATCCTCATGAAGCAGACTATGAAGAGACGGAGGTGACCCTACAGAAAAGAGGGGATGGCAGTGAAAGGGCATGGATGGCGGAAATATATAGTAATTGCAGGTGCATGTATCGTTTTGCTAATGATCATTATGATGGTGCTACCAAGCAGTAGATTCTCATCGGATGCTGTGCAACGTGACGCGGCTTCCTTTCCCAACAAACCTATTACATTGGTCGTGCCTTATGCTGCTGGTGGTGGGACCGACATCACGGCCAGAGCAATGGCTGAGGCTGCCGAGAAGTATCTGGATCAGCCGATTGTCGTGGTGAACCGGACAGGGGGAGGCGGAGCGATCGGGCTTATGGAGGGAGCGAGCGCCCGGCCAGATGGTTATACGGTAACGTATCTGGTGGCTGAACTGACGACATTGCCCCATATGGGATTGCTGCCCATTACCTATGAGAAATTCGAGCCGATTGCCCAGACGAATTTTGATCCTTCTGCCATCACGGTTCGTGCAGATGCGCCGTGGACGACGGCGGCAGCGTTTCTGGAGTATGCACGAACACATCCCGGAGAAGTGAAGATGGGAAATGCGGGTACAGGCAGTATCTGGCATCTTGCCGCTGCTACGTTGGAGAAAGAAAGTGGCGTTACGTTTACACACATCCCTTATGAAGGAGCTGGGCCAGCAGTATCGGCTCTGGCTAGTGGCTTTGTGGATGCCGTTCCAGTCAGCCCTGCCGAGGTGAAGTCCCTGGTTGAACAGGGGCAGCTTCGTACGTTGGCAGTGAACACTGCCGAACGTTCGGAAGCGCTTCCTAAGGTGCCGACTCTTTATGAGGCTACTGGCCTAAGATTTGAATTCATTGGAACACTCAGGGGGCTGGCCGTTCCAAAGGGGACGCCACAGGAAATTACGGATCGTCTGGAGCAGGCGTTCATGCAGGCGACAGAGGACCCGATGTTCCGAGAACGAATGCGACAAAATGGCTTGGGATTAATGGTTAGAGATAGCGAGAGCTTCGGTAGTCAGCTGAAGGAATATCATGATTTGTTCGCGCGACTGATCCCGGAGCTTGGCCTAAGTCGAAAATGATACCGCTTTAACTAAGCTTGGCTTCATCTTATATAGAGCAAGTGGGGATGGAGCATACAGAGAGGACAGATTAATGTATGAACATTAAGAAGAAAATTGACAAGATTCCCGGTGGCATGATGCTGGTGCCGCTGTTCATCGGGGCCATAATCCATACCTTTTGGCCAACATCGGGTGCATATTTCGGTTCCTTTACGAACGGACTAATGACTGGTACCGTGCCTATTCTGGCTGTATGGTTCTTCTGTATGGGAGCTTCAATTGATGTAAGGGCTACGGGTACAGTGCTTCGCAAATCGGGCACACTGGTTCTAACCAAGATCGCAGTGGCATGGGTGGTGGCTATCATTGCTGCCCAGTTCCTGCCGGTAGGCGGAATTCAGACCGGGTTCTTCGCCGGACTATCCGTACTGGCCTTGATTGCGGCTATGGATATGACCAATGGCGGGCTGTATGCCTCTATCATGAATCAATACGGTTCGAAAGAAGAAGCAGGGGCATTCGTACTGATGTCGCTGGAATCCGGACCGCTCGTAACGATGCTGATTCTGGGAAGTACAGGTATGGCGGTATTTGAACCACATGCGTTCTTAGGTGCGGTATTGCCTTTCCTCGTAGGCTTCCTGTTGGGGAATGTGGATCATGATTTCAGAGCCTTCTTCGGCAAAGCTACTCAGACATTGATTCCGTTCTTCGGATTTGCTCTAGGAAGCTCGATTGATCTTAGTGTCATCCTTCAGACAGGTGTCCTTGGTATTCTGCTTGGTATAGCAGTTATCATTGTAACAGGCATTCCGCTGATGCTCGCAGATCGCTTCATCGGAGGCGGTAATGGTACCGCAGGGCTTGCAGCCTCCAGTACAGCTGGAGCAGCCGTGGCCAATCCGATGATCGTGGCTACGATGAAGCCAGAATTCATGCCAGCGGCACAATCCGCGACAGCACTGGTAGCAGCATCGGTCATCGTGACCTCTATTCTGGTCCCTATCCTGACCGCCTACTGGGCGAAATACAAGAACAGTCAGAATGGCAGTATGAATAGTGGCGCCGGTAAGGGAAATACAGGTGGCCAGACCTCCATCGATACACAGGCTTCAGCCAAGGCCTAGATGAAGCTTTCCGTTTCACTAACGTTCGTTTTTCATCAAATAAGCATGTCGTAAGGATTGCCCAAGTGGCAAGTCTTCTCGATACAGGTAGGTTGTTGTAAGATTATTTCTTATAACAACCTGTTTTTAACATTATAATAGTTATCTTTGATCAGCCTGTCATAACAATTGCGGGCTTATTCGCATATTTGTCCATTCGCTGCATACGATTAGGCGATGAATGTATGTGAAGGGGCGAGAGTGAATATGACATTAAACCAATGGTCATGGTCAGAGCTGGTCATGAGTTATGTGCCTCATGGCGGTGAGCTGATGAACGTGGAGAGACTTGATGGTCAGGCTGCGATTCTGCCCGCGGATCTCAGGGGTAGTGGACAGGCAGACATTGCCGCAGTCTATCGTTGGAATGCCAGCTTATATGTGCTGGTGCTCGTAAATAATGGTGGCAGCTGGAGACAGGCAGGTCATCTCGCTGGGCCTGGATATGCTGTATCTGCACTCACGGCTGCTCCATTGATCGGTACAGGACAGCCGCAGCTGCTTGTAGGCTGGCGTACTCACACTAATCGTTGCCTACTCTCGGTCTATGATTACGATGAAGCGGGACTTAGAGATATTACGCCAGGCCCGATCCAATTCAGTCATATGGATGTAGAGGACATCGCCGGCGAATATGGTACCGATGGGGTGGCGGAACTGGCCCTATGGCTCCATGAGACCGAATCGGCCTATCGTATTGATATTTTTCGTTGGTCAGGTAGCGGGCTTGTGACGGCCCAGGATACCTATCCGGCTTATTTTCCGAAGGTCATCCGTTACTATGAAGAGCTACAGCAAGCTTATCCGGATGAGCCTGTGTACGGCTATTACCTGGCGGATGCACAGCTGCGTACCGGAGCGCTGCAGTCAGCGCTACATACTGTGAGTAGCACGTTAACGCTACCACAGTCTGCCACATCCAGAAGCCGCTTGCTTGGTCTGGAGCAATGGATTCTGACTGCCGGTCAGCAGGAGGGCTTCTGGCGAACGGTAGGCATGTATCCGGTATCACTCAAGACGACGGAGGGTCTGAAGTGGGGCTATATCAACCAGACTGGGCAGCTTACCATTCAGCCGCAATTTGATGATGCACGAGATTTTGAGCATGGTCTGGCTGTTGTTAGCAAGCATAATAAATATGGATTGATCAATGCGGCAGGCCAATTCGTGGTCCAGCCTGTGTATGATTCAATCGGTCCATATTCCGAGGGCCTGGCCGTCGTATCGGATGCCAGAGGCTACAGGCTAATGAATGAAAGAGGGAACATTATTACTCGCAGGGCTTACTCGTACATTAACGCTGTCAAGAATGGCAGAGCGGTCTTTAGCGACACGATTCAGACACCAGGGGGTCAGGAGCAGACGCGTTACGGCTATCTGGACCAAGCAGGTCATGAGGTCATCCCAGCCCAATATGAAGAGGCTTACGATTTTCAGGAGAATCGTGCCATAGTGAAGCTTCCAGCGGGGGCTTATGCACTGATTCAGAAGGATGGAACCAAGCTGCACGAATACAGTTATCCAAGTGTCGGTCCCTATGCGGACGGATTAATGGCCTTCCAGCAGGAGGAGGCCGGGAAGTATGGATATATCAACGAACGTGGGGATGTCGTGATTCAGCCTGCATTTACATTCGCGATGCCGTTTCAGCAAGGACGGGCTATCGTGAATACGTCAGAGGATGGGGAGAACCTGTATGGTGTCATTGACCGTCAGGGCAGATACATTGTGCCGCCGGAATACAACGATATTCGCAGTCTGGGTGCCGGACGGCTGGCCTTGGGAAGAGCTGTCGATCCTTCGCAGCCCTTCCTGGGATCATATTATGCCATCGCGGACTGGAATGGACGAAGGCTGACAGACTTCATTTATGCAGAGTTGGAGTCGTATCAGGATGGACTGGCATCTGCAACCGACGGCAAGGAGACCTATTTCATTGACTTGACGGGGCGCCCGGCTCCGGGCTATCCGCGGCTTCAGGGTCAGGGAAACGTGAAGCTGGTCTCACATGGCTTGATTCAGGCGCTCGTGGATCAGCGATTAAGCTATGTAACGCGCGCGGGTCAGGTCATCTGGAAGCAAAATACGGTGATTCGCCTTGCACCGCCATATGCTGTGCGGGAGGAGAAGTACCATCCGAACCCTGACTATCTGGTGTACTACCCACAGGTGGAGGGAATTCAAGACCGTGCCGCTGCGCAGAAGCTCAATCGCAGGCTTAAGGAGCTGTCACAGGTCAAGCCCGTTCCTTCAGATCAAAAGCTGGACTTTACCTATACAGGGGATTTCCAGGTCTCCTTCTACCGCTACTACCTGCTTCAGCTGGAGCTGACAGGATATCGATATCCCCTTGGTGCAGCACATGGCATGCCCTCATTGATCTACGCGATCATCAATCTGGGTAATGGTCGTATGTATACCCTGAAGGATCTGTTCAAGCCTGGCAGTCCGTATGTACGGGAGCTCAGTAGGATCGTGGGAGAGCAGATTCGCAACGACCCGCAATACTCATACGTATTCCCGGATAGCTATACAAGTATAAAAGAGGATCAGCCCTTCTATGTCACGGGGGATGCGCTGCATCTGTACTTTGAGCCTTATGAAATTGCACCCTATGTGGCTGGCTTCCCGACCTTTACTATTCCATTCATTCAGATTCGCAGCCTTATCAATACAAAGGGAGAATTCTGGCAGGCCTTTCACCAAGCGCTATATGGTTCATAGCCGTTACCGTCAGGCACTCCTTCCCATACACTAGCAATGTATACGGAGAGGAGTGATACAGTGGTAGAAGCCTATTATAATTGCATGCAATGCATGAACAAGCGCGTACGGGTTATGACCGTCCAAGGTCAGTACTACGAGGGCGTCATTGTGAATGTAGACCGCGAGAATGTGTACTTACAAATGGAGAAGGAAGATAAGGGTCGGGTAAATACGTCAGGATTCTATCCGTATGGGTATGGCTACGGAAGCTCTATCTTAACCTTAAGCCTATTCACACTGCTGGCTATTGCCCTGATCTAAGAGGGTCTACTAAAGCCTCCTGCCACGCTAATAGTGGCCATAGGAGGCTTCTTTTTTTCTGAAGTTTTATTGAGATCACGATATCCGTTTGGTATGTTTGCGCGGTCAATTTGTATGGACGCCGAATCGATTGACTTCGATTTGTACAAGGATGAAGTGGTGGAGGACGCGTTGCATCGTATACATCCCGGTACTAGAAAAAGGGGGGAGATTGCCCAAGGACTAGCCGTCCCCATATTTGTTCTCGTAATGCGCCAGCGCCAGCAGCGGCCAGATATATCGGTAGCTGTGATAGTGGACGTAAAAATACCCCGGCAATCCGGCTCCGGTCGGATACGCGGATGTCCACCCGTCTTCACGCAGCATTTTGGCTAACCGGGTGGCCCCGCGCTCCATCGCGAATGTCGGTCGGTCGTGCACCGCGATCAGTGCATCTAGCGCCCAGGCTGTCTGCGAAGGCGTGCTCGCTCCAAGCGAGACATATTGCCCGGCTTGATCGCTGCGGCACGATTCTCCCCAGCCGCCGTCCGCGTTTTGGATGCCAAGCAGCCAATCGGCGCCTTTGGCGATGGCGGCATCCGCGGAGGGGAGCCCCACGGCCTTCAGGCCCGTTAACGCCGCCCAAGTACCGTAAATGTAGCAAATTCCCCAGCGACCATACCACGAACCGTCCGGCTGTTGATGACCGATTAGCCAATCCGCTCCTCGTTTGATCCATCCGTGCCGAATGTCCAGCTTGGTGAAGTTCCCGAAGTACTCTAGTGTACGTCCCGTCAGATCTGCTTCCGAAGGATCGGTGGCCGCTGATTTCGCTCCTTCGATGGCCAGGAAGGTGAGCATTTCCTTGTCGGTATTTTTTTCAAAAGCTGGCCAACCACCGTTGTCGTTTTGCATCGTCCATACCCAATTCAGGCCGCGGTTCCACGCATCAAGGTAAGCGGAGTCGCCGCTCGGAAAAGCATGGATCGCCCGAAGGACGGCCGTGGAATCATCGACATCGGGGATGATCGTGTTGGTCTCCGAGAACCCCCATCCCCCAGGGACAACGCCGGGATTATGGATGCACCAGTCACCACAGCGATCGTGCTGTTTGGCGAGCAAATAAGCGGCCGCTTTGCGGATCGCGGGGTGCGACTGTCCCGTTCCGGCTTCCTGAAGGGCATAGGAGAGCAAAGCAGTGTCCCATACCGTGGAGGGCGAATTCTGGATCGTAACCTGGCTTTTATCTCCATTGTCAATTGTGAACTGCATGGCGGACAAACCCTCCACCGCACGAGTGATGGCCGGATGCCCAGGCTCATAGCCGAGCGCCAGCAGGGCGAATACCATAAACACGGTGCTACTGGCGTATGTGTATAAGCTGCCGTCTCCTTCGATCCGCTCGAGCATATATTGCTCCGCTTTTTTGACAGCCGTCTGGCGGATTCGTCTAGGCGTGCCTATCAAATGGACGAGCGCCGCTTGGATTTGAGCTGCAGCGTCCCGGCTGTTCCGGGGGAAAGGGACTTCGTCCGCGTCACGATTCGTATAGAGCTCGCTCAGATCAGGCGTTCGCTCGGTTTTGGCGCTGTATTTCCGCTCAGCCATAATCAGCAGCGGAACGAGATGGACGCGGGAGTAACCAGAGAAGTCGTAAAAGCTTAGTGGAAAGGAGGGCGGAAGCAGCAGAATTTCAATCGGAATCAGCGACAGCGAGGCTGGCCAGTCCCTCTGCCCGGTCGCAGCCAGGATTGCTTTGGTAAGCAGGCTCTTTGCCTTGCCGATGCCGCCCCGGTTCATAATATAATCCTTCGCCCGCTTCATTCCTTCATCCCAGGGATTGCTGTATCCGGAATACAATAGGGCGTAATACGCCTCTACAGTCGCAGACAAATGGCCTTCATCGTCGTCGCGATACCATTTCCAGCAGCCGTCTGGCTGTTGCGCGGCGAGAATACGGTCATGCAATTGCAGGATCAATTCTTCTTTTTCGGCGTTTAACGTACGGAAAAGGATGATCGTACAGGCATCCAGCGTCGTTCCGTTCTCGAAGCAAAACTGCCAAGTGCCGTCCGGCCGCTGCAACCTGATCAGTTCATCGGTCAACCGCCCGATCTCCCCGCGGATTTCGGTCATGAGTCGGCTCATCTTACGTTCTCCCTTCATCATGGTCATTCCAGTATATGAAGCCTGGGCGGGGGACGTGATGGAAAGGAGTTCTTGGGTGTGAATGTGGCATATTTCCCCAATACATCCATCAGAACAAATGAGACAGTTTTCAATTGATCTCAGACCCGCACTGTACTTGCCATATATCCAGATTCGGGCCTGCGAAAGTTGAATTGGAAAGTATAAGCCACGCAGGTTCGGCTTCTTGATATCGCAAGAATAACTAACGCTTAATCTTATATCTAGGAAGTGTATCAGGCGTTGCTCCTGCTATTGCTTTCCAGCGATATATTGCATATGGTAGGAGAGTGGAAGGGATCTATAGAGAAGGAACACTGTGTTGAAAGAGACCAGCCCACAGAAAGGAGAGTAATGATGATACCGCTTAAAATCCCGCGTGAAGAGAAACTCCAGCTGATTGCCAGCTTGCAGCAATTTTTCGAAATGGAGCGTTCGGAGGAAATTGGAGAGCTTGCAGCAGAGAATTTGCTGGATTACATGCTGAAGGAGCTGTCGCCTTACGTGTATAATCAGGCTATTGCCGATGCACGCAAGGTTGTTGAACAGCAGATGCTCGGTCTAGAAGATGAGCTGTATGCGCTGCAGAAGCCACTTCGGTAAGTATTTTACCTGGTGCTCCTGCGTGTTTTTCTGTATATGATTTAAAGATGTTCCTGTATATGGTATAAAGCTGTTACCTGATCCTGCATCAGTGAGCTTCCAGGGTTGTTCCCCGTGAGCCGGATTGAAGCTTGTGAAATTTAATGGTACAATATGGAAAGTTTGATTAATACAGATTACTTCCGCGGAGGGACTAAACATGAAACCAACATCTGTTACCACCATTGAACAACTGATCAGCCTAGAGAACATCAGGAGTACCAAGGCCAGATATTGCCGCTACATAGACACGAAGCAATGGGACAAGCTGGGGGAGGTATTTGCTCCTGATGCTGTGGCTGATTTCAGCACGGAGGGCAATCCGATACCTCTCCTAGAAGGCCGCGATACGATTGTAAAGGTGTTTCGTGATCTGGTGGATGTCTCTGTCTCAGTGCACCATATTCACAGTGTAGAGGTTGAGTTCGTCTCGGAGAATGAAGCGAAGGTAATCTCTGCGATGGAGGATCTGGTTCAATTCCCGGAGGAGAACCCAAACAAGTCGTTCCGCGGCTATGGGCATTACCATGAGACATTTGTTCAGCTTGATGGTCAATGGGTGATTAAGCATACGACACTGAAGCGTCTGCGTCTGGATATGGAGGAGAAGTGAACTCCTCTTGTACATCTGGTTCTATAATTTGGCAAGTAGCCTGGTCCAAGGAGTAACACTCTCCTTTGGATCAGGCTTTTTTATAAGATAATAGAATTTATAGGTTTTCAGTGGAGTTGAACAATTCAATTATCGCAAGTTGGAAGTGTGCAATACAGCTCATTGCAGCATATTGCTTGCTCTTGATGATCTTTTCCTGGGAAATAATCGCATTGTCCTGGACATGTTGGTATAGAAGAAAACATAGATTGCTTGTAGCTGTAGAACCTCATTCGTAAAGCTTTAAGTTGCAAGAATCAAACATTAGGGCTGAAATATCTATACTATAAGTGCCATGCCGTAAGGCTTCAAGAACAAAAACTCCAAGTTGTAAGGGCTGAAGCTGTTAAAGGATATTGACATTCTTATCTAAGTGAAATATTATTATCGTATTGTTAATAACAAAATAATAATATCAATGACCGAATTCGGATTATATCTACAATGGAGTGATACCAAATGAGCCAGACCAATCATCAACGAGTGATTCGATCACGTTGGGCAGAGGAAACTCTCAAGATTCTGGAGGATGGGAGCTATACCTATCCTACAGGAAAAGAAATTCAGATCCAGGCTCAAGTAGCTAACACTATTGCCGAAGCGAAATTATATACCCCAGATGAGCTTCCTGCCATCAGAGAACGTATGGAAGCCTCAATCAGAACTGCAGACAGAGCAGAACGGACTGTTAATATTCGTGTAACTGCGGAGACAACACTGGAGGCAGCACGGCGGTTGGTTGCAGACGAAGGGAGAGCGCATGCAGTATGCCTTAATTTTGCTTCAGCCAAAAATCCTGGTGGCGGCTTCCTTGGGGGAAGCCAGGCCCAGGAAGAAAGTCTTGCACGTTCATCAGCATTGTATCCTTCCATCGTGCAGATGGAGGAAATGTATAAGTTCAATAAGCGCCAGCGCACGTGCATCTACTCGGATTATATGATCTTTTCCCCGGAGGTACCGGTATTTCGTAGAGATGATGGGGGGCTGCTCGAGGAGCCATATTGTGTGTCGATGATCACTGCTCCAGCTGTTAATGCAGGAGTGGTGCGTGAACGAGAATCGGAGAATGTGGAGCGCATCGCAGAAGTTATGCTGAACCGCATTCGCGGGATTCTGGCGGTCGTGGCAGAGCAGGGAATGGATACGCTCATTCTCGGAGCATATGGATGCGGGGTATTCCGTCATAACCCGGTGGAGGTAGCGGAGTGGTTCCGTAAGGTCATCGTGGATGAGAATTATGGTAGTCTATTTGAGCGTATTGAATTCGCGGTACTGGACCGTAAAGCCGATGGACGGACAATTGGAGCATTCCGAGAAGCCTTTGACGTAAAGTAGAAGTAGAAAGTGACAAGTACTGGCATTATAGATAAGCACAAAAACGACGATTCACTAGATCGCAGCTATGGGCTACGGAATAGTGAGTCGTCATCTGTATGGAAGTGTATTAAATTTTGAAACGGCTGATCAGCGTGCTCAGATTACTGGATAACTCACGCAGTGATTCTGCCGATCCCTTCATTTCATCCATGGACTGCAACTGACTAACTGTCGCAGCGGACACTTCCTGAATGCTGAATGAGGAATCACGGGAGATGTGTTCCATGTCCTCAATGGCTGCCGATACTTCCTCGGCACCTGCAGATAGCTGCTCCGAGGCTGCAGAGACTTCATGCAGTCGTTCGTCCATGTTCTCGACCCCTGCATGAATGGAAGCAAAGGATCTGCCTGCCTCCTGAATGACTGCAAGCCCGGTCTGTACTTCAGTGGTACTGGCAGCCATGTGGTCAGCCAATACAGCGGTCTGTCGTGTCATCTCTGCAATCAATTCGGATACATGCCTGGACGAATGCTCGGATTCACCTGCAAGCTTCTGAACCTCTGAGGCAACGACAGCAAATCCCTTGCCGTGCTCTCCCGAGCGCGCGGCTTCAATACTGGCATTCAGGGCGAGCAGCTTGGTCTGAGAGGCTATATTATTCATAAGATGCACCACAGATTCGATTTTCCCGGAATATTGCTCCATCTGTGATGTAGAGCCAGCCATCTGGGCGTTAGCCATATGGATTCGATCCATGCTGCCCATCGCGATATGAATCTGTTCCTGTCCTTTCACCGCATTATGGGTCGTATCCCGGGATATGTCCGCGACGACGGAGGCAGCCTGTGAGATATGCTGCATGCTGCGCGTAATCTCTTCCATCGAGGCTGTAATTTCGCCGGCTCGTGCGACCTGCTCGGAGGCCCCCTTAGCTGAATCTTGAGTATGCGCTACGATCTTCTGACTGGCTTCTGCAGTAGTGTGTGAATGCTTCGACACATCTTCAGCGGCATGAAGCAGTGAATCGGAGTCTTGGCGAATTCCCGTCATGACTTCACGTGTGTCGGAGACCAGACGCTTGAACTCCCGTGCCAGCTGTCCGATCTCATCCTTGGAGCCAAGCTCCACATTGACGGTCAGGTCACCTCGACCAACCTGTGCAATGTTCTGTCTGAGCCTCACAAGCGGGCGAGTCAAGACATGAGCGAACAGATAGACGAGTAGAACGCTGATTAAGACAATCCCCAGTGCGGTCCAGATCATCGTAAGCCGATTCTGTGCCATCAGTTCATAGACGGCAGTGGAATCCAGATCAGCCCCAACCAGCCCAAGGATTTCCCCGCTCTCGCTATGGATTGGTACATAGGCTGTAATCGTAGCCCCATACTCATCGCTCGTGAGCTCGCCCCGGACAGCTTCATTCTGGCTAAAGGCCTGCAGCATGCCATCATAATGTGTTTCTTCGATTGAACCAAAAGGCGAGAAATCATCCTCACTTACATCCGCAGCAGCCCCATCGACGACATAGTAATACATGGAGGAGCCGCTTTCCTCACGCGCTCCAAGGGTGTACCTGTGCTAAGCTCCGCGTATTGATTGATGTCGATCAACTGGACGGCGCGTTCGGCAACGGCTTGTGCCTGCATGCCCATGGACTGTTCCACGAGCTGCGCCGAGGAGCGATACAGCGTAAGGCCTAATATGACCCCTGCTCCTAACAAAAGACAAGAAAAAAATAAGAAAATACGCATAAACAAAGTATTCATCCGTTAACGTGCTCCCCCTGACATCATTCATACTGCAAATTATCTAATAAGCTGCTCTATGTATTGCTTGGAATCTCCGGCTCGCGTAAAATTTATGTAATTACGATGTTGGTATTAATTTTAAATATCGGCATCTGATAGGCAAAGAATTAGCCCTGGAGAGGAGCTGACTATGATCTACATCACAGGTGATATTCATGGAACGATTAGCGTCGGTCAGCGTTTCAATACGAGAAATTTCCCGGAGCAGAAAGAGTTGTCCAAGAATGATTATGTGATCGATCGAGCAGTGGAATGGAGGCCGCATACATAGAATCAACGATAGTACCATTCATCTGATGCGAGGCCAGGTATTTACCGTAGTAGGACATACTTTCTTTACCTTTGGTGGAGCGGCATCGCACGATATCGAATATCGCAAGGAAGGGAAGTCGTGGTGGAGACGGGAGATGCCATCGCAGGCGGAGTATGAAGAGGGCCTTCAGAATTTGGAAATGCCAATTGGCAGGTAGATTACATACTGACACACACGTGTTCGACTGGTGCCCTTAGTTATATTACAGAGCACTGTGGTATCCACATGGAATTGGATGAAATGCATTCTTATTTCGACGGTGTGGAGAATAGAACGGCATATAAGCAGTGGTACTTTGGTCATTTCCACCGGGATATGTCGTTGCCGAAGCGACAGAGGCTGATCTATAACGAGAGGATCAGGCTGGAGTAAGAAATAGATAGATTTTAGGAATGAATAAAAATGAAAGTAATGATAACTGACATTATGCGGTTGGCTGCCCTTCGAGGAGTGCTTCTGGCTGATGCACGGGGAGCTTCAGATGAATCTGCTCCACCGCACCAGCGGTGTGCAGAATGCAGCCCTGTAGAATCTACAGGGCATATGGCTGGCAGGCTATTATCAATATTGGAGATAGTGAGGATATTTCAAAGGATCTCGATATACCTGAACATGTATACTTATCCAATCATGTTCCCCAATTGCAAATCTTAAAGAAAGCTGATGTGGTTGTGTCACATGGTGGGTATGGGACGATCAAAGAATGTATTGCTTACGCTGTTCCAATGGCGGTTTTTCCCTGTATATATGACCAGCCCGGTAACGCGGCACGTGTCCAATACCATCAGCTTGGTATTAAAGGAGATATCCATCGAATCCAGCCTAGCGAATTAACCCAGATGATAGATTCCTTATTAAATAACAGCATCTATAAGGAGCGAATTACAAGCTTAAGAGAACAGATAAGGGTATTAAATGAATTAAATCATGGAATCGAACGAATAGAAAATGCTCTGACTGGTTCAATATCATAGATGGAGGTTTTAGTATGGGTCCACAACCTCGGGTAGTGGTACTTGATCTGGATGGGACGATTATCGGGAGCAACGAACAGGTCTCAAATGTAATGACTGAGAAGATCAATGAGCTGAAGGCCAATAAATATCCTGTTATTATTGCTACAGGAAGAACGTTATTGGGATGCTCCAAGATTTTGGATGTGCTACAGCCGGAATGGCCTGTTATTTGTTTTGATGGACGTTACGTCTATGATTACTCTAGAAAAACTGTTTTATATTCGGAAACGTTACCGGATCATGCAATGGCAAAAATTATTGCAAAGTATAGCACTTCCTTTTACATTATTCAGGAGCATGGGGGGATGTTGACCGCATCTTCCGAGGAGAGCAGGATGTATTTTTCTCTTTATTATGGTATTTCCAGAGGATTAATTAGCGTGGGAGAGACGCGAGAGCCCGTCGTCTGCCTCTATATGAAGTCTAAGCCCAATCAATTTGGCACATACTTTAAGAAAGTTCTGGTTCCCGAGGTGGAGGAGTTGGGACTAGAAATTAAGGAGCGGCAAAATGATTGGTTTGTTATTCGTTCCGCGGCGGGAGATAAAAAAATCGGCCTTGATTTTGTAGTCAATTATTGTGGTTTTGAAATGAGCTCCACCATAGCCATTGGCGACGGGAATAATGACATCGAAATGTTGAAAGGAGCTGGTACATCCATAGCGATGCTAAACGGTGAAGAACATGTTAAACGTATTGCTACCTATGTAGCCGGACATGTGGACGAGGACGGGTTGTTATTTTATTTGGAAAAAATTCTTGAAGGAAGCATCTAGCATTAGTATGAATTGAAGGAGGATGGCGATATGGATGCGTCGATAGTAATATCACCATACAATGATGAATGGGCTATAGAGTTTCAGAAAGAAAGCAAAAAGATCATGGAGGCTATCGGAGATAAGGTGATTAGCATTGAACACATTGGAAGCACTTCGGTTCCTGGCTTGGGAGCCAAAGCTTTGATTGACATGATGGTAGCTATCAATAATATTGATGATGCCGATACGTTAATAGAGCCATTGGCCCGATTGGGTTATGAATTTGTGCCTAAAACAGAGTTTCCTAAGCGACGTTTTTTCAGAAGGGGCGAATGGAGAGCCGGGACTCACCACTTACATGTATATGAGCAGAACAGCATCGAATGGCAGGAGAATATTTTGTTCCGTGAGTATCTTAGACGGGATCCGGAGACAGTGAAGCAGTACCAACGATTGAAGGAAGAACTAGCTGCTAAATTCCGAAATGATCGGGTAGCATATACCCAAGGAAAAGCAGATTTTATACGTTCTATTATAGATACTGCATGGAGGGAGCAAAAGTAGCTATTCTTACTAAGGAACTTATACAAAATGCTGAGGATCAATAGAGCGCTCATTCAAAATGCTTACGACTCAATAAACGATTTTTTGGTAGATGCTTTAAAGGACGATTTTTACATCTATTTTATAATTGATAGGTATGGAATATCTAATTACAGGCTTAATTATCTTACGAATCATAGTATTCATGATATTTTTGTGTATGGGATTGATGAAGAAAATTTTTTAGTTGCTGACCATTTTTCGAATGGTATTTACAGTTATGAAGAAACTCCATTTTATCAAATAGAGAATGCATATAACATGGTTACTGAGAACAAGTTAGATGATTGGTTGGGCGGCATACATTTAATTAAATACAAAGAAAATCGGATGTATTTCGGTCTAGAACAAAAGTATATATTTGATTTAGAGAAGATTTTAATTGAGTTGGATGATTATTTAAATTCATATAAGACTGTAAAAAGATATTCAAACCCGCACGAGCAATGGATGTTACATGCAAGTGATATGGGCTTTGGTCTTGAAGTATACGATATAATTATTACCTATTTGAAAGAAGTGAACAAGCCAAGCGATAGAAGACCGCTATTTGTTTTATTTGAGCATAAGAAAATGATGTTAATGAGAATCAACTTCCTTCAACAGAAATATAAAATGTCCTATGAGCTCGTTAATCAATATGCTGAAATTATGAAAGAAGCAAGGATCATCAATTCGCTTTACATAAAGCTAATAATCACAGGGGAACTAACAATTCGTGATCGAATAATCCAAAAACTATTATTTATGAGAGCAAAGGAACAAGAGGCGCTTGAATTTTTGTATAGTTCATTTAACAAATAGTTCCCAAAGGGAAAGGCATTAACGTGCTACGTTGGAGTTGTGGTAAGCACGCTGTTGTTAATCACGAGTGGGAAATAGTAATCCAATTAAAGTGTAGGATTACAGGGTACACCGGATACATGGCTTTTTATACAGCGTACAGGCACAGATGGGCAACCGCCCACATACAATAAACAGACCAGCCGTGATGGAAAAGAATGACTCACGCATATTTCCAGGAGGTGTCCTCTGTGCCCGGATTGTTTACCGCAATTGCGCTGTTTATTAAAGAACTGACTCTGCTCGTCTCCTATGTCAAGAATAATGCATTTCCCCAGCCGCTCAGTGAGCAGGATGAAGCTAAACATCTGAAGCTGATGGCTGAAGGCAATGCTCATTCCCGTAACATGCTCATTGAACATAATCTGCGCTTGGTTGCACATATCGTCAAGAAATTCGACAATACCGGAGAGGACCTGGAGGATCTGATCTCTATCGGCACGATCGGGCTCATCAAAGCCATCGAGAGCTTCCAGACCGGGAAAGGCACGAAATTGGCAACGTTTGCGGCAAGGTGCATTGAGAACGAAATCCTGATGCATCTGCGCTCGCTGAAGAAGACCCGCAAGGATGTGTCCCTGCATGATCCGATTGGGACGGACAAAGAAGGTAATGAAATTACATTAATAGATATCCTCGGCTCCGAGGAGGATGATGTCGTGAACACCGTCCAGCTCAAGATCGAGAAGAGCAAAATCTACCGCAACCTGGACATTCTCGATGATCGGGAGAAGGAAGTCGTGATTGGACGCTTCGGTCTGGAGACGGGTGGAGAGGAACGGACACAGCGCGAGATTGCCAAGGAGCTGGGCATCAGCCGCAGCTATGTGTCGCGGATTGAGAAGCGGGCGCTAATGAAGCTGTATCATGAGTTCTATAAGCAGAAGGGGTAAGGGAACTATATATTTGTGATTTAAGCTATGACAAACAAGCCGTTTGAGGTAGTCCTTCATAAAACAATATCTTGAAAGTGTGGCGTAGCGTAAAAAGCTACGCCATTTCTTCATGTGCCGGAGTATTCAGTTCCGGTAGAATCCCCACCAAATCATTCAAGATGGTGGGTGTCAATTCCGCTAATTCTGTGTATTGCTTGTACTTGCAGATAAACGGTTCCACATCTTCGGTATGCTGTTCTTGTTCAAGCAATTCCGTTTGCCACTGCTCCAGTTTGCTTTTCAAGTCGGCCTGTTCCGCTTCGTAATAGGCGGTAGCGTCCGGCGCTATTATTTTTTCCGTAGTACGAAAGCGATAAAGTTCAGATATTTCCCTCCGCCTGCGCCCATTGTTTTGCGGTCATTGACCGCAATCTCATTTTCCTGGTTCAGCCAATCCGCCCAAACTTCCTCGTTGCTTTCCATCTCGTATATGGAAACAACTTCGGCGTCCCGGCTGCTATTTACTATTTCCGTCCAATAAGCAATATCACGCAGATAGGCAAGCTGCTCTGGTGTCCACGAGAGAAGCAATTCTTTTGGCAGGTTATTATGGCAATCTTTTTTCAGGCCGGGTACACAGGCATATATATACCCGCCACGCTTAACGAAAGGCAGCAGTTTTGCGTCTAAATACTCCAGGTCACGGCCCCAATAATTATACGAATCGGTACTGATTACCGCATCGGCCCCATAATTTTAGCCAGTAATTCGGGGGTATTGTACTTTTGGATTATTGGATACTCCATTGTAATTCCTCCCACTATAAATTAATATTTTCTCTTGTTTACTCACTCGTTCTTAGATTTTC
>RCUF01000257.1_pt1 | contig 22696 bp, 17 predicted proteins | sample 2166311 | NCBI WGS metagenome assembly RCUF01 (sample SAMN09932608, study PRJNA488358) | compost metagenome | feature: garden; material: soil; isolation source: compost soil in 4-hydroxybenzonitrile-enriched culture | place: Germany: Experimental Botanical Garden Goettingen | collected 2016-01-27
AATATGGTGTGTTATATTAAAACCGTAAATAAAACGGCTTCTTAGTCTTGGTGGTACAACGGATTTTATTTTCGCATTCAGAGAGGATGGTTTAGGTGGCAGCAGCTGTAAAAGCAAAGATGATCGTAGACAAATCTTTTCGTATTGCTGAAGTCGATAAACGCATTTATGGCTCTTTTGTAGAGCATCTCGGGCGTGCCGTATATGGCGGTATTTACGAGCCTACTCATTCAACTAGTGATGAAAGCGGTTTCAGAAATGATGTTAAAGAGTTGGTAAAACAACTTGATGTTCCTATTATACGCTATCCGGGAGGCAATTTTGTATCCGGTTACAATTGGGAGGACGGTGTCGGCCCTGTCGCGTCCAGACCTAGACAGTTGGAGCTGGCGTGGAGAACGGTCGAGCCGAATGAAGTGGGTACGAATGAATTTTTCAAGTGGGCCAAGGATGTAGGTTCCGAAGTCATGATGGCAGTTAATCTGGGTACGCGCGGAATTGATGCTGCGCGTAATCTGGTGGAATATTGCAACCACACAGGCGGCTCTTACTGGAGTGATCTACGTCGTAGTCACGGTGTAGAGCAACCACATAAGATTAAAACCTGGTGTCTTGGTAACGAGATGGATGGCCCATGGCAGATTGGTCACAAGACAGCAGAAGAATATGGCCGTCTGGCTGTAGAATCTGCAAAAGCCATGAAGCTGATTGATCCTGACATTGAGCTTGTATCCTGTGGCAGCTCCAGTTCCACAATGCCGACGTTCCCGGAGTGGGAAGCAACCACACTGGATCATACCTATGAGGTAGCGGACTATATTTCCTTGCACCAATACTACGGCAATCATGACAATGATACGGCTAATTATCTGGCACGCTCTATGGATATGGATCATTTTATTCATACGGTCATTTCGACTTGTGACTATATCAAAGCAAAGAAACGCAGCAAGAAGAAAATGATGCTCAGCTTTGACGAATGGAACGTATGGTACCACTCCAATGATGCGGACAAAAAAATTGATCCGTGGTCTGTGGCACCACCGCAGCTTGAGGATATCTATAACTTTGAGGATGCATTGTTGGTGGGCAGCATGTTGATTACGTTCCTGCGCCACGCGGATCGTGTGAAAATGGCTTGCCTCGCCCAACTGGTCAATGTTATTGCGCCAATCATGACCGAGAATAACGGAAAGGCGTGGAAACAAACGATTTTCTATCCGTATCTGCATGCCTCCCGTTATGGTCGTGGGGTATCGCTGATGCCTGTCGTAGATTCGGAAAAATACGATTCCAAGGACTTCACAGACATTCCTTATCTGGACAGCGCTGTAGTTTATGATGAAGAGGGAGACGCACTGACTGTCTTTGCAGTGAACCGTCATTTGTCTGAATCGCTGGAGCTGACAGTAGATGTACGCAGTTTTGAAGGCTACCGCATTGTCGAGCATACTGTATTGGAGCATGATGATCTTAAAGCGACCAACAGTCCAGCTGGTGAAAAAGTTACGCCTCACAACGGCGGCAATGCTAAGCTTGAAGACGGAATTGTAAAAGCTCATTTGGGCAAAGCATCGTGGAACGTTATCCGTCTCGCTAAGTCTCATTAATTTTCTTCTGTAAAAGGTACAGCTTCGACTGTATCTAAATAAGCTCGCATTCTCTCTTGTAAGAGTATTATAAGAGCGGCAATGCGGGCTTTTTGCGTAAAATGAGCCATTTGTCCCTCCATAGATATAGGTTTCTAAGAGAAAGGTGGATTTTAAATAAATATTATATTTATTACTAAATTTAACTAGACAAAGATGACCTTTATTCACTAAGTGCTCGTACTCCGTACATTTTTATGAAGTTAATTAGACCCAGTGCCAGACTTCCCAGGTGAAAAAAGACCCTATTATATCGTTGTCAACGTATTGATATCTGAAATGCAGGGTGTGCAATCGGACTTAAATCCACGTTATACTTTAAAAGACAGTCTATTTAAATCCAAATGGTGGTTGTAGTATTTCGAGAAAGGAATGATCTGTATGAGTCAGACAGACCAATATCGTTTTCAAGTGAACTTGGGCGGTATGATTGATATTTTGGCCAATCATTTATATAGCAGTCCACGAGTGTTTATACGTGAGGTCCTACAAAATGCAACAGATGCGATCACGGCTCGCAAGGAGCTGCGGAAGGTTGCTGCTGAAAGTAATGTATTACAAGAAGACAAGACCCTTGAAGATACAGCTTCTGAGAGTAACGACTATGAAGGTAAAGTCATCGTGGAGTTATCTGGTTCCGGGGAGCATCAGGTATTGATGATTCAGGATAACGGCATTGGATTGTCAGAAGAAGACATTCACCGTTTTTTGTCGATCATCGGTCAGTCTTCCAAGAAGGGAGCCGATTTGCTGGCTTCTGAGACTTCGTTTATCGGACGCTTTGGGATTGGGCTACTATCCTGCTTTATGGTGAGCGATGAAATTGTAGTGCTGACCCGCTCGGTGAAGGAAGGCATCTCCATGGAATGGAGAGGGAAGCCGGATGGGACGTATACGATTCGTCGATTGGAAACCGAGCTGCCTGTAGGGACACAAATTTATTTGCGCTGCAAGCCGGGAAGTGAGTTTTATTATGAGCCAGCGCACGTAGAGGAGTCTTTATTCTATTATGGGGCGTTGCTGCCGTATCCGGTCATGCTGTCTGTAGATGGGGAGACCAAGCGCGTCAATCTTCCATCGACGAGCTGGATGCAGGACCCAGAACAATTACGGAGCCGCCGTAGTGAGGTGCTGGATTTAGGCTATCGCCTGATGGGCGAGCGCTTCAGTGATTTTATACCGTTGCGGACGGCATCGGGCAGAACAGGCGGGATTGCATTCATTTTGCCTCGCAGTGTTAATCTGAACAGCAAGCGGCTGCATCGGGTGTACCTGAAGCATATGCTGGTGTCGGACAAGGCGGAAAATGTTTTGCCGGAATGGGCATTCTTCATTAAAAGCCTGATTTGGACAGATGAATTGCAACCAACGGCATCACGTGAGTATTTTTATGAAAATGAGCAGCTTGACGATGTTCGTTCTGAACTGGGAACCTGTATTCGGGAAGAACTGCTACGCATGGCGCAGTATGAGCCAGACCGCTTGCAGCACTGGATTCGTTTGCATGAGCTGTCCATGAAGGCGCTCGCCGTGGAGGATGATGAATTTTTGCGGATAATGTACCGTTGGTTTTCCTTCGAAAGTACATTTGGGCGGCGTGAGCTGAAAGAACTGATCCAAGAGGCGGACGGACTTCCACTGCATTACACATCGACAGTAGATGAGTATCGTCAGATTACGCATGTGGCGGCGGCGCAATCCATGTTGGTGATCAATGGCGGCTATATTTATGATTCAGACATTTTGGAAAGGCTGCATTGGATTGATCCTAACCTGCAAACAGAGCGTCTTAGCCCTGAAGAGGTATCTCTTTCATTTACCGGGCTAACGCAGGAAGAGCGCGAGAGTTATTACGGTGTGCTACGTGTCATGGATGCTGCTTTGCAGCCGATGCGTTGCCGTGCTGAGTTGAAGCGTTTTGAACCTGCGAGTTTGCCAGTGTTGTATACCATTTCTCAGGATGCCCTGACCTTGCGCTCCATGGAAAACACGGTTGAGGAGACAACCTCACTTTTTTCCAATGTGCTTGATAGTCTGAAAGCAGGAGTCCAGCAAAATTCGGGCTATTCCACCTTATACTTTAATCTGAACAACCCGGTGGTGGCACGGATTCTTGAAGCTACCGATACGCAGATGGTCACGGCAGCTACAGAAATGATGTATGTGAATGCGCTTATGATGGGGCACTACCCGATGAACCGCAGTGAGTTGGGACTGATGAATCGGAGTGTACTGCATTTTATCAATTGGGGATTAGGGAATGGACAAAATGCGTAATTGCGTAATTATAGGGGGAGCCAAATGGAAGATACGATATATGAATTGATGGAACAGGCGCAGGATCTGCCCGGGGGTGCAGCAAAGCTGGCGATTCTGGAAGAAGCTGTCCGCTTGGCAGACACATCAGGGTTGAAGGAACTTGCTTATGAAATCCGGGGAGAGATTGTGGACTGCGCTATTTTTAACGGATATCCGTTGAAGTCGCTGATTGCTTTTTCGTGGCAGTTGGGCCAATTTGATCAAAATCCAGAGGAATACGACGCAGATGAGCTGTTGTGGAATTACAAATGGATACTCGGTAAGGTGTGCAGCTTTTCCAATATATCGAAGACTCAAATAGAAGATCTGGCGGAAGATATGCGCAGACGTTATGCCGAATATGGGTATAATGAGCGTCCATATTACTATTATAAGTTCCGCATCGCGATGGACATGGGTGAACTGGATGAAGCACGGCGATATCTAGATACCTTCCGCTTGGTCGAGCGGGACAGTATGAGTGATTGTGAGGCCTGCGAGCAGAGCCAGATGGTGCGGTTCTATTATTTGACCGGAGAAGACGAGCAGGCGCTTGCCGTGGCAAAACCGATTTTGTCGGGTCGCATGAAATGTGCAGAAGTACCGCATGTGACGCTTTCGCAGGTGCTGTTGCCGCTTTATCGTCAAGGCGAGGTTGATCAGGCAAAGGACAATCATCGCAAAGGCTATCGCCTAATTCGGGATGACCGCGACTTCCTGAAAACGATAGCGGAGCATATCGAATATTTGGCGATTGCCGATCCAATTCAAGGAATCGAAGTGGTAGAGCGTCATCTACATATGGCACTGGACTATGAGAGCGGGCTGGAGCAGATGTATTTTTACGCGACGATGGTGAGTCTACTGCAAAAGTTGGATACTTCGGGAGAAAAACGGTTGATCCGGTTGCCGGCTTCCTTGGAATGGGCTAGAGAGGATCGCACATTGACAGAAATCATTGCGTATTTTAGGCCACTGGCAGAATCAGCGGCGGCTGATTTTGATCGACGGAACGGGAATACGTTTTATTCCGATTGGATCGGGAAAATTGTTCAAACGGCATAGAAGAAGTGGTAGCTGTGACGAATATTTTATACAGCCCAAACAATGAGCAGGTATAATGTTCCTGTGAAATGACAGGAGGGGTTATGTTGTGACTGTAACCGAAAAGGTGATTAATTTCGCACACCGCGGAGCTTCAGGTGTATGTCCTGAGAATACGATGGCGGCATTCCGCCACGCCTTGGAACTGGGAGCAACAGGTATAGAGACGGATGTGCAGCGTACCCAAGATGGGCATCTGGTGCTGATTCACGATGAGTCGCTGGAGCGTACGACAGGTTGCTCACTGGATGTAAGGGATATTACGCTGGAAGAATTAAATAAACTGGATGCGGGCGGTTGGTTTGATGAGAAATTCCGAGGTGAGCGGGTCCCGATGCTGGATGAGCTACTGGAACTAGCCCAGTCCTCGAATACAATTATTAATTTAGAGTTGAAAAATAGCATTTATCTCTATCCGGGAATGGAGGAAGAGGTTATTGCTGCTGTGAAGCGTTTTGGGTTGGAACAGCGGGTAATCATATCCAGCTTCAATCACGAATCGCTGGCGCTCTGTGCGCAGCTTGCTCCTGAAATCAAGACGGGGGCGCTGTATATCGAAATTATGGTCCGCCCATCCGAGTATGCCACTCAATTCGGGGTTACCGCACTTCATGCCTACAAACAAGTTGTTACACCAGAAGCTGTATCAGAGGCTTTGGCATTAGGCGTCGTCTACCACCCATGGACGGTGAATGAACCGGAAGAAATGAAGCGTCTGCTGGAGGCCGGGGTGAACGGCATCATTACGGACTATCCTGATCGGTTGGCGCATTTGTTGGCTGTTCGCTCTTCCTAAGTCGAAACACAGCGGAACTGCGACTTAGGTTTGCAGGGATATGACTGTGGCTATTTATTGAAGTGAAAAAGACTCTCCTATACGCACTCGTTTTTACGAGACGAGGGAGAGTCTTTTTTTGCCTTAAGCCGAAGAGCGTATCATCCACGATGACCTTGATTCCTTTCTACTTGATGCCGAGCCGCATGCGATAGCTGAACAGGATATCTAGTGTTCTGCCCTGAAAATGATTCTCTACCAGCTTCACGAAGCGGGCTACATCGTCGTCAAGCGCTCGATTGCCCAGTTTGAAGAGACTTTGAATACCCCCTTGGCTGAGAGCGAGCCCTGTATAGCGAGCTGCGTCACACTGCTCACGGTTATGGAAGACAATCTCCCGGGTATATCGGAATTGTCCGCTGCGGTGCAGATTAGCTAAATGCTGATCCTTGCTCCATTTATGAGCTTGCTGCTCTACTGGGGCTTCCTGTTCCAAAAGGGTATCCGCTTTGGTGATAAGCTCTGTATAAGCTTGCTCTATCTGCCATTGCAGCACCGGAGGCCAGTCACAGTCAAAGGCTGCGAACACGCCGCCCTGAGCCAAGACCCTGCCCGCTTCCTGAAGCGTGCTCTCGGGGTCCATCCAGTGAAAGGATTGAGAGCAGGTGATGACGTCTACAGTTCCGTCCTCAAAGGGCAGGTTGTTGGAGAACCCGCTTTTGAAGGAAATGGTTCCTGCCATTGTCGTTCCTGCTGTCTCCAGCTTGTGCTGTGCTTTTCCTCTCATGTCCGGGTTAGGCTCGATACCGACGATTTGCCGAGCGGCGTTTTCCCATATGAAAGTTGAAAGTCCTGTACCGCAGCCAATATCGGCAACTAGCTCTACATTTCGCTCCAGATAGCGGCTGATGATTTCCACGACGAGTGACGGTGCTTCCGGGCGGTGCTGATCGTAGTTGTCGGCAAAACCGTTGAAACGATCCACATTACTTTGCAGATTTCCCTCAGGGATCATAGGTCCTTTTCCTCCTTAGTTTGGACTGGGCGGCCGTGTAGATTCAAATGCTGATGTACTCCTTTATTGTACAAGTTTACATGTTCATCCATCTACTCTCGTGATTTCACAGCACCCGTCGGATTTCGGAGGGAGGAAATTCCCCTATTTTATCATTGAAGCAAGCGCCCACTCGCGCATCATGGAGTCAAGCATCGGACGCAAATCTTCGCGTTGCATACCCATGTGGAGCACGGCTTCCAGATATCCAGCTTTATCTCCAATATCATAACGTGTACCTTCCAGCTCTAATGCGAGCAGTTGGTTCTGCAATGCTACTTGATGAAGGGCATCTGTCAATTGGTATTCACCGCCCGCTCCAGTGGACAGGTTTTCCAATATAGAGAAAATGGAAGGCTCCAACACATACCGACCAATGACTGCCTGCCGCGAAGGAGCCTCTGCCGGAGAAGGTTTTTCAACAAGCCCACCGACTTCGTGAATGAGACCGTTCTGGTGAGTGGAGTCAATAATACCGTATTTACTCACATCCTGTTCTTCCACTGTGCGCACGCCGACCACTTGCTTGCCAGTCGCTTCGTAAACATCCATCATTTGACGAATCGCCGGGGTGGAGGAATTCATAATATCATCGCCCAGCAACACGGCGAAGGGCTCATCGCCAATGAACTGACGAGCGCAGCTGACCGCATGTCCCAGGCCGAGGGGTTCTTTTTGACGGATATAGTGAATGACTGCTTTACCCCCGATGCTTTGAACTTCACGTAGGAGATCATATTTACCTTTGCTCTCCAGTACCTGTTCCAACTCCACAGACTTGTCAAAATGATCCTCGATGGCTTTTTTATTACGCCCCGTTACGATAATGATGCTCTCAATTCCGGACTTGATGGCTTCTTCTACGATATATTGAATAGCTGGCTTGTCTACGATTGGAAGCATCTCTTTCGGTAAAGCTTTCGTAGCTGGTAGAAAACGGGTTCCTAATCCGGCGGCTGGAATAACAGCTTTTGTAATTTTTCTCATAGAAACTCACTTTCCTTTCGGGATGGGGAACCGAATACCCAGTATCGGCTCCCGATATAATTGATGATCATTCCGGCTGCGGTCGCGATCAGCTTGCCTAAAGCAAGTGGCAGCTCGGTTCCAGTGTGAAGCACTTGCAGTAATAAGGAGGTTATCCCCAAAACGATCAGGTTGATGACGATAAATTTAGGTAATTGACGCTTATTAGTGTCGTTTGATAGTTGTTTGTTGAATGTCCATTTGCTGTTCAAAATATAACTGTTGGCTGTGCCGCAGCTGTACGAAATGATCTGCGCCACAATAACCGGTACCCCGACCCAAGCCAGCAGCATAAAAATGATATAATCTACACCCGTATTCACCAGACCTACGATACCAAATCGGATCATAGGAAGCAGCTGGGCCATGCGACTTTTCATGGTTTAGGCTCCATGACCGGATTTGGGTCCGGTATATACCGCACTGTTGCCGCGCACTGTGCGTCCTGTCGAAATCAGGCTATCACGGGCTCCTTGCATGTACAGGGATTCACGGGGTTCAGGGGCTTTCATAGCATGAGTCGGACCATTTTCGTATTGTCCACCCAGATGCTCACGGACAATGTAAAGCGGACGTGCTTTGGTTTCGTCATAAATCCGTCCAACATATTCACCCATAATACCGAGAATGATCAGGATCACCCCGTCAAAGATCAGGCTGATGCTAATCATAGACGACCAGCCCTTCATTACATAGGAGTCGGTGAAAAAGTTGAGAAACAGTACGTACATCAGATACAGGAAGCCGGACATGGATAGAAGTGCACCGATATACCCTGCCAGCTTAAGCGGTTTAATCGAAAAGGATGTGATCCCGTCCAGACTGAGCTTGATCATTCGTTTCAACGGATACTTGGTTTCGCCTGCGAGTCGCTCGTCACGCTCATATTCTACAGCAGTTTGTTTGAACCCGATCCAGCTGACCAGTCCACGAACGAATCTGTTATTTTCCGGCAGCCGTTTCAATTCTTCTATGACCTTGCGATCCATTAGGCGGAAGTCCCCGGTGTCGACTGGGATATTAATATCCGTTGATGCTTTAAGTACACGGTAGAAGAGGCTGGCAGACCATTTTTTGAAGCGAGTTTCGCCATTGCGTTTGAGCCGTTTGGCGTAGACCACTTCATAGCCTTCCTTCCACTTGTTAGCCATCTCAACAATCAGTTCCGGCGGGTCCTGGAGGTCGGCGTCAATGACGACGACCGCCTCTCCCACCGCATAATCCATCCCGGCGGTAATCGCTAGCTGATGACCAAAATTGCGAGAGAAATCAATCAATACAATGGTGTCATCTCTGAGACTGAATTCCTTGATCAATTGGACGCTGCGGTCCAAACTTCCATCATTTACGAAGATCAGCTCGTAGGGCTCACCCATTGAGCCCATGACTTGTTTCAGCCTCCGGTAGGTTTCCGTAATAACGGCTTCCTCGTTGTACATCGGAATAACTATGGAATAACGGATGGGTTCACTCATTCGTAGTTCCTCCTCATTTATAATGTGATTTCGTATAAAGTACCGCTTCCGCCACCTTCGTCTCCGCCAGGGCCACCTTGACCATCCTGGGCGTTTGCATTGCTGTTTGTGGTGTCGCTTCCGCTCTCGGTTGCTTTAACCTCTGTACTTGTTTCGCCTGTTGTTGTTTTCCATTCATCTGTAGGGATCACTTTGCCGTGTTCTTTGATCCATGCAGTGACTTCAGAGTTACCGCCGTCCGGTCCGCCGCCTCCACCAGAAATCATGAAGTACTTCACTTGGCCGCTTTCGACCAGCGCCTTGATTTTATCGACGGTATAGACTGGATCGGAAGATACAAAACCGTTCATAATAATTACTTTTTGTCCGGCCTCGACCAGGTAAGGAGCAGCCGTTGAATAATTACTTGCTGCGAAAAGGTAGGTTTCACCTGTGTTGTTTCTTTGCAAATAGCTCAACGTTTTTTGATCTAAACCTTGGCTACCGTTGGGTCCCCCCATTCCTCTGGAACGGGTAGAAGATTTTTGTTCCGTGTCTGTACTTGTTTGTGTGCTTGAAGTATTTCCATCAGGACTGGAATTCTCTACATTATTGGTCTGGTTATTCGTTTGAGTTCCTTCGGCTTGTTGTCCATTAGCGCTCTGGCCTCTAGTGCGATCATTGCCACCCGGCATTCCGCCACCACCGCCGCCAAATTGAGTCGGTCCGGCTTGTGGAATCATGCTGTTCCCCCCGTAGACGATCGGTGTCAATGCCCAGTATGCAGGACCGATAAACATAGCGAGTACACTTGCAATGATGGCGAATCTTGTGAACTTCTCAGATTTCATTCTTGCTATTACCAGTAACACCGTGCCGATGATCCCTAGGATCAATACCGCGATGGACCAGCCGCTACCAATGGTATCGTTGTAATTTTGCAAAACAAACCAGCTAAATACCGAGGTTGCCAATACTGCTGCGGGTAACAGCCAGGAGAGCCAGCTGGAACGCTCACGGTACTGCTTCCACAATTCTACGAATCCTGCTCCAAAGAGCGCTGCAATTGGTGGCGCGAGCATAATCAGGTAATAATGATGAAAGAATCCTGCTACGCTGAAAAATGCAGCTACGGGAATCAACCAGGCCAGCCAGAAGATGACCTCTTTGTGTTTTTGTGTGATATTACGACGTCGAATGCTTGCAAGCAGACCGATGGAAGCAATCAATGCGAATGGAAGCAGCCAGCTGGCTTGACCTGACAGGGAAGATTGGAACAACCGCAAAGGTCCTTTTTCGCCAGTGCCGAACATGCCACCACCGGAATTTCCTCCCGGTCCACCGCCTGGTCCACCCTGGCCACCTTGCCCATCTCCAGAACCACTTTGTCCGTTGCCGCCAAATCCACCCGGTGGCATTTGACCACCTGCACCGAATCCGCCTGTTGCCATGTTGTTGGCACCAGAGTCATCCGTAGTGGTAGTACTGTCCGATGATGTAGTCGTCTGAGCCTGATCCGTGCTCGTATTGCCGCTATTCGTTGTAGCGTTATTATTCCGATCCATGCGTTCTCCGCCACGATTGCCACCTGTACCCTGATCTCCTGTCAGACGGGACAGGCCGTTATAACCAAAGGCCAAATTCAGTACAGAATTGGTACCGCTACTCCCCATATAAGGGCGTTCATCTGCCGGAGTGGAGTCCACTACGACTGCCCAGGAGAGCGATACGATCAGGAGAACAACTGCTGATCCTACCAGTGTTACTGCTTTTCGCTTCCAGTTAAACTTGGAGGCCAGCAGATAGAACAAACCCAGTGCGGGAACGATCATATAGGCTTGCAACATTTTTTCGTTAAAGGCGATGCCTACGACTGCGAAAGCAGCAAGGATCAGCCCGGTTTTGCTATTTCTAATGCCTCTGAACAATAGCCATGTTGCGAGCAACAGTGTGAAGACCAACATAGCGTCGATGTTATTCGTGCGGCTGACCGCTACGGCTATCGGTGTCGTTGCCATGGCGAAGGCGGCCAATCGTGCGGCCATCGTACCGAAGCTCGGTTTGACGAGCAAGTAAACGAGCAAGACCGATCCGACCTGAGCTAGCGCCTGTGGCAAGATAACGCTCCATCCGTGAAGCCCAAATATATAGGCGCTCAGTGTCTGAATCCAGAACACCACAGGCGGTTTGTCTACCGTTACCGATCCGGCAGAATCAAGTGAGGCGAAAAAGAAGTTGTGAAAGCTTTGTAGCATGCTTGCTACGGCCGTCGTATAGTAGGTGTTTACATATTTGTCTTGCCAGATGTTGTATCCGTTCAAAAATGCGGATATCAGCATAATGATGATCAGGGGGATGTCCGCCCTGGTCTTAAACCATTTCTTAATCATGTTCATTCCACTCCCTGTGAAAATTCTTTGTATTTATTCCGTTGTTCTAGCCGCTATCTTGAGGACTGCGGAATGACCAGTCGCTTCTGATCTTGGCCCGGTGAACTACCGGCTTGCTATTATCATGTCATACGTACCTTAATGGGTTCTGAGCGCTCCCTGAACGTTAGCTGAAAGCTGAGCAGAGGTGCTTTTTTTGCAACAGGATTCAGGTATATTAGATACAGGTAAAAAATGAACCGACTTTTTTATGAGAAAAATGCGGCAACATGAAAGGGAAGATTAAATAATGAATCCAATACACGGAGTTAAAATTATGCTGGCAGATGATGAGCCTCATATTTTGCAATTTTTAGAGCTTGGACTGATTAATGAAGGATACGAAGTCAGAACCGCCGAGAACGGGAGTGAAGCGCTCGATTTGGCAAGAGAGTTTCGTCCGCATGTAGCGGTGCTGGATGTGATGATGCCGGAAATGAACGGTTTTGAGGTGTGCCAAAGTCTCAAGGAGACGGAGGATAACATCGCGGTTATTATGCTGACCGCCAAGGATGATGTAGACGATCGGGTAAAGGGTTTGAAAATCGGCGCGGATGACTATGTCGTGAAGCCCTTCAGTTTTAATGAGTTGCTGGCTCGCATTGAAGCACGCCTGCGCAATCAGTTCCCCGATCTGCTGGGCGAAGTGGTTCACGGACCCTTTCAAGTGGATGATCGACGGAAGGAAATTCGTTATCAGAGTCAGGTGCTGGAGCTGTCGCCTACCGAATATGAACTATTGAAGTTTCTGGTGCTTAATCACGGGATTGTGCTGAGTAAAAGTCGTATTCTGGACCGGGTATGGGGGTACGATTTTGGGGGCGAGGATAATATTGTTGAGGTGTACATTCGCTCCTTACGTGAAAAACTCAAAGACAAGGAGCACCGGGTCATTCGTACGCTGCGCGGTGTGGGATACCGGGTGGATCTGCTATGAAGGCGGGCGGGAAAAGTCGGAGAAAATATGCGCTCCGTTCTCTCCGGTCCCAGCTTTTAGCCAGAACGTTACTCATTTTGGCTTTACTGCTCGTATTAATTGGTTTTCTACAATATTTTCTGATGAAAGATTTTCTGTATCGCAGTCGGGCAGAAGCTATGGATACGCAGCTGAATTCAATTCCTGCCGATTTATTGATTAAGGATTCACAGGAGCAGAGTGGGGTAACCGCTCCCCAAGAACAAACCAATCGGAGGAATAATCGACCGGGGCCGTTTTTGTTTTGGCCGGATATGTCGCTCGCTTCTATAGATACAGACGGCACTTTCCAGAGCTTGTCCAACGAAAACGGGCTTAAACCGCCGCGTCTCACCACTCAGCAGTATCAAGCAATGCAGCAGAGTAAGCGCATGCGTCACGGCTATCAATTAATCACGGATGCTCAGGGGAAAGAGCAACTGGTTGTATTCCGTCCGCTCGGTCCACCTGACCGTTCGTCCGGTTTACTTCAAATGGGCGTATCCACGAATTCTATGCAAGAGCAGTTGATTAACCAGCTCCGCACCTTTATTTTATTGTCACTGATTGCGCTTGCGATTGGGTTGGCGCTTATGCTTCCTGTGCTGCGACGCACATTGGTGCCCCTTTCCAGAATGGTCGAGGCAGTCAAACGTATTGATGCGGGCAATCTGGCCGAGCGCTTTGACGCAGAGCAGGGGCAGTATGAGGTGGATCGTTTGGCAGTTTCATTTAACGGGATGCTGGAACGGTTGGAGCATTCGTTTGCTGCCGAACGGGAATTGCAGATGCAGATGAGACGATTTATTGCGGATGCTTCCCATGAACTGCGCACCCCGCTCACGTCTATTCACGGCTTCTTGGAAGTGCTGCTTCGTGGGGCAGCATCTAATCCGAAGCAGCTTCAGTCGGCACTAGAAAGTATGTATGGTGAATCCAAGCGGATGAATAAACTTGTCTCTGATTTACTATTGTTGGCTAAGCTGGACCGAACACCGGAGTTGAAACTGGAAGACATACCACTAGATGCGTTGCTATTGGAAATGAAGCCGCAGCTCCTTATGCTAGCAGGTACACGTAAGGTAGTTTTTGATATGACGGCAGGTATACGGGTGTTGGCAGAGGGGGATAAAATCAAGCAGGTAGTGCTCAACCTGTTTCACAATGCTGTTCAGCATACTGATATGGAAAGAGGTGTGATCCAGGTAAACCTGTCTGCAGGTAAGAAGTTGGTGGATATCCAAATTCGTGATAACGGACCAGGCATGAGTAAAGAACAGCTGGAGCGGATATTTGAGCGTTTTTATCGTGGAGATGAATCGCGTACACGTAGCTCAGGCGGGGCGGGCCTTGGTCTGGCCATTACACAGTCTATCGTGGAAGCACATGGCGGGAACATTACGGCTGAAAGCACACCGGGAACGGGAAGTGTATTCAAAGTAACGCTACCTTTAGCGGGAACAGTATAGTTTTTAAGATTATGGCGTAACATAAAAATAGCCCCCCGAACCGCAGCTTTGGTTATAACACGGCTCGGGGGGCTTTTTAATTGTTAGTTAATCAGTGCAGCTTTTTGTAAGAGCACATGCAGCACCTTGGCAGATGCCTCACGGGTTGTAGGTGCATTCGGCTGGAAGTAGGAAGAGCCTTTAATCGTGGCTCCGTTAATAATACCTGCCGCACTTACTTTTTCAATACTATCCTTGGCATAGCCTGCAAAGGATGAAGTATCATGGTACGGTGTGCGTGCAGGACCATCGGCTGCAGCTTTGATTTGAAGCAGATCTACAGCTTTACCTAGCACGACAGCAATTTCTTGACGACTGATATTAGCGTTCGGATCAAACTTGTCGCTGCTGCGACCCGTAATCAAACCAGCTTCATAAGCGGCTGCTACATCGCCGGAGTACCAGCTACCTGCCGGGATATCACTGAATGGTGCAGCAGTACCTGGTGTCAGGCCGAGTGCTCGGGTTACCAGGGCTGCAAATTCTGCACGCGTCACGTTCTTTTTCGGTGAGAAAGTCGTGTCAGTCGTGCCGTTAATCAGCAACTTGTTCGCCAGTGATTGAATTTCCGATTGGGCATACGACGATGAAATATCTTCAAAGCTAACGGGACGTGTCGCCGCTGCATACGTCGAGAAGCCCGGACGGCTTACCTTGACGACGGTAGATCCATCAGCCTGCTTGGTGAAGACGGATGGAACGGGATAGACATTTCCATTTGCCGTATAGAGTACACCGGCTGTATTGGAATCAATTTGACCAGGTACGGTAAAGGATCTGCTAATAAACTGTCCTGGAGCAACTTTGAGCGATTGACTCTTGCCACCAGTAACAACATTAGCTTCAAACCCTACCGGGGTGCCGATCACATTGGAGCCTTTCAGCTTACTTGTAAAAGTGCTGCTCGCCTCTGTCTGGCTGCTGATTACCACTTCAATGCCTGCACCAGCAGGAACATTTTTCAGAGCGGATACTGGCAAAGCCATAGAAGAGCCTGTATTGCTTACTATCAAGCTGCTTCCTGCCGCAGCCTTGCCCAACGTTACCAGTTGTGTGGAAGTGAGCGATGCCTTCGTCGTTTGGCCTGCTTGGCTAGTAGCCGACAGTACAATAGCTGTCGGGCTGGAACCTGCTGCTGTCACGGCAGCCTGCAAATCTGCATCGGTTACTGTCAGCGACTGTACATTATTGTTCAGGGCAACGGCTGTAGTGACAGTTTTAACAGCCTGTCCTTGCTTCACTACGCTTTGAAGTGAAGGAGCAGATGTAGGAACAGGGGTGGATGTGTTCGTTGCAGCAGAAGGTGTAGTATTGCTTCTGCCGCCACCTCCACCACCTCCGCCTCCACCACTACCGCTAGATGCGGCGCTATTATCCACGCGAATAGCTTTAGTGGCGGTGAAGAGTTTAGGACCTTTAGTAGTACTCTTGACTTCGCCTTTTGCATTCAACTCCGGAGCGCTGACTTCCAGCTTGTATACGCCGTCCTTCAAATGCTGAATCACGGGCTGACCGTTAGCATCCAGAACAGAGTTTCCATTGTCATCTAATTCGGCGTAACTTCCGTCAATGCCCTTAAAGGAGTAGACGCCTTGTTTGAGGCGTGCATTGTCACCTTGTTCCTTGGAGGTCGTAATTCCATCGATCAGACCGATTAACTTGTCATCTACGCCGTATACATAGAGCGCGATCAGGTTCGTTTTATCCGTAGTCAGGCGGAATGCCAAATCTGTTGAGCGTTGAGCACCTGTACGACTCGGATAAATAATTGGGTTGGTGACACTCAAGTCCTGCAAGCCAAAGCCAGTTGTAGGATTTTCTTTGCCGACATGAACGACGAACGGCAGATGAAGCGTTGGCTGTCCAGCGCTTTTTAGAATAACCTCTCCTTCATATATACCTGTAGCAGCATTCGAACTTGGTTGTACAGACAGGAAGAACGGTTGCGATTTGCCTGGTTCTGCGGAGATGGCTCCATTTGCGCCCACACCTTGCAACTGAACGGCAATGTTGCTCACGTCAGGTGTAGCAATCGGTTGAGTTGGATCAGAAGTTACATTATCATGTAAAACGGTGCTGGCTTCATATTGCACAGTGTTAGCCGACAAGTTTTTGAGTTGAAGCTGAATCTGCTTCGCATCACTACCAGGTCGTAACACCCCGAAGCTGGCGGAAGGATTATAATTCACAACCTCCTGCCGATTAAAGTTTTTGTCGAGAATCGTAATCTTTTCGACGGTTTCCAGCAGGGCTGGCGTCTGAATCGCATTAGCGATGTTTACAAGGCCTGCACCTTGGGAATACACATCATATTGGATTTTATCCTCATCAAAGAGTGTAATCGAAGTGTTGGCGAGCGCAGCGCGGATATCAAACGGTGTCCAGTTCGGATGCTGCTGCTTCAGCAGCACGGCAAGTCCAGCCACATGCGGAGATGCCATACTCGTTCCGTTGCTGCGTTTGTAAGCCTGCGCATAAGATGCATCCGGATAAAACTTGGCAAAGGCAGGGTACGTTGACATAATGCCAACCCCTGGTGCGCTCACGTCCGGCTTGATGCTCAGCAGTTCATCGCCATTTGGTCCGCGGGAGCTAAATCCGGCCATGGTATTACCAGGATTGTCAGTACGACGATACTCTTCACCAAAAGTAATTAAGAATTTTTGTTTGTGGTTTTGGCTTTCAATGATTTGTCTTGCCAGTGCTCTACCTTCTTTTCCTATCATGTCAAAGGTAGGAATATAATCTACATTGTCTCCTTGATTCGAATTAATGTAACCGTCGTAACCAGGGATAGCTTCACTCAGATTGGCTTGTGTACTGTCGCTAGATTTCGCTTGGCCATTAAAAATAATAATAGCCTTTGCACCATTTTGTTGTGCGTTTGCGATTTTATCTACGAAGCCCAAGACGCCACGCGATACGATCACAACCTTACCTTTTACATCTTTAGAAGTGAAATCATCTGGATATCCCAAGTTGGCATAAACTAATTCCAATGGTTCTGACCCCAAAATAGAAGAAAAATCCTCATGAAATGTTTGCCAACCCATCATGTTAAAATTGTAATAGGTATCTGATGTAACTGTTTTCGGCTTTTCATCATCACCATAGGTTACAAGACTGACGGATGCTTTATTTGAATAGCTATGGCTCGGCGAAGTAGCTGCACCGACGGAAATCGCCAGCTGTGATGTTGCGGGAGAACCCATGGAATAAAAATAGGGGCCATCCTGTGCCGCATTACCATTCGCTATGACCGCGACTACGCCGGAAAGTACAGCATTATTAATAGCAATGGAATCCGGGGAGTTCGGGTCCTTTTCGGAATCCGAGCCCAGCGACAGGTTAATGACGTTCATACCATCTTTGACAGCGCGTTCAATGCCATCAATGACCTGTGCGGAGGAACCGGAGGAACGACCCGTCTTGGTATTGCGTCCAAGCACTTTATACACGTATAAGTCCGATTTATAGGCAATACCCTTTTGTACAATATCTGAGGATTTATTTGCGGCTTTACCGGCAATCGTGCCGGAGACGTGAGTACCATGTGTCGTTCCGCTAAAACCTGTGCCATATGGGTCATTCTCTTTTTCAAGGAACGGTTCCTCGTAAGGGTCGTTGTCCTGTTCAAAAGAGTCATATCCGCCTTTATAGGCTTCTTTCAAATCCGGATGCTCATAATCGATACCGGTATCAATAACCCCGACCTTGATTCCCTCGCCATTCAATCCTTTGGCCCAGGCTTCAGGAACACCAATCTGGTCCAGCGGTGCGTTATCATAAGTGGCTTCACTGGCTGTAAGTGTTGGTGGGTCCTGTACGGGGATGGAATAATACGTTTTGTTTTCATGAATGGATTTTACGCCTGGCAGTTTAGCCAGTTCTGGAATCTTATTGGCCGGCAATGTGACCTCCAAGCCGTTAAGCACCGTGTTGTACTGGTAATTCACCTGGAGAGAAATACCATGATCAGCGGCTTGGTCCACGAACGTAGTTTGCTCGGTGGCAATCGCGGATTCCGCTTTTTGCTCAGATTGAGCTGTGAAAGCTTGGACGCCTGAACGTGCCGCATATTTGTCCACGGCTAAGGGCTCACCATCAAGCTGTACGATGACTCTGACCTGGCGGGAAGAGTCTGTGCTTAGCTCTGGCGAAATGAAGGCCGGAGCCGCCTCAATAGTCAATGCTTGCTGAGCTTCCAAAAATGAGTTGAGTTGTAGATCTGCGGTAGCAGCAGAACTGACAGACGGCAGAGACAAGCTTACCGTCAAGGCAAGAGCGAGTGATACGACAGGTATTTTTTTCAAAATGATCGGCTTTTTCAAAGATTTCCCTCTTTTCAATCAAAATATGATATGTCTACATACTAGGATTTGAAGCCACTGCCGTTGTTCTCACGCCTCCCTTAATATCTAAAATAATAGAATTGACCACTGGTGACTAACTTGCCAGTTTTGAGGCATATCTTACCATATTGGTGGGATATATTACTATATGTTTTTTATATTTTTAGAAAAAATAAGGACAACATTACATATAGATTCCATGGGAATGTTATGAATTTACTAGATTATTTTTGAAAACAATCGAAGGGGAATGGGAGAATGCGAGATTTAATGATATAATCTGCATTGGAATTGTGGAGGTTTCACAATCATGTAAAATGCCTAAGGCAAAGGAGTCGATTATGTTGGCAAAAACGTTGATTTTCGGGCATAAAAATCCGGATACGGATACCATTTGCTCAGCTATTGCTTATGCAGACTTAAAAACCAAACTGGGCGCGGACGTAGAGCCGGTTCGTCTGGGCGAGGTGAACGGGGAAACGCAGTATGCACTGGATTATTTCAAAGTGAGCGCGCCACGTCTGGTTGAGCAGGTTGCTGCTGAAACGGACAACGTCATTCTGGTCGATCATAATGAACGCCAGCAAAGCGCCGCTGATATTGACAAGGTACGTGTAACTGAAGTCATCGACCATCACCGGATCGCTAACTTTGAAACAAGCCAGCCGTTATACTTCCGCGCTGAGCCAGTGGGTTGCACAGCCACCATTTTGAACAAGCTCTACAAGGAAAATGGTATAGCGATTCCGAAAGAAATCGCAGGTCTAATGTTGTCCGCGATTATTTCCGATTCTCTGTTGTTCAAATCCCCAACCTGCACGGATCAAGACGTAGCTGCTGCTCGTGAACTGGCTGAAATTGCTGGTGTAGATGCAGATCGTTACGGTTTTGACTTGCTTAAAGCGGGAGCTGATTTGAGTGGTCATACCATTGAACAGTTAGTAAGTCTGGATGCCAAAGAATTTCAGATGAATGGTCGCAAAGTGGAAATAGCTCAAGTGAACGCAGTAGACGTCAACGATGTGCTATCGCGTCAAGCTGACCTAGAAGCTGCATTATCCCAAACCATTGAGGCCAAAAATCTCGATCTGTTCCTGTTCGTTGTAACAGACATCGTGAACAGTGATTCTATTGGTATTGCCCTGGGAAGCCAAGCACAAGCGGTTGAGAAGGCCTATAATGTTCAGTTGGACGACAATAAGGCTGTTCTAAAAGGCGTTGTATCGCGCAAATCGCAAATTGTGCCTGTATTGACTGACGCTTTTAATAGCTTGTAATGATAAATAATAAGCCTCCTGAACCCGACTGCATAATGGCAGTGGAAGCAGGAGGCTTATTTTTATTTCTTCAGTTCTGCCAGGACATCTTCGATGCGGAATTCAAATGCCAATTTCAACTGATCGCTCATCAGGTGCCAGGCGTTTTCAGCTACAGCGAGATCGCCGCTATGAGTAAAAGCATGTGCGGCACCCATGTATTTTTTATACTTCACGGGGACATCTGCTTCAATCAGCCGTTTGGCATACAACTCGGCTTCGTCAGCCAAGGAGTCCAACTCCGCGGTTATGATCAGAGCAGGAGGGAGATTATGTAGTGATTCTGCAAAAATGGGGGAAACCAACGGATTTCGCGCCTCATCTGGTGAGTTCAGATAACTTTCATTAAAGATTTTTGCTACTTGTGGCGGAATCCCCTTCTCGAATTGGGGCTTCAATTTGGGATCTGTAGCAATATCCAGTGGTGGGTAATCCAGTACCTGATATACAATTGGAAATTCCTTGCGCTCCCGGGCCATAAGACACAGCGCCGCCGCTAGATTGCCACCCGCACTGTGCCCCCCGACCGCAATGCGTTGAGGATCTACGTTAAGCACATCAGGATGCTTGTACAACCATTGGGTCACCTCATAGCTTTCCTGTAGCGGGATAGGGAATTTATGTTCTGGGGCCAAGCGATAATCGACATTAACGACGACGCAATTCGCACGTTCAGCAATGACCGGGCACCAAGGATCATCCATCTCGGCGCTACCCATTACAAAACCGCTGCCATGGAAATTAACGAATACAGGGAGTGGATCAGCAGACCGGTGAGAAGGTTCATATACAATCACCCTGGAGTCACCAATAGAGGTGGGGATGATCCTTTCTTTCCGATGTACTTTGGGAGAATGCGAAGGTTTGAAATCGGACGCAGCTACCATTCTGCCAGCCGATATGCGAGCAAGTTTGACGAACAGTTTTTGTCTCAGTCTTCGCACTATTTTTCTCTCTCCTCTCTGGAGTCGGTTAGACGCGAACCTTTAACATCTTCAAACGCAGAACGTACGCGTGACAAATAGGTTTGGAACTGACAGATTTCCGACTCACTAAAGTCTGACATCAGACGTGAAGCCAGCCCTACGAAAAAGGGATCCATCTGTTGAATTTTACTTTTTCCTTTATCGTTCAGGGACACAAACACTCCCCGCTTGTCATTGGGATCGTCATATTTATTAATGAATCCCTCTTGTTCGAGAGAAATAACCATAGAACTGATTGCTGCCCGGCTTACACCCATCTTATCAGCCAAAGCAGAAGGAGATGACATTTCATCTCTTTGCGCTGAAAGTACACAAAGCGCAATATATTGCCCGTAGGAGAGACCAAATTCACGTGAACGTTTTTCCATATTTTTGCGTATTTCATACGTTATGGAAAATAAATCTACCAAAACACCAATCGGTTTATTGCCACCTGGAAAGAGATTATAGGCCAGTTGACGAATTTCGGAGTCCAAAAAAAAGAACATGCGATCCACCTCGATGTAGTTAATTAGTTAACTGTAATTTAATTAACCACTGGTTGCAATGATTTATACAAACTTTGTTCTGCATTTTTTAAAAATATATCTGCAAAACGTCATATCCAGGGGCCGATACACTGATCGAGGCCCTGATTCACAAAGGCTTGTATGGAGGGCTGGCGCAGGGTACGTCCTTCTTGCCATCGCCACTCACTATATTGAACCTTGGCGGTATACATGGGTTGCACCCAAAATGCGTCTTGATGCCGATCCGGTTTATTGCTAAAAGGTCGCTCCGATATGGTATGTGGCAGCAGGCGCTCGGTAAGCTGACGCCAATCTTCCCGAGTCAGCTTACCCGTACCCACATGCCCGATATAGCGCAGCATTCCTTGTTTATCATATTGGCCCAGCAACACAGCGTTGATAAGGCCTCCGTTTAGGGTATAGCCACCGATAACGGCAATGATATCGCCATAATTTTTGACTTTGACCCATCGTCCGTCTTTTCCGCCCAATGTGTACGGACTATCCAGCTTTTTACACACAATGCCTTCCATTCCTTGGCTGCACATGACCTGAAATAGAGCTTGTCCATCAGGATGAGCGGGAGCCAGTTGAATCCGTTCATTCGGTATGATGATCTGATGCAGCAGTTCAAGCCTTTCCTGTAACGGTTTAAGATGAACCCACTCCCCGTTCAGATAAACAATATCAAACAACATGTAAGTAGCGGGTACAGCTTTATAGGCTGACTGTATTCGATCCGTTCGACGAATCAGATCCCTTCGCATAATTTCATGGAACGATGGCTTACCGTCGGCACCGAGTGCGATCATTTCCCCGTCCAATATGACCGAATCAGCCTTACAGTAGGAGGGGAAGAGAGCAAGCTCCGGGTATAAAAGCGTTCGTTCGTGCTGTTTGCGGTTGAACAGACGCGTACCGCCCTGGTCGTGATACGTCAAAATTCTCGTACCGTCCCATTTTATTTCGTAACGCCAAAGGCCTGTTGCATCTACAGGTACTTTTTCGCTCAGTTCCGGTTCAAACGGGATGACAGGTTTTAATTCCGTACGCAACGCAGCACCTCCCTTGCCTTCATTGGAATAAATATAGTGTCGACGATAGATCTTATTTTATGTATGTGATGTTTCGCTGATTCCTAAATAGGGGAATGATAAGGATATCTTGCGCCGGCATGAAGTGATTGCAGTATTCGTAATTCGTTAGCATGGAGTTGTAACGGGATGTTCTTCAGTCAGAAAGGAGATTGGTTTCATGAGACAAATTCGCGAGGAGGACCAT
>RCUF01000258.1_pt1 | contig 22629 bp, 26 predicted proteins | sample 2166311 | NCBI WGS metagenome assembly RCUF01 (sample SAMN09932608, study PRJNA488358) | compost metagenome | feature: garden; material: soil; isolation source: compost soil in 4-hydroxybenzonitrile-enriched culture | place: Germany: Experimental Botanical Garden Goettingen | collected 2016-01-27
TGCATGTATTAGGCACGCCGCCAGCGTTCGTCCTGAGCCAGGATCAAACTCTCCATTAAAGTGTTTGACTTGCTCATTTAGAAAAACTGACGAGAATTATTCATTCTCATTTTAATACTCACTCGTTGTTCAGTTTTCAAAGATCAACTTCGTTTTTCATCGTTGCTTTCGTTCAGCAGCGACCTTTATAATATATCATGTTTGCCTCGTTTGAGTCAAGAGGTTTTTTTAATTTTTTTCGGTGTGTACCGAAGTACTAGTTAAATCAACCATCCTGTCTTTCAGGGGCGAAATCTAATTTATCATAAATCCATAATGACAGTCAACCACTTTTGCACTGGAAATACATTACAATGCCCAGGCTATGCTAAATATCTGATTTCCCGCACATCCCCTTGCCCGTTATTCAAAGCTATTGTTACCTCTGTTACTAATGATCGATACACTAGCTTTCTAAGCATCATAGGCAATTCTGCTTTGATATGTATCAGTTCGGGAACCTCAACCAATTCTTGAATACTCCACGCCGATTTACGGCTGCCAAGAAGGTTCAATAGAAGCGAACAACAATCCTCCATCTTGGACATTACTGAAAATTCACTGGCGAGTAGTACGAGTTGGACTCGTTGTTCCAGTGTTTCTTTATTATCAGTCAATTCGTCAAATAACTTATAAGCTACCGAGTTGATGGGACGAGCTTGTTCCCACACACTGTTCTCTGGTAGAATCCCTTGCTCAATAAGCTCGATACGAGCATAGTGCTTCAAAGCCTGAAGAACACAGTAGTAAGCATCCATTAGATCATTATCTTGTGTATATTTTTTGGCCTCTACAAATGTATTCAGCAGCTTTGCGTACTCATTTAATTTACGTTGTTCTCGCATTTCGCTCCCAAAGTCCAACAAATCCTGTCGCAAAGCACTCAGCTTGCCGTCCTTATCCAAAATGACATCTCCGTGTAAAAAACACTGGACTATTTCGCGGTTTTGCCCCTCGATAACCCATTGTTTTAAATCATTTCGTCCAACAATCAAACGTTGATAATGCAGTTTTCCGTTTACACAATGTTCTATTTTAATTTGGGATGAAAGTCCAATATCACAACACACTACGAGGATCAGAAGATCAAAATCATGCAAAAGTGAGCCATAAAAAATCATACCGTCTCCTCGAAGACTAATAGCTCCAATTACTTGACGACCGACCTTTTCATTATCAATTAAAGAAACAATACTTGGTTCCACGATATCCTCCCTACCTTGGCGTATCCTTGCCAATTCGTTATAATATAGTTCTACGGACTTTTAGAGTTTCCTTCTTCATTTTAGAAGGATCTAATAAATATAGAATTGAGGTTCGCTCGGATGTTCTTTAAATCGAGTAAAATTAATGAATTCCGTCTATGGGGATTACTTCTGACCATGATCGGAATGGGACTTATGGTTCTTGGAACAGCGGGAATCGTGTTCTGGGGACAGTCGGGCAAAATTGTAGCAGCCATCGGTCTTGTGATAGGACTTGTAGCCATGTTAGGTAGTCTTGCTATTTATTTCTGGGCAGGAATGTTATCTACCTCAGCCGTTCAGTTAGAATGTCCAGAATGCCATAAGCTAACCAAGATGCTCGGTAAAACGGATCGCTGCATGTTCTGCAAAACAATCCTCACATTAGATCCTTCACAAGCAACTATTACAGCCGAGGAATTGGAACATAAGACGACAGTATAAGCCAGAAATTAATCCATAAAAAAGGCGGGCGCATTGATTAAATGCCCCGCCTTTTTTTGTTCAAGCCAATCTAATTGTCCAACTTGGTTATTCCATGATCTGTTTAAGTACCTTCCAGGCATCCTCCGAAGCAAAACTCCGATTCCAGGTTGCAATTCCTGCCAAGTTCAGCGATTTTGCAAGCTCTACTCTTCGAGCTAGCGACTGTTTATCTTCAAGCCAAATTCGTTTCAGGGCTCCGTCTTCCTCATACTCCACATAATTTTGACCAGTCTCTTCAGATAGTTTTGGCTCCAGCTTTTTCTCTTTTAAAAGCTCCTGCGCTTTCGTCATACCAATAGATTTGGATTTGACTTCAATTTTACCATCAACCTCTGTCTCGGTCCAAATTCGAGTATATAAGGGGATTCCAAGTATCAATTTATCCGCCGGCACATCATCTTCCTCTAAAATACGAGCAATAGAAGACTTCGCCCATGGTAAGGAAGCCACCGAGCCTGCGACCGGACTGGCTGCCCAGTGCTCATCATATGCCATTACAATTATATAGTCGACAACCTCACCCAAAGCTTTACGATCCAGAAAAGCCGACCACATTTCACTATTTGATTTTGGGGTGACATCTATAGACACGACAAGCCCCAACTCCTCTGCTAGAGGTCTTAACTCTCTCATAAGCTGGGTTAGATTGTCTCCATCTTTGGTATATACATTCTCATAATCAATATTAATTCCATCTAAATCATACAGTTTAGCATAATGAAGCATCTGCATAATCGTAGTCATTCGACTCTCAAAGCTTGCCAGAGAGTCCGATGTAATATCAGGCTCAAAGCTGTTGCTGAACAGCCCCCACACCTGCATTCCTTTACCATGCGCCCACTTCACATACGCGCTATCCGCTTTGCTTCTTACATTGCCATCGCCATCAATAAGAGAAAACCATGTCGGACTAACTACATTCACCCCCGGGAGTCCACCAATAGACGATGGCTTTGGAGCCACATTATAAACAGCCTCCCAAGTCATATTTATTTTTTTGGACTGCCACTTCTGCTTGGCTGTGGACATCTCCTCTTTTATTTCCGGAATTACCTTTGTCTCGCCGAGCGTCACATTTTTAGTCTCAACAAAACCTGTATAACCATTATCAAGCTGTGCATAATACCACTCATCAGCAGTTTGCAATATCCGAATATTGCTGCCTGCTTTCATATCAGCCAAAATAGGCGTATGAATGCTTTTGCCGGTTCTAAGAGGAAACGTTTTATTTTCCTTACCTGATGAGCTGATTATTTGGGCAGTTTGTATGCTTTCACCGGATTTCATCAAAATTACTGCACCTGTGTCCTTGTTCTCATGAATCTCTGCACCATAAAGATTGTGAATCAAATCTGCTGGCAAATACAAGATACCATTACTCTCTTCTGGAGCAAACAGCAAATTAACCTTCTTATTGTTTATTTTAGCCGTCTTTTTGTCCATCTCTAAAAAAACCAGCTTTTTTGGCGTTGTCAAAATAATAGATTTCGATTCCTCTTCATAACGAATATGAGGATCAATTATGGATTGAACAACTGGAAGCGGCAGTTTAAGACTCTCATTCTCACCAATCGCCGGCCACTCCATAACTTCCCCTTTTACAATAATCGGTTTATCCATTACGCCTACCCAATCCGGATCAATATGCTGACGATTAGGTAATAATATAGAAGAAACCCAATATATCCCGCCAACAATTAGAATAAGTCCTATCAGAAGCGGAAACAAACAACCTCTTCTCCTGCTTCTACCAAATTTACTTTTTCTGCTCTTCAAATGATATACCTCCGTCAGAATAGTAAAAATAAAACGTGAAGAATTCCCGAGGGGGAATCCCACACGTTCTCACCAAACCCGCAGGTCTTACAAACTATGATTTAGAACAACCAGGGCAGACTCCATACAACTCCATCCGATGTCCGTGCACCTGAAAGCCTGTCAATTCCTCCGCTTTACGCTCCACTTCTTCCAGAGAAGGATATATGAAATCTGTTATCTTCCCGCATTTTTCACAAATAACGTGATAATGATTCGATACATCAGCATCAAACCGACTGGAATTATCCCCATACGTCAGCTCTCGAACCATGCCCGCTTCGATAAACATTTTAAGATTGTTATATACTGTGGCTACACTCATGTTAGGAAAACGCGGCTCCAAGGACCGATAGATTTCATCTGCAGTCGGATGTCCCATGGATTCCATCAGATAAGTAAGTATGGCGTGACGCTGCGGCGTAATGCGGACACCATTCATCTTCAATTGATCGAGTGCATGCTGTACGCGTGTAGTCAATAGGTCCACCGCCTTTAAAATATTGCTAGTTAATCATGCCATGTAATGATATAGATTCATTGTACGTTTTGGATAAATCTTTTGTCAACGAAGCCTATCTGCTTTTATTGACAATTACATTACTATTGCCCTCCACTTTCAACTGATATTGCCCAGTACCCATTACACCCTTAATCTCTTTTTTATTGACAAAGAACGGAAGGTTTGTGCTAATATCACCGTACCCGCTGTTTACCTCAAGCATATAGTTTCCGAAACTCGGGATTTCCAAATGCATTTCGCCAACTGCGCTGTATACATTCCAATCGCCGCCAATCATTTCGGAAGTAACCATAATTTTTCCGTTCAGGGATTCGACTTGCAATTGTTCAGGAGCACCATCAACCCTGATATTACCATTTTTCGTATTAGCGTTGATGCTCCCCTGTGCGTTCACCAATGAGATATCTCCTACCAGAGTAGACAGAGATACATCTCCGGCAATTCCTTTTGCCTTCAAATTTCCGCCATGTGTATCGACACTTGCTGTACCGAAAATCCGGTACAATTCTGCGCCCCCGTTCAAGGTTTTGGCAGATACGTCGCCAATGACATTCCACAGCTTCAAATTACCGTTACCTGTCTGCAGCTTTACCTGCTTCAATGCTTGTACATCAGTTAATGTGATATCTCCACTTGTAGTTGATATGTCCATATCCAAAAAACGATTGCTAGGTAAAATGACCGTAAGATTTACACGCGGATGACGTTTTCCCGATTCTCCGTAAGTGTAGTCCTTAAGAGATAATGTTAGCGACTTGCCCTCAGAAACTGCTATCGTTGTATCCTCGGCAACCTGAGCGGCTTCCTCCTCAGCAATTTGATCCACCCAGACGTTCGCCCTCACAATCACATCTTCGACCTCGGCACGCTTTACATCAATACTCCCATTCACGCTGTTAATGATAACTTGATCAGTATCTAGCTCAATCGGAATACGCAAAGGAATCTTGTCTATATGGTATCCTTCTTCATTGCTGAATTCAGCGCCTGCAGCAGTAAAATCGAGGCTAACTCGATTCCACAAGTGTAAATAATGATCCTGCTCCGCAACAACAAATACGGATGCACCAATGAAGATAGAAAGCAGCAATCCCTTTAAATCAACGCGAAGCCGCTGCTTACGCTGCCTTTTTTTCCTTTTCCATAACTGCACTACAATGTACTCAAGCCCACCCAGCATAAGAATCAAAGGCCACCATTTTAACAGCAACAGCATATCGTCCCGCCCTGATATTAAGTCAGACAAGAGTAAAACACCAACAAACATTAACAAGACTGAAGCCGTAAATCTTCCTGTCCGCACAAAGCGACGTCGCCCTTCCCTCCATGCAAAAATAATCCCTGTCAAAATAAGAGCGGCTCCTACTACATATCCTGCTGACCAGTGAATGATACCCTCGAGCCACGGAGGCTTCTCCCTTAGTAAAAAGATGAGCGCTCCTCCTAAAACAAGAAACAATCCGGGGACAATCACTTTCCATTTTCCTGATTCCATATTTTTGGAATCTGTATTAGATAACTGATGATCCTTCGATGCTTGCTGAGGCTTGATTTTGGCATTAACTACATCGGTTGATTGCAGAACATCATATAAACTGTAAAAATAACCTGCCGGGATCATCAGTCCAAGTATAATTAGAAACGGAACATTAATACCGGATCGAACCGATGAAAAATAAATCAAAGCAGATGCATCTATTAGAAGAAAATAGATAAAAATGACGCCTTTTATGAATTGCTTCAAATATAAATGGCCTAAACCAGGAAAAATGGCGGATAAGAGGCAAGCGATAAATTTATGTTTACGCCCTCTTCTTTTGGATTTGATTACCTTTCCAGCAGTAGAGATCTGACGCTCTGGACCAGTCTGCGGCCCGACGGATGGTGTCATAGTGTGCGCCAACTCCCTCCGGTAACAAACTAAATTAATTATTATCTAATAATAATATCCTAATTTATTACTTTGAACAAAGCAAAAAAGACGCCATTGACGTCGGAAATAGCCCGTCAAGTGCGTCTTAAGCACTATATTATGTATTAGCCCTATAAAATCACCAAATATGATCGTTAAGCTACAAACATTAACGATTCAAACGAAATAACGTTAGCTGGGTCCCCGCTACATAAGAAACAACCTCACAGGGGACAAAACCATGCCGTTTGTATAAAGCTACAGCCGGGGCATTAGATATCCCAGCTGTAACCACAAACTTTGTAATATGGGCATGGCTATCCAGAACATATTGAACCAAAGCTGTGCCAATACCCTGACGCAGATGATCAGAATGTACCATTAACCGCGTGATTTCAAGCTCTCCATTTACTGGCTCCGTGATCGTAGCGATTGCACCTATTAGTTCTCCATCATCAGAGAGTTGTCCATAAAACAATTCATCGCTGTTTCTTATTGAATCAAACGTTTCAGGCAAGGGAGGGTATTCCGTTAATCCCACTGCGAGAGCCTCAAGCCTATATGCTGTATGCTGCAAACTCCATATCTGCTCTACTACTCCCGTGTCCTCTAGTGATAACGGAATGATCACACTGTCTCCTCCTAGTCCTTCAGAACTTCAACCAGCAGCTTATTAACAAGTCCAGGGTTCGCTTTGCCCTTGCTTTGCTTCATAACCTGTCCAACCAAGAAGCCGATCGCTTTATCCTTGCCCGCTTTATAATCTTGCACAGATGCAGGATTGTTCGCTACAACCTCTTTTACGATCGCAAGAATGGCTCCTTCATCACTAATCTGCACAAGACCTTGCTCTTCAACGACTTGCCCTGGAAGCTTGCCGCTTTGAAGCATTTCTTTAAATACAGTCTTCGCGATCTTGGAGCTGATCGTTCCTTTTTCAATCAGATTGATCATTTCTCCAAGCCCCTGACCTGTAAGCTTCACATCTCCAAGCTCAAAACCGTTGCTGTTCAAATATCCAAGCAAGTCTCCCATGATCCAGTTGGAAACGGACTTTGCATCCTTTGTGTATTCTAAGCTGCTCTCGAAAAGGTCTGCGATTTCTATGGAGGATGTTATAACGCCAGCATCATATTCCGGCAATCCGTATTCGGACGCATATCTAGCCTTACGAGCATCAGGAAGTTCTGGAATCGAAGCTCTAATCCGCTCTTTCCATGCCTCATCAATATGAATCGTTACAAGGTCTGGGTCCGGGAAGTAGCGGTAATCATGAGCTTCTTCCTTGCCGCGCATGGAGAAGGTTTTACCTTGCGCTTCATCCCAACGGCGAGTTTCTTGTACAACTACGCCACCTTCATCCAAAATTTCAGCCTGACGAAATTGTTCATATTCAAGTCCACGTTGAACGCCGCGGTAGGAGTTCATGTTTTTAAGCTCCGCACGAATACCAAACTCCTTCTGTCCCTGCGGACGAAGACTGATATTGGCATCACAACGCATCGAACCTTCTTCCATTTTCACGTCCGATACATCGCAATATTGCATAATTGCACGAAGCTTCTCCAAATAAGCCTTAGCCTCTTCTGGAGAAGAAATATCCGGCTCTGATACGATTTCTACCAAAGGTGTACCTACGCGGTTGAAATCTACCAATGAAGCATATCCTCCATCAACGTGGGTCAACTTACCAGCATCCTCCTCCAAATGAAGACGAGTAATGCCGATGCGTTTTGTACGTCCGTCAACCTCAATATCAATATAACCATGTTCCCCGACCGGCTGATCGAATTGAGATATTTGATATGCCTTCGGTGAATCAGGGTAGAAATAGTTTTTACGATCAAATTTGCTGACATCGCCAATGGTACAATTAAGCGCCATTGCAGCTTTCATTGCGTAATCAACCGCTTGACGATTTAACACAGGCAATACACCGGGATGCCCAAGACATACCGGGCAAGTATGACTATTCGGTGGAGCGCCAAATTCCGTAGAGCAGCCGCAGAAAATTTTCGTCTTCGTATGCAGCTCCACGTGCACTTCCAGCCCAATCACTGTTTCATATTTGGATGTTGACATATGGATCCTCCTATCTGATTCCGATTACAACGACGGACGTTGTTTATGATGGTCTGTATGAGCTTCAAACGCATGGGCTACGCGAAGGATGCTGCTCTCGTCAAATGGTTTGCCGATAATTTGCAAGCCTACAGGGAGACCATCCGCGAAACCACATGGAACGCTAAGAGCAGGTACACCTGCCAAGCTCACTGGAATCGTCAAAATATCGTTAAGATACATAGTCAGCGGATCATCAACCTGCGAGCCTAATGGGAAAGCAGTAGTCGGTGCCGTCGGACCAATAATGACATCATATTTTTCAAAGGTTTGATCGAAATCCTGTTTGATCAATGTACGTACTTTTTGCGCTTTTAAATAGTAAGCGTCATAATAACCGGAGCTTAGCGCATAAGTTCCAAGCATAATACGACGTTTAACTTCTGGTCCAAAACCTTGGCTGCGTGATTCTAAATAGAGATCAAGTAAATTTCCAGAGTGGTCTGCACGCACACCATAACGCACGCCATCAAATCTCGACAAGTTTGACGAGGCTTCTGAAGAAGCCAGGAGATAATAAGCCGCTACAGCATACTCTGTATGTGGCAAGGATACTTCTTCCCACACAGCTCCCAAGCCTTCCAATACACACAGCGCTTCAAGAATTGCAGCCTTAACCTTAGGATCTACGCCATCGAGATACTCTTTAGGGACTGCAATTCTAAGACCGGCAACATCTCCGGTAAGTGCGCTTAAGTAATCCGGAATTTCTACATTTGCAGATGTGGAATCTTTGGCGTCATGACCCGCAATGGCTTGCAGCACATAAGCAGCGTCTTCGACGTTTTTCGTAATAGGTCCGATTTGATCAAGTGAGGATGCAAATGCGACAAGGCCATAACGAGATACTAATCCGTATGTAGGTTTCAAACCAACAACACCGCAATAAGAAGCAGGTTGACGAATGGAACCGCCTGTATCCGAACCGAGTGTGAAATAAGCTTCGCCCGCAGCGACAGCCGCAGCAGATCCACCGCTGGACCCCCCTGGAACACGAGTTAAATCCCAAGGATTCCGAACAGGATGAAAGCTGGAATTTTCGTTGGAGCCGCCCATTGCGAATTCATCCATATTCAGCTTACCGATCGTAACTGCTTCAGCTTGCTTTAATTTGGCAACAACTGTAGCATCATAGATCGGATTATAGTTTGACAAGAACTGACTGGCACAAGTTGTGCGAAGCCCTTCAGTCACCATATTATCTTTAACACCAACCGGCAGGCCAAACAATAGGCCGCGAGCTTCTCCACTCACCAGCTTGTCATCCAAGGCAGCAGCTTGAGCCCGTGCGCCTTCTTCATTCAGAGTCAGATAAGCGCCTACGCGCTCATCCCGCTTTCCAATATTGGCGAATGCTTCACCTACCAAATCAGTAACGGACAGTTCCTTATTGCTAAGCTTGTTCTGTATTTCTTGTAATCGCAAATCAAAAAGCGTCACACGCACTTCCTCCTTCCAAAATAAGCGAAACTAAACATCTCTTCCTATTCGAGTACAGCCGGCACTTTAAATTGTCCGTCCTCTTCCTCTGGTGCATTCAGGAACACTTTCTCAGCAGGAAGACTTTCCTTCACTTCATCCTCACGCATCACATTGTGAAGATTAAGCACATGTGTTGTCGGTTTTACATTTTCCGTGTCCAGCTCATTAAGCTTGTCTGCATATTGTAAAATAGCGTTCAACTGATCCGTGAACATTACCCGTTCTTCATCAGTCAAGTTCAAACGGGCCAGCTTGGCTACATGTTCCACATCTTTTACCTGGATGCTCATCACGTTATCCTCCTTCATCTCCCTTGCGGGATTACACTTGTCCATTCTAACATGAATAAAATTATATTGTAGAATCCTGCTCAATTCAATCCATTAACGCGAAACATGAGGAAAGTTGCGGGTGCTATAAACTATGAACCAGCATCTCTTTGTCCTATTAATGATCCTACGTCAAAATTAACGGTAATTCCTATATTTCATACCACTTTTGATGATTCTACGACAATTTTGACGGTTATTACTAATTTTCCGAGATCTCGGATAAATCAGCATCAATTATGACGTAAATCCCACAGCTTTATCCGTCTCTAGCAAATCCAACATTAAATTTGATGTTGCTTGTTGTTAAAACAAAAATAGGGCGAAAGAGCTGCCTTCACCCAAAAACTTAATAATGTTAAAAAGAGCCGGCATTGCCGACTCTTCTTTATATCCACGCTCGCAAATTCACTTGTTTAATGAATTCTGCCGGAGACAGTGCTTCCTTTGTTGGTTCTTCTTGAGTATTCTCATCTGCGCTTTCGCCATTCATAATGAACTGGAACAATTTCTCATTGTGCGTAGCCAAGGCATAATCGATTAAAGCCTCTTGCGTAGCACGTTCTGTTTCCAGCTCAATTAACCGTTCTTCTGATTCTACATCCATTGAAGGAACATAATAATTCCGTCCTGTCTTTGGAGCCCGAACAACATAATCAAAAGCATTGTCCGGATTACGGTCGTATGCAATAACGTAGCCATATTCCCCAACAGGAAGATTCTGCTCAAAAGCATCACCGACGATTACAACTCTCTCTCCTAAATGCAGCATCGTCTACCTCCCTGATCTTATGCAACTATTTTTATAGTAAGTTATTTTACTATCCTACTAAAAATAAACGAGATTGGTCAAGAGTCTCAGGGATTTATGGCCGCAAAATAAAAAGCGTGAATTCGTCTTATTCGCCACTTGTATCCGGTATGGCTTGACGCCGCAAGCTCCAAATAGCAATACCTATACATACGACACACAACAATAAGGTCATTATAATAGGATAGTATATTGCCTCTACTGGAGCTCCCAATATTGTAGCAGCAGCCAGCTTCAGCAGCCCAGCCGGACTCCAGGAAAACCAAGAAGGTGCAAGATTCTGAACAAGCGATAAAGCGAACATCATCAAAAGTGAAATCATGGCAACGGCAATGCCGCGCAATAATGTACTGAGCAGAATGGTTAAAGATACAGCAAATGCAAGCCACATCATGTATAACCCTCCTGCTGCTAATCCCTCGCGCCAGGGTACATGACCCAGCAATTGGACAGTATAGTACCATGCGGCTGCATAACTTATAGTGAAGGAAAGAATTAATAAGGTCATTTGACCAGCCCACTTCGCCAAAATAAAGGAAGCTGAGCTTATGGGACGAACTAGAACCAAGGCCGCGGTTCCTCCATAACGCTCTCCAGATACAATCTTCATTCCAGCGATAACAAGTACAAATACTCCAAAGGTGCTGTACTGCCCGAGCACGCTTGCCATTACCTCAGCAGGTCCAGGGATCGGAAAATCTGCAACTAATTCCTCGGGCACACTGCCTGATGCAGCCAAAATATCCGGCATATAATATGAGGTTACTGGCTGCATAACCACAAGCAGCATAAAAACGACCGGAATCCAGAGCAGTTGGTAGCTTCGAGCCATACCTAACAACTCCTTGCGATACATCAACCATGCTTGTCTCATGCTGTAACCACCTTCATGAACATATCTTCCAAAGAGGTTGTACCCGCCTGAAAGTTCAGTAAAGGAATATCCCGCAAAGAGACCTCATTCAAAATGTTCCGCCTTGCTTCTGTAATATTATTGACAGTTAATAAGGCCGTGTTTCCTTGAATTTGTACATTTTGGATAAATGGGCGACTCCTTAGCGACTGCAGCCACTCGTTTGTTGTGTTATTCCATTCCACCTGAACGGTAAGCAGTGGAAGTCGATATTTGTCGACAAGCTCCTGGAGCTCGCCGTTTTCTACAATTTCTCCGTCCCTCATCATCATAATCCGATCACAGACTTCTTCGGCATCAGGCAGCACATGAGTCGAAAATAAGATCGTCGCCTCCGTGCGAAGCGACTGCAACAAATTCATAACCTCGCGTCTGCCGATCGGATCAAGTGCCGCTACCGGCTCATCAAGAAGCAGCAGCGATGGCCGATGAACCAAAGCCTGCGCCAAGCCAAGCCGCTGCTTCATTCCTCCGGAGTACCCCGCAATCCGTCGCTTTGCCGCTTCTCCCAAGCCAACCCGTTCCAAGACGGACAGCGTCCGTGCCCGAGCCTCTTTTCGACTCATTCCACTTAATCCGGCTGCATACATCACGAATTCCTGGCCAGTCATCCAATTATAAAACGCAGGATGCTGAGGCAAATATCCGATCAGCGAACGATATTCTCCACTTGAATGGGGTTGTCCTTGAACCGAAATTTGTCCTGAGGATGGCTCAATCAGTCCCGCAATCATACGCATCGTTGTCGTCTTGCCGGCTCCATTTGGCCCAAGCAGCGCCGTACAGCCCCCCTGCCTCAGCTCAAAGGAGATTTCTTTGACCGGAGTTCGCGTGCCAAATTTCTTACTCAATTGATCAACGCGTAGAAATGTCATTTAAGCTTCTTTCCTTCCAATAAGAAAATATACGATGCTCCCAGCTATAGTTCCGAAAATAATAATCAGCGCCCAAATCCATTTGGATCCCCTCACCGACTCAGCCCGAACCAACGAAATCAGGGCCGTAATCACAAGTAGGAGTTGCAATACGATAACGGGCGCAATCAGCCCCCAATTCAGATTCAAATCCATATTTCATTCCCCTATTCCCGTTTTTTTCTATAATCCGCCCATACGACGACAAGCAAATAAACAATTAGTGAACTTGGACAATTCAACACGCCCCATAAACCCCAGAGCCAGGCCCTTCTTCCTCTTTTGCGGGCGTCAATAAACATCCATGTGCTCTGGATGAGAAGCAGCAGTGCAATAAGTACAAGCGCCCACCAGGGCGGAAGCGGGTCTGAATGAACGACTAGCGGCATCATCATTCTGCCCTCCCCTTTCGGGATGCACTTACGGATACCGCCACGACTATCGCAGCAATGACGCCAAGCCCTTGTATCCAAGCGTAAAACTCCGGAATGGTCAATAAGAACAGGAGCCCGCCGCTAATCATCAGCAGGGCAACCAGACAGAACAACACAACTTCCCATTTTCTAATCCAAGCAGTCATCCTCCAACGTTCTCTTACGATCAGCTCCCAAGATTGCACGGAAGGCCCGGTCTTCTCAGGTACGGCCCGATCAAGGGTCTGCAGACCCTTCAATAACTCACCAATAAGCTTGTCTTCCGATTCCCGGTCTTGTCCGTTTTGATTCATGTAGATTCAGCTCCTTTTCGCAATTCACGTATTCCATAAGCCACTCGGGATTTTATCGTGCCTGCAGGAATATTCAGCATACTTCCGATTTCATCGTAGCTATAGCCGTAATAATGCTTCAGCAGGATCGCTATCCGATGTTCAGGAGACAGCCTGAACATCAGCTCAAGCAAATCACTCCACTCCTCTTGATTCGCTTCAAAGTGCCACTTCAGCCGATTAAGGCCTCCGTCCTGCACTAGCCACTGTCTTTCTCTCTTCCGGCGACGGGTTAAATCAATGAATAGCCGAGTCGCAATCGTCATTAGCCAGGAGGAAAAAGCAGAGGTTCCATCATATCTATGTATATTTTCCATACATTTCATCATCGTGTCCTGAGTCAAATCCTCGGCTGCTTTGGGGTCCATGGTTACCTTCACCAAGTATTTATACACATAAGAATAATGATGCTGTATTAGTAAAGCGAGAGCGTTGGCATCGCCTTGTTTAGCCTGTTTAATTCGTTCCTTCTCTTGCTGCATTGAGTCACCCCTTTTTATCCATAGCGTCTATAATACGCTCAAGAAGGCTAAATCGTTCAACGAACAACGGATGTTCTAAAAAATAAATTAAAAAGAGCTGAAAAGAGGATGCAAAATCACCCATTCAGCTCTGCTTAGTCAATTATTTATGTAGTTCATTACGTATTTGCATCAGCTTATAGTGCCATGGCTGACCAATGGCCCCTGAAGTTGTAAGCACAATTTGACGCCACACAGGGGAAATGTCAGCTGATGGAGCCTCTGAAATTGTCATACATCTTCTAATCTTCACAGAATGATCTCCAGAGCCTTCATCCGTAACATAAGGTACGCTGTGCTTCATAGCACTCTCTCCTTTCCAGCTTTACTGACTCACCTGCCTTCATGCAAATGTCCCGTAAACCTAAAAAGGCAAAAAAAGAACGCAAACCGGGACTGTTCCACAGCTTGCGTGCTTCGCAAAGTTAATAAATCAATGACATAATACTAACAAAGGAATGTAGTTTTGTCCAGTATTTTTGCACTTTTTGTGCAATAATTTGTTGGAAAAGCTCGTCTCATCTTACATACGGATTGTTGGAACGTTCATAACTAATCGTTGTTTTAGGTCCATGACCTGGATATACGGTAACTTCATCCTTAAAGCGATACAGCTTGCCCCGGATCGAATTATATAAATCCGCCTCACGACCTCCTGGCAGATCTGTTCTTCCGACACCCATTCGAAACAATACATCGCCTGAGAATAAATCGTCACCACACTTAAAGCTAACGCTCCCAGGAGAATGTCCTGGCGTATGGTATACCGTAAATTCATGACCAATCAATTTCAGCTTCTGTCCTTCAGCAAGCTCATATTCCGCAGGATCGGTAGCTACCGGCTCAGTTACGCCAGGCCACATCAAGGAACCGTTCAATTTAGGTGTAGTCAGCCAATCGCTCTCCAGTGGATGAACATATACAGGACATTTTTTTAATTTACGAACCTCATCCAGTCCTCCGATATGATCAAAATGAGCATGAGTCAGCAAAATCGCCTCTATTTCCAATCCTTCGATTCTGCGCAGCAATGCACGAGGATTACTCCCGGGATCGATAATAACAGCTCGACCATCCTCTTCACCTTGCAGCAAGTAAGCATTTGTCTGGAGTTGACCCAATGTAAATGTTTCTACCTTCAGCATGTTCCTATAGTCCGGAGATCTTGTCACGCAGCTCAGATACCACAGATCCGTTTACTCCGGCTCCTTCCTCGTATTTTTTGGCCATCTCTTGTCTAACGACAGCAATTTTCTCATTATAATCAGGGGCTTCACGGTCAGGATTCTCCTGCTTGAACTGAATCATCAATTGCTGTACATGAGCAGGGCGCGGTCCCCAATATCCCAGAACATGTCCGCCTGTGTCTGCAAATATAACAATCGGAACAGCCCGTCCTCCCATTGTCAGAAAATGATCCATTACATCCTGATGATCTTCTAATATAAGCACTTCTGTCGTAAATCCCGAGGTCTCAAGAGCCCGAAATACAACTGGAACGCTGCGAATGACGTCGCCACACCACTCTGCTGCAAGAATCAGAACTCTTATATCATCGCGAAAATTCAAGCTTTCAAAAAATTCCCGATCCTCTTCACTTTGCCAGACGAATCCTTCGTACCAGGCTTCAAATGTCTCTTTATTCTGCCCCATTCCATCCATAAATTGACGTGGTGAAATCCCCTTGCCGAACTTATCCGCCACATTCAGGCTCATTTATGCATCACCTTTCTTTTTAGAAGATCCAAACCATTTAATAAGAACATATATGATCAGCAAGGCAAGAGCAACCAGTAAAATAGGCATAATGTATGGACCTGCTTTTTCATCAATATGTTTCCATTGCTCTCCCAGTAACATTCCCAGGTATACGAATAACATAGACCAAGGAATGACAGCTAATGTAGTAAGGAAAATAAATTTGTTAATCGGCATTTTCGCCATCCCGGCAGGTATCGAGATCGCATGTCTGGCTACAGGTATAAACCGCGCAGTGAAGATAACCCCCGAGCCATATTTTAAAAACCAGGTTTCTGACACATCGATATGCTTCTTTTTAATAAAAATGTACTTGCCGTACTTCTCCAGAATAGGTCTCCCGCCATATCGTCCAATCCAGTAAATGAACAGTTGAGCGATAACACCTCCGATCACACCGAAGAAAACAGCGCCTATAAAGTTGATTGTTCCGGAATGAACCAAATAACCTCCGTAAGCAAGCACGATCTCGCTTGGAATGACTTCAATCATTAATCCTAACATAATGCCGAAATAACCCAATTGCTGAATCCATTCAAACAGTGTGGCAATTACATTTGAAATCCAATCCACGTTAAACCCTCTTTCCTATGTATCATTTCCAACAATCTATTCTATCATAGCGCAGGACATGCATACTAATTTGTCCCATGGGCTAACTCCTCCCCCACTTATTATAAAAGGCTTTCAGCATCCGGTGTCCCTATATAAAGAAGGTGCATATGTTGATTGAAAAGGAGGCTTCTTCATGATCAACACTACGGGAAAACACAACAGCTCACTTCCTACGCCCCGCAAAATCCGTCGGGTATGCAATAAAGAGTTATATCGGGCAATCAAACGACTGGGTGTATACATTCCTGATCAACGCGTCAAAGAGGGCGAAAACTTATATTACAAAAAAGTGATCGGGAATCTGCTATGGATCGCTGAAAACGGCAGCAATCGAAAATTGCTTGCAGACTGGTGGGATGAAGCGGTCAGCCCCGAATTAGCCGATCTATGGGAAGTAGATCGTGAAGCGTTATCACACGCGTTTCGTTCTGCCTTTGGCGGATAATAGCGATTATGGGCTGATGCATAATGAAATGGAAATGCGATCAGCCCAAGCTCTCTGCCTCTGATTTCTGCTTCCTTGGTCATCGTAAAACCCCGATCATTACGTAGCATAGGTGAGCGCTTGATCTCTTCCGAGAGCCTGCTATAATCCTCATACATTTGATATCCGGCAAGCGCTGCCGCCCTGGCTTCTTCATAGTGCTGCTGACTTCTTAGCCGCAAAGCAAGTAAATATATTTGATGAAGCACATCCGTCTGAAGACTGCGATTGTAGGGATTCAGTATTGTCGCTTGACGAAGTGCTGTTACCGCATCCATACTTCCCTGGTGCGCCAGAGATGTGCCTAATGCAAGCCAGAGCTTATCGTTGCCTCTATCATAAACAATTCCCTGTTTTAATAGAGCTATCGCCTTGTCAGGTGGTGACAGGGCGGCCAGTGCCATTCGTGAATCTGTGCGTGCTGGATCAAGGGTTAGTGAATCTTTGAGGAGTTGCTTTTTTGCTGCAGGATCAATATCCGGACTGGAGCAGGACGCATGATATAATCTCAGACCTTCAGCCATTCGTAAACTGAGCAAGCTTCCAGCAATAAACGTTGCAGCAATTAATCCGTAAATAACACCTTTATGTATTACCCATTCCTGCTTCAATTGTTTCCGAATTGTTCCATCTGGCTCAACAAGATGCTCTGATAGTCCAAGCCCTGCCAGAGTGATGACAATTACCCAGAACATGCCGTAGCTCATATCAAAATCAACTGCACTATGAAAGAGAAGTACTATAAGCGGAGCCAGCATTCTGCTTTTTCTTCTATACAGCATAGTTACTATAGAACCCAACCAACAAAGAGCAATACCAAGACCTGTAACTCCAAGGTCTAGTGCAATATCTATGTATCCGCTGTGCATCTCACTACCAACGTAGGGACCTTGCTGGATGCTAAGATACGCTGTTTTCCAAGTGTCACCGCCCTGCCCCACCCATGGAGATGCTTGAAATAATTTCAGTGCATCCCTATACATAGCAAGGCGGGCAGATAATGTATCGATTTGCAGCAAGCGTGCGTGCTGGGCAATCCAGTACAGAGCGCCGCCCGCACCAAGCAGGGCGGCGCTGCGATAAAAGCGCGCCGCTTGCGCTGAAGCGGCGCGGCGGGCTGCAAGCCCGGACAATGCCAGTGCGGCCGCCATGGTGGCGGCCAGCACGAGCAGTCCGGGCAGCAGCGGTGGCGCCAGCTGCGCAGCAGCGAGCTGGCGCGAGAGCAGCGCTCCTGCTGCGGCGTACACGCCGGTCTGCAGCAGGTAGCGCTGTCGCTGCTGGGCGGGCAGCAGCATATAGCCCGCCGCCCACCCAGCAGCGACTGCCATATATGCTCCTCGCGACTCCGAGAGGAGCATACAGAGCATAAAAACAAGCGTCAGCGCACCTGTTGAGAATCGCTGCCAACGCGAGGAGCTTGTATAAGCAGTGCCACAGTATCCGGCAAGGCTCATAAGACGTTCAACTAATGCCGCCCCCATTATGGCTCCAAAAGCGTTTGGATATTGCAGCAAACCACCGAGACGAGCACCACTTGCCGTAATTTCGGGATTTGCACTTCTTAATATAGCATAAGGCACTGGTACAATTCCGTACACTGCCCCCAATGCTGTAAGTGCAAGCAACCCCGTAGTAATGCACCATCCTCTTTCTATGCTATTTCGTGTGCCACGACTTCCAACAGCCAAATACAGCAACACCCCAATTGCGGCGTAAAACAACCAGCAAATTGCACTTAGCTTAGTAGCATGAACCGCCAAGGCATTATTACTTAATAAATGAACCGTATACATAACCGCGAAGAGGAATGGACCCCATGAAATAATCAAGATACTTCTGGATACTGACAGCTCTCTCAAATTCATTTTATTGCGTAAAATGCCACCATTGTCCTTCACCCTCAACCCCATCATCTTCATTAGGGTCGCTCCGGCCGCAGCAGCTAATGATAAGGATATGAGCCACAAAGATGGTAACGTATCTAGGAAAAACATCCCGCTGGTACAGCAGACGAAGATAGCAATAACTATCCATAATATTGCGAACCTGCCCATTCATATCCCCCCTGCAACCAAGCTCATCTCAAAACCTCTACCCCATAAAAATGTGCAACAAAAAAAGGCCAACACTCCTTATAATAGTGTTGACCTCTCAATATTACTTTAACCTACTGCTTATGACTTCAGCTTTTCATGATTCGGCAGCAAATCCTCACAAGCTCTCTCTAAATAGGGCGACACATGGAGAAAATCTCGAAATGCAGTGTACTCTTCCCAAAGGCGGGCCAGATCAGCGCCTTGCGATTTAACTGCCCGGATTAATATATTTTTTGGAGTATGCTCCATATCAATAAATTCAAGCAGCTGCGTCTTATATCCCATCATATCAAGCAGCTTGGCTCGAATGCCATCCGTTGCAAGGGCAGAAAAGCGTTCTTTGAGTATACCGTGAGATAACAACGGCTCCATAACATCACTTTGTACTTGAGCAAACAATTCATGCTGACAGCAGGGTACTGACAAAATGACAGACGCATTCCAGCGAACGGCTTTTTCGAGAGCTGCATCCGTCGCAGTATCACAAGCATGCAGAGTGACAACCATATCGACCGCATTTAATTCGTCATAGTCTGCAATGTCGCCGACAAGGAATCGCAAATTGTGATATTCCAGTTTTTTCGCCAGCATTCCGCAATGTTCGATGACATCCGCCTTTAGATCCAAACCGACAACATTCAACTCTCTTTGCATTTCTATCGACAAATAGTGATACAAGGCGAAAGTCAGATACGATTTTCCACAGCCAAAATCCACAATAGTCAGCGGACGCCCCTCCGGTAGAGAGGGAAGCACATCTTGCACCATCTCCAAAAAGCGATTGATCTGCCGGAACTTATCATATTTCTTGGATAATACCTTGCCGTCCTGATTCATAATACCGAGCTCAACAAGAAAAGGTACTGGAGTTCCTTCATCCAGAATGTATTGCTTGCGCCGATTGTGTGACAACGAGCCGATTGCTTTTTTAGTAGGAGCCTTTTTTAAAATCGTTACCTTAAATTTCTTGCTGATCAACACCTGATAATCGGTTTCAGCAGTACAGATCAGTCCTTGGCGAAACGTCTCCTCAAACAGCTTCAGCAAATGTTCTCCTGCAGATAATTGCGGAATATTCTCATGGGTGACCTTATTGCTGTAGTGATAGGCGAACTGGTAATACAGATCTCCCTTAAGCTCAACAGGCTTGACCTGAATCTTACTGTAATCAGTCTCACCTGATTTGCGAAGTTGACTTAATGTTACGGTAATCAGCTTGTGTTCCTCCACTAACTGATGGACAAGTTTTTGCAGTGCTTCCATTCAATAAGACAGCTCACTTTCGTTCCTAATATAGCTATGCATAATCTCTATGCACTTCATCCAGACCTTCTTTGACCTCTTCGATAGGAAGTCCGCCGCGTTCAAGTTCATGAGGATTAAGCGAGAGCAATCGCTCGTAAAAAGCGATCCCTTCCTCCTTTGTGGCCTCTCCGTTCTTCAACAGACGGAACAGAGCATTCTCAGCCAAATCAAATCGTCCTGCAGCTTCTTCATATCGAAGCAATAACTGCTCCGTCTCACTGTACAAACGATACCCTTTCAGTAAACGGAGGAGCTCCTTGATCTCACCATCCAGATTCCATAGCGTTGTATCTCCTCCATTTAAACCTGCCACTAAATAGAGATGCAATGCCTTCATATGTCGCACTGTTCCTTCATCAGACTGCCCTGAAAGCAGGTAAACGTCTCCCTCTTCCTTCAACAGCCGTGCCAAGCTTTGCAGCTTGTCCGCCTCTATAAGCTCTCCATTGCGGAATAAATCAACAATATCCTTCGCAGAAAGTGAACCAAGGAGGGCCGAATTAAACCGGAATTGTCTCTGGAATAGCTCATCTAGCGTCCACAGAGCCTCCACCGTTTTTCGCTGCTGCTTCAAGTCAAATACTTTGCCGATGACCTCTGCCATTTCCTCAATCATACGAACCAAATAATCTCTACGCAGCATGTTTCTTAGTCTCTCCTAACTTATTTCTAAGTACGTGACATAAAATCGTTAATGGCTTTAACAAGCTCTTCCGGAGCTTCATACATACTCATATGACCTGCACCTTCAATTACGACCTGGGTAATATGGTCTCCTTCTGCCGTAAACGTCCGTTCCTTAGGTACAACTCCATCGTTCTCTCCAGCTACAAGAAGAACCGGAAAAGATGCCGAAGACAGAATCCCTCTGCGATCAACTCGATCTCTCATCGCCAAAGCCGCACCGGACGCACCATGTGGGGGTGTACCGTAACCTATTTCAATAGCACGATTTACGTACTTCTCCTTAGTATTGCGCATTCCCTCAGCAAAAAGTCCTGGAACAAGTCCATCAACAAATGGAGTAATCCCTGAAGCAGCGATATTAGCTACGGCCTGTACCCTCTTCTCTTTTGCCTCATCACTATCGGGATAAGCAGTCGAGTGCACAAGCCCAAAACCACTCAAGCGATCCGGGTATCGTTCCGCCATTGAGAGGGCTACATACCCCCCCATGGAGTGACCAAGCACCGAATATTTTGCAACTCCAAGACTCTCTAGCAATTGAGCCACATCATCAGCCATCTGATCGATAGTGTAAGCTCCAATAGGCGCATCAGTGGACCCATGTCCTCTAAGATCAGGAATAATGACTCGATATGATCGGGTTAGCAAAGGCTGTACGATCTCCCAATACGCTGAGCTACCACAAAAACCATGCAGCAATACAACTGTATTACCCTGTCCACGATCCTCATAAGCCATCGTAATTCCGTTTACCGTTACTGTATCCATCGCTATTCCCTCTTTCTTTCATGTATTGAACGTTCTATTAATATATACCCAACCGTCATCCTACCATGTTCTCTACTAAATCATCGCTCTTAAATCCATCAGTAATACTACACGCAATTTCCTCTGCCATCTTCATGACCTGATACAAGGAGGTCATTTGCAGCGTCCAATAAGGCTTTGGTCCATTTACGTTAACAACAGCGGCTACGCTATAGTGCCCCACCGCCGGGAGACTTCCCCCCACTGATTGAGCTGGAATGAGCGGGTGTCCCGATACGAGATACAAACCTACAGACCCGGATGATCCCAAACAAGCATCGATCGCTATAATAATATGGCCTTGCGGGATTTCGGATGTTCTCTTCTCCAAATTATCTGCATCGCAAGGGTATTGCAGTGTACCCACAACATTAGACAAACCGTATTCTACTAGCCGGGAGCCTACAAGAGGACCGAGTGCATCGCCTGTGGAACGGTCCGTACCGATACATAAAAAAGTGAAGCGCTCCCCTCTATGCCTCCCGCGAACCTCACGAAAAAAATCTGCAAGCTCGCTGCCGGTCCTTTTTTTGCGATCAAAACCCGAAGCCGGCAATACGCTAATGTCTTCCACTCCTTCAGTCCTCCTTTCGATTTCGAATTATTATGATTGTACCGTACTAAGAAACCAACCGCAAAACATAGTGTAGAGTAGTACTGCATGATACAATAAGCTAAGAGTTACACAAGTGAAAGGATGAGGACTGAAAATGGATCTATCGCAAAAGAGTCAGGACAACGTAGAATATATGATCGAAGCGATCAAAACAAAGCTTAGAATGGCCACCGGAGCCGCCATGAACGCCTCAGCTTTTCATATCGACCGTTACGACGACATACTGGATGTCTATGAGGTTGTTATGGGCAAGGAGAGGCTTAGCATTTCCGAAGTTGAAGCCATCGCGAAGGAGCTCGGCCAACTACGCAGCTAGTTTCTAAAAGCATGAGGCTGTCCCAAAAGTTATCTAAGATAACTTTGAGGGACGCTTCTTGTTTAGCAG
>RCUF01000259.1_pt1 | contig 22599 bp, 15 predicted proteins | sample 2166311 | NCBI WGS metagenome assembly RCUF01 (sample SAMN09932608, study PRJNA488358) | compost metagenome | feature: garden; material: soil; isolation source: compost soil in 4-hydroxybenzonitrile-enriched culture | place: Germany: Experimental Botanical Garden Goettingen | collected 2016-01-27
AACCGCTCACGAATCCTTTTCAGAGGAACTGTCGCACTTGGCTTGACAATCCGTCATTTTAATATGAACAATCACAGTTTGCCCATTATGTAGACCAGCTTAAAAATAAAATGATCAAGAGCCGACTGTCTATAAAAAGCGGTCTGAAGAATATATTTCAACCGCGGAACAAGGCCTTGGCGGTAAGCCCCCAAGAAGTTGTTGATGTCCTGCCGATATGTGGGCTTGATACGCTCTCCATTGATAGCCACAAATTCATCGGCCTGCATGCTGAGAATGTATCGGTTTTTCCCCTTTATGAACCTTTTAAGCCGTTTTACCCATTTGCTAAATAACCGGTCCGTAGCTCCGCCCAACGCATTATGCTGATGCTGACGATACAGGATGTAAGACTTCTCATCGAACACCACCTCGCCAAAACAGGATACAGACAAATAGACCCACCAATCATGCATGATGACCTTATCCACATTCTTGGGCATCTGTTGCTTGACCAGCAGCATGGCCTCACGATTCATCAGCATCGTACAGCCTACACATACATTTTCAATCAGCGCGTTATAGGGGCTGAGCCTCTTCTCCGGCACCGGTGGCCATATCTTCGTAGGATTCAAAGACTCATCGGTCATCTGCGTCGTAGAGCAATACATTAGAGGACGTTTGTCCGCAGAATGACCATTCAGCTTGTGAACGGCACTGATTAGCTTGGTAGGCAACCACACATCATCCTGATCACAGAACGCATAGTAATCGTACTGGTCTGGGCATTGCTCTATTAGCTCAAAAAAGCTCCGCACCACTCCTATATTGGGTGATGGCATGGTTGTAATCTGATTCGGATATTGGTTCTCCCAATGTCTCAACTTCTCTACCGTATCGTCTTTGGAGCCATCATCCCTGATGAGTATATGAAGCGCTACGTCTTCTTGCTCCAGCAAACTCTGCATTTGCTCATCTACGTACTTCTCACCATTGTAGGTGGACATGAGGACAAGAACTGTATACAAGGGTCGGCCATCCTTTCCTGTAACATAAGCATAAAAAAATAATCCAAGAAAACTATCATCTATCTATGTATCGCCATCCAAAGTATATTACGTGTCTCAGTAGCATGCAATTCCTGCCCCTCCTCAAACACAAATAACCTCACCACTCCACATAACTATGGAGGGCGAGGTATGTTCGGTACAGTCTACGCTGACAGCTCCTTCAGGAAATCCTTCAGTGCTTCCCGCCAAGATCGCAGGTCATTGAAGCCATTAGTGCGGATCGATAGATGCTCCATCACCGAATTGGCTGGACGATGAGCTGGCCGCGGGAACTGATCTGTAGAGCAAGGATGAAGCTCAGATTGAATGGTCAGACCCATAATGTCCCGAGCTTCCTCGAAAATCGCTTGCGTGAACTCATACCAGGTGCAGGCACCACTGCCTGAAGCATGGTAAATTCCATATTTCTCCGTGAGCATCAACTCGGCCAGAAAATGCACCAGGTCCACTGTATACGTGGGCGAGCCTTTCTGATCGTGTACAACCTGAAGACTCGGCTTCTCCTGTCCTAGCTTTAGCATGGTCTTCACAAAATTATTGCCGTGTAAGCCATACACCCAAGAAGTACGCACTATGAAATAACGTGAGGATAACGTCTGCGCATGAACTTCACCAGCTCGCTTGGATTTACCATAGATAGACTGGGGGTTCGTATTGTCATACTCATGATAAGGTTGCTCCGATTGGCCATCGAAGACATAATCCGTGCTAATGTATATGAGCTTTGCCCCTACCTGCTCGGCAGCTACTGCCAGGTTACGTGTGCCTACTGCATTGACACGATAGGCACCATCCACGTCTGTCTCAGCAGCATCTACAGCTGTATAAGCTGCACAGTGGACAATGGCGTCTGGCTTAAAAGCTGTAACGGCATCTATCGTCTGCTGCTGGTCCGTAATATCAAGCTGCGCACGATCACTGGCAAGTACTTCGTGACCTTGTTCGGTGAAAATGCGCACAGCATCTGTCCCCAGTTGCCCAGCCGCTCCCGTCACCATGACTTTCATCTATTGATCCCCCAAACGGGAGGCATATTGCTGCTGATAGTATGCCTGATAGTCTCCAGACTGGATGCGCGTCCACCATTCTTTATTTTCCAGGTACCATTGAATGGTTTCTTTAATACCCGTCTCAAAATTATGCTTCGGCTTCCAGCCTAGCTCATTCATCGTCTTGGTCGGATCAATGCCGTAACGACGGTCATGACCAGGACGGTCCTCTACATAGGAAATCAGCGATTCTGGCTTGCCAAGCTCAGCCAGGATCGTCTTAACGATGTGCACATTGGTACGCTCATTGTTGCCACCAATATTGTAGACCTCACCAAGCTTGCCATTATGAATGACCAGATCAATGGCACTGCAATGGTCCTCCACATACAACCAATCACGGATGTTCATGCCATCCCCGTAGACAGGCAGTTGCTGATCATTTAACGCACGAGAGATCATAAGCGGAATCAGCTTCTCTGGGAATTGATAAGGGCCATAGTTGTTGGAGCATCGTGTGATATTCACAGGTAAGCTGAAGGTCTCATGATAGGCACGCACGAGCAAATCCCCGCCCGCCTTCGATGCGGAGTAAGGACTGTTTGGCTGTAAAGATGTCTCTTCAGTGAAGAGTCCTGTCTCTCCCAGTGAGCCGTAGACTTCATCGGTAGATACCTGCACGAATTTGGTTACACCATACTTCTTAGCCGCATCCAGAAGCACCTGAGTTCCCAGTACATTGGTCTTGACGAATACCTCAGGCTCTAAAATACTCCGGTCTACATGCGATTCAGCTGCAAAATTAACAACTACATCAATCCCTTGCTGCATCAGTTGGTCGATGGCCTGGGCATCCGTAATATCAGCCTTTACGAAAGTATGATTGGGATTTTGCTCGATGGATTTCAAATTCTCCAGATTTCCCGCGTAGGTAAGCGCATCTATATTGATAATCTGATAATCTGGATGCTGCTGAAGCATATACATAACAAAATTACTGCCAATAAAGCCGGCGCCGCCGGTGACGAGAAGTTTCATAAAGTCCTCCTACAAACTCTTGCTTTTCAATATATATATGTTCAAAACATGCTTTGGCTTAGGCGAAAGTGGAAATTAAATAAAATCAGTAATAAAATGAAGCAGTATTTCTAGCAACTCACTGCCATGAAGAGGACAGTAGACTGCAAATAGTTAGCTTAATAATCGAAGTTGATTTCAGCATCTGCCAGCAACGGATGTCTCTGATCCTTATCAGACAACACTGGATGTGAGGTAGGCCAATCAATAGCCAGAGCCGGATCGTTCCATAAAATACCACGATCATGCTCAGGAGAGTAGTACTCATCAACTTTGTAGAAAACCTGTGTATTCGGAACAAGCGTACAGAAACCATGAGCAAAGCCTTTTGGAACCAGTAGCTGCCGTTTATTGTGCTCACTCAGAATAACCCCAACCCACTGACCAAAAGTAGGGGAGGACTTACGAATATCAACAATTACATCATAAATGGCCCCAGACACCACTCGCACAAGTTTAGCTTGAGCTTTGGGATTAAGCTGATAATGCAGACCTCGAAGCACACCGGTTTCTGCAGATAAGGATTGATTATCTTGTATAAACATATGGTTAATTCCATTGTTTTTCATAATCTTCTCATTGTAACTTTCCATAAAAAAGCCACGATGGTCACCATGAACTACCGGCTCCAGAATTTGGGCCCCCTTTAGTCTTAAAGGGATTACTTTCATTAGATTGCACTTCCCTTCATTACAGCTTTAGTTTCCCAAACTCTTCTCCGAATACAATATCCTTCGCTAGCTCATTCGCACGTGCAAGAGATGGATGGGTACCTGCGTCTGTCCACCAGCCCTGTAACACATCATATGTTAATGTTCCATTAGCAATATATGCATTATTCACGTCGGTGATCTCTAGCTCCCCTCTTGACGAGGGCTTTAGTGTCTTTACAATATCAAATACATGATGATCGAACATATAGATTCCGGTTACTGCATAATCACTTTTAGGTACTGTAGGCTTTTCCTCAATAGAAACAATACGATCACCTTGTAGTTCGGCTACTCCGAATCTCTGCGGATCTTGAACTTGTTGAAGCAGAATTTTAGCACCGCTAATTTGCCTACGGAAATTATCTACGAATGGAGCGATATCATCCTCAAATACATTATCACCAAGAATAACCACCATTTGATCTTCGCCTACAAAATGCTTTGCAAGATCAAGAGCTTGTGCAATTCCGCCTGCCTCATCCTGCACCTTATAAGTGAAGCTCACGTCCATATCACGACCACTGCCAAGAAGGTTCACCACGTCGCCCATATGATCTTTACCTGTAACAATAAGAATATCGTTGATACCAGCTTGCTTAAGTTTAGAAACAGCATGAAATATCATTGGATATTTACCAACCGGAAGAAGGTGCTTATTAGTTACTTTGGTCAAAGGATACAGACGCGAGCCTGTTCCGCCTGCTAGAATAATTCCTTTCAAGTTTACACCGCCTTTATTTTTCTTTTAGATATTGGGTTCATAATAAATATCAATACTCTTTATATAAGTGACACCTTCAGCATTTAAAGGATCAATTCGGATAAAATTCATATCATCAGGAATCTCAAAAGTTAAAAATTCCTCTTCTGTCGGAAGTTCATATCTTACACTATTTTTTTCATTATAACCTCCATCCTCTTTTCTGAAAAATACCTGACCATATTGTTTTGAGCTACTGTTATTTTGTATCTCTAAAACCAGAGTATATTTATTATCAGAACTTAATTCAAACCGATGATTAAGCTCAAAATGCGGATCACTGGATGTAGAAGTGACTTTAAGTAAACTCTCATTACTTAATTGGACATCAGATAGCTCTTTGAAATCAGAGGCAGTGAGCTCTGAAGAATACAAAGGAAATGCCCGAGAAAAATCATAATATTTTAATGTTGGTAGGAACCTCTCCAACATTTGAAAAACCACAATATCAGCTTTATCAACATACTTATACTCTGTTCTATTCATTGGCATTTGAGTATGATGTAGATCATAGATTACAGATTTGTAGGGTTGTAAGTAAGTAAGCAGTTTATCACTATAACTATCTCTATACCACAAAATTGATGGTAATTTGGAGTTGAGTTGGCTTTTTAATAGGAGAGTTTCCTCTCGCTCAGTTAATTTTAATGCTAGCATTCTGCTTAAATCGCCCGTATATGAAATTTCTTCCCTCCCGCTAAGTATCGGTTCAGCTAGACTTTCACCGCTTAAGACATCCAAATATCCAAGCAATTCCCGAAAAGCCAGATACCCCCCCATATTGTTCCAATGAGTATCTGTCTTATAGTAAAGTTGTTCCGTTATCTTATTTTTTTCCAACGTCTCTAATGGTTCGTAGTAATTAACATTATATTTTTGAAATGCCTGCATTAGTCTCAAATAATTAGACTTATTAGCGTCCCCCTTCTTATATTTTCCGTTCATAAATTCAGGATACACAGTCGATTTATTTGGTGTGAGTACAAATATGAACTTCTTATCATGCTTTAATAAAAACTCCTGATATCCTTTGATTTTTCTGGCAATCTCATCAATTTCCCTGTCGCTCATTACATCTCTATTTGTATAACTCTCTATCTCATCTTTAAAAAACAACCAATCTTTTTTTCCAATAACAACTCTATTACTAGATGAAACATGAAAAATAGAATAATCTATAAGGCTATTTAGACTTATTAGCTCCTCTCTAAAGCCATAATTATCATTAAAATAGTCTGTTAAATTCTCAATGCTATCTTTATTAAATAATCCAAGAGGAAACTTTATATCCTTAAGAATTGTCTTAGTACGATTTTCATGTATCTCGTGTTTGGGAAATATTTCAAATAAAGCCTGAACTCCAGGAAGAATAAGTATTATCAAAAAAAACAAAATTGTAATTAACTTTAATTTTTTCAATTGCACTTCATTCTCCTTAAAATTGGAAATAGATAAACGGGTTATAGCTTGTATTCGACAAAGTTATAATCGAATATAGAAGCAAAACTATGGATACTACGCCCCCTGCTTTAACAGTCAGCCTTGAAAACAACTTATAATCACTTCTGTAAAAACTAAAAAAAGCAGCAAGACACAATAATATGACGCTCTTACTATCCAATGAAATCAATACATCCATTGGATTTACCCAAGAATCAAAATTAAACATAGCCTGGATGTAAAGCATACTATTGCTAATAGAATCTGATCTAAAGATCACCCAACCAATTAGAATCATAAAATAAGCATAAATATTTGTAATTAAAGGAGTGATCTTTTGGATATACTTCCCAAGAAATGCCCGTTCTATTACCAATAGTAATCCGTGATAAGCTCCCCAAACAATAAAAGTCCAGTTGGCCCCATGCCATAAACCACTTAGAAAAAAAATAATCCATAGATTCAAGTATGTTCTGAATATACCTTTTCTATTACCACCTAATGGTATATATACATACTCTCTGAAGAATGCTCCTAAGGTTATGTGCCATCTTCTCCAAAACTCGGTTATACTTTTAGCAGTATAAGGTTTATCGAAATTTTCTGGGAATTTGAAACCTATCATTTTAGCCATACCAATTGCCATATCTGAATAACCTGAGAAATCAAAATAGATTTGGAATGAATAAGCAATGATACCAACCCATGCGATACCGGAGGTTAAGTCCGATGAGCCTGTCATACCGAAGACTTCATCTGCAATACGCCCAGCGCTATTTGCCAATATAACCTTTTTAGCGAGACCGATACAAAAACGATTCATCCCACCATAAAAATTATCTAATGAATGAACACGATTTTTTAATTGATGAGAAACTTCATGAAATCGCACTATAGGACCAGCAATAAGCTGAGGGAACAAAGATATATATAGTCCAAAGTCAGCGATATTAAACATAGGCTGAGTTTTTTTTCTATATATATCTACTACGTAAGAAATTTTGTGAAAAGTAAAGAAGGATATACCAGCATGCAGTATAACTGGATCCCAACTTATTTGTTCATATCCTATGCTACCCAAAAAATTATTAATATTTTCAAATGCGAAATTCGAATATTTATAGTAAATCAAAGTGCCTAAGTTAAATACAATCGAAGTTGTTAACCAAGCTTTCTTAAACTTAGTTTTGTAGATCAGTATCGCCAAAATATAATCGACAATAACCGAAAACACAAAAAAGAGTAATAAGTCAGAAGCCCCCCAACCATAAAAAATAAGACTGGCTAGAAGTGCATAATAATTCCTGAACTTTTTGGGCAACAAAAAGTAGCCTAAAAGGAAGATTGGTAAAAAAACAAATAAGAAAAATAAAGAACTAAATACCATAAAAATCCCCTTTTATAGACTAAGTGCGCTATTTATTAATTTCCCTTCCCACACATGCATATAAAAAACCATTCTCCATCATTAAATCTGTATCCAAACAATTTCTTGCATCCAATACTACTGGTAATTTCAGAAGAGCTTTAACACTTTTCCAATCCAGTTCTTTATATTCTTTCCAATCTGTAACTAATACAATTGCATGACTCTCGTTAAAAACTTCTTCAACATTATGGTGAAAAGTTATGTTCTTTGCCGTTTCAGGATACATATTCACAAAATTATCTATGCCCAATGGATCCGTTGCCGCTACTGTCGCTCCTTCAGATACCAAAGCTTCGATCAAACCAACAGCTGGTGTTTCTCTGACATCATCTGTATTAGGCTTGAAGGTTAAGCCTAGTACAGCTATTTTTTTTCCTGAAAGCACCCATAACATTTCCTTCAGTTTGTTTACCATTTGAGTTGGGCGGTCCTCATTAATAGAAATAACTTTTTCAAGAAGTGAAAAATCCACGTTTTTAGACATCCCTGTATGAAGAAATGCTCGTAAATCCTTGGGAAAACAGGAACCTCCAAAACCGATGCCTGCGTTTAAAAAATCACGACCTATTCGTATATCATATCCCATTCCTTCAGAAATTTTAGATATGTCTGCGCCAACTTTCTCGCACAGGTTAGCTACCATATTAATATAGGAAATTTTAGTTGCCAGAAACGAATTAGATGCGTACTTTATAATTTCTGCTGTATTAGAATCAGTAAAAATTTTAGGACAATCAAAAGAACTATATATTCTATTCAGAATACCTTTACTCCACTCACTTGCTACACCAAGAACTATACGTTCAGGCTCTTTAAAGTCACGAATTGCAGCCCCTTCACGCAAAAATTCCGGATTAGACGCTATCTCGATATAGCTAGTTTCACCGTTAGAATACAATTTAGAAATTTTATCGATCCATTCCGCAGTCCCAACAGGAACTGTACTTTTAACAACTACCAGCCTTTTTTGTTTTATAAATGTGGTTGACTCGACAATCTCTTTGGTCGCACTTTCAATTTGAGACATATCTGCACTACCGTCAATAAAAGAAGGGGTTCCCACACATAAAAAAACAGCTTCGCATTGCTCTACAACTGGTTTAATCTGATCTGTAAAAATTAATCTACCTTGTTTTATGTTCAAATCAAGAAGCTCGGTTAGCCCTGGCTCGTAGATTGTACTTTGGGCTTCATTTAGTTTCTTTAGTTTAACCGCATCTTTCTCTACTACGTGAACCTTAAATCCCAAGTCAGCGAAGCAAACCGCTGTAACGAGTCCTACATATCCCGCACCTATAACGCCAATATTCATAATTTTTCACCTTCAGTTCAATTTGGTAGGAGCATTGTCTATAACTTCTTGCATAACTTCACTTAGATGGGTGTCTGAATCGATATCCTTAATAGCTAGTCTGTAAAAATTAAGAGTCACTTGTTCACCGGGTGCCAATTGGTTAATTGGAAAAGCAATAAAGCGATTTTTATATTTACCATCAGATGAATCTGCTGCATTTTTAATGTCAGCTATCAGATCAGCAAAATCTTTATTCTCATTATCTAAATACTTCAAATTTAGCGGATCCCCATCATTCTCAGTGAAGAGCAGATAGTCGGATGTAACGCCTAAAATAGCATTATTATTCTCCGTAGCAAGTCCGCTGTAAATTCCTCTGTCCTGATGATAAAGTCCTGCAATATATTGAGAAGTGCCATTATTCAGACCCGTCTTAAAATCAGTCGTGTAAGATGGAGCTGACCCACTAATCTCCTCAATAAATAAAGGAGTCACACCCAATTGATTTTGATCAGGCAGCCACAAATAAGCAGCATCCTGATAAACATATATAGCATCAACTGGCTCACTGTATTTATTCGTGATATAAATCGTTGATTGAACCCAGTTGGAATCAGCGATTAAGGTATGGTCCTCTTTTATATCTAATTGAATAGGATCGAGTCCAGCTGTTGCTTGCGTGGGAGCATCTTCTCTGAAACCATTCTCATGATTATAACTAAAAGACACCCTAGCTAACTTCTCATCCTCACTTAAATAACGCCCATATTTCCAATCCAAAAAATATCCATATGTAATATCATATCGATCTTTAGTCATAGCGACTATCATCGTATCAGGATCGCAATAGTATTCCACTCCATCCCACGGCTGGGGAGAAGAGGAGTCAACACCATGAATTTTGGGTCCATAATTGGCTAACACTCCTCCTCTAGAGACACCTATAGAGAGTTGTGTATTTCTATCGGTGAACCAATCCCAACCTGTAAAAGTATTGTAAGCATCACTAGTATAACTCATTATGCCTGACTTCAATGTGACAGTTCTTTGTGACGAGGCAGAATAAGAAACATTCAGAGCCAACGACAAAACTAATAAGATAATAAGAACAATTTCTACAGTACGCTTCTTCTCCAGTACTCTCATTGATGCAACTCCCATTTACATTTTTTCTCTGTTCCACTCCCACTGTTTCTTTAATCCTTCTTTTAAATCAAAGGAGGGGCTATAACCGAATACACGATGAGCTTTGGTAATATCAGCTGAGGTGTTTTTAGCGTCTCCTTTCTGGGATGGAAGAAAGTCAATTTTAAAATCAACACCAGTTATGTCCTTTACATACTCAAAAACTTCTAGCATGGAAATTCTACTACCACCTCCCAAGTTGTATACCTGTCCAGGCTCCGCATGTAAAGCTGCCAAGCAATTTCCATGAACAATGTCCTCTACAAATGTAAAATCTCTGGTCTGCTTGCCATCACCATATACACGGAAAGCATTGTTTGACTTAATTGCGTTAAACAATATTTGAAATGCCATATCTGGGCGTTGACCAGGTCCATAAACTGTGAAAAAACGAAGTGCCACGAAGGGAATATTGTAATTTTTGAAGTATAGATAACCCAAATTTTCACCTGCCAACTTTGTTACCCCATAAGGAGAAATAGGACGTGGTTGAATAGTCTCAGAAGTTGGGAATTGCTCCGCATCACCGTATACAGAAGATGTTGATGCATATACAAACTTTTTCAGGTTACTTTGCCCAATTGCAGCCTGAAGCATAATTTGTGTAGCTTCAATATTATTTTTGGTGTATATTTGAAAATCCGTTCCCCAACTCGATCTAACCCCTGGTTGACCAGCCAAGTGAAAAACATATTCATTTTCCTGATATAATTTCCCCCAGTCCATCTCAGCTATAGAGCCATGAATGAACTTGAAATTGGGATGCAGTTTGTTTTGTTCAAGGTTACCGAGTTTTATTTTGACATCATAATAATCAGTTAAAGAATCAATTCCAGTTACTATATATCCTTTTTCGAGAAGAGTCTTTACAAGCGTTGAACCAATAAAACCAGCAGCACCAGTGACAATTGCGTTCATATTATTCCTCCATTCCTATATTCCTGTATTTTGCACTCAATTCCTTGTTTCTAAGATTAAAGTGAGCGTACCACTCCAGCAGCATAATTACAGCAAACACAAATCGCTCCCGATTAATACCCTGATTGAAATCCTCTTCTACAATAGAAGACAAGTGATCCATATTTAATCCAGGAAACTCTCTATTTGAAAAATAGCTCTTAACCGATCCAAACGAATTAAACCATTCGACTAGCCACTTTCTCATAGGTAATACAAAACCTTGTTTTGGTCTTTTTAAAATTTCGGATGGTAAAATTTCTTCCGCTACTCTCCGTAAAGCAATCTTTGATGCTGATGGATTCATTCTTTGGTTTTCTGGTAAAGAGAGCCCCGCCTTGACTACTTTAGGACTCAAAAAAGGTGCTCTTCCTTCCAAACTATGCGCCATAGCCATACGATCAAACTTCACAAGCAAATTATCTGGCAGCCATGTAGTCATGTCAGCGATAGTAGCTGCCTGTAATGAATTAGGCACTTGGGACAACGACTGTAATAGATTGTATTCCCAACTGTCCCGAGTACCTACAATTGAATTGTTCGTAAGTAAATACTCTCTTCCAGCTACATCTGTCAATAACGGAAAACCTGAGGGCGTGACAGGAACCGGATTGTCAATTAGCTTGCTCAATTGCTCGCGGCTCGATGATACTTTACCTGCTAGTTGTCTCAAAAGTGTTTTAAAGCTTTTCTTTTCAAGGAACTGTCTGTAGTATCCATACCCGCCGAATATCTCATCAGCTCCCTCTCCACTTAATGCCACAGTGACATGTTTTCTAGCCTCTCCACACAACCAATAAAGAGGTAACATAGCTTGATCTCCAATAGGCTCGTCAAGCACTGAGGCTACCTTCGGTAGCAAATCAAGAAAGGTATCTTCATTAAAACGGAAATGATAATGAGTACTTCCAATTTGTTTAGCCAAGATGGAAGCAAACTCGCTCTCATCATGTTCCTTGGAATCAAACCCCATTGAGAAAGTGCTAATCTTTTCTTTATGTTTGGCAGCCAAAGCTGCTACTATCGAGCTATCCAAACCTCCGGATAAAAATATTCCTAATGGAACATCTGCTACCAATCTAGAACTGACAGCCTCCTCAATGGTACTTAGAAGCTCACGATCAGAAATAGAAGTCCTTGCCGCCTCAATATTATAGTACATGCTTTTAACGGGAACGGGGTTGTCAATAGACACCATTAATCGTTCTCCAGGAAGAAGACGTTCTACTCCAGTAAAAATAGTCTGCTCACCTGGGATATAATGTAGACCTAAGTACCTAGATAGAGACAAATCATTGATTTGATTTTCAACCCATGGAAGAGCTGTTAAGGTCAGCATATGGGATGAATAAGCAAATTTCCCTTGATTAACAGAATAGAACAAGGGCTTCTCTCCATACCTATCACGCGCAAGATGGAGCACTCTATGCGTTAAATCCAGGATCGCTACAGCATACATTCCGTCTAAGCGCTCAAGCAATCCATCAATTCCCCACTCTACATATCCATGTGCTAGTACTTCTGTATCACTATCGCTCATAAATGTGTATTTTGGGGACAATTCAGACCTGAGCTCTAGATAGTTATAAATTTCTCCATTTTGAAAAGCAACAACCTGCTTATTATTACTATAGAAGGGCTGCCAGCCCCCCTCTAAATCTATTATGGAGAGTCTTCGCATAGCCATTCCAATCGGACCATCTATGAATATCCCATCTCCATCAGGTCCACGGTGAATCATAGTTTCCGCCATAGTCCTTAGTATTTCTTCAGAAATATTGTTACTGTGAGTGTCAATAATACCAACAATTCCACACATTATCTTGAACCTCCACTAATCCAGGCTTCTTTAAAAATCTCTCCGTATGATTCAGCCATGGTGCGGTAATCATTCAGCATTTCAATGACATATTTACTGTTACTGGCCATATTAGCTCTAAGCGCTGGACTATCAAGCAGCTTTTCAATATTTCCCGCCATAGCATCAATGTCTCCCGGTTGGTAGAACAACCCATTAACTCCATTTTGAACCTGTTCGGAAATACCGAATACTGGCGTGGTGACCACAGGCAACCCACAAGCCATAGCCTCCAAAATTACCCGCGGAAAACTCTCAACTCTTGATGTACAAACGAAAATGTCAGCTGCAGAATAAAACAAAGCCGTCTCGGAGGTTTCGGGAATAATTTTGAAGCACTCAGCCGTTTCCCCCTGCTCATCGCTGTTAGCCTCAGCATGAAGACGATCACTGTATGCACTTGGTCTGTCGCCTACGATATAACAAACTATCTTGTCTCTTGTGTCCTTATCCAATTTCTTCACCGCACGAATCAAATCAATTTGACCTTTACGCTCACTCACGGTGCCCAACAGCAACAAGACTATTTTGTCTTCTTCAATTCCTAGTTCTGCACGAGCAGAGCTTTGGGTCCATTGTGCAAGATTTCTATTGAATCTTTGAATGTCAAGACCATTGTGAATCGTTGTAAAGTTATAATGTGCATTCAAGGGAAGAACACCATCACGGGTTGCATTGGCTACAAAAATCACCTTGTAAGGGTAAGAAAAGGTTTCTAAAGCTTCTCTTGCGATTTCCGGGCCAAAATGATTGAAATAAGTTTGCCACGGCTCGCTTTCACGAGGATTTAAAATACTCGGTAATCCTGCTTCTTTAGCTGCAGCAATAAAATAAAATGTTTGCAGCGTGTTACCATAAACTAACTCAATGTTCCAATCAAACAGCTTGTTTTTTAAAATGTCTATGCTTTTTTTGTAAGAATCCAACTCAAAGACCCCTGCAAGCGGATGTTGAGAAACGATGACTTGTATTCCTTTTTCCTCATACATTTGCTTTAATGGCCCATCTGTTGGACTGAATACAACAGGATCAATGATTCCATTTTCCTTAAGATATACTGTCATTTCATATTGGCTGTATGGTGCGCCTTCCCAGTTCAAATTAAAAGCACCCATTAGGACACGAATAGGATCTGTAACTTCCCCTGTGTTAACCGTTTTAGAAGCAATTTGAAATTGTTCATTGTCCAGTGACAGATTAGGATTATAGAAAGGGTCTACGACATTTCTGTATTTACGTCTAAATGCAGCCCCTTCAGCAGGATTGTCTGCGAATCCTCTAGAATACCCCTCATAATGAATCAACTCAGCTGACGGGCAGTAAACCAGACGATATCCGGCATCATGAACTCTATAACAATAGTCGACATCATTATAGGCAACTGCGAAATCCAGTTCATCAAAACCATTCAACTCCATAAACAAGTCTCTTGGAGTCAATAAACAAGCCGCTGTAACAGCCAAAGTGTTCCTTGATACGTTAGCCAGACTTAGGTAACCATTATTCCAGCTAGGCAAGAGTTTAAAGGATGGGCCAGCAAATCCATTGTAATAACCATGAGTAATTCCTGCATGCTGAATTCTGCCATCCGGAAACAGCAATCTTGCGCCTACAGCTCCAACACCACTAATCCCCAAATAACCAACCATCTGTGATAGCCATTGACCGTTAACAACCTCAGTATCGTTGTTTAAGAAAAGGACATAATCCGTGTCAACCATAGAAACAGCTTTATTGTTAATATACGCATAACTAAATTTCCCATTCGGATTACTGATTTTAAGCACCTTATGCTTTAACTTGTCCATGTACTTTATGGTCTGTGGATCATCACTATCATTGTCAATTACTACAATCTGATAATTCTGATAAGTAGTTTTGTTTTCAATCGAATCAATACATTTTTTAAGTATTTCCACCTGATTTTTGGTTGGAATAATGATGGAGACACTTGGCCCATTATCAGGAAATCGGAGATCGAATATACCGCAGCCTGCTTTTAGGGCCCAATCTGGTTGATACGCACTGGCATTTAGTCCTCTTCGTTCGACAGCTTCTTCTACCGCTTTCCTTCCAGCCTCAAAGCTTTCAGGCTTAGCCCCCCCATTTGATGCAGTTGAATTAGGAAGAACTCTCCAGTGATACAAAATCTTCGGTATATGTCCAACACTTCTTGCTTTTTCAGTAACGCGAAGCGCAAAGTCATAATCCTGTGAGCCTTCAAATCCTTTTCGCATGCCGCCCACTTCTTTGTATAAATGAGTGCTAACAACAAATAAGTGACTAAAATACATAAATGACATTAGCAATTCTGGAGACCAATCCGGCTTAAATTGCGGATCAAAACGATTCCCGTGGATGTCAATCTTATCATCATCAGAGTACAAAACGTCTGTCTCGGGGTGTTCGTTCAGATAACATGCTACTTCTCCAAGTGCATCTATCGTTAACTCATCATCATTGTCCATTAACAGGATAAATTCACCTTGAGCATTAGCAGCAGCCGTATTTGTAGCAACACTAATATTACTGTTTTTCTCGAGAAAAGAGAGCTTAATTCTAGAATCCTTCTGAGCCCATTCCATCAATATCTTCTTAACTTCAGGATCCGTACTAGCATCGTCAGCTATCAGCAACTCCCAATTTTCATAAATCTGTTCCACAACTGTTTCTATCGCTCGATTCAAAAACCGAACAGGAGGATTATAGACAGGCATAACAATACTGATCAACGGATTTCGTTCGAGCTTCTGCAGTCTCTGCTCCAAGAGCTTCTCTCGCCTGCTATTCCAGTGATTCACCTCAAGCCACGCATCATAAGGTTCCATCACATCTGGCATTTGAAATCCGGCAGGAGGGGTGATCAAAGCATCCCCATGCCCGTTCTCTAAACTCCATTGATACTTGGCTTTTCGAGCCAAGCTGTAAATTTCAGAAATTTTAGGAAGTCTCCCTCTCTTCTTATACATGTACTTGAATTTTTCCCAGGCAAACAGGCCGAAATTAGTGTACTTATTGATTTTATTACGCAGCTTCACGAGCGTACGGTAGCTCTTAACCTCTATCCAGCTTACATTTTTCAAAGAAAATTCACGAATAATAAATTCCCCTTCTCGGTCAATGGGATCAAAACGCAATTGTAATACCCCTTCTAAAGGAACATATACTTGCCCTTGTCCAATTTTCCCAAGCATCACTGTCTGTCTCTCGTTAAAGTAATCTCCAGTATCAAGGTAGAGCTGCATTTGCCCAAAGGTAGTATCGCTGCCGGTCAAATCATACTTTAATTTTGTCCACCCTTCTGGCAAACTTCCTTTAACTAAAAATTGCGGATCGGGACCTATAGCATGCCAGCCCTCAGAACCTTTATCTTTTTCAAGATCAACAACCGGAACCAGTTCAGGAACAAACGTCTTTCTAATTAAGGTATTAACCGTTCTTTTGATATATTTTTTAGGATTTCTCGCTGCTTGCCCCAGTAGCCTCAATGGTTTTGTTATTTTCCAGGAAGAAGAGCTCAGCATTTGATCCAGTAACTCTTGTTTTCTAACCAGCTTTTGCTCAACATTCTCGATAATTTCTTTTTGCGACTCTATCTGTTGCTTCTGTGACTCTAATTGCTGTTTTTGTAATTCCAGCTGTTTATTTTGTGATTCTAGTTGATTTTCTTTATCGTTCATTATTTGGGTCTGAAGCTCACTCTCACGAATCAAACGCTCTTTCTCTCCATTCAAGTGCTTATTATTTTGTTCCAGATCACGAACCATCTCTTGGGATCTGTCTAGTTCACATTCTAATGTTTTGAGTTTAGAGTTGTAATCGTCAATATTAGAACTAAATGTATCAATTTCACGCAGGACATTTTCAAAAGCATTCTTTGAATATTTTATCTTGAATTCTATTGCGGTAAATGTAATTGATTCGTCCTTACTTGAAACAATTACTTGGGGATCATCGCCTAATGATAAAAGGTGTATGCTGTTATCCTTCTGCTGAAGGACAGTAACTTGTTCATTAAAACCCCACTCCAACTTCTCAAGATGGATGTCTGTGCTACCGCTCGACAACGTAATATCATATATTTCAACAAAAGACTTAATATCCGTTGGATCAATTCTAATAACCTTAGTTCCCTCGGGCAGTTGGATATTAACATTTTGAGTGGTGTTTCCTTCCTCGAATGGCAGCTCAACAGATTGTTTTTCATTTAAACCATTACCGGTATCCCAATAAACTTGAGTCTTTGAAGGCCGGAGCACTGGTTTGGACACATTCAGAACCTCTGACACTTCCTCCGGAGCAACATCCTCTTTCCTTTTAGCTGTGACTACATACTGATAAACATAACCTTCAACGTTATTAATGAGGAAATTCTGCATCTCCAAAGGAAACGAGTCCAAGTTCTGCTGGAATTCAGTGAGCTCAGGAGGAGAAACTGTGCCCGTAAGTTCTATGGAAGCAAGGCTAGCATAATCCAGCATTTTTAAAATTCCATTTTTGGTGAAAAAACGCAGATGCGTATTATCTAACAGCCCCAGATTTCTGTATTCGAACTTGCCCTGTAGCAACTCCATAATAATTGAGTTATGTCCAATATTCGGGATAGAGGTTAGCAGCTGTCCATCGCTTTTCAACAGCGTAGTCGCGACTTTAAGAACCTCCCAAGGATTTTTTAAATGCTCTAACACATCAGCGAACACTATAAAATCAAATCGAATGCTTTCTAATGGAGATAACCATTCAAAAAAATCTAAATCAGCAACAATCATCTTTTCAGCATATTCACTGGATATGGCTGCAGACTCTGAATCAACTTCCACACAATAGACACGACAATTCAGCTCATTCTTTAGATATTTTGTCATATAACCGGTTGCTGGCCCGAATTCCAGAACTGTTGATCCAGGTTTGATCTTCCGTAAAATCATTGAAACAGAATTGTCATCAGACATATTCAATTCGTGATCATACTTTAACATCATGTATCTCCTCACATTTCCAGTGATGCTTCAAATAAGTAATACCTTCCGCAAAATATTCACCAGAATTAATGATGAAAGACTTGTACCTACTTTTATATTCTAGAATTACTATTGCCGAGCTTTCAAAAAAGCCGATATCAATAAAATAAGTTCCTGGAAGAAGATGCACATCCTCATAGGACAAAATAAGACTGTACTTTCCAGGAGAACTTGGCAATGGAACACGATCTAATTTCGTATTTAAACCGCTTATATAGTTGTTTTGTTTATCATAAATTGCAACTCCACCGACAAGATCCTTCATAAGGGAATGAAGCGTATATTCTATCCTAACGGATACTTTACTTGCGAATGGAAAATTAACTTGCTCTTCTCCAGCATCATCTAAGAAGCTGACATGATCTACAGAAATAATATTTTTAGGATGCTCTTGCTCTACCTTTTGATCTACTACTTCTACATCAGTAGCTTCATACTTCATATAATCTTGATATTGCTCAGTCACAGTCTTAACATCTCCACGCATATGGATCTGCCCATCCATCATCCATACAGCCTGGTCACAAAAATTTCTGACAGTATACGAATCATGACTAACGAACAATATTGTTTTGCCTTCTTTTTTGAAAGACTTCATTTTATCGATACATTTTAACTGAAAACGCATATCTCCTACTGCAAGTGCCTCATCAATAATGAGAATATCAGGGTCTACATTGATAGCACATGCAAAGGCCAATCTAACAAACATGCCTGATGAATAAGTCTTTACAGGTTGATCTATAAACTCTCCTATCTCAGCAAACTTTTCGATCTGGGGCATGCGACTTTCAATCTCTTCCTTGCTTAGGCCTAGTATCACACCATTCATTATCACATTTTCTCTGCCCGTGAATTCGGGATTAAATCCACTTCCCAATTCCAACAAGGCAGATACTCTTCCGTTCACTTCAACCTTACCCGAAGTTGGGCTCAGTATCTTTGTAATAATCTGCAGCAAGGTACTCTTTCCCGAACCATTTCTGCCAATAATCCCTATACATTCACCTTTTTTCACTTCAAAGGATACATTTTTTAGTGCCCAGAACTCTTTATAAAAGTGCTTTTTATCGCGCCATACAAATTGTTTTAATCGATCTTTAGGGGATTGATACATTCTAAAAGATTTAGAGATATTATCAATTACAATTGATGATTCACATAACATCAGCAAATCCGCCTTTCAATTTTTTGAAGCAAATGTAGCCTGCCAGTAAAATCACAGCTCCGACTGTGGTACTCGTTGTGAAATTTGCCCAATCTGGCATGAGCCCGAATATTAAAATATTCCTCATATCCTCAATAACAAAGCCAATAATATTGTAATGATATATGAATTTGAAATCATCAGGTATAATGGCTGTGGAATAAAATATAGGACTGAGAAGCATTAAAGCCTGAACCGCTACAGTTACCACCTGACTAATATCCCTGAAATATACTCCAATAGATGACAAAATCCATGCCAGTCCAACTGAAAGCAGCAAAAGAGGAAGTAAAACTAAAGGTAGAAATAAAGCAGTCCAATATATTTTCCCTTGCAGTGTAATTAAGCTGGTAATTAAGATAGAAAAGCTGAATAAGCTATTGATTAATGCAGAGCCTAGAACACTAACTGGTAATATCTCTAATGGAAAGACCACTTTTTTTACATAATTAACATTTTGAATAATAAGGCTTGGTGCTCTTGAAACAACCTCAGAAAAGATATTATAAGTAGTAAGTCCCGCAAAAATAATAAGTGCAAATTCAATTTTACTATCACTTTGAGCGGTCCATCTGGATTTGAAAATCTCACTATATACAAAGGTATAGACAACAAGCATCATTATTGGATATAAGAAGGACCATAAAAAGCCTAAATAGGATCCCTTATATCGACTTGCCAAATCTCTAATCGTAAACTGTCTTATCAGTTCACGATGTCTCCACAAATATAAAACTCGCTCCTTTGAAAACATACTCCTAACTCCCATCCAAATTTTTCTATGTCGTAGATTGAATCGATAAATGGCAGAGTGGTTAACATTTTTTATTAAAATATTCGAACCACTCAAAATAATAAGCCTATGTTATAAAATGATAATACTAGAGTAAGTGGTGGTTCAATACTCATCAAATATGCTAAAATATTATTGTACCTACAAGAAAAGGAGATTGTAAACCTTGTCGAATCCAGTATACGGGAAACAGACCCGAACGTCGACCCATGACGAGAAAAGGTCGTCTTTGTTTTGGGTGTTAATTGTTGGCATTATACTTTTCTGGACCTGGGCGCCGTTCCAGGCCGGGCTGTTCAACGGACAACAGCTGAATTTTGAAAGACCGTTATATTGGGCTGTGGTAATCGCCTCGCTTTTGCTCATCATAGGAATCGTATCCTATTATAAGAAATTCAAGCTGGAAGAGCAAAGAGACTGGCTGGCAATCATCGTACTTTTATTGCCTTTGTCATATATTGTCTCTCTGATCACAGCTGCCTCGCACTACTTGGCTATGAATATGGTGATTGCTCAATGTATCTATGCCTCCATATTCATCCTTTCATTGTATTTGTTGCAGGACCGCTTGGGAAATAAAATCATGCACATCATGGTGATGTCCCTTGCTTATGTTATTGTGGGCTTCGGCTTCATCAGTTGGTTCGGGCAATGGGTATTGGCCGGCAAGCTGGTTGGCTGGTTCTCCAGCATGGTACACAATGAGCGCTATATTAACGCCGTAATGACTGACGCGAACGGTCTGCGTCTGACATCCGTGTTCCAGTACGCCAATACATATGCAGCCTTTCTGATGGCGTTCTTGTTCGCGGCTGTATTCTGCCTGATGAAGTCCAAGACATGGTATGGAAGAATGACGCATGCCTTTATGCTAGTCCCTATTCTCGTGTCGCTATTTCTGACATTATCACGCGGTGGTCTAGTACTGCTGCCTGTTGTCTTTGTCATTCTGTTGCTGTTCTTTAAGCCAGGACAACAGCTCTTATGGATTATCCACTGTGCTATTGCAGGAATTGCCTCAGTCATCATCTTGGTTCCAATTACGAATATGGGACTACAGTTAAATGAGACCTATAGCGGAGGCTTGGCTGCTAAAGGATGGTTGCTCCTCATTGCAGCATCCGCAGTCACGGCAGCAGTACTATGGTTCATTCAGCACAAGCTGGCTCCAAAGTTGACCACTGAAGACAGTGGTTGGAACACACGTAGATTTGCGAATTTGTGGCTACCTCTTGGCTCAGTAGTGGTTGTAGCAGTCGTTGCTTATCTACTGATTGGGACAAGTCTGCGTAACGTTTTGCCTGAGAACGTTCAGATACGGATTGAAGGCATCAATTTTCAGACGCACAGTGTATTGGAGCGTTTCACCTTCTACAAGGATGCGCTTAAGCTGCTGGCAGATTATCCTGTGATTGGGGCCGGTGGCGGTGCCTGGTCATCTCTGTATCAGACCTATCAGGATTATCCATATACCAGCGCACAGGCTCACAATTTCTTCATTCAGTATCTTGTAGAAGTTGGTATCTTAGGATTTGTAATCTTTATGGGCTTCGTGCTGTATGTGTTCTACAAATATATTCGTGGTTATATGAAGCAAACGAACGAAGAGCGTGAAGGGCATTTCCTGTATGTTATCATCACTTTATCCATTCTGGTGCACAGCTTCCTGGACTTTAACCTAAGCTATGTATTCATGGGTATGCTGGTGTTCATGGGACTTGGAGGAATGGCAGCAGCCATGGACTCTAAGCCTCTCAAGCGCCTGTCGATGGGTTCTGCATTCAAGCCAGTGTATTCGATCACTATGGGAATTCTGACGATCATCGTGCTCTTTACAGGACTGCGTTACCTACAATCCAACGGGGCGATTAATGAAGCCAGAAATCTGTATAACACAGGTGGCTCAGCGGAACAAATTCAGAGTTCGATACAGGATGCTTTGTCTGTAAGGCCAACTCATCCAGAATCGGTTATCATGCTGTCTTCGGTGTATCAGTCTTTCTATCAACAGACACAAGACGACCAGTTCTATACTGCAGATCAAGAGCTGCTCGATCGCGCCCTGAAGCAGGAGCCTTACAACAAGTTACTTATCACGAATCTTATGAATCATTATCAGTTGAAAAATGATAATGCCAAAGTGTTCGATATTCTGGAAAACACCACCCCATACTATAATTGGGACATCAACTGGTACAAAAATCTTATAGCTCATGCCTATTACTTGGGTAATCAGGCTAGAGAACAGCAGGATAGTGTGGCTGAAGAGAGATACTTTACGACTGGAATGAGTGCTTATAATCGGATACTGGAGGGAGTCAAGCACATTGAGGCTCTTCCAGAAGGTCAAATCCCCGGTCGAGCATTCGGAGTTACGCCAGATATAGCATTGAATATCGGAAAGATTCAGTTTCTCTCAGGTCAGACAGCCGAGGCTATGACTCTTCTCCAGGGCTTCTTGAATGAGGATCTTAGCAATGCTACCAACAAAGAGATTGCAAGGTATTATGTTGCTGCTACACAGAAGCAAGGTCAAACTGACCAGACCTGGAAAGATCGTCTGATTCAAGCTGATCCAGCAGAGCAACAGCTGATCCAAAGCTTGGTAGATATGTAGCCGTAACTTGGGCAGCATGTGACATCCTATGATCTACATCATTCATGCGTTAATTTGTTCACATCTTGTAATGCGTACGCATGCTCCAATTAAATAGTTAACTGCTTCCAGCCACATATATCTTTTGTAGAGCCAAAAGGTCCTTCCCAGATGGGGAGGCCACTGAAAAAGTTCACCTCATAGGAAAAGGTACAGACCTTCAAAAAAATT
>RCUF01000260.1_pt1 | contig 22511 bp, 21 predicted proteins | sample 2166311 | NCBI WGS metagenome assembly RCUF01 (sample SAMN09932608, study PRJNA488358) | compost metagenome | feature: garden; material: soil; isolation source: compost soil in 4-hydroxybenzonitrile-enriched culture | place: Germany: Experimental Botanical Garden Goettingen | collected 2016-01-27
GCTCATTTACATCTCTCCAAACTCTCTATCTAAATTGCTTCGTGATCAAAAGCTGATTTTTTGAGCTTCCTTTATTATAATGACTGGCTCAAAAAATCAGGTTTTCAGCACCGAGAAGGTTGAATGAAGCCAGGGGCCTGAGGAGCGGAGCGTACGTTTTGTGTACGTGAGCATCGGAAGGCCCGGCTGAATTCAAGATTCGATGTCGATTGAGCTTCCTGACCCTGCTTCGTGATCAAAAGCTGATTTTTTGAGCTTCCTTTAAAAATTGAAGTTGTCAGGGTCTGAACCAAAACGTTTGTTCTGATTCAAAGCACCAATCTCTTGCACATCTTCCCCGCTCAATTCAAAGTCGAAAATGTCAGCATTTTCGATAATTCTGGATTCAGTTACAGACTTCGGAATGGTTACTACACCCATTTGCAAATCCCAACGCAAAAGAACCTGTGCTGGTGTTTTACCGTATTTTTCCCCAATAGACTTAATAATATCATGATCTACAAATCTTCCTTGGCCAAGCGGAGCCCATGCTTCAAGCTGAATGCCCTTGGTCTGGCAATATTTCAACACTTCCGGTTGAGCGAGCTGCGGGTGGAATTCCACCTGATTGACCGTAGGAACGACTTCGGCATCTTCGAGCAAATCCTCCAAATGATGAACCTGGAAGTTACTTACGCCGATCGCACGAACCTTGCCTTCCTTATACACTTTTTCAAGTGCGCGCCACGTTTCTTTATATTTACCTTTTACAGGCCAGTGAACCAAAAACAAATCAATATAATCCAGATCCAGCTTTTTCAAACTGTTCTCAAAAGCTTGCAGTGTTGTTTCATAGCCCTGCTCACTATTCCACACCTTGGAAGTAACAAATAACTGCTCTCTAGTCAAGCCATTCTCTTCTATCGCTTCTCTGACTGCTTGTCCTACGCCTTCTTCGTTGCCATATACTGCTGCAGTATCGATACTGCGGTATCCGGCGCGAATCGCGGCCTTAACCGCATCAATCACTTCACTACCTTCCTTTGCTTTGTATACGCCAAGTCCAAACCAGGGCATATTTACTCCGTTGTTTAATGTGACTGTATCTTGCAAATTGTTAGGCATTGAATGATATCCTCCTTGTGATGGGTTAACTTCCACGATTTCTATTATGAACCACAAATCTGATTTTTCCAAGAATTACGACATTTTAATATTAATTTAACTTACCGGAAAGAAATATTCTGGATGCCAGAGCAAATTCTATATTTTTTTTCACGGAGATATTTTTAAACATAATATAAATTGGTATTACAATGTATGATCAGGAGGCTGTGAAAATGAATGTGAGAAAAACTACTATCATAGCAATGCTATCCGTTCTGACTATTACTCTCGCAACTCTTCTAGTGATTAGTCTTGCCAAATTAAATCAAAAACCGATTGAGTATAGTTTTGATATTGAAACTGAAGATTTTAGTATTAAAGATATCAATCTCGTTGCATTTAACGACCAACTTTACCTTGCACCTAATTATTATTTAGAACTCGGAGGAACTTTTCAACAATTTGATGGGATTCTTATTACCGGTACGATTCACGGGAAAAGAATTCTGGATACTGGAATTGGAGGCGATCCATTTCATCGACGTGAAACTCACCTGACGGAATATATCGGAGAAGGAACTTTATTTAATGATACTGTTGTCACAGAGGACACTATCTTAAAAGTGCAAATTACTTATACTGTTGATTCAGTTAAAAAGGACTACTCTGAAGATATTAAATTAGCGGAGAAAATAAAGCCTTCAGTAAGTGAGTAAGAACTTGAGTTAATATAACCGGAACTTATGAATGGTACTATACAGTTGATCAATCTCATCTTCACTCAATACATATCCGACAATGTCGTTAGCCGCCTCCCTGGGGATAACCCCCGCACATACCAGGCTCCATAACATCCTTAAAATATATTGATCCATCGGCTCTGTAAATGTCACTTCAGCATAGCCATCAATTCGGGAGGACAGTTCCATGAACAACTCGTATTTTTTTTCTTGATATGAATTAATTAAATCACCTTGAATATTCGGATAAGCAGCACCTAACCCCATTAAAGTACTTGTTGCACCGCGCATAAGTGAGTACCCAAACATCCGATCCTCTCCGGAAATCAGTAAACGGTCAGGGTACTCCCTGGTAACAAGTGAAGATACATGCTGCAGCGTCATCACACGGTCTAGTGTAGCCATTTTTATTCCTGCCGTAGATGGAAGTGACAACAGCTGCTGCAGTACCTCATCGGAATAATCCATCCCCCCGCCTTGTTCATACAAATAAAATAAAATAAGCGGAATTCCCAGCCTGGACAATTCACGATGGTACTCGACAATGCCTCTGTCCCTCTCATTATGCGGGAGCTCTTTGTAAATTACAGGGGGAAATACAAGCAGGGCATCCCCACCCAATTCCACGGCATGCTCAGCCATACGAAATGCATCTCTCTTCCATTGCTTCAACTGCTCAGCAAAAGGAAGTGATCCGGTAAACCGCGCACCTGCACCTGCAACGATCACCTTATCCTGACCTAGTGCAGACCTCCATGACATCAACACCTCTTGACGCTCGGTCGCGTTTAAATATAGCCCCCTCCCCGTATGAGACCACACGGCAACGCCTGAAATCTGCATTTTACTTAAATAATCGGCATATGCAAGCTGAGCATCGTGGTGAATGCTCCCATCACTATATCTTGGAACAGGTACAGCAGGAATCATGCCCCCACTTATTTTTTGTCTAATGCTCAATACTTTGTCCATCATTGATTTCGACATCGAATCCCTTCTCCCACGAACAATATTATTACAAAATGCTATTTCTGAAAGAAACGTCTTCCCTGATATCGATACCATCTGGCAATGTCCTGAAACGTAGTAATCCCTTCACCGTTTACAATTTCCTCAGCGTGTCGCAAATGCAGCATCCAGGCAACTAGACCGGTCTCCGGATGAAAATATAAATCATGAAGTCCCCGCTCCGTTTTGGAGCCCCTTCTCATACTGTAGGCACTAAGCGGCTTTTGGAACATGGTGTGCATCTGCATGCTTTCTACACCTCTCAAAGCGTATTCCAGTGCCATTTTTCCGCTATGAATGTTCCCTGTACCAGATAAAATCGGGACAGTATAAGCAAGCTCTCCTTCAATCTCCTGACGTCGAAGCTCATGTAAAATACGCAAATTTCGTATGCTGAGATCTGGTCCACCGTAGGCTGCACCGATCCTCCCGGCGAAGCTTCGTCCATGATCATACAGTCGATTAGCATACACAATATAATCCGGTCGCTGTCGTACACCCGACATTAAAGTATGAAGAGCGTCAATCTGAAACTCGTCATTAAAGATCGTGTTCATCACTTTGATTCCCACCCGAAGGTCATGAGCTGGCAGCGCTGATCTCATACAGGGAACTACCTCACCAAGCCAGCGCAGTATCGTATTCTGCTGCCGTGCACGATCTGATCCGGCCAGAGTCGGACTGAAATCCTTCTCCAATTGCAGCGGATCTTCCATTCCAGAAGCCTTCCAGGCTTCATTAAAACGCCTTATCGTATAGCCATACTCGTCCATATGAAAATGGGATTCCTCGGGTCCTGGCAAGTGAAATTTACAAGAGGGAACAATGACTGTCCTGGAACTTTTGCCAAGCTGTAACGCTTCTGACAGGAATGTTATGTACTCTTCAAGGGAGCCATACCAGCCTCGTCCCTGCCAGGTCACATTCCAGCCGACTTCGCCTGTTTCCTTGCCGATAATTTGGCCAATCATCATCTGTGTTTCCTTGATCGCCCACTCTTCCATCGAACGCTGCCCATAACAGTTTTCAGCGATTACCGTTTTAAGTACTACGAAGCCTAAACCAGCGTTGACATCGGCCTTTACCTGATGCAGATTTAGCGATAATTGGCCCGACGCCTTGCCGAACGGATTCGTGATTTTACGAGGACCGTAACGTGAAGAGACATCAAGGCCGTAGGATTCAAGCAAATACGATTCTATTTCAGAAGGAAGTCCATCACGAAATCGCTCGTAATCATGGACAATTCGACTGCACTCCAACCTGGACACAACAGGAGTGATGGGCAGGATCAGGCTGCAATTCATCTTTGTCCCCCTATCACAAATTTGATACTCTAAGCCCTTACAACAAAATTGTATTCAACAGTTCTGTTTTCTTTCCTGATAGTTCGAAACAAAGTTTGCTAAAAATACCGCACCTAATCCAAGCGCCTTCTCATCAATGGTCATTTGTGGATGATGCAGCGGGTATTCCCCACTTCCCTTTCCCCCAGCTCCTACTAATAAAAAGACTCCGGGTATTTGTTCCATGTAGTAAGCCATATCCTCACTGGTCATTTGGGAGTGAGGAAGATGCTGAATAGCTGTCTTACCGTATAATGACGACAATGTCTCCTCTGCTAAGTCAATGAGATGAGCATCGTTAACTGTAGGAGGATAGCCGAATTCGTATTTCACCTCAGCCTTTGCATTCATCCCTGAAGAGACCATCTCAGCCAGCCCTGTCACGCGGCGTTTCATTCTCTCCCGCGTACCCTGATCAATAGCGCGGACCGTGCCGCGCATTTTCACCGTATCCGCGATAATGTTAGGCAAGCTTCCGCCGTGAATCGAGCCCATGCTGAGCACAACGGGCTCAGACGGATCGCTTTCACGGCTGACGAGCACCTGCAGCGCCGTGAGCAGTTGGGCAGCGGCGATGATCGCATCGACGCCCTGATGCGGGGCAGCTCCATGCCCGGCTCTGCCTTGGACCGTGATGTCCACATGATCCATGCTTGCCATCACGGTCCCGCTTTTTGCACCGAAGACGCCAGTTGGAAGGTCAGGCCATAAATGAAGGCCGACGATCCCGTCTACGCGCGGCGATTCCAGCACCCCGGCATCGATCATATGCCGGGCACCACCCAGCATTTCCTCGGCCGGCTGAAAAATAAACTTAACGGAACCGCTTAATTGTGCCTTTGCATCTGTAAGCATTCGAGCTGCGCCTAGAACCATTGCCATATGTCCATCATGTCCGCAGGCATGCATTACTCCCTCATGAAGTGAAGCATACGGGAGACCTGTCAACTCCTGCAATGGCAAGGCATCCATGTCCGCACGAACAGCGATACAAGGCCCTGGACGGCCGCTATCCAATAATGCAACTACCCCCGTCCCCGCTATGCCAGATCGAACATCAAGACCAAGCTTGCGTAAATAGTCTGCTACATAAAGTGATGTGAGATGTTCATTAAAGCCTAACTCAGGATACTGGTGGAGGTGACGACGGATCGATACGATTTCTTCTTCCAGTGAATCGCTCATCGGGAGAAAGCTTCCTCTATTCATAAGTAACTCCTTCCAGATTCAAGGTGTAAATCTGTCTAGGCCGTCCCCGTCCTGCAGGCTGTTCTTCTCCAACGATGCGCGCCATTTCGTATTTTTCAAGCACAGCCATAATTCTTCGTGCGCTGCGAAGTGTAATTCCGAAGCCTTCCGCCAGCTGAGAAGCAGTTAATGTTGAAGTTCCGAGTCGACGGCAGAGTGAGATGAGCTTATTAATTGTTCCAACGCTTAATCCAATCTTTTTGGCAAGTGAGAGCAGCTCGGGATTTTCACTCCGAGCCGAATATTCAAGCGTCAGCTCAGAGCCCATCGGTCCATAAACGATGCCGTCCTGCATAATCAAATAACAATTTCCACCGCCGCCTGATTTGGCCTTCAAAAGAGCCTCTCTGGCTTTCCCCTCTGCTTCATTGGCTGTTCGGCCTATCCCGATTCCGATGCTTGCATTCCATTGCAATCGCTCCATAATTTCAAGTAAAAGCGGAGCATCCCGAAATTTGTGGGTAACCTGCTCAATAATACCGCGAGTCGTAATGAAGGACACCTCGTCCGAATCGCTCCATTTGATCAGAGACTGCGTCTCCTCGCCGAAGTCGATCACAATTTGCTGCAAAATGATCTTTTTACGTTGAATCTCGTATTCAGAGGCGGCTTCCTTTGCTACCTTCGTAAAATTGTCAACATTCATAATGCCTACTGCAATTTGTGTGCTGCTATAGCGCAGACTTTTGCCTTCAAGCAGGGCCCGATTCAGACAATCTCTCATAGAGGACCTTGTTGGCACTACACGAAATACGGGTACATCAAGTTGCTGAAGACTCTTGTATACGGAAGTCACACAGGTCACAGTAGCGTCGACACAGCCTTTTCGCCATAGATCATAATGGAAACGAACCAATTCCTCGTTACCCATTCCAGTTTCATAGGTTTTGACATACATCTCGCCAAACGGTAATCCAATTTCCTGTAAAGGCTCCTCTACCTCCTTGCACTGCAATACATCAACGCTGATCCGAAGGGTATCGTTAAAGAGCTTGATTTCCTGACGGTAATAGTCGAATAACACTTTATACAGCGCAGTCCCGGAATAATGTACATGAACCATCGGTTTATCCGGTGCAGCGAGCAGAGCAATTTGATACGGTATTGGTCCTGTGAACAATAAAATGTCTGCATGATCCATCACCCTGGCGACTACTTCAAGCGTATCCCTTTCATGAACGTAAGGCGCCGCAAGCATGGACAAATCTGCATAGTATGAACCGATCTCCAGCACCGACTCTACCAAATCCTGTGGACCGATGACCGCTACTCTCATGTTCGCCATCATGTCGCCACCCCCAGCGCTATTTACTATTTTCGAAATCATATTTTTTTATATAATCCTGTACTTCCAGAAGTGATTTCCTAGTATTCGTGACAGCATCATCCCCAAAGTATTCAAAAGAGATCATTCCTTCATATCCTAGCTCCAGCAGCTTGTTAAATATTGCGCTGTGATTCGCATCTCCTTGCAATACTGGAACCGGTACGCTTTGGCCCCAGTCCTGATGATTCCACCTGTAATCCTTGAAGTGAACATGATGAATCATGGTGTAAAACTGCTCCAGCACAGGAATCGGCTCCAAAGAATCTACAAACAGGTTAAATCCGTCAAAAATCAATTCAAGACCAGTTGCTTTGATATCCCTGAGCATCGCAGTCAGGCTGTCTGATGTGTCAGCAAATGTATTGTTATGAATTTCTACCGCAAGCTTCACATCATAGCTGTTACACAGGTCAAGCGCTTTATCTAGACGATGGATGCTCTGCTCCCATTCACTGGCGAGAATGACCTGTGATGAAGTATGACCTAAGAAAGTGCGGATTCTTGGACAATCCAGTGCTCTACACCATTGTGCGGCAATGTCGATTTGATTCAGTTCCTCTCTATAATCCTCGTCTCTGGATAAATACGTATAACCACTGATTGCGGGAACCTCAAGCTGATAGCTTGATAGCTGGCTTTTCAGCTCAATTAGATGGTGACCGCGGCTCAAATATTCCTCGATATGTCCGCTCCAGATTTCTATACCCTGAAGCCTGCAATCACTAGCGATTACCAGAACCTGTTCTAAGGAATGCTGTTTTAGTCCAGTAGAGCACATGCTGTAACGAATCTTGGAATCCTGTCCGATGCCATCGTCTTTACTTAGGCTCAACAGAAATCTCTACCCCCTTTTCATCAGAGTGATAGACGGCCTCCAGCGCAGCAATAACTGATCTGGCGTACACCCCGGAGCTATCCGGATCCTGATCACACTGTATAGCACGAAGCAAATCTTTAAACTGCAAAACAAACGGGTCCTCTTTAACAATAGGCTTAACCTGCTCATATTGCCCGCCTTTGCTGACCCACAAGCCTTTTGCCGATATCAGCTTGGCCATTCCATTGCTAAATATGAGCTCTGTCTCATCCTTGGCAACTCCTTCATAACCCGACTGAATGATGACCGCCGTTACGTTGCTTGTGGTTTGCAGAAAAATACAGCCGCTGCCTTCTACATCTCCCATTCGACCTTCATAGGTTAGACTGGCTTTCACACTTTTCACTCTACTGCCGGTCAGCCACTGTATTTTGTCAATGGAATGAGCGCCAAGATTCATCAGAATACCGCCTCCAGCCTTATCCTTCTCAAAAAACCATGAAGGTCGACCGTCTCCGTAATAAAATAGATGACGTGTATCATGAATCGCGATCAGCTTGCCAAGCTTACCGCTCTGGATCAATTCTTTTGCTTGCAAATTAGCTGGCCAATAATGCTGGGTATGTCCAACCATCAACTTAACGCGTGAGGAAGCAACAGCGTCCAGAATCGCATTGCACTCCGATACATTCAGGGCCATCGGCTTCTCCAGAAGCAAATGGCAGCCTTGCTCCGCACACCATACAGCGCAAGCTTCATGCAAGTGATGCGGGAGCGCAATGATCACGATATCAGGCCGTTCCTTGATTACCATCTCTTTATAATCAGGATAGTGGGTAATTCCATACTCGCTCGCAACCTGGCGACCTTTGAGTTCATCTGTGTCTGCCACCGCAGATGCGGTCAGCTCCTGAAGCCGGCCTAACGCATCCAGGTGATTTCTGGCGATAATTCCTGCTCCAATAAGGGCAGCTCGATAAGTAGCCACTCCATCCTTCCCCCTGTCCATTGCATTTTACTTAATCCCCGCCGAGTTGCTTCCTTGAACAAAATATTTTTCCGCAAACAGGAAAATAAGCAGGATTGGAACTAAGCTCATTAACGCGGCGGCAACCATGTACTGCTCGTTACCGGACCATTGCCCAGCCATTGAGAGAATACCGATCGGAAGTGTAAAATTCTCCTTCGAGGTCACGAATATCGCTGGCGCCAAAATCTCGTTCCACTTGGACATAAACGTGAACACAGCAAGAGTGGCAAAGGTAGGCTTGCTCATCGGCAAAAAGATTCGCCAGTATATTTGCATAGGATTGCATCCATCAAGCTTGGCAGATTCCTCATAATCACGTGGAATTCCGAGAAACGCCTGCCTCATTAGAAATATGCCAAAAGGCTGGGCGAGCCATTCAATAATCCATAAAGGGGTGAGTGTATCGAGCATATGCATATATTTAAAGATGACAAATTGCGGAATGATCAGAACGACAGGAGGGATCATCATCGTGCCTAGCACAACAAGAAATAATGTGGTTTTAAAAGGAAACTGCAATCTTGCGAATGCATAACCGACCATAGAACAGGATATTAATGCACCAACTACCGACAGAACAGTTACGATGCCACTATTCAGAGTATATTGTGCAAAAGGCCCCAATTTCCACACTTCGGCATAGTTGCTCCACTGAACAGGATCTGGAAACCACTTGGGTGGAACTTGTGTATATTGAACATATGACTTTAAAGAATTGAACAGCGTTGTAAGAAATGGGATCGTCATCACAAGCGAGCTGATTATGATGACCACATATCCTGCGATTTTACGAAGCGAGTTCAGTTTCATGTCGCGGTCTCCCCTCTCTTGAATGCGGCACACCCCAGCTTCATCATTCGTAATGCACCCATTTCTTCTGAAGAGTCATTTGAATTACCGTCAAAATGAACAGAATGACAAACAGCACCCAGGCAATCGCAGATGCATAACCCATACGAAGAAATGAGAAGCCTTCCTGATACAAATAAATCATCAGCACAAGACTTGCCTTGTTCGGACCACCTGCGGACGAAGCATCCATAGCTCCTCCGGTCATGACATAGATTTGTTCAAAAGCCTGAAAAGTAGAAATGGTGCTTAGAATTAACACGAGAAAAGTAGTTCCCGAAATGAGCGGTACAGTGATATTCCGGAATTTTCGAAATGTCCCTGCTCCATCAATTTCAGCGGCTTCGTATACCTCGGAGGGAACATTCTGTAGACCAGCAAGGAAAATCACCATAATGTAGCCGATTCCTTTCCAGATCGCAATCAAGACAAGAAGAGGTATGACGAGGTGTTCATCCTGCAGCCATTTTTGCGGATCAAGTCCCAGCTTGACCAGTAGCGAATTTGCGAACCCGAAACGAGGATTGAAGATGGCGTCAGCCACGTACATAATAACTGTCCATGAAGAGATTACGGGCAGGAAATGCGACAATCTGAATATTTTCAATCCCTTTAGTCTCTGATTCAGAGCCACAGCCAGGATCAGTGACAGAATAGTCTGCAGCGGCACAAATAATATCGTGAAATACAAAGTATTTTTTAATGCCTTCCAAAATACAGGCTCATTAAACAGCTTGGTGTAATTGTCTAGTCCTGTCCACTTAGGCGGATTCAGAATATCATAATTCGAAAAGCTGAAATAAAGAGATGCCAGCAAAGAACCAAGTACAAAAACAATAAAATGTACGAGGTAGGGAGTCACCATAATGAGCCCCCACTTGCCGTCACTATTTAACCTTTTTTTCCGTGCTTTCTTATTACTTGTAGTTCCCGTAGTCTCAACCATACGTATCACACTTTCTGTTAGTGTTATAAGTTCATTACTTCCGGGAAGTCTGTCATTGTTGAATTCATTGGTTTTGGAGCGCAGAACTCTGAACAGATCAGAGCCCTGCCTCCATCAGATATTATTTTATTTCTTATAAAATTCATCGAGTACCTTCTGAACATCCGTATCAGCTTGCTTCAATGCGTCATCTACCGTGATCTCTCCTTCAAATGCCCGATTGATGCTGTCGCCGAATTTGCCTACCCATTCACTCCACACCGCGTTCACGTCCAATGTTCCTGCAAACTCAAAGCTGTCCAGAAACGCCTTCTTATTAGCGGGTACGCCGCTTAAAAATTGTTCAGAATTCGCAACGGATTTTTTCACTGGAACCGCTTCACCAAGTGCTGCCCATTCCTGCTGTACTTCATCAACGGTGGCCCAATACTTCACCCATTCCCAAGCTGCATCACCTTTGGCTCCAGTTGCATTCTTGTTGATCACCCAAGAGTTCGCAATAACCGGTGAGAAGCGTTTACCGCTTGGTCCTTTTGGCAGCAGTGTTACATCGTAATTCAACCCTGCTGCATTAGCATCAATCGTCCGGACATAGATCCCGATTCTCATTGCTGCTGCTTTACTAGGGAATGGCGCCATGTTGGACGGGAAACTCTTCAGATCGGATGGCGTTGGCAGCAACTCCCGCTGCATCCCGTCTACGATCCAATCCATTGCCTGCTTATTCTCAGGTGTATTTATAACTGACTTCTTAAGCGTTTCATCAAGCACTCCACCGCCGTACGATTTCAGCACTGTCATCCAGCCTTCAGTAATGCTGAAAAATGTTAATCCATACTGGCTGATTTTTTTCTTGTCAAACGCAGGATCGATAGCATATTTTCCAGTGGAATCCTTCGTTAATTTTTCTGCCGCCGCTTTTAGATCGTCCCAGGTCCAATTTTCGTTCGGATAATCGACCTTGGCTTCATCAAACAGGTCTTTGTTATAGTAGAGGACTGCGATTTGAATCCCCTGTGGTACGCCCCAATATTTCCCGTTCGCGTCTTTATTGAACTCCAACCCATAATAATCATCCTTGTTCAAGTCTTTCTCAATCAGCTCCGTCAAATCTTTTAGCACGCCGCGCTCGGCATATTTCGGTACTAACACCCCGTCGGACAGCCATAAATCAGGTGCGCTCTCAGCAGCGATTTCCGTATCCAGCTTTTGGAAAAATTGATTGTATGGGGAGGACTCTGTCTTGATCGTAATGTTAGGATGGGATTGCTGAAATTTATTGATCAGCTCAAGCATTTTGGCATCGGTAGTGGCGGACGAATAGTACCCCAGCTTGAGTTCAACCTTCTCTTCATTTTTTGATTCATCTTTCTTCTCTGAATTTTGTTCTACCTTTTGTCCAGGCTGTTCATTACCTTTTGAATTTCCGTTGTTGGATGAACAAGCCGCTAATACAAACGTCGATACCATAACCAAACCAAGCAATAAAGCTCCCCAGGTTTTAAACTGACGCTTCATTAGATGTCCCCCTAATCATTGAATTGTCCACCTGCATTCTGATTGATCTTGTTCATCATGTATAGGTATTTTTAGTTCTTTTGTGAACTTATACCTAAATTAAAGTAACGACACTTTAACGGTCAACGTCCGTTAATTGACCTAATATTTCCTTACACTTGCTAATGAGTATGACTGTGTCCCATTCACTATGCTAGATTTTTACGGTATAGGAGGCACTGGTTCCCAAGACGGCATTGTCCTTCAATAGCAGCACTTCCCCGCTCATATGCTGTCCTGCAAACCTGTAGCCGCGAGGTCCTTGATGGGAAAACAATACGGTATCCACCCGTTGACCATGTCTAATAGATAGAGCAGTAGCGAGATTTGACGGAACTCTATTACCGTAGCTATTTAACACTTCAACCTCAGAGATCAGCGGCTGCTCTTGCTCCGAGTCAAGAGTTCGAGAGGGATATAATACAGTCACAAATTTCGTAAACCCGCTTCCTCGTCGACGGAACTCTGCCTTAAGAGACGGGGTTTTCTCATTATAATTTCGAGACACCCAAGCGGAGCCAATTAACGTCTGGCATGCCACAATGGGTATAATTCGAAGTGACGGCCCCCTATCGGGCTCGAACGCGAGGATTCCACCATCCTGCTCAACCCTGATCGCCAAACCTTCGGCAAAATGAAAAGGCAACGTATAATCATGCTGCCCATTTGAACGGCATGTATCAACCACAATCCAATAATCCGGTTTGACGAACAGGATTTGACGGCGTACCTGAACGGGCTCGCTTAATCTTAGGTAACCATCATGACTCCCCTGCACATAGTCGAACTTATCCGATGTATTCCAGAAGCGGTCATAAGGTTCAGCCATGTCGTTCCATTTCCATGAGTCTACATAGCTTGAAATGGATAACCCATCAACAGATAACGTATTATGCTGAAATGATTCCTTAAAATATCGACGCGCCTCCTGCTCCATGTAGGTATAACGACCAGGGTCCGTCAAAAACTCTCTTCCATAAGCAAAGAGACTGAGATGCAATAAATCGTCATGTCCATGAGCCCGGATGACATCCATATGCCCGGCATCAAACCATAAGTAACGTGCATCTTTGGACCAGTCGCTTCGCATAAAGGCGTAACCGCTTTGAGGCAGCTCTATTGAAGAATAGGAAGGCTCCTGCTCTTCCATTTGTTCATATAATTCATAGCCCTGATTCTGAAAATACCAGATTCCTTCGTAGTCGAGGAAAGCATATCCCATCTTCTTCAAGTCACCACGCTGGCACATTACAGCCCCTCTGGTCAGAACATCACGAATATCTGTCCCGTCACTATCTCCCAGCATGGGCTGATGCCCATCAGGCTGAACAAAAGACAAAGATGCACCAAACATTCGATTCAGAGTATCCATTAGTATTGGGGGCAGCCCGTAATCGTTCACTTTCGCCAGCAATGCCGTTTCGAACAGACAATGCAGCACCTCATGATGGTACATACTGCACTGCTCATTGTGCATTCCGTCGGCAAATATCTGTATATGGCACATTTCCTGCATACGCTTGACAGCTATATCTAACCAAGCTCCCGAACCTTCCATCTCCGGATACAACAGAGCAAGCTGAAACAATCCGTTGCTTTCGAGAAACCCCCAATTGCTCTGTCTGTCATGCGGCGTGTACGCAATGCTCAAATACATCCCATGTCTCTGCACGGCTTCCAAAAACAAAACTTCCTCTTCTTCACCCCATAAATGAGATTTGCAAACGCATTGATAACCTTTTAACCAATTCGTAATCCGAATTCCGCTATCCAGCTTACGCCAGGTATCCTTGACGTTGTATGCCCGATCAGCGCTTGAGACTACCTCCTCCTCAGTTAGAGGGTTTTGATTCATCCAGTCACGCAGCAAAAATATATATCCTTCTGCGTATTTCTCCTCCCCAGTTAACCAGTATGCCTGCCCCAATTCACTCATATATCTGGCCCGATTCAGCATCACCAGCCATTCCAAGTCACCATTGTGCCTGTGATTCCAATCTATATGATCTGCAAAAGCTACCTCTGTCTCACAACGCTCCATATCCCATCTATGCGTGAAAACAAACGTCTTCTGACAAGCTAAATCAGCACGATGCAGCACCTCTGCTACTTCCTCTGGCCACAGTTCCTTACAGGTCTCCACGATAAAATCCCTGTCCCCGGTGTCCCAAAAAAATCGTCTCATTCCTTTTGATTTAGAAGTCATTTTGCGTTATATGTCCTCCTTGTCTTCATCAGGGAATTCGTTATACAATTTTTTTCGAATTGCTTCTCCTGTTGGTGTTGTAGCTAGCCCGCCAAGCGCTGTTTCTTTCAGCGTACCCGGCATCGCCTGACCGATACGGTACATGGCTCCGATCACTTCATCCGCCGGAATCACACTTATCACTCCGGCAAGTGCTAAATCTGCTGCCACCATGGCATTTGCAGCTCCCATTGCATTGCGCATCACACAAGGGACCTCAACCAGTCCTGCTACAGGATCACAGACAAGACCCAGCGTATTTTTGAGCGCAATAGCTACCGCTTGAGCTGACTGCCTCGGCGTACCGCCTGCCATTTCTACAATAGCGCCTGCAGCCATAGCAGATGCCGAGCCTACCTCAGCCTGACAACCACCAGTTGCTCCAGAGATAAAGGATTGATTTGCAATGACATAACCAATCGCTCCTGCTGTGAACAAAAACCGAAGCATTTGATCTCGGTCAACGTTCATTTCTTCGGATAGCCCAAACAAGCAACCCGGAATTACACCACTGGCTCCGGCCGTTGGCGTCGCCACGATCGTTCCCATCGCCGCATTCACTTCGTTTGTAGCGATAGCACGGCTCACAACCTCCAGCATCCTTTTGCCTGATACATTTGTTCCCTGTTTTAAGTACCCCTGCAGCTTACGTGCATCTCCACCGACTAACCCGCTTCTTGAAATGACCTCTTCTGAGAGGCCGCGTTGGACCGCCTTTTCCATCGTATCCAAATGCAGGCTCATTCTGCCCGTAATTTGCTCAGGAGTCGTATCAGATGCTTCTGCTTCCTCCAGAATCATAATCTCTGAAATCCGCTTGCCTTCCTTCTCCGCGAGCAGCACCAATTCTTCGATTGTACGGAAATTCATCGGCTAACCCTCCTCACTATCCTGCTATGCTGACTAGAGCGGTGGTACAACCGATACACGTCCAACATCTTGAATACTGCTAATTTTGTGTGAAGTCTCCATATCAATCCCTTGATCCGTTTCAATAACCAACAGAGCTTCCTGTCCTCTAGCGGTTCTGTACATCTCCATCTTGCCTATATTAATCCGATGATCTGCCAGAACACTTGCTATTGCTGCTATCATACCGTAATGATCACGATGAAAAACGAGCATCGTCCAGGCGTCTCCAGTCAGGCACATATCGAACCCACCCGACTCTACTATTTCTATTTTTCCACCACCCAGAGAAATGCCCTTAATCTTTATACATTCCTTGTCGTTACTCATCGTAATCCAGGCTGTATTTGGGTGCTCATCAGGAAGATCAACGGTAGAAATGTTAATCTCAAGGCCTACATCCTTTGCGATCGATAACGCATCTTTAATTCTCGTATCAAAGGTATCAAAGCCCATGAGCCCGCCTACAATAGCTACATCTGTTCCATGACCTCGATAAGTCTGTGCAAAGGAACCGCAAAATAAGATGTCCGCACGTTTGGGTGTTTCCCCAAGCATATTTCTTGCCATTCGGCCAATTCTGGCTGCACCTGCTGTATGTGAGCTTGAAGGACCGATCATCGCCGGACCGATAATATCGAAGACAGATCGGTATTTCATGATGACCCCAGCCATTTCATTAGATGTTGTCGCACAAAAGCATCATCATTCAAATGCGGATAAGCACCATATACCCGATCGATTTCAGCCAACTGACCTGGCGACAGCTCCTCATCCCGATTCAGACACCAGCGGCCTGCAAGCAATCCTTGTCGCCGCAAAACCTCGTGAATACCCGGTATACTTCCGTGAAAATCATGCGACGGATCGAACAAAGCCGCATTCACATCGGTTATTTCCTGACCCCTTGTCAGCCACTCACCCGGGATAGCTCCTCCTCGCTCGCGCACCTCCACAATAGCATTAAACAGATCTACCGCCCTGGAGGTCCATACCGCCCAATGACCGAGCAGTCCGCCAACAATGCGCTTCTCCACAGCTGTTCCATCCACGTTAAAACGATAAGTCGCAAGCAAATCAGCAACGATGTTATCGTCATTGCCTGTATAAAGTGCTATGTCATCTCTACGACTTGATTCGCAAACCGCTCGAACGACATCCAGCGTCTGGTAACGATTAAATGGTGCGATTTTGATTCCCTGAACGCCGGGAAGCTCCGCCAAACTTTGCCAAAAGGAATAACTGAGCCGTGTCCCGCCAACCGCTGGCTGTAAATAAAAGCCTATAACCGGAATGACTTCTGCAATCGCTTCCATTCTATGCAGGAGATCACTTTCGCTCCACTCGCCCAACCCGCCATTACTTACTAGTCCAAAATGATAACCAAGGCTAACCGCTAACTTTGCTTCTGCAACGGCCTGCTTAGTCGGTCCACATATTCCGGCAACTTTGATGAAAGGTGTATCCAGACCCGCCGCCTCTACTTCCTCAGAAGCCAGCCTTAACACAGGCTCCAAAAGATCTATCCCCGGTTCACGGATTTCAAACTGTGTGGAATGGACACCAACGGCGATGCCCCCCGCTCCGGACGCAAGATAATACTTTGTTAATGCTCTTTGTCTCCGTTCATCCAGATTTCGTGATGCATCTAATGCAAGCGGATGCGCTGGAATGACTGTGCCTCGCTGAAATAATTCATGTACATTCTCTTCTCCCATTAAAAGACACCCTCCCGCTGCTGAAAATGTGTCGGCTTGCCCAGCGTATCTCCTCCGGCTTCAATCCAGGAAATCGTCCACTCCATCATCTGTCTTAACGATACATTAGGATATCCAAGCAGTTGATGTGACGTCGAAGCATTATTAAGCAGCGCTGTCGGCTGCTCCGTTCCAGTGAACTGAGGACGTGTGCCAAAGGCTTCACCAAATCGTTCAGCCAACCATCTGACCGATACGGTTTCGGGACCAGTTACGTTCAAAGTAACAGCAGGTGTACCGCATAACGCTAACGATCGAATCGCCATCTCATTGGCATCTCCCTGCCAAATTACATTTACGAGTCCCATATTTAAATCAATAGGTCTGCCTTCTTTTACAGCTGAAGCGATTTCCAGCAAAATGCCATATCGCATATCAATCGCATAATTTAAGCGAAAATTTAAAATCGGTGTGTTATTTTTACGTGAAAAATATTCAAAAATGCGTTCTCGCCCCAGACATGACTGAGCATATTCACCGATTGGAGCAGGAGCGGTTTCTTCCGAAGCTCCCCCCAGCTCGATCGGGGTAAGAGGATAAATATTACCGGAGGAAAAGGACACGATTCGCGAGTGACTGTATCTCTCGGCTACGCGACCAGGCAAATACGCATTCATCGCCCAAGTAAAATATTCCTTGCCCGTCGTTCCGAATTTATTACCCGCCATGTATATAATATTTTGGGCTTCAGGAAGACCATCAAGTGCCTTCTCATCAAGCAAATCAGCAGATACAGTTTCGATACCCGCCTTTTCCAGCTCTTTTTGTAAATGGCCTGATGAAAATCGCGAGACCCCGATAATCCGTGCATTTTTACCTGCTGCCTCCACTCCCCGTTTAGCGAGCTTAGCCAGACTTGGACCCATTTTCCCTCCGACACCAAGGATCAGAATATCTCCATCCAGCGCTGATAGATCACTTACCAGCCTATCAGATGGCTCACTCAACCGATCCTCTAATTCACTTACCGTTCTCATACTCCTCACCTCTTCAAATCGATGATATCTATCTCTTATCAAATATCTGTTTACATTTTCCATGTTAGGTTTTGAAGTATTAAAAGACAACGACTTTAAATCGTCCGTAAAACGAGACAGCGCACAAAAAAACCGTCCAATGAATTTAGGACGGTTCAACAATACAAATCTATTAGGCCGATACTTTTCCATTACGTAGTCTTTGTCTCGCACGATATATCAGTATTTTAAAATGAGACAATGACACGCCCATCAAATCGGCACTTTCCTGATAAGAAAAACCATGTATATCATATAAAAGAACCGCATGCTGCTGATTTGGAGAAAGAAGTGACAAATGTTTATACAATTCTTTTCGATTCTCTTGACGAACCATATCACTTTCTGGAGTATCCTCACTCGGGTAATTGTAAAAGAACTCATTTTCATATGCAGACGATCTGCTCTCCTTGCGAAGCTTGTCAATATAAGCGTTGTGGGCGACGCGCAGCAACCAAGACTTCGTCTTCTTACCCTCGTTCACTTCAAGCTTGTTACATGCCCGAGCAAAAGTCTCCTGCATTAAATCCTCGGCATCATGATGATTACGACTTAAGTACATCAAATAACAATATACATCCTGTTTATATTCACGATATAACACGTCCATTGATAAAATATTCATATATTTTCTCTCTCCCTACCCATCATTTTTGAAAACCATAGTTCAGCAATCTCACGGTATCTGACCAGACGCCTTGTTCAGTAGAATGAAGTACGACAGTAATCAGTTCTTTTTGATCACGAATTGCTGAGCCGACAAGGCAATATCCGGCTTTCTCCGTATATCCGGTTTTCACGCCATTTGCGCCTTGAAAATACCACTCATCTTTATCATTCAACAATTTGTTGCGATTCTCGTAAATAAAGCCACCTTGACCCTGATCCTCTGATTGATGCACTTTCTCTCCAACGATGGATTGAAACTCTGCATTAGCCATCGCTTTTTTAGCAATGAGAGCCATGTCATAAGCCGTTGTGTAATGATCGGGATCGTGCAAGCCGTGTGGATTTACAAAATGACTCTTTTTTGCACCGATAGCTTTAGCTCTTTTATTCATCAGTTTGGCAAAATAGGCTACTGACTCCTCCGGATCAAGCTTTTCCCCCGTATCCTTGCGAGCTACATATACAGCAGCAGCTCTGGCCGCATCATTGCCTGATGGCAGCATCATAGCGGCAACCAAATCGCGTACGGTTAACACATCGCCTGGTTGTAATCCTGCGGAGCTTTCTCCAGATGTTCGGATCCCTGCCTCATTACCGACAGTCACTAAATCATCCGGATTACCCTCTTCCAGCAATATCAAGGCTGTTAAAATTTTTGTCGTACTAGCCGGATACATTTTCTTTTTCTCATGATCACTATATATAATTTCACCTGTCTCACGATCCATGATCAGAACAGCTTCTCCCTCCAAATCAGCAAGCTCGATCTTGGCTCGACTCTGAGAAGCGCTTTTCACCTGATCAAAAAAAGAAACCGAATGCTGCTTTATTGAAGCCCAAGAAAATTTATCGGTAACAAGAAATACGCACAATATCAAGATAACAAGCAAAAATATTTTTTTTCTAAACAATATGTAAACCCCTCTTTCAACCACTCAGCCTTGCTTCCGTAGTTAATTATGTCGTTCAGAGTTTGCATTACGGATAAGAAATTATTAAGATTCCCTTAAGATTTCACTGCTTTTTTCTTAAAACACTCTGCAATTGACAACAAAATGATATTAAGATATATATTATACTGACTGGTCAAAATAAAAAAAGCAAGGGTGAGCAAATGCCTAAGGTAGGAATGGAGCCAATACGCAGAGCTGAAACTATTAATGCTGCTCTGGAATGCATATGTGAGTTTGGCATAGACAAAACCACACTGGATATGGTTGCTGCCAAAGCAGGATTTTCTAAAGGAATTATCGCTTATTATTTTAAATCCAAAAAACAATTGATGATGGAAAGCCTTAAAGCCTTCCTTGCATCCTATAAGCTGAAAATCAGCAGCTCGATTACACAAGATATGCAGCCGCTGCAAATGGTTAAAGCCGTGGTCGATGTTTCCCTGCCCCGTATAGATGATGAAAGCCCTGATGGGATCAATGTTTCAGATTTGGACGGGATCGAAAAGATTCATCTTCCCCAGGAAAAGATTGCAAAGATATTTGTGCAATTTATATCAAAAGCGGCGAATGACGAGGACTTAAAAAATATTGTAAGAGAAATTTACTTTGAGGATGTTGAAGGGATCTCTTCCTTGATCAGCTATGCAAAGAAGGAATATCTAATTAACGAACTTGATGAAAAGAGAGCCGCATACACCCTTTTGGCTATGATTTACGGCTTATCCTTCTTTCGGGTAACTAATTTCATGCTTCCAGGTGACCATGACAATAGAGAAATTGCTTTTGAGTTTGTAGATAAGCTATTTGGTATTTAGCAGGTTAAATTTATTAGACGAAGGGAGCGATGAAAAGATGGAGCATGAGATATTTCTTTCTGTAGAAGGCCTAAGTAAAGAATACGGAGAACTGCAGGCAGTAGATAAAGTGAGCTTTTCAGTGTATAAGGGAGAAATTTTCGGGCTGCTCGGGCCAAATGGAGCCGGAAAAACCACAACCATCAAAATGCTGTGCGGCCTTCTGAGGGCTGATGCCGGCAATCTGATTTTTGATGGGATTCCCATATCAACAGGCTATAATCGAATCAAAGGCATGATAGGATTATGCCCTCAGGATATTGTCATATGGGAGCGGCTGACCTGTCTTGAGCAATTAAAATTTGTCGGGATGTCCTACGGACTTTCCTCCAGGGAAGCTGGTCAAAGGGCAATACGTCTTTTGGAAAGCCTTGGACTTGAAGGCAAAAAGAATAAGCTTGCCAAAACTCTTTCCGGAGGCATGCAAAGAAGGCTGAATATCGCTCTGGCCTTGATCCATGATCCGGAGCTTATCATACTTGACGAGCCCCAGGCAGGGCTTGATCCTCAAAGCAGAATTCTGGTCCGTGATTTCATAAGACAGTTGGCAAAACAAAAAACTGTAATACTTACAACGCATGACATGGATGAAGCTGACAGGCTCTCGGACAGAGTAGCTATAATGGATCACGGAAAGATACTTTTAATAGATACGCCCGAAAAGCTCAAAGAAAAATCCGGTATGGGAGATATTATTCAGATAGAAATAAACGAAATAAATAAAGATCAAATCGACAGGCTGCTCAATTCCATCCCGCCGAGTTTTACCGAGAAAAAGTATTCCGACGGTTTTTTGCTGCTCGGGGCAAGTCATGTGCTTGAGCTGATTCCAATAATAAATAGTACATTACAAGCCTTGAACATACCTGTAAAGAATATAACGATTCGAAAGCGCACGCTCGAAGATGCGTTTATCTCACTGACCGGAAGGGGGCTTCGTGAATGAAACTAATTGCTTCTGTAATAAAATCATTTAAGGAAAATACAAGAGATTGGAAAGTGTTAGCAATGGTCTTGGCGTTTTCCCCTTTTTTTATACTGTTAATAAAGCTATTTTATGGCGGAGCAGCAATTACATATCAAGTCGGAATCTTAAATTTCGATGAGGGCAAATCATCAACTGAGCTGGTAAAAATGCTTGAGAATACTACGGGTCAAGATGGCCTTGAGCTGTTTAATTTAAGCCATATAAGCAATGAAGATGAATTAAGAGTAAAAGTTAAAGATAAAACATTAGATATCGGCATTATAATTCCAAACGATTATTCAAGCATCATTTCTGATGCCGATGCTAAAAACATGGTGAATCCGGCTGATATCAACTTGTATGGCAGTATGGGAAATACACGTTATACGGTCGCGGCAGTAATGGTTTCTGATGTCATACTTAAACAAGGACTGAACTCTACGAAAATAACTCTTCCGTCATCCATCTCCGAAACTTTTGTTGAAATAAAACCGCCTTTGAACGAATTTGAATGGTATGTTCCAGGCTTAATATCTCTGGCTGTTTTAATGATTCTTTTTACAGCATCAGCTTCAATTGTGAGGGAAAATGAAAAAAATACGCTGACAAGACTGAAGCTAAGTCGTCTCGGAGCGTTTAATTTTCTATCGGGTATATGTATTGTGCAAGCCGTAGTGGCTATCGCGGCGCTTGTTCTTTCCTACTGGACAGCACTTGGTCTAGGGTATAGCCCCGCAGGCGAATTTGGCGCTGTACTTTTCGTCGGAATCATTTCAAGCTTTTCTATGGTTGCGATAAGCCTAGTTGTAGCAAGCTTTCTTAATACAGTTTACGATGTCTTGACCGTTGGATGCTTTCCTTTCTTTATCCTAATGTTTTTCTCGGGCAGTATGTTTCCGCTTCCGAAAATGAATATGATTAACATCAACGGGCATTCACTAGGGATTACGGATATTTTGCCGCTAACCCATACCGCAAATGCATTCAATCAAATTTTGAACTATGGAGCAGGCATAACTGACATCCTTTTTGATATTTTTATGATTAGTATTCTTACAGTAATATACTTTGCAATAGGATTGATGCTTTACCAGAAACGCAAGCTTTCCAAAGCATAGTTATTAGAAGATAATAAGGGGCTGTCCCAAAAGTAGGTTTAGTGTCAAAACTAGAAATAGCGGTGCAAG
>RCUF01000261.1_pt1 | contig 22460 bp, 22 predicted proteins | sample 2166311 | NCBI WGS metagenome assembly RCUF01 (sample SAMN09932608, study PRJNA488358) | compost metagenome | feature: garden; material: soil; isolation source: compost soil in 4-hydroxybenzonitrile-enriched culture | place: Germany: Experimental Botanical Garden Goettingen | collected 2016-01-27
GGGAGGATGAACGGCAAACTTCGAATCACCAAAATCACAACGCATAAACGGAAATAATCTATTTTTTACAAAAAGTTTACCTTTAAAAACCTATATACATCAATGCTTTCAACGCTTTGGTAACATTTTCATGGTCAAAAGGTAACAAAATTGTGATATATTCAAATAGCCAAAACTTGCTGAAGCAAGTGCGGGGGACGATTTATGAAGAGCCACGAATGTAGAGCAAATGCTCTTTGAACTGGTGATGGCCTTCTTGGGGTGAAGCGCAAACGTTGCGTAGGGTGTAATCCTTTTTCCCGAATCCGACAACTAACTCCGCAGGTGATATAAAAGGAGGACAACATGAATAAACATCCAGGATTTACAAGAACGATCAGAGCAGCAGTTATTGCAGTAGGCTTGGCAGGTTTGTTACAAACAGTACCTGTTCATGCAGATTCAATACATAGTGTGAAGGAGGGAGACACGTTTTACATACTCTCCAAGCAGTATGGTGTGAGTTTAGACAAGCTAATGAGTGCGAATCCATCGGTCAAGGCGAACAACATTTATAAGGGACTGCAAATTACTGTTCCAGACGCAGGCAATAACTCTAACGCAATTGTATCCGCAGCATCGGCTAATGCGAATTCCACAGGCACTGCTACTATTTTGCCGTCACTTAAAGTACTATCTAGTGATAAAGTCGTTGAAGCATGGGGGAAAACCTTCAATTATTCCAAAACCGTTAATGTCACAGCAACCGCATACTCCGCCGCAGCAAGTGAAAATGGTAAATGGGGAGCTGTTGACTACTTTGGCAAACCGTTAGAGCTTGGCACAATCGCAGTTGATCCGAGTGTTATTCCAATGGGTACTAAAGTGTTGGTTACGGGACACAGTCACAGCAATCTTCCTGATAAAGCATTCGTAGCTACTGCGACAGATCAGGGTGGAGCTATAAAAGGACATCGTATCGACATTTTCATTCCAGGCAGTGCACAAACAGTGAGCACTTTCGGTTTCCAGGATGTCAAATTGTATATCCTTCAATAATTTACTTGTTTCGATATATCTCAAAAAGTTAGAGGAATGGATAATGAGGCATAAGCCCATATTCATTCCTCTCTTTTATAGTACTGGCTACTTATATTTCTTTGTATGAAGCAGCTCATCTAAAGTTACAAAATGATATCCTTTCGCACGCAGCGACTGTATTACATCAGGTAGTGCATCAATGGAACCGCTAAGATTGGAGCCTACTCCGCCGCCGGCATGCTGCAGCACAATAGATCCAGGGCCGACAGCATTTAAAATGTTAGCCTTCACCTTCTCCTTCCCAAGCCCTTTCCAGTCCAGTGAATCTACATTCCAATTAATAATTTTGTACCCGTTTAACTTCGCCCATTTGACTTGTCCTTCATTAATCTCACCGTATGGAGGTCGAATAAGCTTGGGACGATATCCTATGGTTCTCTGAATAATTTTTTCGGTGCGCTGAATTTCGTTTTGAAACTGTTTAACCGAACGGTTTTTGAACTGAGGATGACTATAGGAGTGGTTGCCGATAAGATGACCGTTTTGATGGATTTGCCGCAACAAATCAGGGTGCTTCTGTGCCCGACTGCCAACAACAAAAAAAGTTGCTTTAACACCTTGCTTACGAAGGATTCCGAGAACCTTTGGTGTAAAGCGGGGGTCAGGGACATCATCAAATGTCAAAGCAATTTGTTTTACCTCAGGGCCTCTGAATTTGAAGGTTTCGGAATATTTTTTTCTCAGCTCTCCAAGGCTGAGCGGTTCTTCAGCTGAATTGGAAGTTTCGGTGGCCATGTCCTCAGTGACTGGCTTATGATAGGCTTGTACGGTAGCATGGTAAGTGACTAGTGTGATCAAAATAATGACAAGAGTTGTCACTAGCAACCGTAGGCGCATTATTTTGTTGGACATAGCTATACCTCTCCTTTTCACGTAACAATGGTAAAAATAATTATTCCCGATTTAAGGCCAGATTATGTCAATCAACAGCAGTGTGACGTTTATCACAGACTTGTTTACTTAAAAATTGCATTTTATAATGAGCGATACTAGATATTTAGATACGGAGAGATAGAGGAGAGTGAGCGGCGTGGCAGAAGTGTTGTCTAATGTACAAGTAGCACCAGGAGTATTTAGATTAGCAGTTAAAGGACATGATGGAGGTCGCATGGGGCAATTCTATATGTTGCGAGCTTGGGATCGATATCCCCTGTTGTCCAGACCCATAAGCATTTTCGACATCTCCAGGGATGTTATTGAATTTCTGTATATTGTAGCTGGTGAAGGTACTGAAATATTTTCTCGTTTGGAAACTGGCGATCCTATTTCGTTAGAGGGACCATTTGGCAACGGTTTTGAGAAACCAACGGGAAAAACCGCTTTTATCGGCGGTGGTATCGGAATTGCGCCATTCTATTATGCACTACGTGAAATCAAAAACGCTGACGTATATTTAGGCTTTAGCCGGGATTCTTACATGGTTGATGAATTTCGTAAGGCTACCACAGGCAATGTTCATGTTGATATTGGTGGAATAATATTAAATTCAGTTGACTTCAATGCTTACGATACGATTTATACCTGTGGTCCACATCCTATGTTACATGCTGTACAGCGTAAACAGATTGAATCAGGAAGTAAAGCGAAGATCTACGTTTCTCTTGAAAATAGAATGGCCTGCGGCATAGGAGCCTGCCTCGTATGCAGCGTGAAATGTAAGGATGGTCGTAAAAAGGCATGCGCCGACGGCCCGGTATTTCTCGCGGAGGAGGTGGTTTTTGAATGACCAATCTACATTGTACGATTGCAGGCGTTGATTTTAAAAATCCGATCGTAATGGCTTCGGGTACATTTGGTTTTGGTAAAGAATATGCTAAGTATTATGACATTAATCGGCTTGGAGGCATATCGGGTAAAGGATTAACCCTGCATCCCAAAGAAGGTAATGACGGGATACGAGTGTATGAGACACCCTCAGGCATGCTTAACAGTGTTGGCTTGGAGAACCCTGGCGTACGTGCTTTTTTGCAACAGGAATGTTCCAGATGGGAAAAGCTTGATATTGCACGGATCGTAAATTTGGGTGGCAATACGATTGAAGAGTACGTTGAGGGTGCAGCGTTAATTGATGAGGATAACTTGAATAGAGAACGTGAAGGGCGTAAAGCTGTAGATATCATTGAATTGAACATCTCATGCCCCAATGTCAAAGCAGGCGGAATGGCTTATGGCATTCAGACTGTAACCGCGCGGGAAGTCGTAAGACAGGTGAGACAAGCTACTTCCTTGCCTTTGGTAGTCAAATTGTCACCGAATGCAGAGGATATTGTCGGAATGGCGGTAATGTGTCAGGAAGAAGGGGCGGAGGGCGTTTCCCTCATCAATACCTTTTCTGCAATGAAAATAGATGTATACAAACGTCGCAGTGTGTTCAACAATTTATATGCGGGTCTGTCAGGGCCAGCCATTAAACCGATTGCGCTGCGAATGGTACATCAGGTTAGTAAGGCCGTTACGATTCCAGTAATCGGTATGGGTGGAATCAGCAGTGCTACCGATATTATCGAATTTATTATGGCAGGCGCTACAGTGATTCAAGTCGGAACCTATAACTTTGTCAATTTACGAGCTGGGGAGCAGCTGCTTCAAGAGCTTGAGAACTTTATGCTTCAAGAAAATATTTCATCTTTGGACGAAATTCGCGGTATCCTATAAAATAGAGGACAGAGTGTGCTCTAAGGAGAGATTGCGAATGATGAGCTTTGATGACATTACTGTGAGATCACTCCCCATGGGGCGTGATCTTTTAATTATGGTTACCGGAGGCGAGGAACATATTGGTGCAGCATCGACTGCTTATTATGAGGATCAGGAGCTTCAGGTGCAGACCTCCATTGTCCCAGGACATAAAGAACATACCTTAAGTGTGGAGATGGCCAGACAAGCAGCAAAAGTCCTGAAGCGTACGGTAACGCTCGTTATGGGGATTCACTATGATAACTTAACAAAGGAAGAAATTATGAAGGTCTCGGAAATAGCAGAATCTAAGTTTAAAGACCATTTAGAGCAATTAACGTCGGAGGTGTCACAACAATGAGTAATTTAGCTGGAAGCGAAGCGGGAGGAAAGCCTGAAAAATTCCGTCGTCAAGCTATAGAAGTAAGTGCAGCCCAAGCATCCATATTACCGTATGCACGTTTACTTGACTGTGAACGGGTTCTTTTGGCAGAAGCGCAAGGACGCACCTTAGCGGAAAATATTACTGCACCGCATCCGTACCCACATTTTCGCCGCTCAGGAATGGATGGCTTTGCTATCATTAGCGCTGATACGAAAGGTTGCTCCTCAGAGCAGCCTGTTGAGCTTGAAGTAGTGGATGAAATACCTTGTGGAAGCCTGCCTAATGTAAAGCTGGTGTCTGGAACAGCAGCACGCATTATGACAGGCGCCAAGGTTCCTGATGAAGCAGATGCAGTCATTATGTTTGAAATGACGAAAGAGATCCGTAAGCAGGATGCTAATCATCAGAAGAAAAAATATATTGAGATCAGACGTGAAATTGAAGTCGGTAAAAACTTAACCCCTGTCGGTCTGGAATTGGCCCTCGGTGATCTCATTCTTGAGAAGGGACGGCATATTGGAACTGGCGAGATTTCGGTGTTGGCTACATTTGGCATCCATCAGGTCCCAGTCGTTAGACGACCGCGCGTGGCGGTATTCTCAACCGGTTCTGAATTGCTTAGTGTTGAAGAGCCATTGCAAGATGGCAAAATAAGAAACAGCAACACGTACATGCTGGCGAATCAAATACGCGAAGCAGGTGGAGAACCATACATTCTCCATGCGATCGAGGATAACCTGGAGCTTGCGCGCAGCAAGGTTGCAGCGGCATTTGCCCAATACGATATCGTTGTAACTACAGGTGGAGTTTCTGTCGGAGATTTTGACATTATGGCTGATTTAGTTACAGGCAATGATGTCCAAATGCTATTTAACAAGGTACAGATGAGACCAGGTAGTGTAACAACGGCTGCTGTGAAGGATGGCAAGCTGCTATTTGCACTGTCGGGGAATCCTGGAGCTTGTTTTGTTGGATTTGAGCTTTTCGTCAGACCCGCTATTCAAAAGATGCTTGGAAGCTCACAGCTATTCCTGCCTGAATTCTCAGCTTCATTGGGCAAAGCTTACAGTAAAGTGAACAGCTTTACCCGTTTTGTAAGAGGTAGACTAGATTATTCAGATGGAAGGGTTGTGGTCTATCCGGCTCAGTTGGATGAATCAAGCGTAATGATCACAATCAAGGATAGCGATGTTTTGATCGTTATTCCTCCAACGACCACTGGAGTTCATGCAGGAGAGATGGTTAAGGTGCTGAAGCTGCCAAGGGGTACAGCATGATTGAGGTAGCTAGTAGGACTGATCAGAAGATTATTCAAATCGTAGGCTACAAAAATAGTGGTAAAACCACCTTGATCTCAAGGCTGATCCCTATACTTAATGACTTGAATTATAAAATAGCTGTGATCAAGCATGATGTTCACGGCTTCGATAGCGATGTAGAAGGAACCGATACCTATAAGCTGCGGCAAGCTGGCGCCTTAGCTACAGCAATCACATCTCCTTGGAGAACAGCGATTATGGAGGAGCGAGAGACTTCGGTTCAGAGTTTAGTGGATTATTTTCGCGAGTATGATCTTGTCATTTTGGAAGGATTTAAACAAGAGGAGTATCCCAAATTGGTTCTGGTAACTTCGACTGAGGATATGCAACTTGTTAGAGAATTGAATCAGGTTATTGGGATTGTGTACCGTGATTTGTCTGAAGTGGAGAGGGATGCATTACGATTACTATCGTCGGAGCAAAACCTGCCCTTGTTGGAGGCTGGCCAAATTGAGGATATAGCTAGATATGTGATTGGAATTTAGTTAGGTAAATGTGATTGAGGGGAATGAATCGGATATAGAAAACCACCGGATTAGGTTTATTAAGCCAATATCCGGTGGTTTGTAGTAAAGTTGTAATCTCAGGAATGCTTGTCTAAAGTTTTGTTCAAAAAATTTAAATTAACACTTCTACCATGATCCGTGATGACCATAGGGGTGATAACTATTATTGCCAGATATAATTGCAACAGGAGTAATCAATATAACTATGAAGCTAGTTGTGAGTAGGAGCAACGTTAACTTTTTTTTCATTTTCATACACCTCATTAATTAAATTTTGATAGGTTATTTTTATTTCATGGGGCGCTTTATCTTTGTAGCGTTCAAATAAACCTACACATTTTATTATACAAGATTTATCAGAACAATTGGATGATTTTTCTAAACATAATAGAAGATTACTAAATCCTTCTAAATAGTTCCCATTCCGGAGATAATAATCAGCTAGCTCATTAGTTAAAATAGTAGCTTGGAGAGAAATATTGGCCATTGGATACAAAAGATTAGGCTCTTCATTTTGTATATAGAATGTAATTTTCGATTTAAACCTACTTAGGAAATAGTCTACATCTAGATTATTCCGGTTAGCAGCCTCAACTATATTCATAAAACCTAGAAGCATTTCATCTTCTCTTGATTCTAAATAAGCTATATATTCAGGAAGTATACTTATATCTCCAGAAAATAGCTTGTTAACGTAGGTATTAGCTAATGCCCATTCCTGAAATAACGATTTCATATTCAAGGTATCCTCATCGTTCTCTTTGACCCAGGATAAATCATCATAAACAGAGAGATGTTGGAATGCCAAATCATATTCTCGTCGCTCTATGCTAACGTCACCTTGTAGTAAGAAAGCAAATGCATAGTAAGCAAATGCAGGCTGACATGTTTTTTTGCCATTACCTTTATTTTCAGTTCTTCGATCAGAGAAATAGTACACTTTGGCTTTTTCCTCAAGTCGCTTAGCGAGCATTTCTAACTTATCAAATTGTCGTAAAGAACGATATATATTGGCCAAATCTTTTAGTGCTTCCAGTTGATCGGCTTCATCCAGTCGCTCTAGATAAGGTTCAAATTGAATAGCCGCGTGTTGGTTTTTAATCTGATCATTTCCTCGTTTTATTAAAAATAGCCGATACTGGCAAAAGGCAAGTCGTTCCGAATGCTGCTGCTTTTCGCTTTCAGCGACACTTTCATACAAAAATCTTGCAGCGGCAAACTTTTGAGTCTGAAAAAAATCCTCTGCGACATCAAATAACAGTGGAGCATACATAAGATTCTCCATTAATAGACTCACTACTTTTTTTATACAGTCCAGCTTGTCCAAATCTGCACAGCGATACAGAAAGGGGCGGATTCTGCGCCAGTTTGGTGATGATTCATTCAAATAATCTACAATGTATTGGTCATATAAATGACCCTCAGGCAAATTCATCACATCGGTAATCCGATCTAACTGATCGATTGTAAATATCTTATTTCTATTAAAAATAGAGCTCAACGTACCTGCGTTTACTTCTGCTTTTTTGGCTATTTTACTTAAACATAAGTTTTCCTGCAAAATAAAGGAATTTACTCGTTCGAGAATCGAGGTTGAATTGTTCATATAAAATATCACCTTTTAAAGAAAATTAGTTTTTCTAAATGGAAATAACTCATATGTCGTGTTACTACATACATATTTTGTTAATATATTACAAATCAATATAATCATATATTTGATAGGTGGTCAATAATTTTCTATTAAGTTTGAAAATATGTCAAAAAGAACTATCCCTAGAAATTATGGAGATAGTCCCTGTAATAAACCTTCACTCTATGCACGACGTTCAATCGCTTCAGACATCGTCTTGTCAGTCAAATGCGCATATACTTCTGTTGTTTCGGTAGAAGCATGTCCAAGCTGTTCTTTGGTCTTATAAATATCGTTCTGTAAATAATAGTCGGTAGCAAAAGAATGCCGAAGTTTATGAACCGTTAAATATGGCTTGCCAAACCGTTTGGCGTATTTGATGATCATCGCCTGAATGGCGCGTTTTGTCATGCGTTTGCCCTCTTTTTGCCCGTTCGGAACGGCGACAAAGAGCGCCTTTTCCCGTTTGGGTGTACGATATCGTGTCGTTCTTAAATTTAAGTAATGGGCTAAATCATCTTTAGATTGATCCCGGAAATATACAGGCGTCTTAAATGATTCATCGTTGTTGCCTTTACGAAAAACGTATAGCAGCTTGTTAGCGAGATCTAAATCATCTACATTCATATTCACAACTTCCGATACCCGCAACCCTGAATTCAGAATCAGACTTGCAATGCAGGCGTCGCGCTCTTTATTTTGCTCATAGGAATAAAGTGCCTGCTTGTTGTCATGGATATCCTGACCGTAACCCTCAGCAATATAGCTGATGAATTCTATTAATTCATCTTCCTCAAGGATTTTACCTTTAAGTTTGGCTGCGGTATCCTTTGGTTTATGAATCCGTTTGATTTCCACCTTGGCCATAATGTTACGCTTGAGCAACGGGTAGAAATTCTCGTCTTCAGCAATTTGACTCAAGTAATGAAATAGTGAGCGAAGGGAAGACATTTTACGAGAGACTGTAATTTTGGAATTCGTCCCTTCGGTTCTGGTCGTTAAATGAAGTCGATAACCTACCACGCTCTCCATATGCAGTGTCTCTAGCTCCAGAAGAGTAACACCCGCATTACTGTCCGCTACAGACAAGCCTTCAGCTCTTAACCATCCCAAAAACTGTTCATAATCTCTTACATATTCCAGCAGAGTAGAAGGAGAGAGGTCGGGTAGTTTATAATCAATAAACTGCTGAACGAACCAAGGCATATGTACCGTTTTTTCATCCAGTCTTTTGCGATCAATTGTCTTTTGTATGTTCATTCGGTACACCTCCACAAGATGCGGTTATAGAGCTATTGTATCATTCTGTATAAGGAAAATGTAATCCGGATCACCATGAGATTGGGGGATTTCGTATACAAAAACCTCTCCAAAGAACGATTCTAATAGAGCTTTAAAATCCGGAGACGGCGTTGCGCTCCAGAATGTAATACTTCCGCCTGGATTAAGCCTTTGAGTTAATGTCTTCAAGCCCAATTCATCATAAAGTAAGCTGTTGCCCTCAAACACCTTCCAATCCGGACCATTATCAATGTCAAGACAGATCAAATCAAAAGAATCCCCTGTTTCTTGTATCCAGGAGATCAGATCATCATTTACTAATTTGCATTTAGGATGTGACAAAGCATAATTTGAAGCAGGGCCAAGGACAGAGCTGTTCCATTCAATTACTTTTTCCTCAATTTCGACAACAGTAACCTGCTTAATACGTTTATCCAACAGTGCTTCCTGAAGTGAAAAACCAACACCAAGGCCGCCTATAAGCACAGTCTTCGGATTTGCTACATGCTGAAGTGCGCTGCGAACGAGCAGTCGCTCTGACTCGCCGTTATATGTCGCCATCAGAAATGTACCATTGCTTATTACCTCAAAATATTCGCCTCTGCGTTGTAACTGGATTTCCCCTCTTGGTGTAATTGCTCGTTCAATAATTTCAACAGGACAATTGCTGTAATTCATGTGATGCTGCACCTCCATTGCCTTCCACTAGAACATCAGATTGCAGATGTAAGCTCCAAGTTAACTTTGACTATAGATAAATTGGAAGTGGATGTCAAATTTCAGGCTGTTTTCTCATTACTATGAAACAATATTATTTATTTTGCGTTTATATTTGTGGAACTAAAGTATGGAAAGGTTGGAGAAATTGTGAAAAATAAAGTTCACATTAATGACACTATTACCTATATATGTATTTAAATAAAGGAAACTAGTGTCTCAAACGATTTTAGGAAAATATAATGTAAATATATTCCTTTTTACAAATTGTAATATACTGTAATATATAACATGAACGAATAAATTTATTTAAGAGGTGGTAAAAAATGAAACATCCTGTATTCAGAAGAGTATTACTTTCATCGACTATCATGATGTTGATAGTCGCAGGATCAGCTTATGCTGAAGAAGGAGTTGTTTTAAAAAATGGAGAAACCCAATCCATAGAAAGTAATATCCGCTTAACACCAAAAGTTGATATTTCTGCAACACCACCAGTTGTATCATCTACTGACTTAGTTATTGTTTCTGAGGAAGTTGCCCTCCGTAATCAAAAGAAATTTGTAACTACATATATTGACTACGGTGTGGGACAAACTATCCCTGGGTCAATTGTGTATTCTGAGGATAATGGCTCTGCAGGTAGATGGGGAGGAACGCTACCAAGAACTAAAACTGAACAAATTGGAAATTACACCAGAGCATATTTTGAGGGTTGGGTTTATAAAGATATCGACTAATTCTATTAATTAAGCCAATTTATAGCTCACCAGTTAGTAGTATTAGAAAGGAAGGGATTTTGTCCCTTCCTTTCTTTGTTCCGATCATACTAAATGAGCGCACTAATGTCCCATTTTCATTAACTCCGCATCATCCTGCTCAAACAAAACCATCAATTCCAAACTGTTAGCCATGCTTTTTACTTCAATCAACCTTGCGTCGAATGGTACTGTCACTATGCTGCGTCTGAAGAATAGAAGTGTTTCCTTTTAGGTGAATATCCGTGGTTACATCTGTAATCCACTGCCTGCAGTTCGTCGGGGTTCTGGATAAGTCCCCGCGCCTTAAAAAGTTGCTTAGTATAGAACTCTTATATAAACCCAACGTTGCTTTTTCGTTGCATTGGCTGTCTTATCAACGTGCAAATCCTCCTGATATCGATACAACGAGTTGCTTCATCATCGATGGAAATATTCATAAGTTTTCCTAGAAATTTTTGGAGAATCAAACAGCTAAATGCACAAGAGCAAGAATACGCAGAGCATAATGATGTTCCGTATCATGGGGATGAGATCAAGTTCGAAAGGGAAAAAGACGGTGTATTATTCTTTTCCTACAACAGCATTTTTGATGGACAAAAGCACAATTTTACCTACAAGCTTGATGAAAAATAAGGTAAGGTAATAAACTATTTTCGTAGTCATGGTAAAAAACCTCTTGACTTTATGATTAATAAAAAAGTAAAATGACACCATTATCATTTCATATGGCGAGAATCAAAGACATGATTTCCTGCACGGACTGTACAGAGAGAGGGGCAAACGCTGCAAGCTTCTCCAGTCACGGCTCTGAAATTACCACTTTGTAGCCGTGGCGTTGAACCCGTTGATCAGTATTCGCGATAGTAAGCGGCGCCGTTTTATCTACGATATCGGATACCAATAAGGATTTTGTAGCATTAACTTTGGAAAGTATTCCCGAGTAATAACTTGCTGCAGATCAAATTAGGGTGGAACCACGAGATGAACGCACTCGTCCCTTTGAGGACGAGATGCGTTTTTTTGCGTTCAAAATTATGAATTCAGAATGGAGGATAAGTCATGGAGGTCAAGGTAACTTTACCGAATGGAAATGTTAGGAGGTATCAAGAAGGAACCACATTTGATCAAGTAGCGGAGTCCATCAGTGCAAGCCTGAAGAAATCAGCCATTGCCGGAAAAATGAATGGAAAGCTCTATGATCTTAACCATCCCATCGAGTCTGACACCCTGATTGAAATTGTTACACTTGAAGGACAGGATGGATTAGAGATATATCGACACAGCACAGCACATTTAATGGCTCAAGCACTGAGACGAGTATATGGTGCTGAGGCCGTCAAGCTTGGGATCGGACCCGTGATTGAGGACGGTTTTTATTATGATATTGATATAAATCAGCCGTTATCCCTTGACGATCTGACAGCGATTGAACAAGAGATGGAGAAGATCATTCAAGAGGATCACCCCATCGTACGTCGAGTTGTCAGTCGTGAGGAAGCAATCAGGATTTTTCACAATTTAGAGGAGCCGCTAAAAGTAGAGCTTATTCATGATCTGCCGGAGGCTTCGGTAATCACGGTTTACGAGCAAGGTGAATTCGTGGATTTATGCAGGGGGCCGCATCTTCCATCCACAGGTCGGATCAAGGCCTTCAAGCTTATGAGTGTGGCAGGTGCATATTGGCGTGGTGATTCTGATAACAAGATGCTGCAGCGTATTTATGGAACTGCATTTCCGAAAAAAGCTCAGCTGGATCAACATCTGCACATTCTTGAGGAAGCTAAAAAGCGTGATCATCGTAAACTCGGAAAAGAGCTGGAATTGTTCATGTTCTCGGAAGAAGCACCAGGCATGCCTTTCTTTCTTCCAAAGGGAATGACGATCCGGACAGAGCTTGAGAACTTCTCTCGCGAATTGCAGAGACAACGTGATTACGAGGAAGTACGTACACCACTTATGATGAATAATCGGATTTGGGAGCAATCAGGCCATTGGGATCATTATAAGGACAACATGTACTTCACGAACGTAGACGAAACTAAATTTGCGTTAAAACCGATGAACTGCCCGGGGCACATGCTTATTTTTAAAAACAAATTACGATCCTACAGAGAATTACCGATTCGATTGTCTGAATTTGGTCAAGTACATCGGCACGAATTCTCCGGTGCGCTTAACGGGATGATGCGGGTGCGTACATTTTGTCAGGACGATGCGCACTTGTTTGTACTGCCAGAGCAAATTGAGGAAGAAATTAGCCGAATCATTGCTTTGATTGATCACGTATATCAAGTTTTAGGTTTTGAGTATAAGGTTGAGCTTTCTACAAGACCTGAGGATTCAATGGGCTCAGAGGAGCTGTGGAATCAGGCTGAGCAAGCTTTGCAGAATGTGCTGGATAATCTGGGAATCGAGTATCATGTCAACGTAGGCGATGGCGCTTTTTACGGGCCCAAAATAGATTTTCACATATTCGATGCGCTAAAGCGAAGCTGGCAATGCGGAACGATTCAACTCGATTTCCAAATGCCTGAAAAGTTTGACCTCTCCTACATTGGCGAGGACAGCCTCAAACATCGACCTGTCGTTATTCATCGCGCTTTGTATGGATCGATTGAACGTTTCATCGGAATTTTAACCGAGCATTTCAGCGGTGCATTCCCTCTATGGCTAGCCCCTGTTCAAGTGAAAATACTGCCTGTCTCGGAGAATTACGTCGACTATGCTTTGCAAGTGAAACAAATGCTGGAAGAAGTCCAGATCAGAGTAGAGATTGATGTTCGCAATGAGAAGCTTGGCTACAAAATTCGCGAAGCGCAGCTTGAAAAGATTCCATATATGCTGGTGGTTGGCGAGAATGAAAAAAATGCTGCCTCCGTATCTGTCAGGAAGCGGGGAAAGGGCGATCTCGGCACAATAAAAATTTTGAACATTATAGATACAATTCGAGAAGAAATTCGAGACAAAATGATAGATTAAAGCCTGCTTGGTTACCGCCGTTCTAAAGACAAGATAAGGAATTGAATCTACATTAATTAATAGCATTAACTATTGTGATTAATGACATTAATTAATAAATATTTTGAAAAGCTTGTTGACTATTTTTTGAAGATCGGCATATAATAGCAACAAGTTTACAACTACTGGCTGTGAAAAGGATCAGGCAACATGGGCTCTTATGTTCAGAGAGCGGTGAATACGCTGAAATCACCGTCTTAATCCCGACGCCGACTCGCCTTGGAGCTGTTATCCTGAACCGTATGGTGTAGGGATGGCCGATTAGCACTCGTTACCGTGCGTGAGAAGCGAAGTGCTCGCTCTCCTGAGGCTGTGCATTCCCTGTGGAATGCCGGTGAATCTGGGTGGTACCACGGAAGTTAACCCCTTTCGTCCCTTAAGACACGTGATTTATGTTGCGTGCGGGATGAAAGGGGTTTTTGATTTATATTGTGGCAATGACAAGGAATAGGCACAGGCTCTTAAGTCCAGAGAGCGGTGAGCAAGCTGAAATCACCGTCTTAATCCGAACGCCTTCTCACCTTCGAGCTGCGATCTCCGAATGATGATGAATAACAGGATGCAGCATTTTATCTTTATCATCACTAGGGATCGCCGATTCGTACTCGTTACCGTACTGCAATCATGCAAAGGATGGATTTAGATAGCATGGATTGCACAAAGACCGTTATTTAGTGAATAACGGTGAATCAGGGTGGTACCGTGAAAGCAACCTCTTTCGCCCCTGTGACAGGACCTGTTTTGCCTGTCACAGAGCGAAAGAGGTTTTTTCTATACAAAACTAATTAAAGGTGGGAAAGACAGTGCGAAAAATTTATGTATTCGACACAACATTGCGTGATGGTGAGCAATCACCGGGAGTTAGCTTGACGACAAATGAGAAGGTGGAGATTGCGCTCCAACTGGAACGGCTCGGAGTAGATCGGATCGAGGCAGGGTTTGCAGCAACTTCGCCAGGTGAGATTGAAAGTATTCGTGAAGTGGCAAAACAAGTGAAGAATGCGACATTGCTCAGTCTTGCCCGCTGTCATGTGAAGGATATAGATGCCGCTTATGAAGCGCTAAAGGATGCAGAAAATGCATGTCTGCACCTCGTGCTGGCAACGTCACCGATTCATCGGGAATATAAGCTGCGGATGGATCGTGCGAAAGTGCTGGAGACTGCTGAAGCTGCAATTCGTTATGGTCGGAAGTTTTTTGACCGGATCGAATTTTCAGCAGAGGATGCTAGCCGTACTGAGCTTGATTTTATTTGTGAAGTGACGAGAGTGGCAATAGAGGCAGGCGCTTCAGTTGTCAATTTGCCGGATACTGTTGGTTTTGCTACACCGGATCAATTCGGTGCTATGTTTAGAACAGTCAAAGAGAAAGTACCTGGTATTGAGAAAATACAGCTCAGCACGCATTGTCATGATGATCTGGGAATGGCTACCGCCAATACACTTGCTGCCATTGCTAACGGAGTCGATCAATTCGAAGCAACGATTAACGGGATTGGGGAACGAGCTGGGAACACCTGTCTCGAGGAGGTAGCACTTGCACTGGAAACAAGAAGTGATTTTTACGGAGCCAAAACGTCCTTGAACCTGAGTGAAATCTATCGTACAAGTCGCATGGTGAGTAAGTACACCGGAATGAGCGTTCCAGGCAATAAAGCGATTGTGGGAGCGAATGCTTTTGCCCATGAATCAGGAATTCATCAAGACGGCATGCTCAAAAATCGCAGCACTTACGAAATCATCACTCCCGAAACTATCGGTGCAAGCTCCAGCAGACTGGTGCTTGGGAAGCACTCAGGACGTCATGCATTCAAGGAAAAGCTGATCGATCTCGGCTATAATCTGAACGAAGAAGGGATCAATATCGCCTTTGCAAAATTTAAAGCTCTTGCCGATCGGAAGAAAAATATTCTGTCTGAAGACATTAGAGCATTGATGGATGATAGTACAATGGAGGGGCCGCGTCCTTTTGTTATGGATAGTATCCAAGTATCTTACGGCAACCGTTCTATGCCAACAGCCGCTATTCGCATCATTAAGCAAGATGGAGCTGTTGTAGATGAAGCTGCGGTAGGCAACGGATCAGTTGATGCAGTGTATCAAGCGATTGCAAAAGCTACTGGTGTCAACGTTGAGCTTGACGATTATTCCATTCATTCAGTAACGCATGGTACTGACGCTCAAGGTGAGGTCCACGTCGTAATTAGACAGGGAGAACATACGGCATCAGGACGAGGCGTAAGCACAGATATTGTTGAAGCCAGCGCCAAAGCTTATTTGGAAGCTATTAACCGACTGGTTAACCACCAAGAGAGAGAACGCGAGGGTAATATCGTTATTCAATAAAGGAAAAAATGTTTTCAAATGAACAAGAATATATTATAATTAAACATTATGACTGAACGGAGGTGAAAAAGATGACTCAATCTACTACGAAGACATGTGCGACAATGGATATTTTTATGTATATTGCACGTGTCATTACATTTGATTTTGCGCCTAACGGGATAAGTCTGTCCATTTCCAGAGCAAATCAAATAATAACACGTAGCTGATTGACCATTCTTTTTCACATAACGAGGCAACTCGAAATGAGGAGGACTGCTTGTTAATCAAGCAGTCTTTTTTGTGCTTGAATGGCTTTTGGTGCGTTACATGGAGGAATTATGTATGCAAATTAAAGCTGAAAACATTCAAAAAATTATCGGTGGAAATATATTGTTTGAAAAATTTGAAATCGAAGTTGAAGAAGGAGAGCATGTTGCCATTGTAGGACGTAACGGATGCGGGAAAACAACGCTTCTACACATGCTCGCCGGGATGGAAGATCCGGATCAAGGAAGGATCATTAAAAAGAAGGAGTCTACGATCGGTTATCTGCATCAAATTCCACATTATCCCGGGATGAGTGTGGAAGCCGTGCTGCTGGAAGCCTATTCGGGTCTTCTTGAAATTAAAGAACGGATGTCTGAGCTGGAGAAAATGATGTCTACAGCAGTCAATGATACAGAACAGACGTTAAAAGTATACGGTGAGCTGCAGGAGACATTTTTTCAGCAGGGCGGATATGAGATGGATTCACAAATAGCGAATGTCTCAACCGGGCTTGGAATTCAATCTCTAATCGACCAGCCATTTACTTCTCTTAGCGGCGGAGAGCAAACGAAGGTGATGTTAGGCCAAATTCTTTTGAAGAATCCCACCATTTTATTGCTGGATGAACCGACCAATCATTTGGATATGAATGCTATAGAGTGGCTGGAAGGTTATCTTGGAGACTTCTCCGGCACTGTCATTGCAGTTTCTCACGACCGCCAATTTCTTAATAATATCGCTATGAAAGTTATTGAAATTGAGGACGGAGAAGCGTGTACTTATGTAGGGAATTACGATGCTTACGTACAAGAGAAAGAAGCCAAAATGATGCGTGAGTTCGCAGAATATAAGGAGCAGCAAAAGAAAATTAAAAAGATGAAAGAAACCATAAAGCGACTTAAGCAATGGGCTAACGAGTCTAATCCGCCTAACGCTTCCCTGCACCGTCGGGCAAAAAGCATGGAAAAAGCATTAGCAAAAATCGAACTAGTAAAAAAGCCAATCACGCCTAAGAAACTGAATTTGAATTTAGAGACGTCAGAGAGAAGCGGCAAGGAAGTGATCATCTTTGAAGAGACGGGAAAATCCTACGAAAAGCCCTTGTTTAAGGATGTTAACTTCTCGGTGTACTGGCAGGACAAATTGGCGATTGTTGGTGAGAACGGAACCGGCAAGTCAACCTTGCTGAAAATTATTTTAGGCGAGACGAAACCTGATTATGGCTCTTGTAAAATTGGTAGTAACGTAAAAATGGGCTATCTTTCACAAAAGTTTGTCTACGACAATGATGAGGCGCGATTAATCGATGTTTTCAGAGATTCAGTTGCTGTTGCTGAAGGGGAAGCGCGACATATATTAGCTCAGTTTCTTTTTTACGGATACGATGTATTCAAAAAGGTTAAAGGTCTAAGTGGCGGAGAAAAAATGCGTCTGCGTTTAGCCCAGCTTATGTATGAAGAGGTTAATCTGCTTATTCTGGATGAGCCGACGAACCATCTGGATATTGAATCGCGGGAGGTATTGGAAGATACTTTGCGAGCATTTGACGGAACCATTATTGCAGTATCGCATGATCGGTATTTCCTGCAACAGATTTTTACGAAAATAGCATGGATCGAGCAGCAGCATGTTGCCCTTTATGAAGGAGATTATGATTGGGTGGCTACAAAGAGAATACAGCTAGTTAATGAGCCACGGCCGATCGTACAGAACAAAAAACAAGTGTCACCACAGGAACCACGTACGAAAGAAAAAATGAAAATACGTGATTTTGAACAAGAGATCGCGCTGCTTGAGCGAGAAATCGAATCCATTCAATCTCAAAATGCTGACGAGACAGATTGGACGAAATACGAGGTTCAATTGCAGCAACAGCATGAGCTTCAAAAAGCGCTGGATCAATGCTATGAAGACTGGATTCAATATCAGGATGATCAGAAAGAGAGAGAAATATAATGAACGAACTAAAGGGAACCTCCAATAAGGAAGTTCCCTTTGTTATTGATTACATTGTTGTTTACAGATCCAGTTCAGCAATAGCTGCCTTCAGCTTGTTAGCTGAGCTTTGGAATTGCTGAAGCTCTTGATCACTAAGCTCCAAATCAAGCACCTGACGAACACCAGAGCGGTCTACGATACTTGGAACTCCAAGATACACATCCGAAACACCATTATAATCGGTGAGCAGTGTAGATACGTTCAGAACCGAGCCTTCATCCAGAAGGATGGAGGTGATAATCCGATCAAGCGCCAAACCGATAGCATATGATGTAGAGCCCTTAGCATTAATGATCTCGTAAGCAGCATTCTTCGTATTATTAAAAATATCTACTTTTTCTTCTTCAGAAATTTCAAGTCCGATACCTGCTACGTTAGCTAAACTCCAAAGCGGCAGCTCAGAATCACCATGCTCACCAACAATATGTGCATGAATACTGCGTGGGTTGATGCCTTTGCTTTGTCCGATCAGATAACGGAATCTGGCACTGTCAAGCAATGTACCTGAACCGATCACTCGATTGGCAGGGAAACCACTTTGCTTCAAGGACACATAAGATAAAATATCAACCGGGTTAGTTGCGACAAGGATAATACCCTGAGTATTGTATTTCACAATATTTTTGATAATCGTATCAAAAATGGAAGCATTACGTTTCAGCAAGTCAATTCTTGTTTCACCAGGACGCTGGGATGCACCTGCAGCAATTACGATGATATCAGCTCCGGCACAGTCACTGTAATCACCGGCCCACAGCTTTACACCACCTGTAAAAGGCAAGCCGTGGTTCATATCCAAAGCTTCACCTAGAGCTTTTTCTTTATTTGCATCAATTAATACGATTTCCGATGCCCGTTCCCGAAGAAATAGAGTATAAGCAGTAGTAGCGCCAACTGCCCCTGTCCCAATAATGACTACTCTACTGGAACGCAATTGAATGTCCATGGATTCATCTCCTTAATTTCATCTAATTAATGTGTTTACTTTGCTTTCCTTCATTTTACATGAAACACCCAAAATTTAAAATAAAACATTAGTATTTGAAAAAAAGATCTTCAATAATAAACATAAACATAATTATGTTAACTTACTAAAAATGTTAATATATGAGGACTTTGTAACCATCTATGTAACCATTCTGTAAGGACGATACTCTATTAATATATTATGCTATATAATACAAGTACAGAGATAGAGAGGCAGTGGTGATACAAAATGTCATACAAAAAGAAAATGAAATTCATGATTTCTACAGCGATTTTATTATCAGCCATTTCCTTGGTATTTTCTATAGCGGCAGCAGGTTCGGTGCTCTATAGTCAGAATAAAGGCTCATCGAGTGGGGAGATCATTTCACAAAAGCTATCTAGTACAGATACTGCAAATGATTCCGATGTTACGAAAGTACAACAAGCCACATCGCCTAAAGATACTTCAAGTGAAGACGGCAACAAGACAACTGAAGTTGAACAACAGCAGACTGAGACCAAGCAGCAGCCAGTGACTAAGCCAGTCAGCCCTAAAGCGAAAAAAATAGTGTATTTAACATTTGATGACGGTCCTAGTAAGTATACAAATCAAATTGTCAGCATTCTTGAGCAAAAAGGAATTCATGCAACTTTTTTTGTTATCGGTAATCAATTAAAGGGAAATGAACAAAAACTAAAGGATGCTCATGATGCTGGAAACTATATTGGGCTACATAGTATGACGCATAATAAAAAGATATTATATAATAGCGGTAGTTCTGCTAAATTCATCAAAGAGTTTCAGAAGGAGCAGCAATTAGTTAATAACATTCTAGGCTATGAACCTGTACTGATCCGTGCTCCATATGGCAGCAAACCAGAAATAAAAGGCAAGTTTCTTGATGATATTGCTGATGCAGGATTTAAAATGTGGGATTGGACCGTAGATTCCAAGGACTGGTATTACACAGGGAAACCTGACCGAATTTTGCAAGAGGTTAAACGACAGGTTGATCAGGACACTGAAGTTATTTTGATGCATGAGAAATCTCAAACAGTAGAAGTTTTGCCTAAAATCATAGATTATTTACACAATAAAGGTTATGCATTTGCTGTCTACAAACCGAATCAGCATATTTCGGTTAACTTTGCTAAGGATGAGCGGTTGTAATCGTTTATATTTCATATGATATAATTAGCAGGACAACTAGAATTTGAAAGCGAGGTTGAATTTCTTGAAATGGTGGTGCAAACTAACCGGCTGCGTAGCGCTGGCTTGTATTTTGTTAACAGCCTGTACCTCTCAACAGCCTTCGGCCATGACACCGGTTCAAGAAGAAGCCAGCGTTACAGAAGAAGGTCAGACTTTAACAGTCGTTAATCCTGAGTCTATCAACAATACAGCTGTAGACACTAAAGCTGAAGAAGGCAAGAAATATCAAATACAAACCAGGCTTACTGATTTTAAATTGTTAAGCGAAACGACAGGATTGGCTTGGGGAGCAACTCGTAATGAGCTTCGGCTTTACCTGACCCAGGATCGAGGAAAAACATGGACCAATATTTCACCTGCGTCTTCTGTACAATTCCCGAACAGCCTTGAATTTGGCAAGGACTTGTTCTTTATTGATCCTATAAACGGTTGGATCGTACGTAATTCTCTAGGTTCTGGAGAGGCCATCGTGCTTCGTACGATTGACGGCGGTTTGACCTGGAAAATGTCATCCCTGCCTGAGGCAAGTTCTGTATCAGCCATCTATTTTATTGATCAACAATATGGTTGGATTCTCACAGAAAATAGTGATGGAGTCAAAACATTATATCGGACCGTTAATGGTGGCGCTTCGTGGAATAAAGTGATGAGCTCACCGCTGATTCATGAAAGCACAGAAAATGAACTGGTACTTCCAAGAGCTGGGCATGCTGTAGCTATGACATTTACAAATAAGAGCAACGGATTTGTTACGACACTTGATCAGGGACAGCCCAAGCTGTTCATGACAAACAGCGGCGGGGCACAATGGAAGGAGAATATACAATTCTTCAACCCTAGCAAGTACACAAAATGCAAGAGCTTTGTAGTGGGTTCACCTACTTTCTTTTCTGATAACACAAAGTCAGGATACGTACCCGTTGGCTGCAGCAAAGAGGATACAATGAAGTTTAATGGATACTTTACATCAGATTCAGGAGCCTCTTGGACATTAGCGCCATTTGGATTGCCATGGCAGAGTGTGAAGAGTGAGGATCATGAGCTGCAAGCCCCTTACTTTTTAAACGAACAAACAGGGTGGAGTATTCAAGGCACAACCGTTCTTCACACGACGAATCAAGGGAAAGACTGGGTTGCGCTTCCTGAGAGCGAGAAACTAACAGAAGTACTGCTTGAATATAGGGAAATAGTCAAAATGCAATTCTATTCCGAAAGCGCAGGCTGGCTTCTTGTTTCCAAAAGCGATCATAAGCGATCATTGTTGCTGCAAACACAGGATGGAGGAATTAGTTGGCGTGTTCTTTAAGAACACGTCAATTTTTATAATTAAAATTGTGATGTTCATCAATTTGTGAAATTTATCACATTTACATTTTGATACTATGTGATATATTTAACTTGTAAGAAAGATCACAAACCAAACAAAAATAAAGGAGCTAAAAAGCTCCAAAAAACTTAGGAGTGATTCATTATGAAAACAGCAAACCAGGAAACAGTAACCCGCAATTACCTTCAATTCTGCTACACATGTGAAGATGCTCATTTATGTACAACAGAAGAAGCTTGCCAAGCATGTTGGGCTGATAAGAACCTTCTGGACAATGAAATGGATGGAGCAGAAGAAACTCGTCAACTCCTTCTCACTTACTATGCTTAGTACATCAACAACATCATCAAACTACCATTCTAGATAACCTTCGGTTCTTGTCCAGGAGCCGGAGGTTATTTATTTTTTTCACATAGAGGGACAAGGTGGCATATTTTACACTTCTAATGAATAACAAGTTTCCGATTGGACGGCATATAAATTAGTGAAGGAGGGGAGAAGGATGCAATCATGGATGGAAATGCTTGGAGTGATGAATACTGCTTTTCCGATCTTCTTTGTCATTATTTTAGGCATTATCATTGCGTCTGCGGGAGGCAGCATGAGACGTTACTATGTTAACAGTAGGCAACCTGTCCTAATCGTTCATTCGACCATCGTTAGTAAACGAACCGATGTCTCCCATAGGCATGATGCTGAGTTGACTGTAAATCGCTCGGACACTCGCTATTACGTGACGTTTGAGGTGGAGAGCGGAGAGCGCCTGGAGTTTCTGTTAAAGGGTCCTGAATATGGTCAATGTTCTGAAGGTGATGAGGGCAATTTAAAGTTTCAAGGGACTCGATATTTTGGTTTTGAACGTTTAAGTAAAATATATCATGCCGGTTTGCAGCAACATCGTCAATATTAGAAAAGTAGGTTTACTGTCAAAACTAGAAATAGCGGTGCAAGGAAGATGATCCCTGCACCGCTTGATCCTGCCA
>RCUF01000262.1_pt1 | contig 22262 bp, 19 predicted proteins | sample 2166311 | NCBI WGS metagenome assembly RCUF01 (sample SAMN09932608, study PRJNA488358) | compost metagenome | feature: garden; material: soil; isolation source: compost soil in 4-hydroxybenzonitrile-enriched culture | place: Germany: Experimental Botanical Garden Goettingen | collected 2016-01-27
TGAAGATCGAATTCACCTTTTACATTGACTGTGGTACTGTTCATTAAAATCGTTTGGAAACCAGTTCAACTTCGCGTATACTAGGAAAGTCATACATGGAACGGGCCTGAGCCGCATGGCGGCCGTATGTTGGTTACATGAACAGATTCAACGATAACGGATAAGCTCCCTTCCTGAAAAGGGTAGAATGAGAACCGATACAAAAATGGGAATTCTGAACTATGGAACGATAGATGTCATATGGCACATGAACCTATTTTACGTGACACATATTGAATACAGATAAGGGAAGTGAATACCACTTGAAGAATTTTGCAGCATTAGGCGTAGAGCAGCATTGGGTAGAAGCCTTGAAAGAACAGGGAATTTCATCCCCAACCCCTGTACAGCAGGAGTCGATTCCACTGTTGATGGAAGGTCAGGATGTTATCGCCGAGGCACATACGGGAACCGGGAAGACGCTTGCGTTTTTACTGCCGATTCTACAAAAGCTGAATTTGGATAAGCGACACCCACAGGCGCTCGTGATTGCACCTACGCGTGAACTGGCGCTCCAGATTACGGAGGAAGCAAAATGCTTGGCTGCTACGGAGCCGAACCTGTCATTACTGGCTGTATATGGAGGACAGGACGTAGAGCGTCAGCTTCGTAAACTGAAAGGCGGCGCACAACTGATTATTGGTACACCTGGGCGACTGCTGGACCACCTGAGACGTGGCACGCTGGATCTGGGTGGCATAAAAATGCTGGTCCTGGACGAAGCTGACCAAATGTTACACATGGGCTTTTTGAACGATGTGGAGACGATTCTTCAGGAGGTTCCTTACCGGAGACAGACGATGCTGTTTTCCGCTACGATGCCAGCCGGTATTCGCAAGCTGGCTCGTGTATATATGAACGAACCCGTAGATGTCAAAGTGAAATCCGCTTCTTCCGTTCCGGTGAGCCAAATCCGTCAGGTCGTTGTGCAAACAACAGACCGTGGTAAGCAACAGGCATTAGTGGATATGCTGAATACAGATCGTCCGTACTTGGCTGTTATTTTCTGCCGTACGAAGCGCCGGGCTGCCAAACTGAACGAAGAGCTGCAAGAGATGGGCTTCGAGAGCGGTGAGCTTCACGGAGATTTGTCCCAGAACAAGCGGGAGCAAGTGATGAAGGCGTTCCGGGAAGCGAAACTCCAATTGCTCGTAGCGACTGATGTAGCTGCACGCGGCTTGGATGTAGAAGGCGTCACGCATGTCTTTAACTATGACATGCCGCAGGATGCCGAAAGCTACATCCACCGCATCGGGCGTACCGGCCGTGCCGGAGGCAAAGGCGTGGCGGTGACGCTCGCTACGCCAAGGGATGTTCCAGAGCTTCGGAACATCCAAAGAGTTGCTGGTGTCACATTCACCAGCAGTGAGGGCGGCGGACAGCGTAGACCTGCTTCCGATACGGCTGATCGGCAGGGTCGAGAACGCCGTTCGGGCAGAAACGACCGCCGTTCCTACGGCGGCAACGACTCCGGCGGTGGGCGCCGAGGCAGCGGCCGCGAACAGGCGGGCCGTCGTGATGCCACAGGCGGCGAACGCCGCTCTAGCCGCGGCAGTAGCGAGCGTGGCGGATATGACCGCAGTAGCGGCGGTTCCGCACGCGGAGGTCAGGGCCGCTCGGCAGGACAAAGCAGTGAGCGCGGTGGATATGACCGCAGCAGCGGCGGTTCTGCACGCGGAGGCCAAGGCCGCTCGACAGGACAAAGCAGCGAGCGTGGTGGGTATGACCGCAGTAGCGGCGGTTCTGCACGCGGAGGCCAAGGTGGCCGCGGTGGACAAGCCAAAGGCGGCCCGCGTGGTGGTCAAGGACAAGGAGGCCGTCGCGGACGGTCCAGATAGTTAAAACAGGAGTATTCTCATAGAATGCTCCACTATGGTTATCATAATAGCCCCGGGGAGGCTCATCTTCCGGGGCTATTGTAATCTTCATCCATACCGCTGAAAGAGCAGCGCCATAAGATGACATGAGCAGCGGAGCTACCTTGAAATAAACGATTAGCGTTTAGGATACATTTTTCAAAAGATAAATTTGGAGGGGTTATACATCATGCAGGAACAGGATATGGGCAAGCGCGCCATGGTCTCAGCATGGATCAGCCTGATTAGCAACATCCTATTAACCGGCATTAAGATTATTACAGGACTTATGTTCAACAGTAAGGTGCTGGTGGCCGATGGTGTGCATAATGCCGGAGACGTGATTGCCTCTGCAACGGCACTGGGAGCGATGCGCATATCCAGCCAGCCGCCGGATGAGGATCATCCTTATGGTCACGGCAAAGCAGAAGTGATTGGGGCAAGCGTGGTGGCGGTCATATTGTTTGGAGCGGGCATATTTATCGGCTATCATTCCATTGCAGCACTGTTCGAACCGATGCCACAGGAGCATATACTGGCATTGGTAGCCGCTATTATTTCCTTGCTCTGGAAACAGTGGCTGTATATTTACACGATTCGTATCGGGAGAGCGGCCAATAGTCAGGGTCTTATTGCAACGGCAAAAGATCATCTCGCTGATGTGTACGCCTCTGGGGCTGCTGTACTGGGTATCGGCTTAGGGCTAATTGGGGAGCACTGGAGCATTTCAATCTTATCTTACGGCGACCCTATTGCGGGATTCGTAGTGGCATTGCTAGTTCTGAAATTGGCGTGGGAAATGGGCCGTGAATCCATAGATGTACTTATGGAAAAAGCGATTGCAACGGAGGAAATTGAAAGCTACGCCGCAGCCGCACTGAGTGTAGCCGAGGTTCAACGTATTGACCGTATCCGTGCCCGTGAGCACGGCCATTATATTATCGTGGATATCCGCGCTTCAGTGGATGCCTCTTTGACGATTCAGCAGGGACACGATATTATCCGACTGATTAAGGGGGCTGTTATGAAGCGGGAACCGCGGGTTTATGAGGTGCTTGTCCATTTGAATCCATGGTATGCGGACGACCACTAGAACAGACGACACGAATTGACAGATAACTTGCAGGAAGGGTATGCTTTTAAAAGCCGAACGATGATGAATAAAAGCGAGGTTACCCGAAAATATGCGAAAATTTTTAAAATGGTTAGGCATTTCTGTGACTGCGGCGGTTCTTTTAGTGGGCGGTTATTATACGTATTCTATATATCATTTTACGAATCAAATTTCGGTTGCTTCCGGACAGGATTCGAAATTCAAACCGCAGGCACAAACTCAAACCAATGTACAACCTGTAGAGGTATCGCTCCCACCGGAATGGGATGGGACAGAAAGAGTGAATATTCTGCTGCTAGGCGGCGACTCCCGTGGAGAGGATTCAGGGCGTTCTGACTCCGTTATGGTTGCTTCTATTGATCCGGTTACGAAAAAGGCTACACTTATGTCGATTCTTCGTGATACGTACGTCAATATCCCAGGTCATGGGCAAAGTCGATTGAATGCTGCTTTTTCCTACGGTGGACCGGATTTGACCAGACAGACCGTGAGCGACCTGCTGGGCATACCGATTCAATATTATGTATATACTGATTTTAATGGCTTTATTGCGCTGGTTGATTCTGTGGGTGGTATGGACCTGGATGTCGAAAAAGATATGCACTATACCTCCAAGGCAGATAAACACCAGTTTGATATTGATTTGAAAAAGGGAATGCAGCACATGGACGGTAAAACAGCCTTGCAATATGTACGCTTCCGTCATGATGCAACTTCCGATTTTACGCGTACGGAGCGGCAACGCAAATTTATTACCGAGCTTGGCGGTAAAATTCAGTCAACCTCATCTCTAATTAAACTGCCGAGTATTCTAAATAGCATTTCTCCTTATATTGAAACGAATCTCAGCACTACGGAAATGCTGCAATTGGCTTCATTGGGCTTTAATATCGATGCAACAACAGTAGCGAAGCAGCAAATCCCGCCGAATGAATTGGTGCGCGGGGAAACCATTAAGGGTGCGCAGGTGTTGGGTGTAGACGAAAGAAAGCTCAAGCGCTTCATACAGAATCTTTTTGAACAGGAGAACAAACCTGTGACCACGACGGTGGATGCTGCAACCACGATAAATGATACTCCATAACCCTCGAAAGCAAGCGAAGTTCGTACGATGACGTACAACTTTGTTTGCTTTTGTGTTTATTTGGGTATAACCTTGTATATTTTGTTCCAAAAATATATCGTATCTATGAAGAACGTCTACTCATTTGTATAAAGAGAAGGGGAATGTGGTGTGGAAATAACTCCGGCATGGAAAGACCGATTCAAGAAGTTTTTTCTGAACAACAAGTTTGTGTTATTCCTGCTGGTACTGCTGCTGATCGGCTTGAATATCTTGGTGCTTACCAAAATTTCATACATATTCACACCTGTCATGGTGCTGTTAAAAACGATAATTCTCCCTGTCATTTTATCCGGCGTGTTGTACTATCTGTTCAACCCGTTGGTTGATGTACTGGAGCGTAACAAGGTGAAACGAGTATACTCCATTGTTGTACTGTTTTTGCTCATTATAGGGGTTATTGCGATTGTGGTTACATCGGTGGTACCTGTAATCCGCAATCAAATACAGGGGCTTATCCAGAATTTCCCTGCCTATAGCGAGCAAGTACAACGACAATTCGAGAAACTGATCGGCAGCGATTTTGTAAACCAGTTCCAGAACACCATTCAAATTAATCCATCTGAGCTGGCCTCCAAAGCTTCTGAAAAATTATCTAGCTTTATTAATAATGCATGGACGGGTGTGGGCAGCTTTTTGGGCGTGGTTACAGAAACGGTACTTGCGATTGCCACGGTTCCATTTATTCTGTTCTACTTGCTAAAAGATGGACACAAGCTGCCACAGTTTATCCTGAAAATGCTCCCGCCTATGTTTCGTAAAGAAACAGATCGCATTATGACCGAGATGAATCATCAGGTCAGTTCCTATATTCGTGGGCAGATTATTGTCAGCTTCTGTATTGGGGCGCTGTTGTATATTGGTTACCTAATCATTGGATTAGACTACTCTCTGACGCTTGCAGTCATTGCGTCCTTTACGAGCGTTGTCCCCTACTTAGGTCCCGTCATTGCCATTACACCTGCGTTAATTGTAGCCTTGGTCACCTCACCGATTATGCTGCTCAAGATGGTTATCGTGTGGACGGTCGTACAGCTCATTGAGGGTAAATTAATTTCTCCACAAATTATGGGCAAATCTCTTCGGGTACATCCGATCACGATTATCTTCGTTATTCTGACCGCAGGCAATTTGTTTGGTGTGGTGGGAATTGTACTGGCGGTTCCGGGGTATGCTGTCTTGAAAGTAATTGTTACACATTTGTATAGTTTCTTTAAAAAGCGTTCGCATCTCTATGAGGCGGATAAAGGGAACGCAAGTCTTTACGAAAAATAAAATTTTCCACTATAAAATTGATATGGGCCCCTCTTGGGTAACTGTGGCTACGCGTGCTATAATTAATGCCTATCCTTATTCCCAAATAGAAAGGTCAGACTTTTATGATAAAACTCAGCATTCTTGACCAATCTCCGGTATCGGAAGGCATGACGCATGCGCAGGCATTACAAAAGACCGCTGAGCTTGCTATAGAGGCGGAACGCTTGGGTTATCATCGCTTTTGGGTATCAGAGCATCATTCTGCCGCAAATCTCGCAGGCTCCAGTCCGGAGGTACTGATTTCACATCTGGCCGCACGTACCTCAACTATTCGAGTGGGGTCGGGTGGTGTGATGCTGCCCCATTACAGCGCTTATAAAGTAGCGGAAAACTTCCGTGTGCTGGAGGGATTGTATCCGGGACGCATTGATTTAGGTCTGGGACGAGCGCCCGGAGGAATGCCCATTGCTACCAGAGCCCTGCAAGAAGGCAAAATGCGTGGTGGTGTAGATCTATACCCTGAGCAGTTGGATGACCTGTTAGCTTATTTACATGACAGCACAGGCAATAATCACCGTTTCGGTTCGCTACAGGCGATGCCGCTTATAGAAACTGTACCGGAAATGTGGTTGCTCGGCTCCAGTGGTGATAGCGCAGGTTTGGCAGCCGAGCGTGGCGTGGGCTTTGCGTTTGCGCAGTTCATTAATGGTGAAGGCGGCACAGGGGCTATGAAGGAATACCAGGAAAGCTTCCAGCCTTCCCAGCATAGTGACCAACCACGTTCGCTTGTTGCCGTATTTGCGATCTGTGCGGATACCGAAGAGGAGGCGAATCGGTTGGCTTCCAGTATGGACTTGTCTCTTGTTCTATTAGAGCAGGGAATGCGCTCCGCTGGAACACCTTCCGTCGAAAAGGCACTGGCGTATCCGTATACGCCGTTTGACCGGATGCGGATTCGTGAGAATCGCAAACGTATGGTGGTCGGTTCGCCCGAACAGGTGAAGCGTCAGATTGAGCAGTTAAGTAAGGACTATAATGCACAGGAGATCATGGTTGCGAGCATTATTCACGACTTTGATGCCAAAATGAAATCTATACGTCTCATGGCTGAAGCATTTGGACTGTCTTCTGTACAGTTATAATGCGAATCGCCGGATTTAAAAGATCACAGCTTCGAGGAGCTGTGATCTTTTTTTGAATTTTTTGAGGGAATATTGGATGATATGCACTGTATGATATAGGAAATAAACCAGTTAACACTTGATAATGATTATCAATATCTTTATTATATAAAGATAGAATGAAGTTTTGATGAAAGTCGTGCGTTAAGCCCGTGACTATATATATTGGATAAGGGAAAGGGATGATTCCAAATGTTTCGTCTGAAAACGGCAAATCTGGATATTGCTTATGAAGATCGATTGATTGTAGAAGATCTGAACGTAGAAATACCGCAAGGGAAAATCACAGCCTTGGTGGGCGCAAATGGTTCTGGCAAGTCCACCATTCTGAAGACGATGGCTCGCATCATGAATCCTAAGGGCGGCAGTGTTCTGCTTGACGGTAAATCCATTCATAAGCAATCCACCCGGGAAGTAGCTAAGCAGCTGGCTATTTTGCCACAAAATCCGACTGCACCGGAAGGATTAACCGTGACGGAACTGGTATCTTACGGACGTTTCCCCTATCAAAAAGGTTTTGGTTCTATGAAAGCGGAAGATCGCAAAATGGTGGAGTGGGCCATTCAAGTAACGGGAATGAGCGAGTTCCACGATCGTCCGATTGATCAGCTTTCTGGCGGTCAGCGTCAGCGTGCCTGGATTGCTATGGCGCTTGCGCAGGATACGGATATTTTGTTTCTGGATGAGCCGACGACATTTTTAGATATGGCACATCAACTGGAAGTGCTGCATTTGCTAGAGTATCTAAATACTTCGGAGAAGCGCACCATTGTTATGGTCGTGCATGATTTAAACCATGCCGCCCGGTATGCTCAGCATATGATTGCAATCAAAAAGGGGAAGGCCGAGGCGGTAGGAACTCCAACAGAGGTTATGTCCCCTGATGTGCTGCGTGAGGTGTTCGGGATCGAGGCGGATATTGTAACAGATCCTCGTACGGGTGTACCGCTCTGTCTTCCGTATGCTTTGGCTGGACAGCCTGCGGTGAGCCAAGCAGTAAAAGAAATGAATGTGGAAGATAAGAAACTCGTGGGTTCTGTTGCTGAGCGACGTGATGCTAGAGCACAAGTAGCGGCAAGAGGTTAAAGAGGACATACCATGAAACCACTGGATTACGATCAGCTTGAGCAACTAGCGAAAATAGTGAGAGTCACGCCGGAGGATGCAGTATATTCCGGGCCAGTGGCCGAATGGCTTGAACCAGAGAAGATCCGTTCTGTGATGGAGTATTACGGCGATCTTCTGCGTGCTGAAGACGATTTAACCGCAGCCGTTTATTTTGTGAACCAGTTGCGTGGTCTCGTGTTTGCACAGCATTTTATGGTGTCACTGTGTGAACGCCGTTTGGATCTGTCCGTATCTAATCTCAGATTTCATATTTGTTATGAAGGTCAATATCCCTCTATTAGCCTCCAGGTCATCGATCTCACAGAGCTGGACAATACGCGGAACAATGGGGATGACCCTTCTTCCGAACAGGCTCAGCAAGTGTTACGTGACTTTTACAGTTTGCAGATGCGGCCCATAATGGAGGCAATAGCTGCAGTGGGAAGCGCATCTATTGGGCAAATGTGGGGACAGTTTCCGTTGACATTGCTGTATTTTAAGGATAGAGTACAGCCATCGTTGACTGATCCTCAGGATGTGGAGCGCTTTGAACAAGATTATATTTATGTGACACGTGAGCTGAAGGGAGAGGTATTCGGACGTAAAAGAAATCCGTTTACGGTTCGTCTCATTGAATTGGACAATCCTTACCGCCCCGGTGAAAATACCTACATGAAACCGTCCTGTTGCCAATATTACAAGACAGGTGGAGGCCAGCGGTATTGTTATGCTTGCCCAAAAATGTCCGCTTCCGAACGTGAAGCACGCAGACTCGAAGTGATGGCATCACGGTAAAGGATCTGCGGATGTTGGCATGTCCGCCACGTTTTGGTTAAAATAGGTTATGTAACCTAAACCAAGCGACACGAAGGAGGATGCTGTATGTCTGTTTATTCACATAATGCCGTAACACCAGCAAATCAGGAGGTTTCTCTGGATACTTACACCGGTAAGGTGCTGGTTATTGCGAATACCGCCAGTAAATGTGGACTTACCCCGCAATATGGGGATTTGCAAAAGCTTTATGATGAATATAAGGATCGGGGATTAGTTGTATTAGGCTTTCCTTGCAACCAATTTGGCGGTCAGGAGCCGGGCAGCAGCGAGGAAGCGGCTGAATTTTGCCAACTGAATTACGGGGTTAGTTTCCCGGTATTCGCCAAAGTGGACGTCAACGGACCGGATACAGCGCCTCTGTTTGAATATTTGAAAAAGCAACAGCCTGGAGAACAGGAAGATGGAACAATTCAGTGGAATTTCACGAAATTCATTGTGAATCGTGAAGGTGTACCTGTGGGTCGTTTTGAACCGAAGGAGTCACCAGAAGCGATGAAAGCAGCCATTGAGCAATTGTTATAGTAGCTTTGCCTTAACTCCAAAGTATATGTTTAAAAAGGTCTGATTTCCTGCGTGTCTCCGGGAAACGGACCTTTTTTTGTTCTCTACATGTGCATTTGTTTAAGGGGGGCGCATCATGTGAAAGTCGATTCCAAGGGCATAATCAGGGGGCTTACAGGGAAAACTGAATGGAGCAAAAAAATATTTCAGCAAACCGTTGATTTTGTATATCCTTTCTTTTTTAAATGTGGACAAATTGTGAATATCACGAAAAGCTATTGTAATGTGAAAAATATCACACTATAATAAGCGCATGAAGTGAAATAAATCACAAACGCAAACGAGCTGTTTACGTGAAACTATTCACAATATTATACATTTTATGCCCACACACCAAGGAGGAATTTTACATGAAAGTAGCAGTTATCGGATGTACACACGCAGGCACGGCAGCTATCGTCAACACAGCTAAATGTTATCCAGATGCAGAAATTACCGTTTACGAGCGTAATGATAATATTTCATTTTTATCTTGTGGTATTGCCCTGTATGTAGGTGGTGTCGTTAAAGATCCACACGGCCTGTTTTATTCGTCTCCAGATCAACTGTCTGACTTGGGTGTAGTGACCAAGATGCTTCATGAGGTAACGAGTGTGGATACGGCAGGCAAGACGCTGCATGCACGTAATCTCCAAACAGGTGAAGAATTTACAGACACATTTGATAAATTAATTGTGACTACGGGTTCGTGGCCTATTATTCCAAAGCTGGAGGGCATTGAACTTGATCATATTTTGCTCTGTAAAAACTATAATCATTCCAATGATATCATTGAGAAAGCCCAGCACGTACAGAACATTACAGTCGTCGGGGCTGGATACATTGGTGTTGAACTGGTAGAAGCTTTCCAAATGAACGGTAAAAACGTAACGCTGATTGACAGTGCTGATCGTATATTGAATAAGTATTTGGACCATGAGTATACAGACCGGATTGAAAGTTCCCTGAAGGAACATGGCATTAAGCTGGTACTTGGCGAGACGGTGAGTCGTTTTGAGGGTACGAACGGTAAGGTGAGTAAAGTCGTGACCTCTAAAGGAGAATATGAAACAGAGCTTGTTATTCTCTGCATCGGTTTCCGACCTCAAACGGATCTGCTCAAAGGTCAGGTAGATATGTTGCCTAACGGTGCGATCATTGTGGATAACTATATGCAAAGTAGCTGCCCGGACGTGTTTGCAGCAGGTGATAGTTGTGCAATCCGCTATAATCCGACAGGTAAAACGGCTTATATCCCTTTGGCAACCAACGCAGTTCGTATGGGTACGCTGGTAGCACGTAATCTGGTACAGCCAACGATTGCCTACATGGGAACCCAAGGAACTTCGGGTATCAAAATTTACGAAGACAATATCGCAGGAACAGGCTTGACGGAAGCGGCGGCAACGGACGAAGGCATGACTGTAGAAGCTGTAACCATTGAGGACAGCTACCGGCCTGAATTTATGCCAACCTCCGAAAAGGTATTACTGAAAGTGGTATATGAGCAGGAGACACGAAGAATTTTGGGGGCTCAAATTATGTCGAAGGTGGATTTGACGCAATCCATTAACACGCTATCCGTAGCCATTCAAAATCATATGACCATTGACCAGTTGGCCTTTGTCGATTTCTTCTTCCAGCCGCATTATAACAAGCCTTGGAATTTCCTGAATGCAGCAGGCTTGCAAGCATTGCCTACAATATCCGAACGGAACCCAGTTACTGTATAATTAGATTTGTCTGTGACATTGTTCATAAGTTTGTCAACAATCTGAGACGTACGGACGAATCCTTATAGTACAATATAGAGTAGCATAAGGATTAGGGGGTAAGTAGCTTATGGATTTGTTTTATATCCTTTTTCTTGTAGTCGTGGCCCTGGTAGGCCTCGGTGGAGTTATTTGGTTCTTGAGAGCAGTTGAAAAGGAAGAATACAACTAAATGTAAAGCGCGTAGTAGCGCAGTAGATGTAATAATACAGAAAGACAGTCCTTTTTCCAAGGGCTGTTTTTTTTATAGTTGAGAAAGTGATTTTTTTCACAAACATAATCACTGATTTTAAATAAAATATGAAAGAAGAATATTTTAGTGAAAAGATATTAAAGGAGCGGGGACATATGGCGAGCTATAAACCGGGGCAAATTGCTGAAAAGACGGTGGAAACAGGAGTGGCCAAGGCGAACAACCCGTGGACTGTGGCGGTGGTACTGGGATTTTTGGCAGGTGCATTTATTGCACTCGGGTTTTTGCTGGATATACGTGTTATTGCAAGCGCGCCTAAAGAATGGGGAAGCATTGCCACCTTTATTGGAGCTGCGGTGTTCCCCGTAGGTTTGGTATTAGTTTTGATCGCCGGCGGAGAATTGCTGACCGGCAATATGATGGCGGTCCCTTTGGCGAGATGGGCAGGACGGGTTAAGACAGGAGCCATGCTTCGTAATTTAGCGATTATTACGCTCAGTAATTTTGCAGGTGCGTTATTCGTTGCATTTTTCTTTGGGCATGTGCTGGGTTTGACAGAAACGGGCCCTTACCTGGACAAAGTGGTGGATATGGCAGGACATAAGCTACATGAAAGCTTTTTGCAGTCTTTTATATCGGGTATAGGATGTAACTGGCTCGTAGCACTGGCTGTATGGCTGGCATATAGCACAGACTCTATCGGTGGCAAAATCATGGGGATTTGGTTCCCGACAATGGCCTTTGTCGCTATTGGATTTCAGCACGTTGTTGCCAATATGTTTCTCATTCCGGCGGCTATTTTTGCAGGCCACTTTTCGTGGGCAGATTATGTTATGAACTTCATTCCGGTCTGGCTGGGGAATTTGGTAGGAGGTAGCCTGTTTGTGGCTGGAGCCTACTGGTTGGCCTATTTGAAAAAGCCTCAAACCAACGCACTTCCAGCGAATGAATCTCCAACTACTTCTTCGGTTGCACATCAAATCCGTTGAGTGATCCTGCTTAATTACGGTACTGTAAACAGCAATGAACAAAGCAAATCCGCCATGACAGGCCCGGGGGAACGAAACCTGTCATGGCGGATTTTTTTGGGAGTGGTCCATGATTTGGCATGGAGGATGAGTGTGCTCTCGTCCCATAATGCCTTGATCTCTTTTACCCTCGGTAAGATGTGATGAAACAGGATGTTGAAAAAAAATTATGATTCTAAAAAAATCCGGCTTGCTCTATGCAGCAGACGGATTTTTTTAATATTCTGGAGAGCGGCTGTGTGGGGAAATCCTTCTCTTGCCATAGGCCAAAGCTGTGGATATGATAAGATCAGTGTAATTTTTGGAAACGGTAACGGAAAGGAGCATCAACACTATGGATCATCGTAATAGCGCGCCTCCTGAGGCCACGCTTCAACAAGACTTACAAAGGGGGCAGCGGATGACGGAGCAGCAGGATGGTATTTTTCCGGCTGTATGCCCGTTAGATTGCCCGGATACGTGTGGGCTCCTGCTTCACAAGGAAAATGGAAAGATAGTCAAGGTGACTGGGAACCCGGATCATCCTATTACCAAAGGGGCTATTTGTAACAAAGTTCGCAATATGACGGAGCGGGTATATGATCCTGATCGGGTGCTCTATCCGTTGAAACGTATAGGCCCCAAAGGAGAAGGAAAATTTGAACGTATTAGCTGGGAGGAGGCAGTCGATACCATTACAGGTCGGTTCAAGGAGCTGATACGTATGGACGGACCGGAATCTATTCTCCCCTACAGCTTTTATGGCAATATGGGCGTATTGAGTGTGGATGGAATGGACCGCCGATTTTTTAATGCGCTGGGTTCAAGCCAACTGGATCAGACGATATGTAGCGTGGCAGGGAATGAAGGCTGGGCGTCCGTTATGGGTTTTAAGGGCGGCACCAGCCCGGAGGACACGGAGGATGCAGACCTCATTATTGTGTGGGGTGGAAATGTCATTAGCACCAACATGCATCAGGTCGTTTTGGCTGAGAAAGCACGTAAAAAAGGTGCTAAGGTAGTCGTTATTGACGTTCATCGCAACCGGACGGCGCAATGGGCGGATTGGTTCATTCCGTTATATCCGGGGACGGATACGGCGCTCGCGCTGGGTGTTATGAATGTGCTGTTCGCTCAGGGACTGACGGACGACGAGTTTTTACATCGCTACACGGTAGGCCATGAGGAACTGCGCGAGCATGTTAAGACATATACACCAGAGCGAGTTTCGCGGATTACCGGCGTACCGGAAGCGGATATCATCCGTTTGGCGGAAATGTACGGAACTGCGCGAGCAGCGTATATCAATATCGGCAATGGGCTTCAGCATCATGATAATGGCGGTATGAACGTACGTGCGGTTACATGCTTGCCTGCGCTCACTGGACAATGGCTGAAGCACGGCGGGGGAGCGTCACGCTCTAATGGCGCTTATGGCAAGTTTAACGGCGCCAATCTGGCGCGTCCTGATCTGCGACAGAATCCGGATGCCCGGGTGATCAACATGAACCGGATCGGAGAAGCGCTGCTACAGAAGGGACAGCCGATTAAGGCGTTATTCGTATACTGCAGTAACCCCGTAGTTGTAGCCCCCGATTCGGAACGGGTGACTGAAGGATTTGGACGAGAGGATTTGTTCACAGTCGTTCATGACCTGTTTCTTACGGATACGGCCCGTTATGCCGATATTGTGCTGCCTGCAGCATCTTCCTTTGAAGGTACAGACCTATATAAATCCTACTGGCATCACTATGTTCAGATGCAGGAACCCGTCATTGCTCCACTCGGGGAAAGCAAAAGCAATTATGAGCTGTTTAGCCTGCTCGGACGGGCTATGGGCTTTGACGAAGCTGCCTTTACGGAAAGTGAAGAGGACATGATCGCAGGTGCGCTTGATAATCCAACGAACCCTTATCTCAACGGTGTAACTTTGGAAGCCTTAAAGAAGTCACCTTTTGTAAAGCTCGATATGACGCCAAAGGCTACTTATTTGGATCGTTTAACCACGCCTTCAGGCAAGATTGAGTTGTATTCGGAAAAAATGAAACAAGCAGGTCTGCCCGCGATGCCTTCTTATGTGCCGCTGATTGAAGGGTACGACGGAGAGCATCGACCGCAAGCGGACGAGCGGTATCCATTAATGTTTATTTCACCGCCAAACCATAATTTTCTGAATTCTACTTTCGCTAACTTGCCCAAGCATCAGCGACTGGAGCGGGAGCCCTTGCTACAAATTCACCCGGAGGATGCTCAAACAAGGGACATCGCGGATGGGGACCCGGTTACCGTATGGAATGATCGGGGGACGTATGAGCTGAAAGCGAAAGTCACCGATCTAATGCTGCCCGGTACAGTGATTAGTCAGGGATTATGGTGGGAAGGCAAAGGACGCAGACAGCGTGCCAATGTGTTAACCTCTGATCGGCTGTCGGATATGGGACAGGGGGCTACTTTCTTCTCAACGGTGGTGAATGTGAAGCGCCAATGAGATAATGCCTTTTATGGCGTCAGATGCAAAAGGAGAAACAAAAGATATGAAATGGTTGGAGTCTTATCCGAAAGAAGTGAAAGTGTTTCTCGTTGCTAGCCTGATTAATTCCGCTGGAAGTTCCCTGATGTGGCCGTTGGTTAGCATGTATGTGTTTGACGAGCTAAACCGTAGTATGGGAGATGCAGGGATTGCGATTTTAGTGCAATCTCTGGGCGGAATTTTTGGTCAAGTGCTGGGCGGAGCCTTCTATCACCGTATTGGAGCCAAGAAACTGATTGTTGGCTCACTCGCGATGAACGCGCTGGGACTTCTCGCGCTTCCATTTACCAGTGGTCATTGGGTAGCGTTTGTCATCATGATGGGCTTTATCGGTTTTTTTAATGTCGTATCTGTGCCTGCGATTCAGGCCTTTGTAGGTTTTCGTTTTGCTGACCGTCGTGGTGAGCTGTTTAATATTATTTATGTCGCTAACAATATTGGGGTTGCAGTGGGTACGGGATTGAGTGGCGTTCTGGCTGACCTTTCCTATCAGCTCAGCTTTGTGATGAACGGAGTGACCTCTGCGGTATTTGCCGGGTTCTTCTGGTCTTATCTAAGCAGGGTGGATCGGGAAGAGGGAGAAGTGCAGCTCAGTAAGTCCGTGAAAAAAAGAGAGGAAATACCAGCTCGATTGCTGTTTCGTGATACCAGACTGTATCTCTTTGTGGGGTTAGGTTCGCTTTTTTTATGGTTCGGGAATTCGATCTGGAATACAGGAGTGTCTCCCCATATTATTGAGCAGGGCTTGCCTAAAACGATGTATGGATTACTATGGACACTGAATGGTATCCTTATTTTTGCCGCACAACCCATTATTTTTTGGATAAAACGACTGTACGCTCATCACGCTTCAGCGCAAATGACATGGGCCGGAGGATTTTATTTGGCGGCTTATATTGTCATGCTGGGCACACAGAACTATACTGGAATGATATTCGCTATGGTTCTGGCGACCCTGGGAGAAATGCTGATTGCACCTGCCGTTCCAGCATTCCTGTCTGATCATGGAGGTCGGGGTGCACCCTTTTACATTGGGCTTGTGGGGGGCATTGGCGCAGCAGGACGGGTAATGGGGCCTTATATTATGGGGAGGTTGTATGATGGCGGTGGGTTACCGCCTACACTTTGGCTGGCATCAGGCGTAGCGGTGTTGTCGATCCTGTTTTTCGTCCTGCATAGCTGGTTGAACCGTTTCCGGCATCATTCGGATACTTTGGATACTACGACGTCCAAGGTGGATGCTCCCAGTTCTTAAGTCCTAATAAAAGTGCAGTAATATGCTGTGATTATGGTACAATAGTGACGGATGGTTGTAGTTATTGCTTCAGGAAAGCCTTCACAGGAAGGATTGAAAGGAATTGTTTACAAGTCAACCCTTGACGATACGTCATTCGGAGATGAAGGATGCTCCTGATCTGATCGCGCTGGATGAATTGGTATGGAATGAACGCACGGCTCCCGCTTCATTGGCTTGGAAGTCGCGCGGAGAGTTTCTGCGCAATACGCCTCCAGGCTCTCAACTGGTTGCCATCGAACAGGAAGTACTCTGCGGGTATATTGGATTTCGTCCTCCAACGCTGTTGGCTAGTAACTGTCATGTACTCGAAATAAATATAGCTGTACATCCAGCTTATCATCGCAAAGGTATTGGGACGGCGCTCATGAACTCCATGAAGGACATTGCAGCTGCGGAGGGCATACGTAAGTTGAGTTTGCGTGTACTCTCATGCAACACGGAAGCCCTTATGTTTTATGAAAAAAGCGGTTTCGCGATTGAAGGACGTTTGCATGAGGAGTTTTACATAGCAGGCCAATTCGTAGATGATGTGTTAATGGCCTATTTCTTAAAATAGGCGGGAGGCTACAGGCAGCAATTCGGTTGTATGCCGGCCTAAAACAACAACGCCGCAGACCTGATCAGGTCTGCGGCGTTGTTGTACAATACAATATTACCGAAGTTGCTTCCATTCATTTTGGAGCATACCGTACACTGCGTGGTTCATGTAGCCGTCGGGCAGCAATTCCGCTTCGCGTACAATGCCTTCGAGCACAAAGCCCAAACGTTCCGGAATACCGCGGCTGCGGCGGTTCGTAGTTGCGCAACGGATTTCGACCCGATGCAAGTCCAGCTCCATCAAAGCATATTCAACGAATACGCGGCAGGCGCTGGTCATTAGACCTTGTCCTTCGTACCCGTGTCCAAGCCAGTATCCGATGCTAACGGAGCGGTGAGTCCAATTGATCTCATGGTAGCTGATGATGCCAGCAAGCTCGTTGTCTATCCAAATTCCGGCGGTCAGACTACCGTTCTCTGCGGCTTGTTTCAAGGCGCCCTGCACGAACTGCTCTGTGTGGCTGATTTCCGTGGTAGAGTCTACCCATGGAAGCCATTGACGCAGGCGGTCACGGGACATTTCGATCAGCTCAAACAGAGGCTGCACATGCTCCTTGGTGAGCGGCCGAAGGACTGTGCGTTCGTCCAACGCATATGTAAACATGATTGATCCCCTCTTTCACTCGGAAAATCGCTAAACCAGCCAGTCTAGCATTTAATCCCATGCTACCTTATTCTGCGAGAGTCGTCAAAAGGGAGAGGAAGCTTCAAATTCAATAGGTCCCACCCGGAACCGTTCATGCTCGTATACATATTTTAGATCCAAATCCCCTACAAATTCGGTTGGGGATACACTGCCAGATAAAGTGGCTTGCAGAGGAAGCTGTTCAGCATCATACATTACGACAGAGCTAAAATCGAGATACTTTGTAAATTGGGCTGGATCATCGTAAAATACGGATGCTTTAGGGTTTATCGTGTGTGTAACACCGTCAATCGTGACAGCAATATGAACCTGGCGGTTGTGGTCACGTAGCTCCACTGAGCTATGTACGCGCTGGGACACAGCATCTACTGCCGATTCGACCGCATATTCTTCCATCGTGCGTGCGTTAACAATATGCAATTCCTGCAATTCGACACCCGTTCCCGAGGCACGCGTGAGGATCACGACGGCTTCACGGACACCATCCCCGTTCACATCCCTGTAAAATAATTGTGGTGCGGTGGAGATATCCGCCGAGCCTGACCATTGGAATGTGTGGCGTTGCTGGCCGATTTCCAGTACAGCTGATTGGAATAATCCCTGTGACGGATTAACGGCATATAAGCGGACGGATGAGTCTTCTGGAGCGCTGGCTAGCGGACGAGATTGTACGGTTTCGTTCACTGGGTCCGATGAAGGATGGCCGGAAGTCATGACGGAAGAGGACAAAAGCATAGACAGCAGGATCACAATGAGCAGCTTAAACACGGGTGGGTCTCCTTTTCCGGGCAAAATAAAAGATATATACACTATAACGAATTTATTTGCCGAAAATGTTAACTCTTTTTCATAACTTGTCACTTTTTTTGCTGAAGAGAGCATAAGGATTTTCATTTTATTGAGTTATGCGGTGTGAAAGGGTATATTTAAGGGAACAGGTTTTACACAGATTATACGGAAGAAAGGTTGATTAGCGTGGAGAAGCCGATCACTCCCCCCAATTTTATTAAAAATGTTATTGAAGAGGATCTACGTACGGGTAAGGTAAAGGAGGTTGTTACACGATTTCCGCCTGAACCTAACGGATATTTGCATATTGGACATGCCAAAGCTATCTGGATCAATTTCTCGCTGGGAGATGAATTCGGAGGACGCACCAATCTGCGTTTTGACGACACCAATCCGGCGAAGGAAGACACGGAATACGTGAACTCCATTCAGGAGGACGTGAAGTGGCTCGGTTATGAATGGGAGGAAAAACATTTTGCCTCCAATTATTTCGAAGAAATGTACAAGCGTGCCATCCTGCTGATCCAAAAGGGTAAAGCCTACGTGGATGATCAAAGCGCGGACCAAATCCGTGAAACTCGTGGCACACTGACCGAACCGGGGCAAAATAGCCCTTATCGGGATCGCAGTGTGGAAGATAATCTGAAGCTGTTTGAAGAGATGCGTGCAGGCAAATACCAAAATGGTGAAAAGGTGCTGCGTGCCAAAATTGATATGGCTTCAGGAAACATTAATTTACGTGATCCAGTTATTTACCGCATTTCACACACAGCACATCACAATACAGGCGACACATGGTGTATCTATCCAATGTACTCCTATGCTCATCCGCTGGAAGATGCGATTGAGGGAGTAACGCACTCGCTCTGTTCGCTGGAATTCGAAGATCAGCGCCCGCTGTATGATTGGGTTGTAGCTGAATGTGAGATGGAAAAGGTACCGCACCAATACGAATTTGGACGGCTGAACCTGGCTCAAACCGTAACCAGCAAGCGTAAGCTCAAGCTTCTGGTCGATGAAAAGCACGTAGATGGTTGGGATGATCCGCGTATGCCGACGATTTCCGGTTTACGTCGTCGCGGCTACACGCCGGAGGCCATCCGCAACTTCGTATATGAGACAGGCATTTCCAAAGCCTACGGAGTCATCGATTTGCAGGTACTGGAGCATTTTGTACGTGAGGATTTGAAGCTTAAGGCACCCCGCACCATGGCAGTCATAGATCCGTTGAAGGTAGTTATCACAAACTATCCTGAAGGACAAGTTGAAATGCTGGAGGCGGAAAACAATACTGAAAATCCGGAACTCGGTACACGTCAAATTCCGTTTTCCCGTGAGATTTATATCGAGCGTGAGGACTTCATGGAAAATCCGCCGAGCAAATACTTCCGTTTGTTCCCTGGTAATGAAGTACGTCTCAAGCATGCTTACTTCATTAAATGTAACGATGTGATTAAGGACGCAGACGGAAATGTAACGGAAATCCACTGTACCTATGATGTAGAAACCAAGAGCGGATCAGGCTTTACTGGACGTAAAGTGAAAGGCACGATCCACTGGGTAGAGGCTACTCAGGCTGTACCTGCCGAATTCCGTTTGTATGAGCCTTTGATTAACGCAGAGGACACGGAAGAGATTGAAGAGGATGCATCGGAAAAAACATTCCTTGACCAATTGAACCCGAACTCTTTGGAAATTGCTCATGGCTATGTCGAGCCGAACATGAAAGAAGCTCAATCGCAGGACAAGTTCCAATTTTTCCGTCATGGTTATTTCAGTGTCGATCCGAAGCTTTCCCAACCGGGTAAGCCTGTATTTAACCGTGTTGTATCGTTGAAAAGCTCTTTCCAATTGCCTAAGCAATAGGCTGGTGGAAAGTGTGGAAGAGATGGTAGCTTCGTGCGACCAAGTTGAAAAGGAGTCTGCCGTCGGCAGACTCCTTTATTTTACGCATGCACGCTCTTTATACATGATCATTGACTTGACGATACTCTATTGCCTTTGCTAACAAGCCAGAAGGGAAGGGGATACCTCATTCCTCTAGTGTTGTTAAGGGGCTTCTTCTATTCGTTAGTGCCCGCTGGCAGTCCTGGCTGATAACCGTTCTTGTACAGCATATACCACATGATAGCGAATCCCGCAGATCCAAGTAGAGCGAAGAACACCCCTGCATGGTACATCATTTCTCCACCAAAGTTCTGAAATAGCCAACCTCCCGCAAAACCTGCTACGATACCGGATATACCACTCCAGGTCAAGGTATATACGGCCTGTCCGGATGATCGGTATGCTGCAGGGGTAAATAGGACGGTCAACTGGGTGCCTACATAGAAGTATCCACCGAAGGTGACGCAATGAAGTGCCTGAATGAACACAATCTGAATCGGGTCTGTGGCCAGAGCCATCAGTTCCCAACGTAAGGCAAACAGCAAACTGACGAGTGCCAAACAGCCGACCATCACAGTCATTCTTTTCTTCAAGAAGCGATCAAACAGCAAAAATACAATAATTTCGAATACCGATGACATAAAAACAGCAAAACCAAGCATCTGTTTGGACCCACCCAGCTCGGTGATGTACAGGGACATAAAGGCGCTGTTGATCGAATTCGGGATGGATACAAGGATGCCCAATAAAATAAAGGATATAAAGTATCCGTTCATTAAAACACTGCCAAAGCCGCGCAAATGAATGGTTGCTGTCTCCACAGTGCTTTTCAGTGGTGGAATCGACAAGGTGCAGATCAATGCAGCCAGAAGAAGTACCGTAAAGATGGTGGATATGCTGGATATCCCCGTTTGGTCAATAACTATGCCGGCAACTGCTGCTGTCACAGCCCAACCGAAGGAACCCCATATACGGAATGCGCCAAATTTCCGGTCTGTGCCCTCAATATAGCTGAGAATTAGGCTGTTGCTTTGCGCAAATAAAGGGCTTTGGAAAAAATAAAAACCAATCATCGACACATAAATCATGATATACGTATGGACATGAAACAAAGCTTGTAGCAATAACAAGGTACCTATAATCATAAATAGCAGAATACGTCGGAGGTTACGGCTCCGGTCGCTTGTATAGCCCCAAAAAGGGTTCGCGAATACGGATACAAAAGGCCCGATGGCCATCAGACTCCCGATCTCCAGCTTGTCCATGCCGATATCTTGCAGATACAACGGGAAGAAGCTGGAGAAAATGACCATAGCTCCATATAGAAAAAAATTATACAGTTTTAAGGAATATAGAGGAGTCTCTTGAATTTCTCTCTTTTGCAAGACAAGCCATTCCTTTCTTAGCCCGATAGAGAACTGCGCATCGATGCCGATCTGTGGGGAGGTTCTTTATTCCAATGTATCATGTGTTGAAAGGGTTAACAAACCAATAAATTAACAATTATGTAATAATTAAATTTTATTCAAAAAATTCATATGCATATTTGCAATTGTTTTCTGAAAAAAAGGAGGATTTATTTGTGAAAGTGACTGGTATTATCGTCGCAGGAGGACGTTCCAGCCGAATGGGACAGGATAAGGCTTTGCTTGAGATCAATGGAGCCACTATGCTTGAACGGACGTATACTACATTGCAGCAGGTTGCCCAGCGGGTTGTAATAGTCACTCGTGACAACCAAGGATATGGTCTGAGTGGTATGGAAACTGTGTCTGATGTTTTTCCAGGTATGGGACCCCTAAGCGGTATTCATGCGGGATTATCTGCATCTACTACGGAGTGGGGAATGGTTGTCGCTTGTGATATGCCTTTTATACAGCTAGAGGTGCTGCAAGACCTGCTCGTTGTAACTGAGAAATGGACGGAGTTGCATGGAACGACGGAACCAACATTGCAAGCAGTAATACCTTCTATGGATGGACGTATACATCCGTTGCTGGCTGTGTACCATCGGAGCGTGCTGCCGTCTGCCGAGGAATGTTTGCGCAATAGACAGCTTCGTCTCACCGATTGGTTGAACAAGCTGAACGTTCGTTATGCGACGGTAGAGGATTTGCCGCGGGTGAGTGAAGACATGTGGCATAAGGCCGCGTTCAATATGAATAATCCGCGGGACTACGAGCTTGCGTTAGAGCAGTTGAAGCATAGTGTACAACAGAACACGCAGAACGTGAAGAATTTAAAGGAAATACGAGAGGATTAGAAACGTACAAGCTTCCTGCGCGAGGACTATTTAGGAGAGCAAATACTAGAGAAATATGATGGACTAAATTTGGGGGAATATAATTATGCTGGAAGCTATTATCCATGCCGTTTTATTGGCATTGGGATTGATTTTGCCTTTGGGGGTACAAAATGTATTTGTGTTTAATCAGGGGGCGTCCCAGTCGCGGTTTCGCAATGCACTGCCTGCTGTCATTACAGCGGGTG
>RCUF01000263.1_pt1 | contig 22212 bp, 22 predicted proteins | sample 2166311 | NCBI WGS metagenome assembly RCUF01 (sample SAMN09932608, study PRJNA488358) | compost metagenome | feature: garden; material: soil; isolation source: compost soil in 4-hydroxybenzonitrile-enriched culture | place: Germany: Experimental Botanical Garden Goettingen | collected 2016-01-27
GCGGAATCAAGCGGTGCAGGGATCGTCTTCCTTGCATCGCTATTTCTGGTTTTGACACTAAACCTACTTTTGGGACAGCCCCTTCCATTTTATTCTAAACCGAAGCCCAGAAAAATCCTTCTCGCTCCCATGCTATTGTCCCAGCATGCATTTTTCGGAACAACTTGATCACTTCCTTTGAGATCGATGAGTGACCATTTGCATTTACGTACACAAATTGTTCTCCAAAATGAGATTTAATATAGACTATAGCATCCTCTTGCTTAAGAATCCCTTTAAACCTGATTTCATGAACCATCCACTCTGCAACCTCTTTGGATGTTTTATCCAATTGGATTCGCCTCCCTTTTTTAAAACAAAACAACGATAAATCGCAATATAGCTCACGAGTTCACCGTTGTTTTTCTTAGGACTTTATGGTGAGTTAAGTTTAAGATTCAACCGCTGTCTTCAGCTCATCAGGAGAACGGTCCCACCATTCCTGATTCGTATCAATCAGCAGCTTTTTAAGCAGCGCTTTGTGATCGACAGACAGGCCGTCTAGTATAACTCTACGTTTTAACGCGTAGTCCATCTTGTTCACATGATCAGCGAGAATTTTCCATCCGCGCCGCGCCTCGGTATCAATCCACATCTCACATGCGGTCAACCCGCCATAAAATTGACCCTCTGGTGAACGATCCACCGCAACCCAAACGATCCATACCTGACGTCCAGCCGGAACATCCTCACGATTCATGGAGAACTTAATGCCCTTCTCCACTTTGCTCTTGGCATGCATCGCACCGATATCAATGTAAGCATCATTTCCATCGATAATTACAGGCGACATACTATTCAGATCAATAGAGCCCGCTCCAAATCCTTTATGTTTACTCTTATCGTCATTACTGATGATATTTAAGGAAAATATTTTTTTACCGCCTTGCTGTGAATTTTCCATGATTCCCTCCACACTTTTACTCTATAAGAGGATGTTCAAAAAGTCATCTTTCCATGACGAAGCAAATCATGAAGCGGACTCGACATCGAATCTTGAATTCAGCCGGGCCTTCCGGTGCTCACGTACCCAAAATGTACGCTCCGCTCCTCATGCCCTAGCTTCATCCAAGCTTCTCGGTCCTGAAAACCTGACTTTTTGAACTCGCACTATAAATGATTAATTTAATTTTAGCTAATATTCTCCCAAAAGCAAACATATACATGCTGTAGATGCTTGTCAACGGGAGGTATAGAATGTATGACCCGACGAACTTTAATCTTCGGCATTTCAATCCTGGCACTATGCGTTATCGCCGGAAGTATCCGGTACACCCTAAGTATGGACCCGAAAGGCCAGTCTTCCTTCGCCTCAAAAATGGTCAAGCCCAAGGAAGTCGTCAAATCGGGGACAACCTCGTTGCCACCTCAGGTTGAGAGTATTCAGCAGCCAACTGCTGAAGTGCTGAGCAATCGTGTCACCGAGTATCATATCAACGTCAAGCTGAATGAGGAGGATGGAACACTCTCTGGCACAGAAACGATGACCTGGACCCATCCCGGCAAAAAATCGGTTAACGAGCTGTATTTTCATCTTTATCCTAATGCCTTCGCTTCCTCCGACACTACGTTTATGAAGGAATCCGACGGCAAGCTGCGCGGAGATGCCATGCCTAAAGATGGATGGGGATCTATGGAAGTGACTGAAATCCGGACAACTGACGGTATATCCCTATTGCATCGGCTACAATACGTCCAACCTGACGACGGGAATATAAAGGACAGTACTTTAGCCAAGGTGCGTCTTCCTGTCACGGTTCGCGGGGGCGAGAGCGTTACACTGAAAATTAATTTCACGGTTAAGCTGCCCAAAATATTTGCCCGCATGGGTAAAAACGGCGATTTCATTATGGCAGGGCAATGGTTCCCAAAGATCAGCGTTTATGAACCTGCGGGTACACGCGGACGAACAAAGGAAGGCTGGAATCTCCATCAATATCACGGTAACTCTGAGTTCTATTCCGACTTTGGTATCTATAGCGTGAATATTAACGTCCCGGACAATTATATCGTCGCAGCTACAGGTTTTCCCACTAAGGCAGCTGTCGTTAATGGAGGACGAAAATCCGTTCAGTATTACGCTGATGACGTCCACGATTTTGCCTGGTCAGCTTCTCCAAATTTCATATACGCGGAAGAGCCATTCTCCTCAGCGGAGGTTCCTGGGGTTCGTATAAAGCTCTACTTGGACCCTGTCCATAAAGACTTAAAGGATCGGTATTTCTATGCTGCAAAGGTTGCCTTGGCTAACTTCAGCAAATGGTACGGAAGATATCCCTACTCTACCCTATCCATTGTTGTCCCGCCTTCCAATGGAAATGGCGCAGGAGGAATGGAGTATCCCACGCTTATTACCGCCTTTGGAGCGCACAGCGATACTCCCGGATACGACGAGCTCGAAAGAACCGTTATCCATGAAATCGGACATCAGTTCTTCTACGGCATGGTTGCAAGCAATGAATTTGAGGAAGCCTGGCTGGATGAAGCCTTCACTTCATATGCAGAAGATAAGCTAATGGAACAAGAATTTGGCATAACACCTAATTTGCCGATTCAAGCCTCATTAATATCCTCTCCAGCATCCCTGACCATTCCGGCATGGAAGTACGGCTCAGGAGACAGCTATATGAAGAACGTATACTACCGCGGCAAACTGATCCTGCTTGATATCGAGCACCAGGTCGGATCAAAAAGCATGAAACGGATATTGTATACGTACAGCCAAAAATTCCGGTTTAAGCATCCTACAACCGCTGAATTCCAGAGGGTTGTCGAGCAAACGACCGGACGATCCTGGAAATCTTTTTTTAACCAGTATGTATACGGGGATAAAATGGCTGACTTTGCCGTGGATCACATTACGGTTAACCGAATCGCCCGTGAAGGAAAAATCGTCTACGAATCTATTGTTGATATTAGCCGTCTGGGAGCCACTTCACCCAAGGTTCCTCTCCTCTTAATCTTTAATGACGGTCATACAGTGAATAAAGTGTGGAATGGTGAAGGCAGTAAGGTACAGTTCAAGCTGGTGTATAAAGAGCCTTTGAGCTTCGTTCAGATCGATCCTGCTTATACTCTCGTTTTGGAGAACAAGCACATCAATAATTATTTGAAGGCCAGCATCGATGAGCCTGCAAGTACACGTACATCAATAAGTATCGTCAAACTGATTGAAGCTTTATTAGAGACAATGGTATGGTAGAGCACATTTCATACTCATTAAGTTTATTTATATTGGAGGGAAGAGCATGACCTATGTTCGTAATGGATGGAGCCTTGTAAGGAACCAGTTTCCCTCTGTAATCATCCTGTTCTTGTATCAACTATTATGGGGACTATTCTTATATCGAGTCGTAAATAAAGCCGTTACAACGTTTCTGTCCAGATATCCTGATCCGCCTCCCAGTGCGTTGAGCAAAATTTTGTTTATACTGGAGGGCCAATATGAATTGCTGCATAATTCAGAAATACACACATACTTCTGGTTATTTATCGGAATGGTGGTCCTTCGTATGCTGCTAACCCCATTCTTTCAGGCGGGAATTCTCTACGGGTTAACGCCTGCTGACTCTCGCAAGTCTGGATTAACGCTATTTCGCGGAATGAAAGAGTTTTGGAGACCTGTATTGCTCTTCTTTCTGCTCGAGATTATCCTGATCTCCATACCCCTGCTGTGGATTTTACCTAAATTATACGCTCTATGGCCAAGCCTGATCTATACTAGTGGAGGAATACTCCCGGTTCTAAAGGTTTGTGGATATTTACTAGGATGGTTTAGTTATTGCTTCCTGATTCGCCAATGCCTGCTCTTTATGCAGTTTGGCTACTTATTCAAAAAAGGGGCATGGGGCTCGCTATGGCTTGGAATTAGACACATTCTGCCGGGTATCGCCATTTTTATTATCCTTGGAAGCGCAGTAACAGCCATATTTCTGATATTTGGTTCAGTCTCCTGGATCTGGACCGGACTACTCGCTCTCATTTTGCAGCAAGCCTTTCCTTTCTTTCGCTGTCTATTTAATGTGTGGGGCATAACCTCTCAATTTCAGCTTTGGTATTCCAAATCACAAAATAGTTAAATTTTCTTAATATTCTCTATTCCCTTATGCCATAAGGCCTCCGTGAGTTTACGGGGGTCTTATGTTATGTATTCCTCTCAAAATCTTGTGAATTAACCATTGCCAAAATATGCTTGCCTTTGTTACAATAACAACAGCACAATTTTAGTAACAGTTTTGTAATGATTCGCACTATACAAAATAATATGTGACGAACGAGCCGAGTTCCCGTATGGGAAACGGGGGAACCACTTTGGGTGAATTGATCTCGCAAGAGAGGGATCATAGGGGACCTTCAACCGAATCCTTAAGCTAACCTCGTAGGCGTTGGAAGGAGTATATTCTTGAAAAAACAACTAACAGCAGCAGCCGTGAGTTTTGCGATTCTTTTCTCCATCGGAACGGGAAGCGCTTTCGCAGATTCTAAGCTGGACGGCATCATCGACAAGACTATTGGAACCTCTTATGTTTCTGGAGGTACTTCAACTTCAGGTTTCGACTGTTCCGGATTTACAATGTATGTATTCTCTAAAATTGGTATCAAACTTCCTCATCAATCTGGTTCTCAATACAAGATGGGTACTGCAGTAGCTAAGGATGAATTGGTTGCTGGTGACCTGGTGTTCTTCAACACTTCAGGTAAAGGCGTATCTCATGTAGGTGTTTATGTAGGTGATGATAAATTTGCCCATGCTTCTTCATCTAAAGGGGTTATCATCAGCAGCTTAAGCGAGAAATATTATGTAAAACGTTATGTTGGTGCAAAACGTATCCTAAGCACTGATAAATTCGAAGATGTAACTGGTGAAATAACTGATCATGATGATGTAGAATAAAACGCAAGGGCCTGTAGCGATGATCAAATCGTTTACGGGTCTTTCTTTTTTTACGAATATTTGCGTAAACTTGCCAAAGCACCCCTTTCTTTGGTAAAATGCAAAAGTAACAACTTTGTAATCATTATTGTAACCTTATTGTTGTAACGTCGTTTTGTTTTCGAGCGCAACTACTACTATGAACTGCCGAATTCCTGGCGCTCGGGAAACGGGGGAACCATTTTGGGTGAATTGATCTCGCAAGAGAGGGATCATAGGGGACCTTCAACCGAATCCTTAAGCTAACCTCGCAGGCCTTGGAAGGAGTTTTACATCTTGAGAAAGACACTAGCAGCGGCAGCGACAAGCTTGGCTATACTGTTCACAATGGGAACGGGAAGCGCTTTCGCAGGCACTACACTGAACAGCGTTGTTAAGTCGGTTTATGGTACACCTTACAAATACGGTGGTACTACTACTAACGGATTCGATTGCTCCGGTTTTACTCGGTATGTGTACTCGAAGATGGGAATCCAGCTTCCGCGTGTTTCGACAGCACAATTCAACACAGGTGTTTCCATATCCAAAAGTGATCTGAAGGCAGGAGACCTCGTCTTCTTTAATACTCAGGGAACTGGAAAAGTGTCTCATGTAGGCGTCTATATAGGTGATGGTAAATTTGCCCATGCCTCTTCATCCAAAGGAATTCGTACTGACGCGCTAAGCAATAGCTACTATAAACAACGTTATGTCGGTGCTAAACGAATTCTGAGTCAATACACGTATGCCCTTCATGCTAAAGAATCCTGACATCAACACTCATCTGCACATAAAATCAACCTCACCGCAGTCGTTTCCATTTGGAGGCAAGCTGCGGTTTTTTTCTTTATGTCTATCTAACGAAAATACTGTTTAAAAGGTTACAGCTTCTTACCCTTTACAACAAATAAAAATCCCGTTAGAGTGAAAATACAAAGTAACTGCTCATGTTAACTAAATGGTAAGTACCTAGTCGTTAAAGGAGGCGTAAAGATGGAAAAGCAACCCCCCCAGTTTAACATCGTCCCCATGGAAGAAAGCCACGGTGCAGACATCTGTACCTGGCGTTACGATTCTCCCTACGATATTTATAGCTGGCTTCCCTGGGAGCAAATGAAGGCGCTTGACGTTGAGTTCGGCAACCCTGTTCTTCGTGCGGAGCAATACGTCTCTCTGGTAGATGACGAGGGTGTGCTGACCGGCTTTGCCCAGTATTTCCCGCTTCAGGGAGTAACTCGTCTAGGCGTAGGCATGCGCCCGGATCTCTGCGGCAAAGGTTACGGTAAATCTTTCGTACTTGCCATAGTAGAGGAAGCCCGTCTGCGTAAACCGCAGAATGAAATCGATCTCGAGGTGCTGACATGGAATTCAAGAGCGATACGGGCCTACCAGAAATCTAGCTTTGTAATTACTGATCTCTACGAGAAAATGACCCCAGGCGGCATTTCTAAGCCTTATTATTGCATGGTTTACCGTCCTGTGTCAGAGACGATTTAAATCGCTCTCAATCATAACAACAACCCCTCTTCTATGATATACTGCACATTTATTGGGATAAACTGAAGATAATACAAATAAATCGTTGCTTTTTTTGACACAAATGCTATGATCGTCAGGTATGTTCCGTTATAATGGAGTGGGTAGTTTACATAGGAGGGACGATTGAAATGCAAAAATGGATCATGAGCGGATTATTTTTCGTGGCGTGTGTGTTTGCCATCGTATTATTGTTCACCTTGCCCGGCAAAGATCAAGTCGCTCAAGAAGCAAAGCCAACAATGCCTGAAGTTACGTTAGATGCGGCACAAGCCGAAGCTGTTGTCAAAGCAAGCTGCATTGCATGTCACGGTGACCAATTACAAGGACAAAGCGGACCGAACCTTCAAACCATCGGCACAGTATTGTCTGCAGAACAACTCTATAGCACCATTTCCAAAGGAAAAGGTGGAGGCATGATGCCTTCCTTCAAAGACAAATTGAAAGATGAAGAAATTGCAAACGTTGCTCTTTGGCTTTCCGAGAAAAAGTAACAAGCAGGCTTTAACAAAGCACGCCCGCCAGGAATAGGATCGTAACTATTCCTGACGGACGTGCCTGTCATTATTACTTTATCGTTTTGTCGGTGCACATCACGATCAATCCACTGAGCGAGATTTCTCATATGCTTCATTGTACTGATGGGCTTCTTTAATATCTACAGCTGTAATTCCCCCATCATCCCACGATGTAAGACGAAGCGTCACCGTTTTGTAATCAATCGTAATGTATGGATGATGGTTGAAAGCCTCGGAAATTGCAGCAACTTCATCCACAAATGCAATTCCCTTCATAAAATTCGAAAACGTATATTTACGAATAATCCAGCGCCCTTCCTCCAGATGCCATCCTTCTAACTTTTGCAAATGTGCTTCTACTTCCTGCGGTGTAAACGGCATTTCTTATCCTCCCCGTTCGTCACGAACTTCCTAATTCTTGTATGCCTTGATCCAAAAGATACATCATCTGCGCGTGTCTGATACGGAATAAGTCTCCATACTTCATTTATTGTATTCTTCTGTCCTGTCATTCATGCGAAAGGACTTTGCTGATGCTAAAAGGAAATGGAAGCATGTCCTGTTCAAATAAGGCTAACTGAGTCCAGCTCCTCTTCACCAATCAAAAAGTTAATTCGATGACTGGCTGCATCATATATAACTACTGCACTTCCAACCGTAATAATCGGTTCATTCCCGAGGGCAAAAAATAAATCCTCCGCAAGCGCCTCCTGAACCTCTACCCGCTCTTCATCCGATAAACTGTGCCATTCCAAAGGCTCCATCTCAAAAAAAGTATAACTATCAGGAATACGGCCTACTGCTGCCGTTAGATCAGTCAAAATATCACCATAATCCCTACCATGCTTTACTCCCAATGCCAAGTAACTCCCTTCTCAAGTTCCTAGAATGCAATGTAATCTTATTATACCGGAAAAAACACCTTAAAAAAAAATAGTTTTCTGTCGATAAAAGAGATAAACGGTTTTTCCATCAATACATATGATTATGGCTCTCCGCAAGGATGCAGGAGATTGAAGATGGAATCAAATTTCTCAAGGACGAGGTGTGCAATGGAAATTTCAACGATTATTGGACTTATTCTTGGATTTGTAGCACTCATTTTAGGGATGTTTCTGAAAGGTGCACCTGTCGCGAGCTTAGTCGAAAACCCTGCGGCCTTTGTTATTATATTCGTAGGGACAGCAGCTACGCTCTTTATGGCATTTCCGCTATCCGAGCTTAAAAAGTTCCCTAAACTGCTCAAAATGACAGTCGTGAAACCTAAAATGATCAGTAAAGCCGAATTGATCACCCTATTCATGGAATGGGCTACCATTACACGCCGGGAAGGCTTGCTTGCTTTAGAGGCAAAGGTCGAAGAAATCGACGATGACTTCCTGCGTGGCGGAATGCGTATGATTATTGACGGTAACGATCAGGAATTCGTGCAAGACGTTCTGACAGAGGACATAGCAGCTACAGAGGAGCGGCACAAAGCAGGTGCTCTGATGTTCTCTCAAGCAGGTATGTATGCTCCAACTCTAGGGGTACTCGGAGCCGTAGTCGGTCTAATCGCCGCACTGTCTGACATGAGTGATGTTGCTGTACTGACCCATGCGATCTCAGGGGCATTTATTGCGACTGTATTCGGTATTTTTACCGGTTATGTGCTCTGGCATCCTATATCCAATAAATTGAAACGTCTCTCTAAAAAGGAGATGGAAGTTCGATTGATGATGGTCGAGGGACTCCTATCGATTCAGTCCGGTGTATCGACAATCGCTATCCAACAAAAACTGGCCGTCTTCCTAACCCCTGCTGAACGTGCTGAAATTCTAGAAAAGGGGGCGGGCATAGGTGAGCAAAAAGAATAAACGACACCAGGAACATGAAGAACACGCCGACGAAAGCTGGCTGTTACCTTATTCTGACCTAATGACCCTTCTCTTAGCCTTATTTATCGTGTTATTCGGGATGAGTAATGTAGATAGCCAGAAATTCAGGGAAATGAGCGAGGCGTTTAATAATGTGCTGACTGGAGGACATGGCATTCTTGATCAGACCTCTATGAACAGCAACACAAAAACTAGCAATGAGGATATCTCCAAAGCTGCTAGTGAACTTATTACTAAGAAGACGACTGATATGATGCGTAAAAAAGAGCAGGAAAATCTGGAAGCTCTCAAGAAGCAGCTTGATGACTATATCAAGCAAAATGGGCTAACCAATGATCTTGACACGAAATTAAACCAATCTCAGCTTATGATCACCATTCGAGACAATGCCCTCTTCCCATCTGGAGAAGCTGACGTTAAGCCTGATGCCCGGATACTCGCCAAAGCGATCTCGAATATGCTGCAGCAGTTCCCGGATTATGAGGTTATCGTATCTGGACATACAGATAATATTCCAATCTCTAACCGCGAGTTCCCGTCCAACTGGGATTTGAGCTCTGTACGCGCACTTAACTTTATGAAAATTCTTCTGCTGAACGATCAGCTTGATCCGAAAAAATTCAGTGCGATCGGATACGGTGAATATCATCCTGTCTCTCCAAACGATACAAACGTTGGACGTGCTCTAAACCGCCGTGTCGAGGTATCTATCATTCGTAAATACCTTGATCCTGCTACGCAGCAGCTTGGAGTTACATCCGCACATGAATAAAACCAAAAAGCTCTCCGATCTGGTCTGCAGGACCACGGAGAGCTTTGTTGGGTTTTTACAACATCGATTCTTATTAAGACAAAGTGTATTGGAGTGCCTTACCAAGCTCACTCTTCTCCTGAGGTGTCAAATCACGCCACGAGCCAACCCGTTGATTACCGAGGTGAATGTTCATAATACGAACGCGTTGCAATTTTCGAACCTCATAACCGAGAGCACTGCACATCCGCCGAATTTGCCGATTTTTCCCTTCCGTCAAAATAATACGAAACACTCGGTCACTAACCCGGTTGATTTCACAGGGCAGTGTCATTTCACCCAATATTTTAACCCCTTCACTCATCGCTTTAAGAAAAGACGGGGTAATCGGCCTGTCTACAGTTACGATGTATTCCTTCTCATGCTTACCTTCCGACCGTAAAATCCTATTAACGATATCTCCATCACTTGTAAGCAATATCAATCCTTCAGAGTCTTTATCCAAACGACCGATCGGAAATATACGCTCCTCATGACCTATAAAATCCACTATATTACCACGGATATGCGGTTCAGATGTACAGGTAATCCCTATTGGCTTGTTAAGGGCTATATAGACGTGACGCTCAGGCCCCTTGGACAGAGCTACCCCATTAATACGTACATCGTCTCCAGACTCTGCCTGACTGCCAAGCAATGCTGTTATGCCATTGATGGTCACTTTGCCGGATTCAATCAGTTTATCTGCCTCACGTCTGGAGCAATACCCTGTTTCACTAATAAATTTATTAATTCTCATTACGTTATGTCACCTCGTTATGCTATGCGCCTTCTGTCAATACATCATCCGACTTGATGACAGCTGTCACTTTCGGAAGTGTAACTGTAACTATCGTTCCTTTACCAAGCTCACTCTCAAACTCAAGCAGCCCCTTATGGACCTCAATAATGCGCTGACTCACCATGAGGCCAAGGCCTGTACCCTTCTCTTTGTTCGTATAGAAGGGCTCTCCTAGCTTCTTCAGTCTTTCCTTGGATATACCCTCCCCTTGATCTATTACCCGAATGACAGCCTGTCTGTCCTCTTCTTCCACCAAGAGCTTGATCATCCCGCCTGAAGGCATAGCTTCCATCGCATTCTTCAGAACATTAATGAACACCTGTTTTAACTGGTTCTCTTCACAGTGTATCAGAATTGGAGCCTGTGAGAAATAAACCTGGAACTCAATATTATGTAAGTGTGCTTCACTATCAAGTAATGAGATAACATCACCTAAGGTAAACCGAACATCTTTTACCTCAAAATGTACGGCTTGCGGCTTGGCAAGAATAAGAAATTCGCTTACGATCAGATTGATTCGATCCAGTTCAGAAAGCATAATATCGGTATGCATCTCGTTAACCATCTTCATGCTTTGTTGCATTTGTAGAAACCCTCGTAATGTTGTCAGCGGGTTGCGAATCTCATGCGCAACTCCAGCGGCGAGCCGCCCAACCGTTGTGAGCTTCTCAGAACGTCGCAGCAGATCCTCCATCTTATTATGTTCTGTCATGTCCCTGGATATTGTGATGAATGCAGCAATTTGCCCCTCCTCATTATAGATTGGAGATTCACTAATACTGACATTAACTTGAGCTCCATCCTTTCGCAACCTGACGGTTTCAGCAAGGACAAATGACCTGCCTTGCTCAAGCTCTTGCTCTGAACGCCATTCAAACCCCTCTTCAGCCTTGAACGGGGGGACAAAGTCCAGCTTGGAACCTACAATTTCCTCGACATTCCATCCATAGAGGTCTTCAAATGCCGAATTGACTCTCAATATTTTACCCTTGGCATCCGTAACATGTATTGCATCAGCCGTTCCGTTAATGATGGATTCCAAATGCTCATTCACTGATCGATTTTCTTCATTTTTTTGCTTTAATTCCATGGTATAGCGCCCAAGACTCTCCGCCATGGTATTAATTTGCAGAGCCAAGCTTCCCAACTCATCGTTGCGATCAATCTTCAATCTGGTGTTAAAATCGCCAGAGGACAGCTGGTTAACCTTCTTCAAAATGTCTTGAATTGGCCGGATCACTTCTCCAGCTAATATGTAGCTGGCTGAAATGACTATGAAGAGCAGAACCACAGAAATTAACACTTGACTGAACAACTGCTGAGAAATTGCTGTGGATATAGGTTCATAGCTGGAAATAATACGTATGACATAAGGCTCTTGATTGTATGGCTCGATTGGCACAAAGCTCTCTAGGACCCGTTCTCCGTTAATTGTAGTATCATGAAGAAAGCTGGTCTCGCTGTCCAAAGCCCTTTTGGCCATTAAAAGCAAATCTTCACTCTTGAATTCATACGTACCGAACAGTAAAAATTGACTGGACTGCTTGTTTAAGGGATTGACTCCGGAAATTTCGAGCAGGCTGTTATTGGAGCGAATGGATTCTTGAGTAATACGTTCTGGACTCGTCATTTTAAGCGTGTGCTCTATGTAAACTTGATTGGATCCTTCTCTACTTTCACGCTTGATATAATCATATACAGAACGACTCTGTTCCACAGCCAAAGCGATCTGCTTCGCGGTGAGCATCATATTAGCCTCACTCTCTTCGCGCAGATTATCCCTTGTGGAAAAGTAACTAAGAAGGATGTTTATTGACAGCAGGGTCAGGGCAAAAACCGACATGATCAATGATAATTTCTTTTTAATGGACAAATTAGTTTCTCGCCTCCCGGGCAAGATTTGGTTATTTTGGGACTTTATTGGTTATACATTCATAATACCTGTAACGACAACATTTGCAAAGACGTTGAATTTCCCAGATAAGTTACCTACAATAAGTAAATATACCTATTTTTATATGATAATCATTATATATTATATAGTTATCCACAAATTATTTACATATCAACAATTCGTAAGTTGAATATGTGTATAATAGTGGGGATAAATCATAGGTTATACACAATGTTATGCACAACATGTTAACAACGAATATTTGTTCGTCGCACAACAGTTGTTGATATATACAAAGGAGCTGAGCAACTATGTCACATTTACATAACCAGGAGCCTCCTGCTTCATCCTACCCACACGAGCATTGGATGCACGAAGCGATAAAAGAAGCAAAAAAAGCGGAAGACATTGGAGAAGTTCCAATTGGAGCTGTTATCGTCTTAGGTGATGAAATCGTTGGTAGAGGTCACAATCTCAGAGAGAGCTCAAGGGATGGCACGGCGCATGCCGAGATCCTCGCCATCCGGGAAGCAAGCGAAACTATCGAGGCCTGGCGCTTATTACATTGTCGGTTATACGTCACTCTAGAGCCTTGTCCAATGTGTGCAGGTGCGATTGTGCAATGTCGTGTTCCTTTTGTCGTTTACGGCGCTCCTGACCCCAAAGCAGGCTGTGCAGGCACGCTTATGAACCTGCTTCAGGAGCCACGCTTCAATCATCGCACAGAAGTCATCTCTGGCGTTCTGCAGGAGGAGTGCGCTTCACTGTTAACTGAATTTTTCCGCAAGCTGCGCCACAAGAGAAAAGATGCCCCAGATTCCAACGTGAGTAATGTCTAGTGGACTTATTGTTACAGTCACATAATATGAGAAGTAAAAAGGCCAGCCATTGATAGCAATGGTTGGCCTTTTATCGATATAGAATAAGATTAGTACTAACTGACTAGTATCCGAGACCGCCCATCTCTGCCTCTAATTCATCCATTGTAATAGTATCTGTTGGGATGCCAATTTTAAACTCAGCTTTTTCATTGATTTTGCTAACTGTGCTCTTTACTTGGAAAGAAAGCTTCACATTTGTGTTTGACTCAGGATCATTGATTGCAACATCAGCATTAACTTCACTGTAGGAAGGGTAGTTCTTGTTATCAATAGCTGTATTTACTGTGAACTGATTAATCGTGAGATAATTCTTAAGTTCATCCAGAGCCTTACCAAGCTCAGCTTGATCTCCTTCTTTCAGATCCTTCTTCATCTCTTCGATATCCTCAGTCGTGATTTGCAGCATCGAGCGATATTCTTCCTTGCCGAGAATGTCTAGAACCTTAGGAAGAGCATTATTCACAAGAATCGTAATGGCTTCTTTCACATTGTCATTTGTGATAAAGAACTGAACGATTTGTTTCTCTTTAAAGCCTTCTGGAAGCTGAACATCCTTAGCTTCGACATTTTTAAAGTATTTAGCCGAATCATATTCCCCAAGCACTGCAGCACTCAGCTCGGCTGAAAGCTTCTGAGTTTTTTCTGTATCAAACATATCAGGATTAAACTCTTCACCATTCTCTTCTGCTAACTCCTTCATATCGAGCACAAGGAATTTGTTTACGATGCTCTCTGGCATTGGCAATAAAGGAATGCTTGGAATTTTTACATAAATCTTTTCCTTAGTCATTACGAAAGGAATCGTAAAGGTCATTGCCATATCACCGGATAGCTTCACTTCAAGTGTCGCTTCAGCTTGCATAGGATCTTTTTGGTAAACTTGGCTGAGGTTGATCTCTGCATCTTTCAACATCGAGAGTACTGCACCCACTTGAGCATTCTCTTCAGCAGTCGATTCATCTACAGTTAAATTCAGAATTTTAATCTGATTGTTGGAAACGTAGGATTCCATCTTTAACGCATTAGTTGCAGCACTGGCTAACGCTTCTTTAGGTTCTTTCTTTGTGTTACAGCCGGATAGCACCAAAACTACCGACATGAGTAAAACAAAAACTGGCATGTAAAGCTTCTTAAACATTATTGACCCCTCTCTGTCCATCAGAACAATAAAAATACAAAACCTTCCCATATAATAAACCATTTTTACATATGAGGGAATACAATATCGCCCATTTTAGTGAATATCTTTCTTTTTAAATCGCCCACCCTTAACGTCATGGATATTTCCCACTGCTAAAAAGGCACTTTCGTCATAGTGATTTACTATTTCTTTAAGCTTGGCTTCTTCCAAACGAGTAATAACGCAGAAAATAACTTTTTTCGGATCTCCCGAAAAGCCGCCTTCTCCAGATAAATAAGTTACACCACGTCCCAAGCGCTTTAAAATGGCATCTCCAATCTCATCAATCTGATCACTGATTATCCATACTGATTTCGATTCATTAAGGCCATCCACTACGATATCAATCGTTTTATAGGCAATATAATATGCAAGCAATGAGAACAACGCGCGTTCCCATCCGAATACAAATCCAGCACCCGTCAAAATAAACAGGTTAAAGAACATGATTACTTCGCCTACTGAAAAAGGCGTTTTACGTGAGATCAGAATCGCTATAATTTCCGTACCGTCCAGCGATCCACCAAATTTAATAACAATCCCTGTTCCTAAACCAAGCAAAATGCCTCCAAATACAAAAGCAAGCAATGTATCAGTTACAAAAGGATCAACAGGATGAAGCATAGTTGTGCCAAGAGACATCACAATAATACCTAATAGTGTAGAGATTGCAAAGGTTTTACCTATTTGCTTATATCCAATAATTAAAAACGGGAGATTGAATAAAAACAGAAATATACCTAGAGGTAATTTAGACAAATACGAGGTCATAACGGAGATACCTGTAATTCCACCATCGGTGATCATATTCGGTACGAGAAACAACTCAAGGGCTACAGAAACAATGATTGCTCCAATAACGATAAATATACTTCTTGCAATAATACTGCCCAGGGTACGTTGCTTATGCTGACGAACACTTTGGAAATCTTCTTTTTCAAGAGAGGTCAAATTGCTTTCTATAAAATTCAAACGCATCACGATCCTTTCAACGATTATTATACTTCTCTCAATTCCGTTTCACCGAAACAAGCCCTGTATATATTATGACATTTTATGAGTCTGATGTCTTCTTTTATTCAAAATTGAACAAAAAATCCTCAGCGAAGCGCCGAGGATTTGTTTCACCAAACGATAATAAATTAGGGTTACCCTTGTGGATTATGATGATCCACATGATTGCGATTCTTTACTTTTTTAGATCCGGATAACGGTTCCTGTCCGTTCTTATGACGATCCCGTCGATCATTCGTATTAGGCTGGGTTCCTGGAGTCATGTACGTTTTTGGCTTTGTCACAAGGTCGCCTCCCTAGAATAGTTGATCACATGCTTGTTGCAACATTAATTAGTTTGTAACTACAATAAGGGTTTTATTCATTTGATAAAAATGGGCTTAAAAAATAAAAAATGAGAGCATCATCGCCCTCATTTAGAAATTGTTATTATGCTTATTATGGCGGAGAGGGTGGGATTCGAACCCACGTGGGCTTGCACCCTAACGGTTTTCAAGACCGCCCCGTTATGACCACTTCGGTACCTCTCCAAAAGGTAAATCTGATTCATGTGACAAATCAGATTGTACCACATAAAAATATAGGTTTGCAAGTTATTTTTTTAAATATTTTTCGATTACCAGTTGCTTCTTCTATTTCCGTTTAGAAATAACTTGTACGTTCCCCATATAAGGACGCAAAACTTCAGGAATTTCTACTGTTCCATCCTCTTGTTGGTAATTTTCCAAAATCGCTGCCACTGTACGGCCTACCGCAAGACCTGAACCATTTAATGTGTGGACAAATTCTGGCTTGGCTTTAGGCTCTGGACGAAAACGGATATTTGCACGACGAGCCTGGAAATCCTCCACATTTGAGCAGGATGAAATTTCACGATACATACCGCTCTCTGGCAGCCACACTTCCAGATCGTAGGTTTTGGCCGATGTAAAGCCCATGTCTCCAGTGGAGAGCGCCATAATGCGATACGGTAATTTCAGAAGCTGCAAAACCCGCTCTGCATTAGCTGTCATCTTTTCCAGCTCTTCATAGGATGTGTCTGGATGCACAATTTTAATCATTTCAACTTTATTGAATTGGTGCTGACGAATAAGTCCCCGTGTGTCACGGCCAGCAGCACCGGCCTCAGAACGGAAACAAGAGCTATATGCTACATAATGCTTAGGAAGATCCTCTGCATTCAAAATTTCATCCCGATGATAATTGGTTACAGGAACTTCAGCCGTTGGAATCAGATAGTAACCGTCCTCTGTAAGCTTGAAGAGATCCTCTTCAAACTTTGGCAGCTGACCTGTTCCATACAGACTATCACGATTCACGATATAAGGCGGCAGCATTTCTTCATAACCATGCTCATTGCTGTGCAAATCCATCATAAAGTTAATCAATGCACGTTCCAGACGAGCGCCAAGTCCTTTATAAAAAGTAAATCGCGAACCCGTAACTTTTGCGCCAGCTTCAAAATCAAGAATACCTAAATCAGCAGCTATATCCCAATGTGCTTTTGGTGTAAAAGCATAGGAACGCGGCTCGCTCCAGCGACGCACTTCTACATTATCGTCTTCAGAAGCTCCCACAGGTACGCTTTCATGCGGAATGTTAGGAATATTCATTGTCAGATCTTCGATTTTTGCTTCAAGCTCACGAACCTCATCATCCAGTTCTTTGATCCGGTCGCCTACCTGACGCATTTCAACAATCAGTTCATCCGCATCTTCCTTATTCTTCTTCCGCTTAGCCACTTCAGCAGATACGGTATTGCGACGGTTTTTCAAAGACTCGCTCTCTTGAAGCAATTCCCGACGTTTCTCATCCAATTTAGGAAAGTCAGCGATAAGATCGAGCGATTTGCTGCGGTTTTTCAGCGCCTCTTCGACCCTGGCATAATCATTGCGCAATATTTTGACATCTAACATGGGTAGTCCCTCCTAAAATCATCCCTTGGCAGCTGTGCCAGTGTTGTAAGACTTAGCTAGTAGCTGCCGGGATCACCGGAAGCCTCGCTTCCTCCAAAAAAACAACCTTAACCCTTGGAAAAGAGTCAAGGTGTCAAATAACAGGCCTATTTCAAGGCTGCTTGATTCGTCTTGATCATTTCTAAAAAATAAGCATGTAGTGCATAATCATCCGTCAATTCAGGATGATAGGACGATACAAGCAGATGTCCCTGACGGGCAGTTACTATCTCATTATTGTAAGTAGATAGAACCTCGACGTTATCTCCAACTGCTGTAATTAAAGGCGCCCGAATGAACACGGCACGAACCGGCTCTTCAAGTCCTTTCACATCCAGATCGGTCTCAAAGCTCTCCCGCTGACGCCCAAAGGCGTTGCGGGATACTTTGATATCCATAAGTCCGAGATGCGCTTCTTCGCCGTTCTCAATCTCTTTGGCCATTACGATCAGTCCGGCACAGGTACCGAACACAGGCTTTCCCTGATTTGAAAATGAACGAATCGCATCTAGAAAATCATATTTGCGCATCAGCTTGCCAATGGTTGTGCTCTCTCCGCCGGGAATGATCAGACCATCGAGCTCATCAAGCTGTTCAGCGTGTTTTACAGCAATACCTTCAGCACCAGCGTTCTCAATGCTGCGAATATGCTCAGCTACAGCACCCTGCAGCGCCAGTACCCCCACTCTCATATCGCTATCCTCTTTCCCGCTTTAATTACCAACCACGATCCGACATACGTTCAGCCGGAGACAATTTAGAGATTTCAATACCTTTCATTGGTGCGCCCAGGTTTTTGGATACTTCAGCAATCAGCTTGTAATCTGTATAGTGAGTAGTTGCCTCTACGATAGCACGGGCGAATTTCTCAGGGCTGTCCGATTTGAAAATACCGGAACCTACAAAAACGCCATCCGCTCCCAAATGCATCATCAATGCAGCGTCAGCAGGAGTTGCAACACCACCAGCAGCGAAGTTAACGACAGGCAGTTTTCCGTTCTCATGAACTTCAAACAGCAGATCATAAGCTACGCCCAGGTTTTTAGCTTCAGCATACAGCTCGTCCTTGGACATGCTTTGAATTTTACGGATTTGACTGTTAATCAGACGCATATGACGAACAGCTTCAACAATATTGCCTGTTCCTGGTTCACCCTTCGTACGAATCATCGAAGCACCTTCGCTAATACGGCGCAATGCTTCACCGAGATCTTTAGCTCCGCACACAAAAGGAACTGTGAAATCACGTTTATCGATATGGAACACTTCATCTGCGGGTGTCAATACTTCACTCTCATCGAGATAGTCTACCCCAAGTGATTCCAGAACTTTCGCTTCAACGTAATGACCAATACGTGCTTTTGCCATAACAGGAATTGATACAACCTTCATAACTTCTTCAACAATTGTTGGATCTGCCATACGGGCTACTCCACCAGCTGCACGAATATCAGAAGGAACTCTTTCCAATGCCATAACGGCAGTTGCTCCAGCCGCTTCGGCAATTTTTGCTTGCTCCGCGTTCATGACGTCCATGATGACGCCACCTTTTTGCATTTCAGCCATACCTCTTTTTACTCGCGATGTTCCAGTTTCCATATCCAATCCTCCCGATAATAATCTAACTTGATATTTTACAATATTAGCCTTAAAAATACAACCCATATACTCGGGATTTGAATCAACTAGAATAAATTTTTTATTCCGTTGAACAAATCAGAGAAGAACTCGCCTATCGCACGCAGTAACAGCTTGAACCAACCTGCTTTGTCAGCATCTTCAGCTGTAATCAGATCGACTGTCTTTTCCAGCGTTTCATTGAGTCCATCAGCTTTATAAGAATAGGTCACAGTGCCTACCTTTGTACCTTGTTTTAGCGGTGCTACAAGACCTTCCTCCGTCAAATTCACTTTTGCCTCCACAGTGCTGGTATCTGCACCTTTAGGAACTACAAAACTTACAGCCTCACCACTAACTACAGGAACCTCGGTATTTTTAGCTTTCTTTACCGTAACGGTCTCTGTACCGGCTACTGTCGCTTTAGGAGCAATAATTTGCTTCGGTTCAAAGTTATTAAAACCAAAATCAAGCACTTTACGCGTCTCAACAAAACGGGCTTTGTCTGTTTTGGTTCCCATAACAACACTAATTAAGCGCATGCCATTCCGTTCAGCTGTACCAGTAAAATTGTTGCCTGCTTTTGTGGTGTGTCCTGTTTTTAAGCCATCCAGACCTTCATAGGCGAATTGCTTGAAATTCGTAACATTCTTATTGGCTTCCAGCATCCAGTTGTAGTTTACGATCGGCTTGGTGTCGCGATCACGGAATTTATAGGTTTGCAATGATGTAAAGCGTGCGAAATCGGGATGATCGGTCACAATATATTTTGCAAGAATTGCAGCATCCAATGCAGACAATACTGTCTCCTTGCCATCTGCTGGCTGGAACTCTTTAGGCATATCCGCAATATCCAGCCCTGTAGAATTCGCAAAATGTGCCGTTGGCAATCCCATCCGCTTAGCTTCGTCATTCATCATTTTAACAAATGCTTGCTCAGAGCCTGCAACGTGCTCTGCAAGTGCTACTGTTGCATCATTGGCAGAACCGACTGCCATAGCGATATATAATTCCTCAATTGTATGCTGATCTCCTTCTGCAAGAAAGATCCGAGATCCGACGGTTTGAGCGGCATTTTTCCGCACCGTCACCACATCATCCCACTTAAACTTCCCTTGCTTAACGAAATCGGCAACAATGTACTCTGTCATCATTTTCGTCATACTTGCCGGAGGAAGCGCTAAATCACTGTTCAAGTTGAGTAGCACCTGTCCGGATACAGGCTCAATCAGAATCGCAGATTTCACATTCAGACCCAGAGATTCAACAGAAGGGATTTGTGTAGTTGTAGTTGCTGCTTGTACTGCTGCAGGCTTCGTAGAAGTAGATTCGGTTTGTTCGCCCTCTGCAAGCACCATAACCGGCGCCAAAGAAAAGCACAGCATGTTCAGTAACATAACGGAAGCTACACTCTTGCGAAGAAATTGCCGCTTTGTAGCTCTAGTTGTTCGCTTTTTTTCTTTCAGTTTCAATGTCTTAAAGCTCCCCTCTATTCACTTTTATTGCTTAGTATATTCTATCATAGGGCATACAGCAAAAAAAGACAGACAGGACGGAAATCGTCCTGTCTGCTATGGAATTTAATAGATTTTATGGATTTTTGATATCTTAGAAGGAATAATTTGGCGCCTCTTTTGTGATTTGCACATCATGTGGATGGCTCTCACGAAGACCTGCTCCAGTAATTCTTACAAACTCCGTATCGTTTCGCAGTTCATCCAACGTCTTGGTACCGCAATAACCCATACCTGAACGTAGACCGCCAATCAATTGAGTAATTGTGTCAGACAATGGTCCTTTATAGGCTACCCGTCCCTCGATACCTTCCGGAACCAGCTTCTTGTCATCATCTTGGAAATAACGATCCTTACTGCCTTGTTTCATAGCAGCAAGTGAACCCATGCCTCTATATACTTTGTATTTACGTCCTTGATAAATTTCGGAGTCCCCAGGGCTCTCTTCTGTTCCGGCAAACAGACTACCCAGCATAACTGCACTTGCTCCTGCAGCGATTGCTTTTGTAATTTCACCTGAATATTTAATACCGCCGTCAGCAATAATTGGAACACCATATTCACGAGCTACAGTCGCACAGTCATATACCGCTGTAATTTGCGGTACGCCAATTCCGGCGATAACTCGTGTTGTACAGATCGAGCCCGGCCCAATACCGACTTTTACTACAGAAGCACCAGCTTCAATCAGTGCACGAGTTGCTTCACCAGTCGCTACGTTGCCTGCAATAATCGTCAAGTCCGGATAACGTCTGCGCAGTTCTGCTACAGCATCCAGGATATTGATGTGATGTCCATGTGCCGAGTCTACCGTAATTAGGTCTACACCAGCGTTAACAAGGGCTTCTGTCCGTTCAAATGTATCTTTAGAGATACCTACTGCCGCCCCTACCAACAATCTTCCCTGTGCGTCTTTAGCCGCGTTAGGGAACTGAATTGCTTTTTCAATATCCTTGATTGTAATAAGCCCCTTTAAAACGTTGTTCTCATCCACCAATGGGAGCTTCTCGATTTTGTGCTTTTGAAGGATAATTTCTGCTTCTTGTAACGTAGTCCCTACAGGAGCTGTTACCAGATTCTCATGTGTCATCACTTCACTGATCTTGATACTGTAGTCATGTATAAAACGTAAATCACGGTTCGTCAAAATACCGATCAATTTATGCTCATCATCAACGATCGGAACCCCGGAAATACGGAATTTACCCATAACTTCTTCTGCATCAGAAACAAGATGATCAGCTGTAAGGGAGAAAGGATTTGTAATGACTCCACTCTCGGAACGTTTAACGCGATCAACTTCCACTGCTTGTTGCTCAATCGGCATATTCTTATGAATGATACCGACACCACCCTCACGTGCCATTGCGATTGCCAACGCCGCTTCCGTTACCGTATCCATACCTGCGCTGATCAACGGAACATTAAGCTTAACATTGCTGCTGAGTCTCGCGGACACATCTACCTCTTTAGGCAATACCTCTGATTTGCGGGGAACTAGCAATACATCGTCAAATGTAAGGCCTTCCTTATTAAATTTACTCTCCCACACCGTGTTTTTTCCTCCTTGTTTTTATTCCATGCTGGCTGATTTTCCTTATAAATCAAGGCCGGAATAGTTACTTACGAAAATATATTATTGCCATCTTAGCAAAGCGCATATAGGCTGTCAAGAATTTGCGT
>RCUF01000264.1_pt1 | contig 22207 bp, 19 predicted proteins | sample 2166311 | NCBI WGS metagenome assembly RCUF01 (sample SAMN09932608, study PRJNA488358) | compost metagenome | feature: garden; material: soil; isolation source: compost soil in 4-hydroxybenzonitrile-enriched culture | place: Germany: Experimental Botanical Garden Goettingen | collected 2016-01-27
GATAGGCCCGGCGGCGCCAATAGGTCCAGCTGCTCCAACTGGTCCGGCAGGCCCCACAGGCCCGGCAGGGCCGACTGGTCCAGTCGCACCGATAGGTCCAGCGGCGCCGATAGGTCCGGGAGCCCCGGGAGGCCCTTGTGGGCCTGGTCCACCTACTGGTCCAGGCACACCGCCGGGTCCCGCAGGTCCAGGAGGTCCTTGTGCACCTGGCTCCCCTGACAAGTATGTTTCTCCTAATACGTTGCTAACCGTCGTTCCAGCGATTCTGATCGCGCTGATTAAGCTGTCTTTAAGAGCAGGATCGAGGGATTCTTGTAAAACGATGGACAATAGGGCATCCAGCAATTGTTGCAGTGCAGTACCTACACCGATCGGGGAGAAAGGTGTAGCTTCTAACGCAACAATAGCAAGCTCCAGCGCTGCCAGTAAGTCTGCCTTAACCCCGCCTCTAAGTCTTAAGCTTTTCGCCAGAGACAACAGACGTCTTAAAACCTGTTGCAAGGAAGATACATTAGCCGCAGAGGGGTTTGCGAATACGATGGGGATGATCGCGGTCAATTCATTAATCAGTCTGAGAAGATCTTCGATACTTCTATTTACTCTTGTTGGTTTACAGTCTTCGTCTTTTTTTGAAGCACCACTAAACCTGAACGGTTTTTTATGTTTCATGCTCAAATATCTCCTCCTCATTCTTCCTACTGTAGAGGTGACAGGTGGTTCATCGCCCCGCTTCGCAGATATTCATAATATATTTACTGAAGCGAAAAGGGTGAATAAACAAGCAAAAATGATTGTTAAAGGCTTGTACATAAAATATACATAAAAAAAACCGGCCCCCAAAAAGCATGGAGGCCGCGTTGTGCGTATACTCATCTGATCTATGAAGCTTAAAAAGTCTTATTTAAGAATACGTACCAGCAGTTCAGCCATCTCACCTCTGCTGATAGCCGCTTTTGGCTTGAGTGTTCCATCTGGATAACCGCTGATCCAACCGGAGGATACTGCATTCTGGAATGCTGCGGAGGCCCATGCTGCAATCTGCTGCTCATCCTTGTAGGATTGCAGTGCAGCAGTGCTGGAAATGGATGTCTGATTCTGCATCGCGTGTGACAGGATCACCATCGCCTGTTCACGGGTAAGACTCTCATCAGGTGCGAAAGTTTGAGCGGTTAGCCCTTGAATCCATCCCTGACGGTGAGCAAAATCCACGGCTGATCCAGCCCAGTGTCCCTGCATATCTGTAAATGAGGTAGAAGGGCTCTCATCTCCAGCAGTTCCCAATGCTCTGGTCAGTATGGCTACAAATTCTGCACGGCTTACAGCGCGATCAGGGCGTATGTTGCCGTCTTTATAGCCTTGTATCCAGCCTTTGTCTGCAAGAGATTGCAGGGACTTCGCTGCCCAATGGCCTTGTACATCCGGCCATACCTGAGCTAGCACTTGTGGATCTGACGAATTGCTTGGGTCATTTTGCACACTGGCATTATTGGTTTGAGTCTTGGCATCTGTGGCGACGGCAAAGGTACCTAACCCGGTCGTATTCAGACTCACACCCGACAACATCCCTTTTGAATCCATTACAGCAGTCCCTTTTAGAATCTCACGCTCACCATTCTCATGAATAACAAGAATGGAGAACTGGGGCTCTGCATTGTGTAACTCACCTAAGGATTCGTTATCCAGCGGTAGAATGATCGACGAGGTCCCAGCCACATTGGCTTTGATGTCTGTAACCGGACCCATCAGCTTCAGGCTGGATTGTTGCTCGGCCCAGTCACGGATCTGCTGTGCACGTTGTACATCTGCCTGCTGGAATGACAATGTAACGTCCTGCTGGCCTGAGGCCATGCTGCTTAAGGTGTCACTGGATATCAACAGTGTTCCATATCGGGATATTACCGATGCACCAATCTTATCCCATTTATTCAGTAAAGAATGAGAAAGGATAACACGACTCAGTTGCTTTTCCTGCTCCAAACGAATGTCTGCGTACGCTTTGCCTTCGCGAAGTGCTTGCTGTATCTGCTCATCCAGGAATGCCGGCGAAGGAACAAAGAGGGAGAACTCTTTCCCTTGTTCGGAAAATCCGATCTGTGGTACGAAAGCAGATAGATCCTCATTCTTATCTTTTTTAGATTTGCCTGTGTTCGCAATTACCTTGGCAGGGACGGTGACTTCTATGGCTTGCGTCAAAGCATGAGAACCATCGCTTACCCTCATAACATCCAGCATGATAGTTACAACGGAAGGAGTATCTGCTTGAATAATAGTTCCATCTGTACGCACGATGTCTGGCTGGCTACTGCTGCTGATGGTCACACGGAAACCATCAGGTACAACAGGCAACCTGAGCAGTGTATCACTTGTTGTAGGAGCTGCTATGCTTGTGATGGAATCCGCAACGCGCTGCGCGGTTAACCCTTGCGGATACACTAGCCCTGACGGAGCACTCTTCATGCCATTTACGTTCTGCAGCACATAGTAGCTGGCTCCTTCAGGAACAGGTGTAAATGTATATCTTCCCTCTCCCGAAGCAATTCCTTCCGCTATAAGCTCCTGCTGGGCATTGTACAGCTCAAGCCTTGCGCTCGGCAACGCGCCTGTAACGATCACTGAGGCTATATCCTCAGTGCCTGCTGAAGCTGTAACAGCACGAGGCAGCACGTTTATACGGCGTTCTGCCGGTTCTGCCGTCCAGCCCCCATTGTCGCTATAAGCATAGTTCAATACGTATACGCCAGGTACATTTGTATCGATATTCCCGCTACCTGAAAGCTCAGGGATCAGGATATTGCCGTATACGCTGTCCAGTACGCTGGCTCCTGGATCAGTGAAGCTATCGCCGGTTTCCAGAACAATTGGATTACTACCGTTTAGTCGTACGTAAGGTGTATTCGGTAATGCCTTCAGCACGGTGATCGTGAATGTTCTTTGTACAGAAGCTGCACCTTTAGAAATAATGGCCATTAATTGTACATTCACATCACCATCTGTATATTTAGGCCGATTCACCTGACCGCTGTTGCTGAGGATATCTGGTTGATCCGAAGACCAGTCGATCTGGGTGTCAAATGCTCCTGTACGAGGCAGAGCGATGGAATCCTTAATCCCTTGCGGATAATCCAGATTCAGTGTATTTGCTGCCAAATTTACGGCTTCATCAGCGCTTACAGGCAGTGCGGGCACGAGCAGGCTAAATGTTTTTCGTAGCTCAACCGCGCCTCGTGATACAACTGCTTCGAGCGTGATGGTCTGATCGCCCTGTACATAGCTTGGGAAGGTTACATGCCCAGTATGATCCAAGAACTGGGGTTGATTCGATGACCATGACACCTGAACACCATTCAGAGCATCTTTTGGCAAATATACGTCTCCCGTTACTGTCGTTATCGGCAGTTCAAGTGCTTTGTATGCTGCGTCTACGGCTTCGGTGTCGCTCATCGGCAGACGGAGTACGTGTGCAGTAAAATCCTTTGTTTTCGTTAAGCCTGCAAGTTGCAGGGTAGCCGTTAGGGTAACATCCGTATCTCCACTGTTATAGGAGGGTCTGGTGAGTGTTCCATCTGCTGCAATGACAAGAGGTTTGGACGAGGACCATTCGATCTGCGCTCCACCATAACCGGATAAAGGGAGAGAAATATTTTCTGTTAGCGCAGACAAATCGCCAAGCGAGAGGGTGTCTGCTGCTAGATTCAATGTATCTTGAGCAGTGATCTTCGCTACGGTAACCTCAAAAGTTTGGGTATCTGAGGCGCTTCCCTTCGCAATCGTTGCTGTCAGTTTTACTTTTCGGTCACCCAGATCATACTGCGGGCGTGTGACAGCCCCCTCGTTCGTAATGATGTCAGGAGTATCCGAACTCCAGCTCACCGTCGTATCATTCAACCCAGCGAGTGGCAGCGTCAGCTTTTGGGATACGGAATCAGCTGTATCTCCAGGTGCGAAGCCTAATGCAAGAGCAGCTTTTGCCTGTGCAACTCTCTCGGCATCGGTAAGTATGTTCACTTTAACCTCTGAGGGAGTGCTCTCTCCCTTAGCATTCACAGCCTGAACCGTGTAAATTGCTTCACCTGGCGGCAATTCTGAAGTGTCTATGAATTGAGTTAAGTTACCTGAGTAAAGCGTTACACTATCTCGTATGACTTTGTATGAAGTTGCATAAGGAACAGCATCCCAGCTTAACTCCACTGTATTTCCATTTTTGGTTCCTGTAAAATGACCTGGAGCCTGCGGAACGGGCAATCGCTCGCCATAAGCTGCGAATTCCATGATGGAAGCCCATTGATTGTTTCTCGCATTTCCTTGATCAATATATACTCGCAAGTATCGTGTAGTTACAGGAGTAATACTCTTTTCAACATTAGAGCTCCCATTATTCTGGACGGTATCCACAGTCACCCAATTACTTCCGTTGCTGCTTGTTTGCAATCGGAAACTGTATGGATCACGTTGATCATGCCACCCATAATGGACACCCATACCTGTAACAACGTATCGATCTACGATATACCAGTCTCTCAGATCTACCTGAATCCATTTCTCACCGTTGCTGGCTTGATACCAGCGGCTTGTCGGTCCGATTGACCCATCCACAGCTCTGGAGGGATCATAGGGCTGGCTATAGCCACTGGATGTGGCTGGTTTGTTAAGTACCACATTTTCCCAACTGGCAGCGTGAACCTCATTCGTCCCTATCAGCAGGAACGCACCGCCGATGAATGGCAGCAATGGAACCAGCAAGCGATAGGGTTTAAAATTGTTGCGTGTGAAGTTATTGCCTTCGAGCACGCCATCACCTCTTCTTCATTAAGTAGCACACCATTGAACATTTCATTATGGACGGGACGGGAATTCTCCTATGGTTGCAATGTAGTAATCTACATTCGGCATCGGAGAGGCTCCACGCAAATCAGGCAATGCAAATGTGGTTGTTCCATTCCCCCCGAAATTATTACCCAATAGACTGAAGAGTGCTGTATTTTGCGAAATAGATAAGAGCTGACCTTCACACTTTAGCCATCCATTGGGAGCGAACGTGTAAGGATACATCGTAATTTCCCCAAGATAAGGTTCGGTCGATGCTTGAGCCTGTTTGGGACTGATCGCCGTTCCCCCTAACAAAATGACCGCTAACAAACTCAACACAGCGGCTTTCTTCCAAAAATGCTTCTTCATACCTACAACTCCTTTTTAGATTCGAATAATGGCCCACGAATTCAACAAATTTGTGACATTAGTCATAGAATGAATAGATATTATCATGGAATTCCACTTTTGGCACTACAGTTCATCTATCAAATTCACCTTTTTATTCCTTTTGTGAGTAAAGAAATTTATTCCATTGTCCATGCATCTTTTTTCTAATCCAGGTAAATCTATATACAAATCATCTGGAAGTGAAGGAGGAAAGAGTGTGTGGCAGGTCATCGGAACTCATATGCCCAAATGGAACGTGTGGATGGAAGCCTTCTTTTTATCCATCATCCCTTTGATTATTTTTCTGACGGTACGACAAATTAGAGCGATGGATGGTCGAGAGAGCAGACGTATGGAACGATTAAAGCTTTTAGAAGAAGAAGACCGTTCGCAGCATGCAGATCATAATCCGTCTGTAAGTGAGGCTGAGAAGGAAAAGGGAACCTTTACCGAAGATTATGAAGCCAATGTAGCAAAAATCAGACAAGCCGTCACGGATATGTCGGACGTGAACGAACGATCCATTTTTCTGGAAAAATTGAACGCTGTAGGCACACTTTTTTTTGTGGATGGATTAACAGACAAGGTTGGCATGGATCAGAACATACTAAAGCCGCTGATGGATTGGGGCAGCTCCGGACAAGGCGGGGAGGATCTTCCGAGAGGAAAAGAGCTTCGGGATATGTTTATTCGCCAGGTCATGCTGGTATCGGAGACTCAGTATACGTTAGAGGTGCAGTTCTCCTTGCAAAAGGTGCTGTTCGGTTCAGTCATACTCATGATTCAGGGCATACCAGGGGCTTTTGTGTTGGGTACACCCAAAGGGAATACACGAGGGGTGGAAGACCCCATATCGGAATCGGTGCTGCGGGGACCGCGAGTTGGTTTTACCGAGACCCTTAGCGACAATACGGCAATGCTGCGCAGGCATGGAGAAAGTACAGAACTGGCCATGTCGTCCTTCAAAGTGGGCAAAAGAGTGGAAAAGCAGCTGATGGTGGTGTATTTCAGAGACATTGCCGACCCGGAGCTTGTAGATGAGGTAAAACGGCGGGTCAAAACCATTGATATGGATGAGGTGCTGGAGTCGGGCTATGTGGAGCAACTTATTGAGGATAATTTTCTTAGCCCCTTTCTGCAAATTCAAAATACGGAGAGACCGGATCGGGTCATGGCTGCATTGCTGGAGGGACGTGTGGCGATTCTGCTGGACGGTACACCTTTTGCGCTCCTTATGCCTGTGACGTACGGGATGATGCTCCAGTCTCCCGAAGATTACTATGAACGATGGATACCGGGGTCGCTTATTCGATTTCTTCGTTTTATGGCAACTACGATATCTCTGTTCGCCCCGGCGCTCTATATCTCCTTTATCTCGTTTCATCCCGGACTGATTCCAACCAAGCTGGTCATTTCCATTATCAGTGCGAGACAGGGGGTTCCGTTTTCGACGCTGATTGAGGCCCTAATTATGGAAATTTCCATCGAAATTTTACGCGAGGCAGGACTACGGCTGCCCAAACCCATCGGTCCAGCGATGGGCATCGTCGGCGGTCTGATCATTGGACAGGCCGCTGTTGACGCCGGGATTGTAAGTCCGATTCTTGTTATTGTGGTAGCAGTCACGGCAATTTCTTCCTTTGCCTCCCCTGTGTACAGCGCAGGGATCTCTATGCGTATTCTTCGTTTTGGGGCCATGTTCACGGCGTCTATCTTTGGTTTATATGGAGTGATCATGTTTTTCCTGATGTTGAGCATTCATATGGCTAAATTACACAGTTTCGGCGTGCCATATCTTAGTTTAACGACCCCCCGTTCATTGAAGGACTGGAAAGATTACTTCTTGCGAGCACCGCTACAATTTATGAAAAACAGACCCATTCTATTGAAGCATAAGGACCCTAAGCGACAAGGATGAGTTCAACAACACAGGAGGGAGCAAGATGGCCCGTGGGAAAAAAATGGATAAAATTACAACGCTACAGACGACGGCAATTGTGCTTTGCTTTATGCTGGCTGCCGGGCTGCTTACTCTTCCCAGAGTAGCCGTTGAAACTGCAAAAACACCGGATGTATGGATGTCTGTCATTTTAGCAGGGGCTGCCACTTTCCTGTTCGGATGGATTATAGTCAAACTAAGTTCACGGTTTCCAGAAAGCACCTTTTACCAGTATGTTCAGCAGATAACCGGCAAAGCCATCGGCAAAGTGATGGGCATGTTGTTCGTCATCTATTTTATTTGTATAGCTGCATATGAAATCCGATCTGTGGAGGAAGTAACGTCGTTCTTTTTGCTTGAAGGAACTCCAGCGTGGGCTATTTCAGCACCTTTTATGTGGATATCTCTGTATCTTTGCTTAGGGGGGATAGGTACGTTGGGGAAAATATGCCAATTTATATTCCCGATTACGGCGTCTATCTTTTTGTTAATATGCTTGCTGAGTTTGAATATTTTCGAATTGAATAATTTGCGTCCTGTTTTGTCCGAGGGTGTGATGCCAGTGCTTAAAGCTCTCAAGACTACAACCCTAACCTTAACAGGGACAGAGTGCTTGCTGTTTATTCTTTGTCGGATGGAAAAGCCGGAGAAAGCAACCAAGGCAATCGGACTGGCGATCGGGATCTCGACCATTTTTTATATAGCTACACTGATCTTATGCATTGGTGCCTTTTCGGTGGAAGGGGTTATGAGCAGAACCTGGCCCTTTTTAGATTTGGCCCGCAGTTTTGAAGTGGAGTATCTGTTATTGGAACGGTTCGAATCTTTATTGTTGACCATTTGGATCATGCAAATTTTTGCTACATTCAGCATAGCTTTTTATTGCGCTTCGCTCGGAGTTTCTCAAATTTTGAATAGCTCTTATTCCAAGGTGTTGTTTATTTTGCTCCCGATCATCTACGTCCTGTCCCAAATACCCAAAAATTTGAATGAGTTATTTTCTTTTGGAACGATCATCGGGAATGCAGCATTCGTTTTATTTGCTCTACTTCCACTGCCACTGCTGCTTATTTCTCGCTGGAGGGGTGTGGGGTCATGATGAAGTTCCGTTCAGGATTACTCGGAATAGCGGTTCTTCTAATATGCAGTACACTTTCAGGTTGCTGGAGCAGCTCTCCCGTGGAGGACCTAAATCTGGAGACAGGCATTGCTATGGATATAGCGACAGAATCTTCACAAGAAGAGCAAATTAATCAAAAAGGAGGAGATTATCCGAAAAAAGAGTTAATTACGGGAACCTTTCAATTTATCATCCCAGAGGAAAGCGGCGGCTCCAACAGCTCCTCCCCGCAAGCTAAAAAGTTTTTTAATATTACGGAAACGGGGGATTCCGTTTTTGAAATGTTAAGAGAAATTTCATTGCGAACCAACCGACCGCCCATTGGGCAACATTTGAAAACGATTATTATCAGCTCCAGTCTGCTTCGCAAGATCCCGTTGTACGAGCTGCTGGACTTTTTCTTGGGGGATAATGACATTCGGCTCAGCGTCCAGCTACTGATTAGTACAGACAAGGCGAGCAATGCGTTTCAGGAGAAAATTCCTGGTCAAATTCCTGCCTATATCTTAAAGGATATTTTCCAAAATCGTAAACGGAACGCACGGTTGATAAAGCCCGTGGCTTTGGTTAAAGTGGTCGGGCCCATGAAGGGTAAAACAAGCTTTATATTACCCAATGTCATTTCGACGGAGAATGAAATCAAGGTCGCAGGTGCGGGGATCATCAAAGGAAAGACGCAAACATACGGTGGTTTTCTGAATGAATCAGAGGTCGAGGGTCTTATGTGGATCAAGGGCCAATTGGTTGGAGGCGTGTTGAAAGGTAACGATCCTCAAACCGGTAAAAATATAGCCTATGAGATCAAAGCAGTGAAAAGCAGGATCAAGGCCATCGTTCAGGGGGACGACATTTCCTTCCAAGTAAAAATGACCTCAGAGGGGCGCGTTTCCGAGGTTTTTAACAAGAAAGAAAATTTGCGCAGCAACGCTGTGCTCGGACAAGAAGAAAGTATCTTTCAGGAGAAAGTGAATTCATTAGCTGAACAAACTGTAGCCAAAATGCAAAAGCTGCAGGCTGATGTCGGAGGTTTCGGAGAAGCCTTGAGGATTCAGCATCCTAAAGCTTGGCGTAAGGTCAAAGAGGATTGGGATACCACTTTTAGTACCATTCCCGTACGTTTTAGCACAGATATCCATATTGAAGATTACGGCTCTTCGATTACGACGGCAGACTAGTTTGTATGTATTTTAGAAAAACCTTCAATACCACGAATCTACGTGGCGTTGAAGGTTTTTTAGGCTATTCAAACAGGGATAGTGTATCTTCCAGCCACGCAATATAGCTTTCTTCCCGATTAATGGCACGGCTCAGCACCAGATAATGCCCGAATTGATTAGAACCGGGGGCCTGAAGGTTCTCGTCCAGCCGTTGGAGGGATTTCTTACTTTCGTACAGATACTCCAGCTTCTCTTTACGTTTGGCTATCTGGTCCTCGAACAATCGCTTGTTCTCTTCCTTGGGGATGGCTGCTGAGAAATACAGCATGAGCATAAACTCATCCTTTTCCGTTTCTGGTAACTCTTTGGGACTTAGAAGCCATTCGGTCAGTTCTTGGGTTCCTTTGGGGGTAATGCAGTACAGCTTCTTTTCCAGCTTGGCTCCTGTAATGGAGGTGCGATATTCAATAAGCTCCTCTTCGGTCAGCCTTTTTAACTCAGGATAAATCTGACTGTGTTTGGCGCTCCAAAATTGTCCGATTTCCTTCTTGAATTGACTCGTAATATCGTAGCCGCTCATTTCCTCTTTATGAACCAGGCCCAAAATGGCGTATTTTAATGTGCGTTTCAACGTAGCTCTCCTTGTCAAACGTTATTTGACACTAGTATACCATAGTGCTACAATTTATATGTATTTAAAAACATGTTTAATATTACATGTTTTGAATTGAATATTTATTATCTTTGGTCTCCTATTCAATTCATAAAAACTTATAATTTAGGAAAGAAGGATGCAAGATGGACAAGTTTATCGGCAGCCACATGATCTACACTTATGAGAATGGTTGGGAGTACGAAATATATATTAAAAATGAAGATACGATCGATTATCGCATTCATAGTGGTATGGTAGGCGGCCGCTGGGTACGTGATCAGAAGGTCAATCTGGTGAAGCTGGTGGAAAATGTGTATAAAGTATCGTGGACCGAACCGACAGGCACTGACGTTTCTCTGAACTTTATGCCTGAGGAAAAACGTATGCATGGCATTATTTTCTTCCCTAAATGGGTTCATGAGCATCCGGAAATCACTGTGCGCTATCAAAACGATTTTATTCCGCTGATGGAAGAATCGCGTGAAAAGTATGAAACGTATCCGAAGTATGTGGTTCCTGAATTTGCAGATGTTACATTCATCGAAAATGCGGGTGTGAACAACGAACAATTAATTTCCCAAGCACCTTACGCAGGAATGACAGACGATATTCGAGCAGGTAAACTGCAAGTGTAATCAACTCTGTGCTGAAAGTGTAAAAGCCTGGCCTGTGATAAACAGTCTCAGGCTTTTTTACGTGAACTGGAAAGTGGATTGACAATGGAGTTGTGGACGATATCTAGAATGAATAGTAGACCAGGCCATGCTCTATGAGATACGAACGACTAATCCGAGAGGGGAGGATGGTCACCTTGAGCGCCGTTACACGACATAGTAAGCAAGCCACAGCAATGGTGTTGATAAGGTTTTGAGTCAGGAAATTGACGATAGTCGTATTGAATCATTTCCATGGAACCAATGCGTAATTGGGTCGCTTGGGACGTTGTGGGCTGGGCAAGCGTCATGCTCATGCTAGAACGGCCTCCTTCTTGGATTCACTGTAAATAGGGATGGAAGAATCATACGTCACAGAGGATGTAATGTAAATCACGGATACAAGTGTAAAATGAGGATATATGGCAAAAAACGAGCTTTAATGCCAATGGAAACGGATACTTGCATCCATTTCTTTTGTTATCTTGGGGAACGTCTTTATATCATAAAAAAACAACCCCAGATCTCCCCAGGGTCGTCTCTACTAAAAATATAGTTCAGCATTTCGCAAAATGCTTGTTTTGCTGATCACACGGGTGTGACGTCCTGAATCTCTTCTTCTTCTTTCCAGATCACGTTCTCGCGATAGTTTGATCCCCAATCGTACATTGCTCTCAGTACCGGAATCAGGCTTTCGCCATGCTCTGTCAGTGAATATTCCACATGCGGAGGGACGACAGGATAGACTTTACGCAGAATGAGCTTATCTTCTTCCAGCTCACGCAATTGGTTGGTCAGCATTTTTTGCGTAATGTGGGGGATTAGCTTCTTCAATTCACCAAACCGCTTGGTGCCTTCCATACCGAGATGCCACAAAATAATCAGCTTCCATTTTCCACCGATGACCGCGAGAGTCAATTCCTTATCACAATTAATCAGCTTCAAATCAATCCGGTCTTTTACAGTAGTGATATTCATCGACCTCCTGTCCGTAGTTATTCCAAGTATACTATCTATAGCTACTATACGCAAAAGGATATACATCCATTTTGGAAACTATGCATATGCTTGGGCACTTATAGACCGGACAGGGATACCTAATGATGTGTGCAAGACTGGAAGAGTCCAGAAATCTGCGGCGTTAAGAAGGAATCACAATAGTATTAAAGGACTCCGGCTTCAGCTCTAAGCGGTGTGTTGTTTCTCCGAGAGACAGATTCAGCACACGCGATTCCTTGAACGGATTGGCGATGACTACCACCCTTTGCCCGTCTGTATTTTGAAAAGCAACTGCATTTCCAGTCCATGAACCACGAAGTCCGATGCGTCGGGCACCCGGTAATACAAAATGAGAAAAGTGCTTCATGACGTAATATTCTGGATTCAGGATAGGTTTTCGATCCGTCGGATCAACGGTGATCATCGAATTTTGCTCCCAGCCCCATGTACTCTTACCTTTCGGTTCCAAAACCATATTCCAGTAAATATAAGCATTTACGCCATTGGTGAAGTAGTGCTGGTACAGATTATATACATATTTGGCGTAGTCCCATGAGTTTTCTCCGTTCCCGCATTCATTTTCTGTTTGCATGTAACGAAGCTCAGGATAACTGGCAACGGTGCGCTGAATGGCATTTTTGCCTGCCCACTGGTAGCCTACGCCTTTAATATATTTGTAGGCCTGGGGGTCACTCAACACGGAGTGGGCATACTCATCGAATCCGGTCGAAGTCTTTTTCATTAATTCCTCCCACGGATCGGGTGCGTTAATGGTGCCCAGCCAAATTTCCGTATCCAGTCCGTGTTCCTCAAAAGCAGGGCCCAAATAGTCGCGAATAAATTCACGCAGTTGCTCTCCGGTCCATACACAGGAAGGGAACTTCTGATCGGCAATGACTTCATTTTGAACATGAATCTGATGGATCGTAATACCTGCCTCGTGATAAGCCTGAACAAATTTGACAAAGTACAATGCATACGCTTTCAAAATATCCTTTTCCCAGCGCAACGTGCCGTAATTGTAGGCTTTCGGTGATTTCATCCATGTTGGCGGGCTCCACGGTGAAGCGAACAGCTTCAAGTCCGGATTGAGTTGTAACGCTTCCCGAATAAAAGGAATGAGATATTGCTGATCACGCTCAATGGAAAAGTGCTGCATCTCCACGTCACCGTCTGTTTCATTGTGGCTATACCACTCCAGCGCGTAGTCACTCGCTCCAATAGGAAGTCGGCAAATCGCAAATTTGTGCTCGCCCTCTGGATGAAAGAGAGAATGAAGCACCCGATCTCGTTCGTCTTTTTCCAAATGGTTCAGGGCCACATAACCTAATTCATTAAAACAGCCACCAAATCCTTCGACAAGCTGATGTGTTTCTCCCGTAAAGATTAGATTGGCACTCTCTTGAGTATCGGTCAAATGATGAGCTTGGGATTGCCAAGCTTTAGCTTTGGAAGTGGAAAACCACTGAATGGTTTGATTACTCATGTATTACCCTCCTGTTCAAGCTTTTTGTATCTCTTCTTATTATAGGGTAGGATCATAGGAGATGAGATGGTCTGAGCCAAGACAAATTTGCCCTAATCCAAGGTTGAATTTGCGGATGAGAAGTGTCAAGAACACATAAAGTACACATGTCTTTGATATGCTGGTGTCCTAGAATGACCGAAAGAGGGAAGTCGATTGAAGAAAAGAGTTCTTCTCGTGGAGGATGAAATACGTATTCGTGAAGTGATTGCTGACTATTTTAAACAGAATAATTGGGAAGTCTATGAAGCAGGCAATGGAAAAGATGCACTGATCTGGTTTGATTCGGTGCAGCCGGACCTGATTATACTCGATATTATGATGCCGGAACTGGATGGTTGGGAAGTGTGCCGCCAGGTGCGTAGCCGCTCAGGTGTGCCGATCATTTTGTTGACAGCCAAATCCGGTGATGATGATAAAATATTAGGCTTTGAACTGGGAGCCGATGATTACGTGACCAAACCTTTCAGCCCCAAGGTGCTGATCGCCCGCGCCAACGCGCTGATGAAACGGGTGGAGGGACATGTACAGCCGGAGTCGCATACTTTGCGGTTCGGTAGTGCCATTCTCAACACGATGGCTCATCGGCTTGAGGTGGATCAGGCGGAAGTCGAGCTGACGCCCAAGGAGTATGAGCTGCTGCGGCTGCTTATACATAATAAAGGCATAGTTATTTCACGGGATGCGATACTGAACCGGGTGTGGGGCATCGACTTTGAAGGAGATACACGAGTTGTCGATACGCATATCAAAAAGCTGAGAAGTAAGCTAGGCCGTGAATCACGCCATATCCGTACGGTTTTTGGTACAGGTTATAGGTTTGAGGAGGAAGAATGAACAAACGGGGAGTTACCTTTAAGTTGTTCATTATGACGGTTGTGTTTTTCCTGTGTTTTTACGGTATGGTGATTTTAAGTCAATTGCTGTTTTTTGAAAATTTTTATCAGGAACAGAAGATTGGTCGTGTGGAAAGCCGCTTGCAAAGCTTCGGTCAAAGTTATGTCCAGGAGGCTTGGGGATCGGGCAGGGTTTCCCGTGAGGCAGCTCGCTTTATGCTTCAGAATAAAAACCAGCTGGCGATTGTAACGCTGGACGGCAAAGTAAAGCTGGATGATGCGTTTCATATCAATCTAAGAAAAGCGGATGGTAAAATCGTTAAAATATCGCTGTCTCTGTTTATGAGCGAGTACGGAGATGAACTGAGAGCTGCTCGGATTCAGCCCGGTGATACGGTAACGGTTGAAGGTGAGGGATTGGGAACGGACGGCATCTCTACCGCCAATTTAATTTATCCAACCGGCATACAGAAGCTTGGTTTCAAAAATATAGGATCGACTTCGGAAGAGGCAAGCACAGATGGCCGTGTAAGATTTTCCGGTACGGTGACAGAGATTGTACTGCCGGATCTGAAAACATGGAGTCAGCGACAAGGCTTACTGTTTAGTGCGCTGGAGGAATGGTTCCCTTTATCACAGGCGCATCTGGAGAAACTTAAGAATTTCGAAGTGTTGGAGGAAGAGTGGACGGAACCTTGGACAGGGGTACGCAATGCAGTCATAGTCCATCCTGTTCGTCAGAACACAGGCGAGATCGACCTCCTGTTCACAGTGACATCGTTGCAGGAAATTAGTGAGACGAATGAAGCTCTGCGCTGGTTTTATCTGTACCTAGGGATCGGTGGATTTGCACTCATTCTGATTTTGTCCCTGTTCTATTCCCGGATGGTGACCCGTCCGCTCATTGCTTTGAATAATACCGCCAAGCGGATGGCTAAGCTCGATTTTACAGCCCATACACCATTCCGGCAGAATGATGAACTGGGCAGCCTGTCCTACAGCATGTATACCCTGTCCCAGAACCTGGACACAGCTTTGCGCGAGCTTCAGGACGCCAATCAGCAATTAGTGGAGGATATGGAACAGAAGCAGAGGATGGAGGCTGTGCAACAAGACTTTTTTGCCAACGCTTCTCATGAACTGAAAACCCCGCTGAGTATTATTAAAGGCTTCGCAGAAGGATTACAAGATGGAGTTAGCGCTGGGAAGCAGGATCATTATATGAAAGTCATTGTAGAGGAAGCGGACAAAATGGAGCGATTGGTCAAAGATATGCTGGACCTCGCCAAATTGGAATCGGGTACCCTCAAGCTTCGCAAGACGACCTTTATCTTGAGTGAGCTGGTGGAGGAGGTCGTGGACAAGTTATTCCATTTGTTGAAGGAGAAAAAGCTGGAAGTAGTCATTATCCCCGCCAATGAGATGCCGATCCATGCCGATGTAGGATGGCTGGAACAGGTGATTATCAACTTTGTTGTCAATGCCATACGACATGCTGAGGAAGGAAGCTCGCTCACGATTCGCATCGAAGGTGCTGGGGAAATCAGTTTTTTTTCCATTGAAAATAAAGGTGAGACCATTCCTGACGATCAACTGGAGCAGATATGGGATCGCTTTTACCGGGCCGAGCTGTCCCGAAGTCGCCAGACAGGTGGGACAGGGCTCGGGCTGTCGATCGTCAAACGAATTTTGGATTTGCACGAATTTCGCTATAAGGCGGAGAATACCAAGGACGGCGTCCGTTTTGTTGTTATATTCGGAGGCTAAGCTATGGCAAAGGAGTTAAGAGTATGAAATGGAATTGGTTGCCCTCACTATGCACGATTGCAAACCTGGGGGCAGGGGTCTTATCCCTGTATTTCACGATTCATGAGCAATACATGACCGCTTTTATTCTCGTGGTGGTGGCTGCTTTATGGGATGTATTAGACGGTTTACTGGCAAGGCTGTTGCATTGCTCCAGTGATTTTGGCAAACAGCTCGATTCGCTGGCGGATGTTGTCTCATTTGGGGTTGCCCCTGCTTTCTTGATCTTGTTATACAAGCTGGGAGATACCCATTGGATAGGACCGCTTGTAGCTGTTTTGTTTGTCATATGCGGTGCGGTAAGATTGGCAAGATTCAACCTAATGGCTTTTAGCAAAGGCTTTGTAGGTATGCCGATTACGGCGGCGGGTGTGATTTTGTCCTTTATGTTTTTATGGAGTGAGCATTTGAAGCCGGGGTTGTTGCTTGCATTAATGGTAGTGCTGTCGTTCCTAATGGTTAGCCGTATTCCCTTTCCGTCCTTCAAAAAATAATCGGTCAGGAGGTGGCTCCCCTATGGAATGGGTCATCAGCATGATTACACAATACGGATATATCGCTATTTTTGCTCTTCTTGCTCTTGGGATTATTGGCCTACCGGTTCCAGATGAAATTATTATGGTGTTTGTCGGCTATTTATCTTCTATTATGGTACTGAATTATTCAGTGTCTATATTAGTCAGCTTCATTGGTGCAATGACAGGGATGATGATTAGCTACACGCTAGGCAAAAAGCTGGGTCAGCCCTTGGTGGATAAGCACGGCAAGTGGGTTGGATTGACACCGAAGCGATTTGCAAGAGTTAAGGGGTGGTTTGCACGCTTTGGGTTGTGGACCATTTTGTTCGGTTATTTTATCCCAGGAGTCAGACATGCGACAAGCTATTTGTCCGGCATTAGTGCGATGCCTGTCCGAAAATATATGCTGGTGGCAAGCGCAGGTTCTCTAATATGGACGCTTATCTTTATCTCCATTGGTTATATTGCAGGGGCGAATATAAACTTTCATTAAGGTGACCCCAAAAGTAATGTAGCATTTTTCACGTATACCACCGATAATATAAATAAAGATACTGTACAACCAGTGAGGGGATCTGTATTGAATGTACTAATGAAGTATATTGAGAAGTTACCTGGTTTTCTGCAAATGATCTTGAATATCTCGCTGTTTCTGGTCGGGCTGATTTTAAGCTTCTTACTGCTAAAAGAAACATGGTCCATTTTTTCTTATGTTTTTTTGTACGCAGAGGCCGACAAAAATTACTATGAATTCACGGAAGAGTTGCTTGTGTTTTTCTTGTATTTTGAATTCATAGCATTAATAGTTAAGTACTTTAAAACCAATTTTCATTTTCCATTACGTTATTTTATCTATATTGGGATCACGGCTGTCATCAGGCTCATTATTGTAGATCATGATGATGCTAAAAATACATTCTGGTGGTCTATTGCTATCCTAGTCATGGTAGGTTCTCTATTGATCGCTAACAGTAAATTGTTAAAAAGAGAAAGTTGATGCTCAGGAAGATTGCAAAGTTGACAGTCAAGTGGGAGAGAGGGAATAAAGACGAATGGTAAGAAACTGGATGAATCATGCGGGCGTCAGGCGGGTAGCCGTCCTTGCGATAATCGTTTTGCTGTTGTTTATGTTAAGAAGCATGATGAATATTATGTTGTTAACACTGCTGCTTACGATCTTGATTGGCAGTATATATAACGGAGTGAATAAGCTGGTCAAGCGGTTCGTCAATGTGCCGTCAATGATCGTGCTACTACTGGTGTATGGTTTGCTAATTCTGATTATGGTGTGGGGCGTTTACCGAATGGTGCCGCTAATCGTTGTACAGGTCAAGCAGGTGTATCTCATGATTCAGCAAGCGTATATGTATCCTGATCGCAATCAATGGAACGAAACGATTATCGAATTTATGGATACGCTGAATGCTCAGCGGCTATTTGAGCCTGGCCTGAGTGCAGTGATGAAGGTCAGTCAATTAGGAACACAGCTTCTGGTGTCGATTATTTTGAGCTTGTTCTTCCTGATGGAAAAATCCTATATTACACGTTTTACAGCTACGTTTGTAGATAGCAAGCTGGGTTGGTTTTTCAAGGAAGTGGGTCATTTTGGCCGTATGTTTCTGGGTACGTTCGGGAAGGTATTGGAGGCTCAACTGCTGATTTCACTTATTAATTGTATATTGACCACGATTGCGCTCTGGATTATGGGCTTCCCTAATCTGCTCGGTCTTGCGCTCATCATTTTCGTACTGGGATTGGTTCCGGTGGCAGGTGTGTTTATCTCACTGGCACCGCTCGGCCTGATCGCTTTCAGTGTCGGCGGCATTCAATATGTGGTTTATCTGGTTATTCTGATCGTGGTGATTCATGCGATTGAGGCCTACTTCTTAAATCCGAAGCTGATGTCATCCAAAACGAATTTACCGATCTTCTTTACCTTTGTCGTACTTATTTTCTCTGAGCATCTGATTGGAATTTGGGGCTTGATTGTAGGTATACCGTTGTTTGTTTTCTTCCTGGATCTGATTGGGATAAAACGCAAGCAAGAGAAGGATACTTGATTCAGCACTACAGATTCCACCCTAGTACAGTGACTATTGATTCATTACGAATGCCTGCGAAGCCGCAGGCATTTTTTTATTGCCCGTTTGTTCATAGGAAGAATCGCTGACGTTCATCCACTTTTTAATTCTCTTGTTAGCTATAGTACACTAAATATGCAAGATTAGATCAAGATAAAAGGAATGAGATGATCGGATGGAACAGAAAATTAAGGTATTGGCTATATCGGGTAGCCTTCGTCAAAAGTCCTCCAATACAGCGCTTATGAAGGCTACTATGGGGCTGGCTTCTGAAAATATGATGTTCACAGTCTATGATGAATTGGGGGATCTTCCGCATTTTAACCCTGACTTGGATGTAGAGGAGGGGTCAGCTTCCGTAAGAGAGCTACGGGAACAATTGAAACAAGTGGATGGAGTGCTGATCTGTACACCGGAATATGGGAATGGTGTGCCGGGTGCTTTGAAAAATGCCTTGGATTGGCTCGTATCTTCAGGTGAATTTGTAAATAAACCTACAGCGGTCATCAGCGCGTCACCGTCTCCTATGGGCGGCCATCTGGCGCATGCCTCGCTGCTGCTCACATTGCAAATGATCAATGCAGAGATTGTGGAGAATGGAAAGGTCATTATTCCGCATATCACATTAAAGCTGAACTCAGAAGGCATCATTACAAACGCTGAAACTAGACAGGAAATGGAGGCATTACTTCAAGGGCTTGAGCAAGCATGCAGAGGACAGGTATAGGAAAATCCAAAGCAGATCCTTCATCATAGAAGGATCTGCTTATTTGAATGGCCACCTACTACATATTCAACGGCAGGAATTCACCAGTTATCTAATATTAGTTGTGTCCAGCAAACGCTCATAGACCTTTAATCGGGCATACACCGTTTCAAGTATCGGATATGACATATTACGATTAGCCAATGCCAGAAGTGTTCCGCTCATGCTGGCAACAAATATATACTTTTGCCAAATTTCACGCTGAATGTCATGGCTGTGTGTAACCGTGAAACCTGCTAGCACTTTTTCAGCTGTAAGGAAAAATCATATCGGCCACGACCTTTTTGATACCCGCAGCATTGCGGGTAAACGTACCTAAAAGCGATACTCATATCGCTACTTCGGAAGCATAAGCTCTAATAAGACGCCGTCAGACGTTTCTTCTTATTGCAGACCCAAGCATTAATGCGGCGCGAGAGCAAGATAATAGCGCATATCCTTATTCTCACAAGTTATTTTAAGATAAAAAGAACTGGTATCTAATTATAGGGAGATGAGGGAACGGAAATGATTAATGTAACGAAACTACTTACCGGTATGAAGGGAGAAGGCGATGACCTTCGTTATACCATTAAGCAGGGACACAAACCTCATGGCGTTTCCGCGGGCAGAGGGCCTGTCGTCGTATGGAATTCGACAAGGGCTTGCAACTTAACCTGTAAACATTGTTATGCGAATGCCTGTCCTGCCCATGATCCCGATGAAATGTCGACGGAGGAAGCTAAGGTGTTTATTGATAATCTGGCCGCCTTCCAGGTGCCGGTACTGCTTTTTTCCGGTGGAGAGCCTCTGATCCGTAAAGATATTTATGAGCTGATTTCTTATGCGTCAAGCAAAGGGCTCCGGCCGGTAGTATCGACCAATGGCACATTGATTACCATGGACAAAGCGAAGATGCTAAAAGAAGCAGGGGTTAAATATGTCGGTGTAAGCCTGGATGGGCTGAAAGAGCGCCATGATGAATTTCGCGGGCGAAAAGGAGCCTTTAAGCAGGCGCTTCAGGGTATCCGAAACTGCTTGGCCATCGGCCAGAAGATAGGGGTCCGGTTCACGATCAGCAGACATACATATGAAGACTTGGATGGAGTCCTTGATTTGATCGAGCGGGAAAATATTCCTCGGGCCTGCTTCTACCATCTCGTCTATTCCGGCCGCGGGAGCGCCCTGCAGCAAGAGGATGTTACCCATGAACAATCCCGGCATGCTCTTGACCGGATTATGGCTAAAACGATGGACCTGCATGGCAAAGGTAAACCGGTGGAATTGCTCACCGTTGATAATCATGCGGATGGCGTTTACTTATACCAGCGGATGATGGAGCACGACCCGGAGCGCGCAGCTGAACTGCTTGGCTTGCTTCAGAGAAATGGCGGCAACCGTTCCGGAATAGCCATCGGCTGCGTGGATTGGCACGGCAATGTCTATCCCGATCAGTTCACGAGAGATATCAAAATCGGCAATATCCGCAAGCAGAAATTCAGCGAGATTTGGCGTGATGCCGCTCATCCGCTAATGGTCGGCCTGCGCGACCGTAAACCGCTGCTAAAGGGACGCTGCAGAGAATGCAATTGGCTGGATATCTGTAACGGGAATTTCCGGGCCCGGGCTTCGGTAAGCGGTGATTTCTGGGCGGAGGACCCATCTTGTTATTTAAGTGACCGTGAAATTGGAATCGTATAACACACTGGAAAGGAAGGCTGAATAGCATGCTCGTTTCCTGGAATGTGACCAAGAAATGCAATTTATACTGCGAACACTGCTATCGCGACTCGGGGCCGACATCGTCTGTAGAAGACCAGCTAACCACGGAGGAAGGCATCCGGCTCATTGATCAGATCAAGCAGGCCGGATTCAAGCTTCTCATATTCAGCGGCGGCGAGCCCTTGATCCGTGAAGATCTCTGCGAATTGATCGCGTATGCCTCGTCTATCGGCCTTCGCCCCGCACTTGGCAGCAACGGCACGCTTCTGACCGCCGCCAAAGCTGCGGAGCTGAAAAAAGTAGGGCTGGGGGGCATTGCGATCAGCATAGACAGCGCCACGCCTGAGTATCACAACCGGTTCAGGAATGCGCCGGAAGGCTGGCAGCAAGCATTGGAGGGCATTCGTTATGCCCGGGAAGCCGGGCTAAGAGTGCAGATTAACATGACGCTGACCGAGGGAAATATGGATGATTTCGTGCAGGTTGCCCAGCTTGCCGAGGAGCTTCATGTGTCCTCTCTGCACCCGTTCTTTCTCGTCCCGACCGGACGGGCCGTCCATATCGAAGAAGACGGGCTGAAGCGGGAACGGTATTACTCGGTTCTGCGCAGTGTTCTGTCCAAACAGAAATCAACATCCCTTGAAATCAAACCGACATGCGCTCCCCAGTTCATGCCGCTTGCCAAAAGCATGGGGCTGGAAATGCGGTACACGCGCGGTTGTCTGGCCGGGGTCTCCTATTGTTCGGTGCTGCCGAGTGGCGAGGTGCATATTTGTCCGTACCTGCCGGTCAAGGTGGGGAATGTTCGCGAGCAGCCTTTTGATGAAATATGGCGGGATAATCCGGTGTTTCGGGATTTAAGGGACTTCAAGAAATATGAAGGAGAATGCGGCTCCTGCCCCGATGTGGGCATTTGTGGCGGCTGCCGGGCGAGATCGTACTATTACAGCGGCGGCAATTTCATGGCCGAAGAGCCGTGGTGTTACAAAAGATCGGCGGCGCTGTAAGCTGGGGAGGTGGGAACAGTGGACCTGGATTCGAACGACCGGAAGCTGCTGAATCGGCTGCAAATCGGGCTTCCTCTGGTCAGACGCCCTTGGAATGCCATTGCGGAGGAACTGGAATTACGCCAGGAAGATGTGCTTCAAAGGCTTGAAAGGCTGAAGAAAGAGGGATTCATCCGGCGGATCGGCGGGGTGTTTAATCCGGCGGGACTGGGATTTAGAGGCTGTTTGTATGCGATGGCAGTCAGGGA
>RCUF01000265.1_pt1 | contig 22197 bp, 18 predicted proteins | sample 2166311 | NCBI WGS metagenome assembly RCUF01 (sample SAMN09932608, study PRJNA488358) | compost metagenome | feature: garden; material: soil; isolation source: compost soil in 4-hydroxybenzonitrile-enriched culture | place: Germany: Experimental Botanical Garden Goettingen | collected 2016-01-27
TTTTATTCAGGCATTAATCATTTGACGCAATACGGTCTGCAGAATACCGCCGTTATGGTAGTAATCAACGTCAACCATGCTGTCCAGACGGGCAACAACGGTGAATTCGAATTGTGTTCCGTCCTGGCGAGTCGCAAAGACGCTCAATTCTTGACCCGGTTTAACGTCATTGCTGAGGCCAACGATATCGAAGGTTTCAGTTCCGTCGATCGCGAGTGTTTTCCAGCTATATCCCTCTTTGAATTGCAATGGAAGCACGCCCATACCAACCAGATTGCTGCGGTGAATCCGTTCGAAGCTCTCTGCGATAACAGCTTTTACGCCAAGCAGATAAGTTCCTTTTGCTGCCCAGTCACGGGAGCTGCCGGTTCCGTATTCTTTACCTGCGATAACGACAAGGCTCTGACCATCCTCTTGATATTGCATCGAAGCATCATAAATGGACATTACCGAATCATTAGGCAAGTACTTCGTAACGCCACCCTCTGTACCAGGAGCAACCTGGTTACGAATACGGATGTTAGCGAAGGTACCACGCATCATCACTTCATGGTTACCACGGCGGGAGCCGTAAGAGTTGAAATCTTTGCGAGCTACACCGCGATCATTAAGGTACGTACCAGCCGGACTTGTTGGCGAAATGTTACCAGCCGGAGAAATGTGGTCAGTTGTAACGGAATCGCCAAGCAGAGCAAGAACGCGAGCGTTGCGAATGTCTGAGATATCCTGCAGACCATCGCTAATTTTTTCGAAGAACGGTGGATTCTGAATGTAAGTGGATTTTTGATCCCATTCATACAGCTCTCCTTGTGGAACCGGAATGGAGTTCCAACGCTCGTTCTGCGTAAACACATTTTCGTATTTGCTGCGGAACATTTCCGGGCTTACAGACAAGCCGATCGCTTCCTTGATTTCTGCGGAAGATGGCCAAATGTCCTTCAGATATACCGGATTATTATGCTGGTCATAACCCAACGGATCGTTCTGCAGATCGATGTTCACCGTTCCAGCCAGTGCATATGCAACAACAAGAGGTGGAGAAGCTAGATAGTTAGCTTTGACCTGTGCATGAACACGACCTTCGAAGTTACGGTTACCGGATAGAACTGCTGCAACGGTCATGTCATTATCAGCAATTGCGGCAGCCACTTCATCAGGAAGCGGACCTGAGTTACCGATACAAGTTGCACAGCCATAACCAGCGACATGGAAACCAAGTGCTTCAAACGACTCGATCAGACCAGCCTTTTGTAAATATTCGGTTACGACGAGAGAGCCTGGAGTCAAGCTGCTTTTTACATATCCAGGTTTCGTTAAGCCGCGTTCTACTGCTTTTTTTGCAAGCAGACCGGCACCGAGCATAACGCTAGGGTTTGAGGTGTTGGTACAGCTTGTGATCGCTGCGATTACTACAGCGCCAGTAGGCAGCTCGCTAGTAGTTCCGTCAGGATGCTGTACAGGCACCTTTAGGTTGATTTTCTCATCGCTGAGTCCGTATCCGCCTTTGTCGACAGGAGTACGAATAATGCTGTTGAAGCTTTCTTTCATTTGAGTTAGCTCAATACGGTCTTGCGGACGTTTAGGTCCGGCAAGGCTTGGTACAACGGAAGCAAGATCAAGCTCGATCAGATCGGTGAATTCAGGATCTTCTGTTGCACTTGTACGGAACATGCCTTGTGCTTTGTAGTAAGCTTCAACGAGAGCGATTTGCTCTTCTGAACGTCCGGTGCTGCGCATATAAGCAAGAGTTTCTTGGTCTACCGGGAAATATCCTACAGTAGCTCCGTACTCTGGAGCCATATTAGCTACAGTAGCACGGTCCGCGAGACTGATGTTGGCAAGACCTGGTCCATAAAATTCTACGAACTTGCCGACAACGCCTTTTTTACGGAGCATTTGAGTTACAGTGAGCGCGAGGTCTGTAGCTGTAGCTCCTTCAGCCAGGCTTCCTGTCAATTTAAAACCGATAACCTCAGGTGCAACAAAATACAACGGTTGTCCGAGCATGCCTGCTTCAGCCTCGATACCACCTACGCCCCAACCAACGACACCAAGGCCGTTAATCATAGTCGTGTGGGAGTCCGTTCCGACGAGTGAATCAGGGAAAACAACGGTTTCACCGTCTATTGTTTTTGTAGCGGCAACTGAAGCCAGATACTCCAGGTTAACTTGGTGAACGATACCAGTAGCTGGCGGTACAGCACGGAAATTGTTGAAAGCTGTTTGTGCCCAGCGAAGGAAACGATAACGTTCTTCATTACGCTCAAATTCTACCTTCATATTATATTCGAGCGCTTCAGGTGTTCCGAAAGCGTCAACCATGACAGAGTGGTCAATTACGAGATCAACAGGCACGAGTGGATTGATTTGTTTAGGGTCGCCGCCTGCTTTTTTTACAGTGTCACGCATAGCAGCCAAATCGACTACAACAGGTACACCAGTGAAATCCTGCAATACGATACGGGCAGGAATAAATGGAATTTCTTTGTTGTCATCATGGCCTTCACTCCAGCCGGCGATTTGTTTTACATGCTCCTCCGTAATTGCTCTTCCGTCATATTGGCGGACAGCTGCTTCGAGAAGTACCTTAATAGAAAATGGCAGTTTGGAAATTTTACCTAGTCCTTGCTGTTCCAACGCTTGCAGGTCATAGTAGCGATAATTCTTGCCGCCGACCTCGAGGGTACGGGCGCTGGAGAAAAAATCGTTCGTTGACATGAATGATCCTCCTTGTTTCATTAGATGAAACTCTATTTCAAAAAAACTCACTATCTCAAGTATACCGTCCTCCCAGTGGTGAGTAAAGAACTTTTTGCTTCTATTTGGCCCAATCTATTCTAAAAGAAGATGGCCCAGTGGAACATACTGGATTCGTTTAATTCATATATTTTCAGTAGCTAAAACGGAAGTGTCGAATATAAGGAGGCGAAGACGTGGCGGAGGAATGGAGAAAAATATTATCGATCTATGTGAATCAATATAATCAGGATGAGGTGGACTACAGAGTACGGACAGATAGCCAAATCGTCACTGACCTCGATTATTTAATGAAGAGCGGTGAGCGGAAGCGAAAGCTTGAAGGTTGGTACAGAGATCGAGGAGCATCACCGCTCCGCTGCGAGACACGCGCAAGACTGGTGCGCGAAATTGAGAATCGCAGCGGAGAAATTGAAGTGGAGCTAATCCTTGGACAGAAAATATATTATGAAAAGGGAGGAGCCCGTCATCAGGAAGAACGAATGGAGAAACAACGGTTAACTTTGCAGCGTGAAGGAGACGGTTGGAATGTTTCTCGTGTATTCCAGCCTGTGCCTGAACGTAGTCCGGCAATGATGTTGCCTTTTTTACAGGAGAAAGAAACAGGGTACGAACGACGGAACGGATCGCCAAAACCTTTTTTAAATCATGAGCTTCTCGGTGGTGGAGCATCAAGAAGTATCGTATATCGCAGAGAAGATGCTGTTTTGTATGCAGATCGATGGTGGGACAGCTTTAACCCGGAATTCTCCGCATTTGAGGTGGATTGCACGAATTATATCTCTCAGTGCCTCTTTGCAGGCGGAGCCCCAATAAATTATACTGGAAAAAGAGAATCGGGCTGGTGGTACAAAGGATACGTTGGTGGGCGAGAAGCTTGGAGCTACAGTTGGTCCGTGGCCAATGCTTTGGAACGGCATCTGACCCACAGCAATAGCGGCCTGCGGGCTGAGCTCGTAGATCGGCCAGAGCAGCTGGAACTTGGTGACGTTATCATTTACGATTGGGATGGAAACGGGTCGTATCAGCATAGTACGATCGTTACAGCGTTTGACGCTGGAGGAATGCCGCTCGTTAATGCGCATACTGTTCCAAGCAAGCACAGATACTGGGATTATCGGGATTCGTATGCCTGGAACGAGAGTACAGTGTATCGCTTCTTCCATATTGCGGACCGATTATAAAATTATATTAAGGAAATAGAAGAGAGGAATGCCTCATGGGACAGAACAAATTAACTGTAGGGCTAATTTATGGTGGCAAATCGGGGGAGCATGAAATTTCACTTCAAACGGCTTATGCTGTTTCACAAGCGTTTGATTACGATAAATATGAATTGCTTCCTTTTTATATAACCAAGCAAGGTGAATGGAAGGTTGGCAGCAAGCTGGAGGGTCCTTTTACAGCATTAGAGCAGTTGAGGTTTGACTCAGAGTCTGGCAATGGGAGTACAGGAGCTGCAATTAACCTGCTGTTTAGCAAGCTTTCTACTGGAGAATCAGCGATTGATGTTGCATTTCCTCTATTGCATGGTACTAACGGCGAAGACGGTACAATCCAAGGTTTATTCGAGATGGCTAACCTGCCGTATGTTGGTGCTGGTGTATTGGCATCTGCAGCAGGGATGGACAAAGTGATCATGAAGAAACTGTTTGCGGATGCAGGTCTTGAACAATGTAAATACAGCTACTTCACAGCAACAGAATGGGAACGCGGAAACCACAATTTGATACAAAACATCGAGGAAGAGCTTGGATACCCTTGCTTTGTGAAGCCAGCGAATCTTGGATCAAGCGTAGGTATATCCAAAGCAAGTACCAGAGATGAACTAATTAAATCGGTTGCCTTTGCATTCCGTTATGATGTGAAAGTCATTGTAGAAGAATTCGTGGATGCTCGCGAGGTGGAAGTCGGCGTGCTGGGCAACGACGAGCCGTTGGCATCAGTACCAGGAGAAATCGTATCGTCCAGCGAATATTATGATTACTCTGCTAAATATCTGGATGGGAAATCGCAAATGTTAATTCCAGCCCCTATCGATACTGAGCTCGCAGAACGCATTCGGGATCTGGCGGTGAAGGCGTTTAAAGCGGTAGCTTGCAGCGGATTGTGCCGGGCTGACTTTTTCGTAAAAAAAGGCGATCAAACTATTTGGATCAACGAAGTGAACACGATGCCTGGATTCACTCCGTTCAGTATGTATCCGTTGCTTTGGCGCGAGACCGGATTATCCTACGAAGCACTGCTTGATCGGTTAATTGAACTTGCGCTGGAGCGTTATGAAGCAAGGCAAAATCTTGATTTCGAAAACGGAGTTAATTAATCTGCTTCATCATTTTAAATGGAAGGATGTTGCATATGGGATTTCAAACGGAATTCAACTCAGTATGTAAATTCAAGAATGAACAGGAGCTCTACGAGCTGCTTGAGTATGGAAAAGGAAAAATGCGTAAGCAGCAGTTTCGCGTATATCCTACGGGGCAGAAGGTAATTGCGTATTCCCCCGACAATACAGCAGTAGCCATCGTAAAAATTACCGCTTGCGTATCTGAAATCAATTTTAACGGTGAGGAAGTAACTTCGGTAGAGCTCGATCTGGTGCGGAAATTAACCGAGGAAGAGTCTGCAGTTCAGACGGCGCTGGCCTATGAAATGTTCTTTGGTGAGGCACAAGAGGGATAATGATCGTTCGCTTCGGTTATGTAGCAATGTCGACAACCCTTGAGAATGCATCTCCGTCAAAGACGATGACCTATAAGACGTTTAGCGGACTTACCGATCAGGAAGCTGCTGTACGTCGATTAGAATCAATTGCTGCAGAAAATTTGCATAATACGATGCGACTTTTAAGGCATAGTATTGCTCATGATATACATGTGTATCGTTTTACTTCTAAGCTGATTCCGCTTGCTACACATGAGGCGCTGATCAAGCTGGAATGGAATCCTTATGAGGCGTTGGCTAAGCCATTTGCTGAAGTAGGGGAGTTTGTAAAAAATCACGGAATGAGAGTATCCTTTCATCCGGATCATTTTACAGTATTAAGTACTCCTCGTCCTGAAGTGCTTCGTAACTCCATTCGTGATTTACAGTATCATGTTGCTATATTAGAGGCGATGGGACTGGATTCCCGGGCGAAGAACAACATTCATGTTGGCGGAGCCTATGGGGACAAGCCTTCTGCCGGGCAACGTTTTATAGAAAATGTCATTGCACTGCCGGATAAGATAAAGAAAAGATTGACTCTTGAAAACGATGATAAGACCTTTAATGCCCCGGAGACGCTTGAAATTGCAGAATCATTAGGTCTTCCGATGGTACTTGATATTCATCATCAATGGGTGAATAACGTGGGTGAGACCCCGGCAGAACTGTGGCCTCGTATTTTACGGACGTGGACAAGCCCTTTCGCCCAAGCGGATGTTCCCGAGGGACAATTTCTTGCTCCCAAAATACATGCTTCCAGTCCTAAGAGTACGAGCGACCCGCGTGGTCATGCAGATCATGTCATCGCGGCTCCATTGCTGCATTTTCTTCGGGAAATTGCTCCGATGACCAAGCAGGTTGATGTCATGCTGGAAGCGAAGCTCAAGGATGGTGCCGTATTTGCATTAATGGAAGACTTGCGACAATACTCGGGAGATGGCGTTGAAATTATCGACGGTGCGACCGTCCGGATTGTACCATGATTATCTTACTATTGAAATATTTGGTGATTTGGGGTAAGTTGGACGAGAATAGTAACTATTAGGGAGGATTCATTGGATGGGAGAACTATTAGCAGGCAAAAATATTATCGTCATGGGTGTTGCAAATGACCGCAGCATTGCGTGGGCCATTGCCCAGAGTCTTGCGGAACAAGGCGCACGGCTTGCATTTACATACGAAAGTGAGCGCGTAGAAGGAAGAGTACGTAAGCTGGCAGAAACTATTCCGAACTCCATTATTCTTCCATGCAACGTAACGGTGGATGAGGAAATAGACAAACTTGCCGATAACCTGAAGAGTGAATTTGGCGTATTGCATGGCATTGTTCATAGTATTGCTTTTGCCAAGGCAGAGGATTTGGCTGGAGAATTTGTGGCTACTTCACGTGAAGGTTTTGCGCTGGCGAATGATATTAGCGTGTTCTCGTTAGTAGCAGTTTCGCAGCGGTTAGCACCGCTTATGACTGAAGGCGGAAGCATTATGACGATGACATATATGGGTGCTGAGCGTGTAATGCGCAATTACAATGTGATGGGTGTAGCTAAGGCGGCGTTGGAATCATCCGTCCGTTATTTAGCGAACGACCTTGGTCCGAAGGCCATTCGAGTCAATGCAATTTCTGCCGGGCCGATTCGTACACTTGCAGCAAAGGGTATCAGTGACTTCAATTCGATCCTGAAGCAGGTAGAAGAAAAAGCTCCACTCCGTAAAACAACAGAAACTGCTGAAGTCGGCGATACTGCAATGTTCTTGCTAAGCCATCTGTCCCGTGGAATCACTGGAGAAGTGATCTACGTGGACGGGGGATATAATATCGTCGGTGCGTAAGTTAATAGATTTGTAACGAGAAGTTCGTTTCCGGCGAGAGAGACATTCCCCGCAGGATACGAACTTTTTGTATAATAAGAGTGAAAAGAGATCAGCGCTGCAACAAAGCCCGAAAAAGCATAGAGCAGGTTAAATGGACGCAACTTTACTCCCAGGGTAACGTATAGTTGTAAAATAGTCTTTTTTGATGGATCTATAAGATTAAGAGAATAATAAAGTGAGATGTAGAACGATGAGAATACAGGTAGAAAGTAGAGTGAAATCATTGGAAGATAAAACGAAGATTCCTTATGTCGTGGGCAGTAAGAGCCCGACAGCCGTAGCTATTAACAGCGCATCCAAAGCCGGTGAATGGATAAAAAGCAAACTTGGCATGCATCAGGAATTGAATACGAAGGTATCTCCTCAAGATTTGGTTACGGATGTTGATAAAGGCGCTGAAATGATGATCCGCAAACTTATTCTGACGCATTTTCCGAATCATGATATTTTGGGTGAGGAAGGAGTTGCACCTGGAGCGACTGCTTCGGCCGCAGCGTTATCCAAGGCTAGTCAATCCGAATACTTATGGATCGTCGATCCAATCGACGGTACGACGAATTTTGTACATGGCTTCCCATTCTTTTGTGTATCGATAGCACTCGCTTATCGTGGTGAGGTAATCGTTGGAGTCATTTATGACCCGATTAAGGACGAGATGTTTGTAGCGGAAAAAGGAAAAGGTGTATATATCCACGGTAATCGGGGCGAAGTCTCTAAAGAAGCAAATCTTTCGGATAGTGTAATTGGTGTAGGATTTAATCCGGATCGTGAATTTGGACTGCCAACGAATATGAAAGGTATTAACGCTCTTGCTAGTACCACCCGTAGTTTGCGTGCAGGGGGCTCGGCAGCTCTTCATCTGGCTTATGTTGCGATTGGTCGGCTCAGTGGATACTATGAAGTAGGGCTGAATGCATGGGATATTGCTGCGGGTGCGCTAATGGTGGCGGAATCCGGTGGAATAGTGACGGATACGGTAGGTAAACCTTATGATATCGGTGTCCGCCATGTAGTTGCTAGCAATGGCAAAATCCACATCGAGCTGTTGGAGACAATAAAAGCCGCAAATGCAACGGGAATTGCCTAGTGTAAAACATTCAGAAGGAGTGTCACTTAATGAGCGATGAGAAGGAACTGGAGAAGGAGCTTAGTGAGCTTTTGAGCGATGGGGAGCTTAGTATCAGTGAGGAAGAACGTAGGCAGAAAGAGCGTAAATTGCTGTCTACCAGATATGAAATTCGAGTGCAGACTCAGTTGGACCCTATCGTGGAGGAGACTCGCGCCTATCGCAGCATCGCAAGGGAAGTCGACGACCGTTATGACGAGTATATGAAGAAGGCAGACAAGAAGAATTAGATGGATTCATTCTGAATGAATAACCCGGGGCCACATGGTCACGGGTTTTTGCGTTGCTGCCAGCTAATTAGTGGAAGAAATCCTATACAAACGGCGCTATTTTTTCTATTAAACTATTTAATATGCTATCATATTTCATATATTAATAATTTTTAAGATATTTAAGGAGTTGTGATGGTTTGAACAAAAAAAGAAATAAAATGCCCATAATCTCAGCAATTGTTGTGCTTATGCTAATGCTTAACGGTAGTGTAGGTGCGACTGCATCATTGACTTCGTCAACGCCAACTGATGAATACCTGATCGTTGCGCTAGGAGATTCTATTAGTGCAGGTTATGAGCCTGGAATGGATGAGAAGAGTGTTCCGTACGGCTTTGTAGAGCGGCTAAGTGAGCAAGGTTTGTTTCACGGACGCACGAAATCAGTAAACTACGGCATTCTGGGACTGACCAGTACAGGGCTTGGCAATTACGTATCGGCAATTAAAGACGGTAAGCAAGTGACACCGAATGAAATCCAGCAGGGGCTCCCTGATCCTCGAATTGCGGCCTTCGCAGCAGGAACATCGACTGCTAAAGCTGATCTTAGCAATGCGGATCTGATTACAATAACGATTGGTGGCAACGATATTCAGAAGCTTCTTCCTGACATTAAGGATATGTCTTCCGATCAACTCACAGCACAGTCCGCTGATATTTTAGCTAACTATGCTCTTCAAGTTCGCAATGTTGTGGATGCTTTAATCGAACTGAACCCTGAAGCACAAATTGTGGTGGCGGATCAGTATCAACCGTTTCCGAAAATCGCAGGAGCCGGTACTTACGTAACACTTCAAGATGTTGCAGCTTCTTTTACAGCAGCTGTAGATGAAATTGCTGAGCAATATACAGCACAAGGGAAAAACGTGAAAGCGGCGCATGTTGCAGAGGCATTCGTCGGACGCGAAATTTCATTGACTCATATTTACCCGGAAACCGATATCCATCCTAATCAAAAGGGCTATGAGGAAATAGCCAAAGTTATCTCCAAGGTCGTATGGGATAGCTACACGGAAACTGCAGCCAAAAAGGGAGAAGCAGAAATATCTATAGTTGTAAAAGGTGTGGAGTTAAAATCCCAATATCAACCCGTCTTGAAAAACGGTCAGACCTTTATTGCGATTAAAGATATCACGGATGCAATCGGTGGCGAATCCCGCTGGAATAGCAAGACACAATCTGCAACAGTTACCTATGAAGGGCGATCCGTTGTAATTCCGATGGGTTCTAATAAGATTACCTCTAATGGTGAAACGCTCACTACAGCAAGCCCGGCATTCCTGCACAAGATTGGCAAAGAATCAAAAACCTATGTTCCTTTAGCAATTCTTGCACAGGGCTTGGGCCTTGATGTGAAATACAGCGGCAAAACAAAAACGGTATTTATTAATTTATAATTATTCACAAAAGGCACGGCGCCCTGATTTTATCAGCGGCTGCTGTGCCTTCTTTATTTTCCTATGATAATGGTTTAATTGCGATGAACCGTAATCTTACATAGTCCGCATGCCAGGCGTCGTTGATGAACAATTTTGGTCGTGTCAACTGCTCTACCTGATGGAGGATGGTTTGTTTTTCCTGATCGCCAAGCCCTGCAAAATAGGTATCGGCAGCGAATCCATTAATCCAATGGGACAGACCTTTTTCTCGATCCTCCAGCTTGGTGAACCGATCAAAATGCGTCACATACTGCACGCGGAAGCCTTGCTGCTCCAGTAAAGCACTGTAATCCCCCACACTAGGAAAATACCATGGGTCCAGCGATTCCGCATCAATCCCATATTTTTCATGAAGAGCCTGAACTATGGATGAGATAATGATTTCGACATTGCCTTTTCCACCAAACTCTGCAACAAAGCGTCCTCCGGGTCTCAGAGCATTCCACACCGAACGAATTACACTCGGGGCATCCTTCATCCAGTGCAGCGCAGCATTAGAGAAAACGGCATCTACAGGCATATCCAATTCAAACCGCTCACCATTTCCAACTTTAAAATTGAGGCCAGGATATTTGTATCGTGCTTGTTCAATCATTTGGGCAGAAAAATCCATCCCTACGACCTTGGCTCCAGTTCCAGCAATCTCATTGCTTAAATCGCCGGTTCCACATCCTAAATCCAATATGACTTCGTCACGCTGCGGTTTCAGTAGATCGACCACGCCTTTGCCATATTCCGATACAAATCCTAACTTGTTATCGTAGTGTTCTGGCTGCCACACCTGATTAGTTCCCATCATCTCATCCTCCTAGAGTTGGAATGGAATTATTATCTCATGGGAGGTTCAATTGGTAAAATATATAAATACAATTGCGTTAATAGGTATATCCTATAATGTTGTTGCGGTAAGCCAATCTCTAGTAAATGTGATTACATGGGATATATGCAAAATAGAGGGCAAAGGCCGTTTAGGTCATAGTAAAGATAAACGGTCCTTTGTCCTCTATGGAGATGTCTTAATGCTATGCTACTTAGTGCTAATTTCCTTAAACGAAGCATCGGCAGCTTCCAGCGTAAAATCAATATCTTCTTCCGTATGCGCAGTAGTCAGGAACCAGGCTTCATATTTGGAAGGCGCCAGATTAACGCCACGGTTCAGCATGGCGCGGAAGAAGGCTCCAAATGCCTCTCCGTCAGTAGCTTGCGATTCATCGTAGTTAGTTACCGGATGGTCGCAGAAATGAGTGGAGAAGGAGCCGCGAATTTGATTGATCGTAAGCGGAACTTCATAACGGTTGGCCGATTCAGCCAAACCTTTGGTCAGCTTCAGCGTGAGACGCTCCATTTCTTCGTAGACACCTTTACCTTGAAGGACTTCAAGACAAGCGATACCCGCAGAAATGGAAGCCGGATTACCAGCCATTGTACCCGCTTGATAAGCAGGGCCGAGCGGAGCAACCTGCTCCATGATTTCCTTGCTGCCGCCATATGCACCGATCGGCAGGCCGCCGCCGATGATTTTGCCGAGCGCAGTCAGGTCAGGCTTAATCAAATCATGGTTGGCAAGCCCTGCATAGGTTTGTGTAGATCCGTAATGGAAGCGGAACGCGGTAATCACCTCATCATAGATGACAAGTGCACCATATTGTCTTGCAAGTCGGCATACATCCTCGAGGAATCCTGCTTTGGGCATAACCATACCGAAGTTCCCGACGATCGGCTCAATCATAACAGCCGCAACGTCGTCGCCCCACTTCTTAAGAGCCTCGTGTAGAGCCTCTGCATTGTTAAAAGGTACCGTAATTACTTCTTGAGCTATGCTTGCAGGAATACCTGCGCTATCAGGAATACCCAGTGTAGAAGGACCCGATCCGGCCGCAACCAATACTAAATCTGAATGACCATGATAGCATCCTGCAAATTTGATAATTTTGTTCCGTTTCGTATAAGCACGAGCTACACGAATCGTTGTCATAACAGCTTCCGTACCTGAGTTCACGAAACGAACCTTGTCCATGGAAGGGATTGCATCCTTCAGCATGGCAGCAAGCTGAATCTCAAGCTCTGTTGGTGTACCGTAAAGTGTGCCGTTAGCGGCTGCTTCCTGAATAGCCTTTGTCACGTGAGGGTGAGCATGTCCTGTAATAATCGGTCCGTATGCTGCGAGATAATCTACATAACGGTTTCCGTCAACATCCCAGAAATGGGAGCCTTGAGCTCTCTTCATAAATACGGGCGCCCCGCCGCCAACCGCTTTGAATGAGCGAGAGGGGCTGTTGACGCCGCCAACAATATGTTTTAGTGCTTCTTCATACAAGTGTTCAGATTGTTTACGATTCATCGAGAGATAACTTCCTTTCAAAATTAGCTTTAAACAAACAATACTTCCAGTGAGCCGTATTACGGCTCGCTGGAAGTAGCTCCATTAGGGGAATTGTCTGTTGCACTATTGTTACTGCCGTTTGAAGAAGAAGTGGATGTACCGCTGTCAGTTTCATTAGCAGCTTCTTCTTTTTTATTAAATACTTCCTGCACGTAAGTCTTTAGATCATCTTCGTCTCGAACCCCAAGTACTTCAGAGCCTCCGATATTTTTCTCAACGAGAAGCTGCATTGGCGGTATTTGTTCGCTGCTGTTCATCTGGCTTGAGTACCCAATTGTAGCGAGCTTCCACATATCTTCGACGGAGAGGTTGGTATCGATATATGGATTCATTTTCTCCAGAATCGATGGCAGCTTCATAATCGATGTAGTGGATTTCATCTTCTCTGCAACTGCAGTCAGGAAATTACGCTGCCGCTCGGTTCTCGAATAGTCTGACATGGCATCATGACGAAACCGTACATATTGCAGGGCAGTTGTACCGTCCAGATGCTGAAATCCCTTTTTGAGATCGATATCATATTCGTGATTGTCAGCTTTACTGGTGTATTTCATATCCTTTTCCACATAAAAATCAACGCCGTCTACAGCATCAACAAGCTCAATGAACCCTTGAAAGTCTGTATATACATAATACTGGATCGGAATGCCGAGCAGATCGGATACAGCCTTCATGGCTGTGTTTGGCCCGTGCGTAATGGCGGTGTTGATACGATCCGAACCATGATCCGGTATTTTTGTGTAAGTATCGCGCATAATGGAGAACAGGTAGCCTTTTTTAGATACAGGGTCGATGGATGCGACCAGCATAGTATCTGAGCGCGGGATTTCACCTTTTTTAAGGCCCCGGGCATCTACACCCATAAGCAAAATGTTTACACGTTCAGTTCCTTCCCACTTAGGCGGTTCTTCTACTTTCGTCTCGGTAGTCTGGACATTGTAGAAGGGTGACTCCTCGCCACTCTTTTGGAAGTTATCCACTTGATTGTAAATCGCAATGAAGTAGTAAGCTACGAGCGCGGCGATCGCGATAAATACTCCGACCACTGACCAAATAATCGCTCGTTTTGTACGTCTTGTCATAATGTTCGTCCTTTCAGAAATAAAACAATGATTTCGTTTTGGATATAGAGGTTCTTCATATCATTACATTATAATTTCTTTTATAATTACAATCAATTTTCATATTTTAACCAATATGTTAAGTTAATATTTGGAGGAGATCATATGCAGAAGAAAACAACACAATCTGTAGAACTTGGAAAGCAAGTACCTGACTTCAAACTGCCCGCAAGCGGAGGCGAACAACTCTCGTTAAGCCAGTATCGTGGTCACAAGGTAGTCATATACTTTTATCCCAAAAATATGACTCCAGCATGTACACAAGAGGCGTGCGATTTTCGGGATTACCATGGTGATTTTGCTAAATATGGTGTCATCGTATTAGGAATCAGTGGAGATACAGCAAAGTCACATGACAATTTTATAGCGAAAAAGGAATTGCCGTTCCCCCTGTTATCCGATACTGACCATGAGGTGTGCAGACTGTTCGGAGTATGGCAGCTTAAGAAGCTGTATGGACGCGAATACGAAGGAATCGTGCGTTCAACTTTTCTTATTGATGAGGAAGGGGTTTTGGTTCGTGAATGGCGCTCTGTAAGGGTAAAAGGCCATGTGGGTCAGGTGCTTGAAGCAGTTAAAGAAACGAATCTGGAAGCATAAATTTCAAGCGAATTGCTCATCGAATGGATTTAATGATCTAAATTCATAAAAATTTGAGACAGTCTAAGAAGTCTATTTATATATATATCTTCATACAATCTACCAGAAAGCCAAATGATTCATATAAACGGTTGGAGGTAGAAATATATGAAGCGAAATTGCACTATTAGTCAGTTATTATTACGCAGCATACTCATTATGATGCTTGTTATTACTGTAGTCAGTGTTATGATTACGGGTCAAAAAGGAGCTCTGCCCGAGGCGAACGCTTCTGACATTTCAACTGCCAGTTCATCTAGTAGTTTATCTGCCAGTGCGTCAACCCATTCTGTTAATCGGGCAGCAGCTCCTGTTTCTGTAGATACAGCTGGAACCGGTGTTCCGACTTTTGAAAGGTCTATAGCGAAAACAGCTGTTGCAAAAAAGAGTTCAAATGAAAAGATTGTGTATTTAACCTTCGATGACGGTCCAAGCAAATTAACCGATCAAGTGCTGGATATTCTAAAAAAGGAAAATGTAGCAGCCACCTTCTTTGTTCTGGGAGAGCATGCAAAACATTCGCCTGAAGTGATCTATCGGATTGTTGATGCGGGCCATGCAATAGGCAATCATAGTTTTGATCATAAATACGATGATTTGTACAGCAGCTTCACTCATTTTTGGGGGCAGATCAAGGCGACAGAGGAAGTTCTTAAGGAGATTATCGGAGTACGACCCGAGCTGGTGCGAGCACCGGGAGGAACCTATGGTCATTTTGATGAGACATATTTTAATCTGCTTGAACAGGGTGGCTACAAAGTGTTCGATTGGGATGTAGATAGCGGAGATTCCAAACGCAGGGGAGTTCCGGCATCCGAAATCGTTAAAAATGTGACTTCAACTAAATTGAAGAACGAAATGATTGTATTGATGCACGATGGGACAGGACACGCGGAGACGGTAAAGGCATTGCCTGAAATTATTAAATTTTATAAAAAGCATGGATACACCTTTCGAGCTTTATCTACAGAGCAAAGTCCTGTTCAGTTTCATATATCCCCATCTGTTAAAAATAAAGGAAGGAACTCGCCATCTCTGGCTTGGGTACAAAAAAATGTAGTCCCTAATGCAGACCTATTCGGTCCAGGTCAGTCGTTGGTTCTCGAAGCGGCAGGTGTAGAGACAAGGCTTGATCCTGGTGAGTATTCGCTGCGAAATGGACAATATCAAGTTCCGATCCGCACGGTAATGGAACGCTTGGGAGCTCAGGTTAAATGGGATCAATCTAATAGGACTGCTGTCATTGTATGGGGTGATGTTCGAATCATTATCGATACAAAAAGAGAAACAATTACAGGAGAGCAGGGTGAATCCTCTGCACGGAAAGGTCCAGTCGCCATTAATCATGATAAATCATCACTTTGGATTCCGTTGCGGACTCTTCTGGAATCCTCAGGACAAACTATTGTTTCTGTGGCTGCTAGCCAAAAGGAACGCAGAGTAAAAGCGCAATAATAGATTTTTTCCTCCTGCGGAGGTCTATTTCAGCTAGTTCTGGAGAGACTAGTTGATAGATTTTTGTAATGAGTGGAGGGGAAAGAAATGATTCATAATCAGGCGTGTGATGTGCTTGAACGGCTTGTGAATCGGGTCGAACGAGTGATTATTGGCAAAAGAAATGAAATTGAACTTGCTGTCGTATCTATGCTGCAAGGTGGACATATTTTACTAGAAGATGTGCCTGGCGTCGGGAAAACAATGCTGGTCCGTACGTTAGCGGCTTGTGTAGGAGGAACGTTTGGTCGAATCCAGTTTACCTCGGATTTGCTCCCTTCGGATGTGACCGGAGTGACAGTGTATCATCCCCAGTATGGTAACTTTGAGTATCGTCCGGGCCCCATACATTCCCATATATTATTAGCTGATGAGATTAATAGAGCCGCTCCAAGGACACAATCTGCCCTTCTTGAAGCTATGGAAGAACGTAAGGTAACTGTTGACGGTGTCACATATTCGCTTCCTCAGCCGTTTTTGCTGCTCGCTACACAGAATCCTCTTGAATATGAGGGGACGTATAGATTGCCGGAAGCTCAGCTGGATCGCTTTTTGATGCGTCTATCTCTCGGATATCCTGTTCCTGAACAAGAGATCGAACTGCTTGGACGTAATCAGGAACATGTGTCCGACATTAAGCCTGTACTCCTGCCAGAAGAAATGGTGGTCATGCAGCGTCAAGTGAGATTGGTGCTGGTTGACGATCGAATTAAATCATTTTTAGTTGGAGTAGCTAACGCATCTCGTCATCATACTCATTTGTCGCTCGGAATCAGTCCGCGTGGTACATTGGCTTGGATGGGGGCAGCGCAAGCAATGGCCTATTATAAAGGTCGTTCTTATGTGATCCCTGATGACGTGAAGGCAGTGGCAGGAGCGGTATTAGGGCACAGAATGATGTTGAAGACAGAGGCAAAAATATCAGGAATGAGCGGAGAGGACATCGTAAGCGATTTGTTAAAGCGATCTGACATTTCTCTGTTTAATCGTGCCTCAGGGGGGACGGCATGAGAATTGGACAATGGGCCTACGTATGGGGCACTTTGGCCTTAATACTGCTCGCCTTGCTCTACAGCTGGAGAGGTGGACAATCCTTATTGTTTTTAGTGATCCTCCTTGGACTTATTATCATTCAAGGAATGGTTGCCCAGCTGTGCGGACCAACAAGCGCAAAGGTGGAACGAGTATGTAATCCTTTAATTCCTGAAGCTGGTACTGAGACGGCGGTCACCCTAACCATCACCTTAAACGGTGGTATTCCACCGCTCTGGATACTTGTTGAGGATCATTTGGCTCTATCCTCTGGAAGTGAAGGGGCTGGAAAGCTTCTGTTTATGGGCTGGAGAAGAAAATATACAGGCACTTATTATATACATGATGCGAAGCGAGGAGTGTACCGCGGCTCTAGCGTGTATTTAACGTGGGGGGACCTCTTTGGCTGGTTCATGCGCACACTGCGAATACAAAGCGATGACGTCATGATTGTACATCCAAAGCCATTGCTGCTCTCTTCATCAGCGCAAACAGCATTTCATGGCAATTCGGATGTTGAGAATTACGTGCGGGATTCTATAATGCCGGAGAGTACGAGTACGCTGTTTGGGAGACTCAGAGATTATGAGGCGGGAGATCCGCTGCGTCAAATTCATTGGAAGGGCTCGGCCAAAAAAGGAACCCTGCTTACTCGTTTATCAAATGAGGCGACAGGGCTATCCCGTTGTCTGCTTCTGGATACATGTCCAGATTCTTATGCTGAGAGAGGCTTTGAAGCAGCTGTATCGGCTGCAGCAGCATGGTTGCTTCGGGAGGAGAGCCAAGGCGAAGAAATGCTTCTGTATCATAATGGACTGCAATCTGCTATTACACTCTCGGACAGCAGAGGGCTGCATAGGGGGCTTGATCTTTTAGCCGATATCAGGCTGGAAACGGATATCTCGAAGCAAGCACTGATTTCAACATCCAAGCTGCTATTTCATGCGATTAACTTCACGTCTCTTCATGTGATAACTTTGATAACGGGAACACTATCATCTCCATTGGTGGACACTGCACTGCATCTCAGTGAGATTGGTAGAAAATTAGAGATTTGGAGCATATGTGATGGCTTAGGTAGACCCGAAATTGCTAAGGAAGTGGCGCGTCTTCGTAAATATGGAATTTCTGTAGTCGCACTTAAACATGATTCGGAGAAAATACAAATCTCCCGGAAGGGAGATGATGTTAAGCATGTCATCGCTTAAGCTGGAGAGTGTTGGAGACATAAATCTGCAAGGTAGTCAGCCTTACAAAGAGACGAGAGGTACAGAATTATCTTATTGGAGAGTAGGACTGAAGCGATTTGCAGTCAGTCTCCTTTTGTTCGGATTATTTAGTGAGTGGCTCTATCCGTTGTTTTCACTGATCGATGAAGGACAGAACAAAATCGTTCATCTGTTTGTAGTATTGACAGCGGGCTTGCTGTTGATTGGTTGCTTCCACATGCCAAAATTGTTGTATGCACCACTGCCTGTGCTCTTCATAGCCGGCTCAATGTATTTCTTTTATGGAGGAATAGAAGGTCTACATTGGTATACAGAATATTCAGAAATACTTATTCAGGATGTTATGAAGCTTGTTCAATCCGGGAGATTGAACGGAATCAGTGTAGAATCGAGAATGCTGCTGCTTTTGATTGGCTGGTCCTTGCTGGTTGTATCTGTTCAAATGCTGGCGCTTGGAAGAGGGAGCATCCTGTTGTTTTTCTCGGTCACATTGCTGTATTTATGGGTCCTTGAGATAGCTGTTGAGATCAACATTACCTCAGGCTTTATTCGTACGGCTGCATGGGGCTTGGGGCTTCAAATGCTGATATTTAGAAATCATATATCAAGTATGCTTTGGTCTCATCGGAAGGGAGTAAGGAAAGCGCAGCATCGAGTTAATTACGTAATTGTTGCTTCAGTAGTGCTGAGTGTCTGTGTTCTGGGAGCTGCAATGCTAACCTCTTTGCTGCCGATACAGCCTACTAGAAAGATTCCATGGGATCATGCAATGCAAGCTTTGGAGAAATGGAATGGCTCTTACGGGGAAGAGAAATGGAATGCATACAGCACCTCAGGTTATTCAAGGGATGATTCTGAGCTTGGAGCGCCTCTTAAGCTAAGGCATGATCCCTATTTCACGGCGGTATCACCACAGCGTACCTATTGGCGTGGTGAGAGCAAAATACTCTATACAGGAAGGGGCTGGACTCAGCCTGTTCTGGATAGCGAGCTTCAGAATCATCTCATAGAAATTACTTCATCTGATTTAAACAACTCTCATGAGATTCATGGGGATGAAATTAAGCAGACAGTTATTTTTGAAGAGCCTCAGCCTGTCGGTAGTGGTTCTCCTTTATTTGGAGGCGGATTACCGCTTACGGTTGGTATGGTATTTTCAGGTGAAGCGGCAGAACAATCGGTTCAAGCTACTGCCAAATATGATGAATCCGCTGATGCTGTCTATATCGAGCAGCTTAAGCAACAAGGAACCGGGGCTCAATTTCTTTGGGGATATGAATTGACCTCCAAATTACAGTCCTACTCTGATGTGGAACTGCATAGCAGTGTTGGCCCGGACCCTGAAGAGATAAGACGTTTGTATCTGCAGCTGCCGGAGAAATTACCTGACCGTGTTCGAAAGCTAGGGATAGATCTGGCTGAACAGGGCGAGAATCGATATGAAGCAGTGCTTGAGGTTATGAGCTATTTAAAGGGGAATTACACATATAGCTTAGATTCCGCCCGCCCCTCACAGAGGAAGGATTTTGTTGATTCGTTTCTGTTTGAGCAAAAAAGCGGATACTGTGATCATTTTTCCACTTCCATGACAGTGCTGCTTAGAAGTGCAGGAATTCCCTCAAGATGGGTAAAAGGTTTTGCTCCGGGTGATCCTGTCTCAGAGAGTGGGAACAGATACGTAATTTCATATGCTGATGCGCATGCATGGGTGGAGGTTTATTTTCCCGGAATTGGCTGGGTTCCATTTGATCCAACTCCTGGTTATGAATCCTTGTCTATCCCTGGTTCTGTCGATGCTGATTCCGGTATGATGAGCACAGGAGGTTCCATTTGGACGAAGGTTGTATTTACTGTTAACTCAGTAAAATCAAGTATGTTAGCAGTACTGCAACCATGGTGGAATAGTGCAAAAAACGTTACGGTGGATGTGCTTCTGATTACTTTTAGCGCTGGCTTAGTTCTGTTGGTTGCATTAATGAATCAAAAAAAACTGGTACGCAAGCAATGGTTTCGTCTCCGAATGATGGCCTTAAAGCTGCGTCGAAGATTTCCTGACCAGAAAGAATTGCTAGCGGCTGCAGATGTAGTGTGGCGGGAGCTGTACTTGCTCTACGGGACTAAACCACCTGCTATGACAGCAAGAGAATATGTAGATTACATTGGGCATGGCAGGGAAAAATCGAGCGTTTTTGCAGGGATAGAACAATTTGTAGATGTTTGGGAGACAATTTATTATGGTGGAATACGACTCAATCGGACTCAGAGTAAAAATTTTCTGAAGCAGTGTCTCGATTTGGCATTTTCCTCCAGGTAATTAACACCAACAATCTGGTGTCTGATCTTTCTTGACGAGCTCTTTCGTCGTTTCGTATAATTATTGTCATGAATTGAGGGAGGCTCGGTAATGAATAAGCCAAATGAAATGATCGTTGTTCTGGATTTTGGAGGACAATACAATCAGCTGATCGCTAGACGGATTCGTGATTTAGGTGTTTACAGTGAATTGTTGCCTTTTAACACACCCGTTGAACGGATTCGCAAGCTTGCTCCTAAGGGGATTGTTTTCTCCGGCGGTCCATCCAGTGTTTATGCAGAGGATGCTCCGCATATTGATCCAGCTGTATATGATATCGGGGTTCCTATCTTCGGTATTTGTTACGGTATGCAATTAATGGCACAACAGCTTGGCGGTAAAGTAGAACGCGCTGCAAAACGCGAATACGGAAAAGCTGATGTCGACTTTGCTCAGGAGTCGCGTTTGACTAAAGGTCTTGAATCCAAACAAACTGTATGGATGAGCCATGGGGATCATGTTGTTGAGCTACCTGAGGGTTTTGTAGTGGATGCTTCTACTGATCATGCTCCTATCGCTGGTTTTGCAAATAAAGCTCTTAACATGTACGGAGTTCAATTCCACCCGGAAGTTCGTCACTCTGTTCACGGGAATGAAATGATCAAGAACTTCCTCTATGAAATTTGCGGTTGTGAAGGCAACTGGAGTATGGAAACATTTATTGAGGATGCTATTCGAGATATTCGTGCGCAAGTTGGCGATAACAAGATATTGTGCGCTTTGAGCGGCGGGGTAGATTCCTCTGTAGTTGCCATGCTGATCCACAAGGCGATCGGTGATCAACTTACATGTATGTTTATTGACCATGGCTTGCTCCGTAAGGGTGAAGCTGAGAGTGTAATGGAAACCTTTGTTGGCAAATTCGATATGAAGGTAGTTAAGATCGATGCCAAAGAACGCTTCATGTCTAAATTAGCAGGTGTAGACGACCCTGAGAAAAAACGTAAAATTATCGGTAACGAATTCATTTACGTATTTGATGAAGAATCATCAAAATTCGATGACTTTAAGTTTCTGGCACAAGGTACGTTATATACGGATATCGTAGAGAGTGGTACAGCTACTGCTCAGACGATTAAATCTCACCATAACGTAGGCGGCTTGCCTGAAGATATTAAGTTTGAGCTTGTGGAGCCGCTTAAGGCATTGTTCAAGGATGAAGTACGTAAAGTCGGAACAGAATGTGGTCTGCCAGATGAAATCGTCTGGAGACAACCGTTCCCTGGACCGGGTCTTGCAATTCGTGTACTTGGCGAAGTGACAGAAGAAAAATTGAAAATTGTTCGTGATTCCGATTATATTCTTCGTGATGAGATTGCGAAGGCAGGACTTGATCGTGAAATTTGGCAGTACTTCACAGCACTGCCTAACATGAAGAGCGTAGGTGTAATGGGTGATGCCAGAACATACTCCTACACTGTAGGTATTCGCGCGGTAACATCCATCGATGGTATGACAGCAGACTGGGCGCGTATCCCTTGGGATGTGCTTGAGAAAATCTCTGTACGTATCGTTAATGAAGTGGAGAACGTCAACCGTATCGTTTATGATGTTACTTCGAAACCGCCAGCAACGATTGAGTGGGAATAAGTTAGATAAATTGATGTTGCAAATTGAGGGGCTGTCCCAAAAGTAGGTTTACTATCAAAACTAGAAATAGCGGTGCAAGGAAGACGATCCCTGCACCGCTTGATCCCGCCACACATTCTATGACCGTATCTTATGTGTAATAGTGTCATGATGCGGAATTCCTGAAATTCCTGCAAATGTGCAGGCT
>RCUF01000266.1_pt1 | contig 22177 bp, 2 predicted proteins | sample 2166311 | NCBI WGS metagenome assembly RCUF01 (sample SAMN09932608, study PRJNA488358) | compost metagenome | feature: garden; material: soil; isolation source: compost soil in 4-hydroxybenzonitrile-enriched culture | place: Germany: Experimental Botanical Garden Goettingen | collected 2016-01-27
CGCTCCACCTGCTCCTCAAACAATTGATGGATCGTCTTCTCCCTCGGATAAGGTGTGACCGTCCCGTTGAATCCCTTCAAAATTACTTCTTTTTCTACAGCTGTTAATAAATCTGTATCACCTATGGTTTGTGTGCTATTAGCTACAAAAGTTCTTAGCACTACCACCATATGATCCAAGAAACGTTCGACAGTATCCTTTCGGAACAAAGCATTGTTATACTCCAAATTTAAATGAAGGTAGCTACCTGCTTCTTCCGCACTCAAGGTTAAATCGAATCGGGAAACACCTGGATTGAACGGAAACGGTTTGAATTCCAGCCCACTAGATTGTAGCGGCTGTCCTTTTGTATTTTGCATGACAAACATGGTATCGAAGATCGGACTTCGGCTCACATCTCTTCGTAGCGCAAGCTTTTCGACCAATTGTTCAAAGGGATATTCTTGATGCTCAAATGCAGATAAAACTGCTTCCTTTACCTCGTCCAGAAAAGCTGAGAGACTCTTCTCCGGTGAAGGGCTTGTACGTAGTGCCAATGTATTGACAAACATGCCGACAATCTTGTCCGTGTCCGGATGTCTCCTACCAGCAACCGGCGTACCGATTACAATGTCTTCCTGCCGTGCATGTTTGGACAAAACAACGTTATATACAGCCAGTAAAATCATGAATAAAGTACTTTGAGTTTCAGCTGCGAGTTTGTGAAGTGGCTCTGTTATGTCATCGCCCAGGATTCGAGATACCGTGTTACCTTCATAGCTTTGAATAGAAGGTCTTGGAAAATCCGTTGGTAGCTCCAGTACAGGTGGCTCATGTTTAAAGAGATCCAGCCAGTAGGATTCCTGTTCTTTAATAAATCCCTGATTTACTTGCTCATTATTCCAGTTGGCATAATCTTTGTACTGAATGGATAGCGGAGGAAGCGCCTGTCCATCATATATTTTTACGAATTCATCCATAATAATGGACATAGAAACTCCATCCGAAATAATATGGTGTAAATCAACCAGCAACATGTGTTTGTTCTCTGCCAACGGAATCAGCTCGCCTCTTAATAAAGGGGCGCGGTTCAAGTCAAATGGTTGAACGAATTCACTCAGCAACGCTTCCATTTGTTGCTCCTCTGAACCCTCTCTACTTGTCAGACTATGAATTTTCAACTGAAATTCTACTTCGTCATGTACGCTTTGAACCGGCTCTCCGTTGATCCAGGAAAAAGAAGTGCGCAATGCTTCATGCCTGTGGATCAGAGTGCTGAAAGCCATTTTCAACTGCTCCTGATCCAGATGACCTTGAACGAGCATGACAGAAGGCATATTGTAAACCAGTTCCGCTCCTTCAAGTTGATGCAGTATCATCTGACGTCTTTGCGAGGAGGAAACAGGGTAATAGGTTTGGTCAGAGAGTAGAGCAATTTCAGAAAATGTACCTGCCCCTCTCCCGATTGTACGTTCAATGAGTTTGCCCATGCTTTCCACTGTCGGATACTCAAATATATCACGCATAGGTAACTCGACTTGGAATTCTCGAATAATTTTTCCAATCAGTATTGTAGCCTTCAGTGAATGTCCGCCCAGTTCAAAAAAATGGTCGTGCACACCTATTGGGTTCACATGCAGAATATCTTCCCACAAGCCTACTAGACGAGTTTCTGTATCTGTACGAGGCACTACAAACCCCTGTTCCCGAATAACACTATGCGGCTCAGGAAGAGCTCCTCGGTTCACTTTACCATTAGGCGTAAGAGGTATCGTAGCAATCTGTATCAGGTGAGCAGGGACCATATACAAGGGCAGAGACGCTTTTAAATAGGATCTTATATCCTGTGTCAAGAGTTCACGGTCAGACACAATATAAGCACATAAATACGTTTCGTCCTCTTGGTCTTTTCTAGATAGAACAACGGCTTCTCTGATGTCATGATGAGAGAGCAGGACCTTTTCGATTTCTCCAGTCTCAATACGATATCCACGGATTTTCACCTGGTGGTCTGTTCTTCCGAGATACTCCACATTGCCGTCGGGGAGCCACTTTGCCAAGTCCCCTGTCTTATACATGCGCTCTCCGAAAACGAATGGACTATCCGTGAATCTTTCGTCCGTTAGATCGGGTTGATTAATGTAGCCTAGGGCTACTCCTGTACCAGCAATATGAAGTTCCCCCGGAATACCAACAGGAAGCAGTCTCCCCTCCTGATCCAAAATGTACAACCGGGTATTGTCAATAGGCTTACCGATTGGAATACTCTGCAAATCATCTCCATCCGGGCAATCAAACCATGTTGCATCCACTGTTGCCTCCGTTGGTCCGTATAAATTATGCAGAGTTGTGCCATTCGGCTTTCGAAGCAGAGTATTAAACCGTTTGGCTTGCTTTACTGTTAATGCCTCCCCGCTAGCGAAAAGTCGTTTAATACTGCTGAGTTTCCCCTCTGCTTGGTGCTGCTCAACATACTCCAAAAAAACAGACAACATGGAAGGCACAAAATGAAGGGTTGTAATTTTCTGTTCTGCCACCGTGTCCACCAGTAGCTTGGGATCCTTCTCCCCATCAGGCGGAAGAAAGTAGACTGAAGCTCCGGCTATAGCCCACCAAAATAGTTCCCATACAGAAACATCAAAGGTGTAAGGCGTTTTCTGTAAAATGATATCGTCCACACCAATCGGATACTTTTTTTGCATCCAGTGAAGTCGATTCACTATAGAAGTGTGACGAATCATAACTCCTTTAGGCTTACCTGTAGAACCGGAAGTATAAATTACGTAAGCTAAATCCTCCGGTCCACTGTAAGGTTCAAGATTAGTTTTTTCAGTTGGCCAGTCTGCTCCGATCGCAAGCACGCTGATATTCGCTGAAATATCCTTCAATGTAGATTGGATTTCCTGTTGCACCAGCAGGATGGAAATGCCGCTGTTACCCGCTATATATTGAATTCGTTCCAGAGGATCCTCTGGATTGATTGGCAAGTAAGCTCCCCCTGCCTTAAGAATAGCCATGATCCCGACTAACATCTCCGGTGAGCGATAGGCTGCAATCCCAACAATCTGGCCGGTTTGCACCCCTTTCATCCTCAAAACGCGAGCCAAACGGTTAGCCCGTTCGTTCAATTCCAGATAAGTTAACCGTTCATCAGCGAATGCTGCTGCCAAACGATTCGGCGTCAGCGCCACCTGCTCTTCGAATAGCTGTTGAATCGTTTGACTTTGAGGATATAAGGCATCTGTATCATTAAAATCTCGCAGGATTCTGTGTTTTTCCTCGCCAGAAAGCAAATCAATATCATCCACATTCATGTGCGGATTAGAGGCTACCTGTTCAGCTATTTGTTTCAGATGCAGTTCAATTCTTTGAATATCTGAAGCATGATAGACTATACTGTTATATCCAAACTTAACTTTTAATTCTTTACCAGGAATGACTCCAATATTAAAATCATAATTCGTTTGCTCAAAACCCTCGGTTTCCACAATTGAAACAAGCTGTTCTCCTTCGCCTCCAGAAAGCTCTTCAGTAATCGGATAGTTCTCAAACGCTATGATATGGTGGATCAAGCTCTTACCCAATGGGGTTAGCATCTGGATATCAGCCAAGGATAGAAAATGATACTTCCCCGATTCCATCATGTTCTGCTGAAATTGCTTGATTATCTGGGAAAATGTTTGTGATTCATTATGAGAAATGCGTACAGGAATAGTATTAATAAATAAGCCAACCATCTTCTCCGATCCCTCTAGCTCAGCTGGACGACCGGAAACAACGGAGCCAAATACCACATCCTTGGTGTTATTGTATCTCTGAAGCAACAGGCCCCATATACCATGAAATACAGAGCTTAAGGTTACTTGATTTTGTTGCGCTATCATTTCCAAATTGAGTGTTAACTGCTCGTCCAAGGTGAAAATATGGTTTTTCAGCTTGTAGCTTCCATCCTCAGTAGATTTGCTACTAATAGGTAAGCCACTTTGCTCTTCCACACCTGATAATTCTTTTTCCCAATAAGCAAGAGCAGTCTTCTTATTTTGCTGCCCTAACCAACTAATATATCGACTATATGGAAATATTGCATCCAATTCTGGCTTTTTCTTGATAGAATAAGCCCTGTAAATTTGGAACAGATCCTTCGCAATTGTACCAATACACCAGCCATCCATAATGATGTGATGAAAGCTTAGAATCATTTTGCAGCTTGTATCACTTAATACAAGAACACTTATCCGAATCAGGGGATCCTTTTCCAGATCAAAACGCATTTTCCGATCATTAATCGTAAAATTATCAACGTATAAAAGTTGTTCTGCTTCATTTAATTCTGTAATGTCTCTATAATCAATAGTCGCCTCTTTATTAGCTAGCACGATTTGTAATGGTTGTTCTGTTTCTTTATAAACAAATACAGTCCGTAACACATCATAACGGTCAATTAAGGTTTGAAAGCTTTCTTTCAGTGTCTCTGCATTCAATCGTTCATTTAAGGTGATGACAGTTTGATCAAAATATGCTTCTGAATGCTCGTCTAAAATGGAGTGATACAGAAGCCCTTCCTGCATCGGTGTCAATGGATAAATATTTTGAATGAGTGCGTTTCTCATACGGCTCACCACTTTGCTACAAGTTTAGTTTGTTACTTAAAAGTTGGGATAGGTTCTGAAACTCATCGATTGACATTTTGTCATAGAGGAAATCAGTTGGACTTTGTTCCGTTACTTGTTTGCTGCAGCAATGGTCGATTAGATTCGTCAAATGTTTTTGGAATAAAAACAATATTTTTTCAATGGTTTGTTGCTCGTATTCTTGCTTGTTGTAGTTGCATGTAATAATTAATTGCTCGCTCTCATTAATAATGCAGTTGATATCTAACGGTACGGATCTTTCTATGAAGGGACTAGCCTCTTCCCCAGAGGAAAACTTAGAAAGTGTAAATACATTTGTATTTAGTTCCGTATCAAAACGCCCCATATAATTAAAGGCAATCTCAGGAGCAGCCTGAAATGCAGCCACACCAGACTCATTCACTCGAGCATAGTTCAATGCCCCATACCCAAAGCCCTTGTTTGGTATCCTTCTAAGGCTATCTTTAATGTTCTTAATCTGATATGAAAGATCATGAGCGTCGTCCATTTCTAGTAAAAATGGATACACTGTTGTGAACCAGCCAACGGTTCTGGAAATGTTCATTTCCTGAAATACCTCTTCTCGCCCGTGGCCTTCAAGATAGATCAATACTCGAGACTGCTGTGTCCATTCTTTGATACTTAACCCAAGAGCCGTGAGCAAAATGTCATTAATTTCAGTATTGTACGCCTGGTGCACCTGTCTTAATAATTTGCTAGTACTCTCATCATCAAGTGAGACACTTACATTTTCACTATCACGCAACATATTAGTTTCATAGGAGCTGTCTTTAGGCAACGGTCCAGACTGGATTTGCTCCAGCTGTGTCCAGTATTCCAGTTCCTGCTCCAGCTCATGACTTGCTGCATATTGGCTTATTTCTTGTGCCCAAGAGCGGTACGAATCCGTTTTGTCTGGCAAGAAGAGTGCTGTTCCTTGCTGATATTGCTGATAAAGGGACGCAAAATCTTGTAAAATAATTCTCCACGAAACCCCATCAACTACCAGGTGATGAACCGCGATGAGCAGGTGATCTCCCTCAGCAGTTCGGAATAATCCAAGCTTCATTAAAGGACCGGTTGTGAGATCGAAACTACTTTGAATAGCCGTTGCTTCTTGCTCAATCCATGCTTCTGCCGGTAAACCATCAGGAAGTGATTTTACCGTCAAGGATATTGGTTGATTGTTTAGTCCTTCATTGTATTGAACGATGCGATCTTCTCTCAGACAGAATGTCATTCTTAAGGCATCATGATGCTTAATGATGCAGTTAAATGCAGCCACAACCCCTTGCTCATTAAAACCGTCTTCAGAAAATAGCATGACGGACTGATTAAAATGCTGAGGACTTGTCTTCTGTAGATGAAAGAATCGCTGCTGTATTGGCGATAAAGGCAACTCTCCCTCAATAGCTTCCTGACTAATCTTCCGACGTATCACCTTAACAAATGGGCTCAATTGTCTAATCTGAGGGTACAAAAATAATTCTTTGATGCTTAACTTGTAGCCATGCGTGTTCAAACGCGAAACGATTTGCAGACCCTTAATAGAGTCTCCTCCCAAATCAAAGAAGTTTTGAGTGGCACTCACGCCTGTTACGGCAAGCACTTCCTCCCATATTTGGGCCAGCAATATTTCAGTCTCACCTGTTGGTTCCACATACTCCACTTCTAAGGCACCGCTCCAGTCAGGCTCAGGTAATGCTTTACGATTAATCTTTCCGCCAGCTGTAATGGGGATCATGTCAAGCGGAACATACACCGGAGGTATCATGTAATCAGGAAGCTCCTTAGCTAACTGCATTTTGATACGATCCGTATCTAATGGGTTAGCTGATACCACATACGCGCATAAATAAGAACTCCCCTTATTTTCTTTGACCATCACAACGGTTTCCTGAATATCTTCTATGCCTAAAAGATGATATTCAATTTCACTGAGTTCAATCCTGTACCCTCGAATTTTGACCTGAAAATCGGATCTCCCCAGGAATGCAATATTACCGTCAGGCAAGTATTTAGCTAAATCTCCCGTTTTATAGAGCTTTTCATAGCCAGGCACTGAATAAGGATTATCTATAAAGCTGGCCTTCGTTTTTATCGGATCATTCAAATATCCAATCCCAAGAGGTGTACCTGCAATATACATTTCTCCTACGATTCCTACGGGAACCCTCTTTAGCCCAGAGTCCAATATATAAATCTTGGTATTCGCAATTGGCTTTCCGATAGGAATTCTGTCTTCATCTCCTGTCACTTGATAAGCAACACAGCCTATACTTGCCTCCGTTGGACCATACAAGTTCGTGATTTGAACATGAGGAAAAATGGTTAAAAACGTATGGACTGTCGATGGCGTAATCTCTTCACCACCAAGAATAACTTGTTGAAGAGAATCCAATTGCTTAGTTCGATCTGAATTTTGATCCAACTGGTTGACAATAGCATTAAATACGGATGGAACGAAGTCCGTAAAAGAAATACGTTCTTGTTCAATGATATTTGTCATGTACGTAGCGTCCACCGTCATGCCTGTTTCCGGCAAAACAGTTGTTCCACCGTTCATTAAAGGCCAAAACAATTGCCAAACTGCGCTGTCGTATACATGATGAGTCGTCTGGAGAACACTTTGTGCAGCCGATGTTCCAAAATAGTCGTTCATCCATAGAAAACGGTTGGTTATTCCTTTATGAGCAGCTATAACCCCTTTGGGTTTGCCGGTTGAACCAGAAGTGAAGATTACATAGATTGGAGATTCCATATCTACATCTATAGCTGAGTTACTACCAGCGTTACTCCTCTTTTCGACTACAGAGCAATCTATAACTAGGTACTCTTCAGCATTAATCTCTGAACTAATAGGTGTACTTGGATTGACCAATATAATAGAACTTCCCAAATCCTGCAGAGCACTCTGTAAGCGGTCAGTAGGCCACTCCGTATCAAGAGGCGAAAAAGCAGCCCCAGTTTTCATAATAGCCAGTATGGACACTACCAGTTCCAGGCTCCGTTCCATGAGTATAGGTACATAACTTCCAAATCCAATTCCTTTAGCCAGCAAATCGCTTGCTATCACGTTCGCCTGATCATTTAATTCCTTGTAGGTCAGCACCCGATCTTGATAGATAACGGCTTTAGCATCCGGTCTTCTGCCAACCTGCTCCTCGAAATAATGATGAATCGGTCTCGGCTGTGGATAGGCTATATAAGTGTTGTTATACCGCTCCTCTATAGTAGCCGCTTCTGTTACGCTTAAAAGATTAATATCAGTCAATGCAATATCAACGTTTTGGACTACTTCCTCCAATACATTTAGGTAATGCTCAACGAGAAGCTCGATTGTTTCTTTTTTATATAGTTTTGTACTGTACTCAAATTCTAGACGAACCCTCTCAGCCTTCTGTTCGGCATTCAGTACAAGATCAAATTTGGAAATACCCGTTTTGAACGGATATAGCTCGAAATTAAGGTTATCGGCTTGCCACTGCTGTGCATCCGTGTTCATAAAGGAGAACATAGTGTCAAATAACGGATTTCGGCTCAAGTCTCTCTTTATGGACAGCTTATCGACCAGTTCGGCAAATGAATACGATTGATTTTGCAGTGCTTGTAGCGTATTTTCTTTTACTTCGTTCAAAAAGGTTTTGAAGCTCTTATGACTAGTCGGATTGTTTCGAATAGCCAGTGTATTGACGAATAACCCTACGATCCCGTTTGTATCTGCATGCGTTCGTCCAGACGTTGGAATTCCGATCACGATATCTTCCTGTCCAGCATATTTGCCCAACAGTACATTATAGGCCGCAAATAGCAGCATAAAGAGAGTGCTATCCGTTTGAACACAAATGAAGTTCAACTGTTTTATAAGCTTTTCGGACAGTTCGACTTTCACCATATCACCAACAAAACTCTGCAATTGTGGCCGCTGATAATCTGTAGGCAGATCTAGAACGGGAAGTTCTCCTTTGTATTGCTCAAGCCAATATTGTTCCTGCTTTGCCTGAATTTCTGTATTCGATTTGAGCCAAGTAGAGTAATCTTTGTATTGAAGCGGTAAAACGGGAAGTTCTTCTCCCTTGTACAGCTTGTTCCATTCGTCAATAATGGTGTCGATAGAAGTTCCGTCGGCTATCAAATGGTGCATATCAATTAGAAGTATAAATTTATCCCGATCCATTTGAAGAAGCTCCGCCCGAAATAGAGGTGCTTTACTAACATCAAAAGGTCGTATGAAATTACGAATCAGTGCATCTATACCCTTTGTAGTGATATCACCAGCAGCCTGGGCAAAGCCAAGTTCAAAGTTTACCTTATGTTGTACAAATTGCACCGCTCTATCATCCACGTATCCGAACGAGGTCCGAAATGCTTCATGCCGGGCTAATAATTGTTTAAAGGTACGCTCCACTCTTCCTTGGTCTACAGGACCTTCAATCAGCAATGCTGCCGACATGTTGTAAGCTACACCCGTCTCATCCAACGGTAGAACGGCCAACAATCTGGATTGTGCTGGAGAAACCTCATAATAAGCTTCCTCAGTCACTGCCTCAATTCGTCGATAATCTGTTGGTTTGGCAGCAAGTATCCTCTTGGAGAGTGCTTCAATTGTTGGTGCCCCAAAAATATCTTGCGTCGAAATCTCTATATGAAAGACCTCGTTGATTTTAGCGGTCAACAGGGTGGCCTTCATCGAGTGCCCACCTATTTCAAAAAAATGGTCGTGTATACCAATCGGCGATATCTCCAGCAGATCCTGCCAAATATCGATCAAGAGCTGCTCCGTTTCATTATTTGGGCCAACGTGCTGTAATTCTTTGCTAAAATGACCACCCGGTTCAGGTAATGCACTTTTACTAACTTTGCCGTTTGCTGTCAGCGGCATCGCATCCAACAAGAGTACATGTGCTGGTACCATATAATGAGGCAGGCTTGACGACAGATAGTCTTTCAAAGCATCTACTGTAACCGACTCCCGCAAAACTGCATAAGCACATAAATACGGATTGTCATCTGTTCCTTTAATCACTACAGCTGCTTCTTTTACCGCTCTATGAGCCAACAATGTGCTTTCAATTTCACCTGGCTCAATCCGGTAGCCTCTGATTTTAACTTGTTGATCCGCTCGGCCAAGATACTCTAGCGTTCCGTCAGGTAACCATCTCGCCAAATCTCCTGTTCTGTATAGCTTCATATTGTCCAAATAAGGGTGCGGGATAAATTTCTGCGCCGTAAGCTCAGGACGATTATGATATTCTCTTGCAATTCCTTTACCCCAAACACACAATTCTCCTGGGAGTCCTATTGGCCGCAACTGTAAGTATTGATCAAGAATAAGAACACCCGTATTAGGAATTGGCTTTCCAATACACCCCACTTCTTCAGGCCCCATATCTCTTAGCATCGTTGTAACTACACTATTTTCTGTCGGGCCATACTCATTGAACAATTGAATGCCAGGATGTTTGGCTTGGCTGGCTTCTACCAACCGTTTCGTTGCTTTCTCGCCGCCTAACGTTACGACTTTAAGAGACTTGGCTTCATCTGAAGTCAGACCCTCTATAACCGACAAGTACATGGAAGGAGTACACACGAGATGTGTAATATGAGTTGATATAATTAAGGCCTTCAGAGCCGATAATTCACTCAGTTCCTCATTCGTAGGCAGCACTACTGTACTTCCAGACAGCAGCGGAGTAAAAAAGGCACCCACAAAAGCATCAAATGAGCTAGACAGCAATGGCAGGATACGGTCTGCTGCTTCTAGTGCATATTCATTTATTCTCCAAGATAACGTATTTAATATCGCTCGATGCTCAATACAAACTCCTTTAGGAGTACCGGTTGAGCCCGATGTATAGATCACATATGCCAAATGACTTGAATCCGATTCCCACTTTGAAGACAACTTGCTTTCTGTTTTATACCACTCATCATCGTCCATATTTAGGACTAAACCTTCATAAGTAGTAGCATTGTAGTTAGATGAGTCATTCAACAACAGGAGAGCAGCCCCGCTATCCTCAAGCATAAAGTGAATTCGTTCTTCTGGATAAGAACTGTCAATTGGAAGATAGGCGCCACCGGCTTTTAAAATAGCCAACATACCCACTGCCAAATCTAATGAACGGCCCACCATTAAGCCGACTACTGTTTCTACTCCTACTCCCCGCTTCATTAATGCCCTCGCCAGCTGATTTGACTTCTCGTTCAGCTCTTTATAAGTAATTCCATGTCCCTGATGAATAACAGCCACATGATCAGGATTTTTGAGGGCTTGCTCTTCGAATTGCAAGTGCAGCGTCCCTGTTTTCTCCATCACAGATGAAGAGGGCAGATCGAAGGTATTAAAGCCATGTATTAGCTTCAACTTCTCTTCCTCAGGTAACCACTCCAACTTTGCAATCTCGCTCCAAGGTTGTTCTAAAATAGAACGTAATATTTGTATATAAAGGCTAGCAAGGCGGTCAATCGTTTCTGATCGGAACAATTGGGTACAATAGTTGAAACGTAAGGCTAGGCCCTCCTGCCATTCGTCAGCGCTTAAGACCAAATCGAATTGCGAAATCCCTGGATTGAATTCACTTGGATGAAATTTTACTCCATTCGCTTCAAGAGAACTCATCTCAAAATTCTGCATGACAAACATCGTATCAAACAAAGGGTTTCGTCCTTGGTCACGACGGATATCCAGTCTCTCAATCAATGCCTCAAAAGGATAGTCCTGATAATCCATAGCTCGCAGAGTCGTTTCCTTGACCTCTTGCAAAAACGAATGAAAACTCCGCTGAGGAGACGGACGATTCCGCAAAGCTAACGTGTTGACAAACATTCCGATCATTGTTTCCGTGTCCGGATGCTGACGCCCTGCCACCGCCGTTCCTACAATAATATCTTCCTGACCCGTATACTTCGCGAGCAGTATATTATAAGCCGAAAGCAGGATCATAAAAGCCGTAGTCCCTGTATTTTTGGCAAGTTTTTTTAATTCTTCTGTCATTGTCGGAGTGATGCTATACGACAACACAGCCCCTTCATAACTTTGATGTAATGGTCTAGGGAAGTCCGTAGGCATTGCCAGTATAGGTAATTCTCCGTTCAAAACATTTTTCCAATAGTGTTCCTGTTCAAACAAACGGTTGCTAGTATATTGTTCCTTTTGCCAGACGACAAAATCTTTATATTGGATTTGTATTGGAGCTAATATTTCACTCCGATACAGTTGCACGAGTTCATTGAGGAAAATGGATAACGAAAGCCCATCTGCAATACTGTGATGCATATCCATAACCAACATATGTTTATTAGCTGCAAAGCGAAACAATTCTGCTCGGAAGAGTGGCCATTGGCGCAGATCAAACGGACGGACAAACAAGCGGCTCATCTCGTTTGCATCTTTCTCCAGTATTTCTGTGACTTTGATTTCAAAAGCCGACTCTTCATGAATCACTTGTACAATTTCGCCATCCACTATATTAAAAGAAGTACGAAGTGATTCATGACGCCGAATCAAATCCAAGCAGACCTTCTGAAGACGGGGAATATCTAGCTCCCCATCAATATGCACCTGACCCGTAATATTGTATGCTGTACCAATCCCCATATCCTGTAAGACAAACATACGTCTTTGAGCATCAGATATTGCATAATGCGTACATTCTTCAAGCTTTTTAATAGAAACGACTGTTCCTTGTTTTGCCTCTTCGATCACTTTGGCCAAAGCCGAAACTGTCTGTGAATGAAAAAATACATTCAAGGGGATTCGTTTGCCAAACTCTTGATGAACTCTAGCAAGCAAGAGAGTCGCCTTTAACGAATCTCCTCCTAGATCAAAGAAATTGTCATCGGACCTAACACGATTTAATCCCAGCACCGTTTCCCAAATTCCCCCTACTCTTCTCTCCGTGGTACTAACTGCCTCAACAGGTTCTTTGCTAACAACTTGTTTCATAGTAGAAAGTTGCGACAAGTCTACATATCCCTTCGAATTCAAGGGCATTTGTTCAAGCTTAATGATCTGTTGAGGTACCCATTGTTCTTGCAAATTATTTCGCAATTGTTTGCGAAGGATATCCTCTATTCCATCATTAAGGCTCGTAATGTAAGCAATCAAATGTGTGTCTGCCGTGCTCTCTGTACTCTGTGCTATAACTTGGCACTCGCTAATTTGCGGAATAGAAGTAATAAATTGTTCAAGTTGTCCAGTATATATGGCATGTCCTTTTATATATGTTCGTTTCTGAACAGGTCCCAATGATCTTAATTCACCGCCTGCGGTTCGCAAAGCCAAAATTCCTGTTGGTAAATATGCTAAATCTTCGTAAGGAGATCCGTTTTTCTCTACTACATGTAATTCCCCGACAGTCCCCACAGGTGCAGGTTGCAGATAATTATCAAGTAAATAAATAGCTCCTGCTGAACCGTCATCCGTGATGCCGCTTAATTCGATATCCACATAGCCTCTGTAATTTTTAGACCCATACCTCAGTTCATCCTGATTTAAGAGGGAGATATCTACAAATTCCCGTTCCTGCCCATCAGCAACCGTATTCAGTATGTGTAAAAAGTACTCTGCCCAAATCTGTATTGTTTCCGGTGCGGTCAAGCTAGCTTTAATATCAAAATCAAACCAAAGCTCCCCCTCCACCTCCATCACGTTGAGAAACATGTCATATTTGGAATACAGGATCGGTGTCGGTATCAATTCAACATCCAGTCCATGAAAATGAAAATTCTGCATCGGTCGATCCATATTGAAGATGACATTCATCTCAGGAATCAGTATGTTCTCAAAGCGCTCAATCAGATCAGCAAAAGAGTAGTTTTGAAGCGGTTCGACTTCCTGCATTACTCGCTTAACTTGTGCCATATACTTAAATAATGATTCTTTGCTGGTAATATGGCTCACAATCGGCAGCATATTAACACAGTTTCCGATCAAATTAATTTGTTCCATCCTAGACTGTCCAGAGGTAGGAATGCCCACTACTATCGTTTTGTTTCCAGTTAAGCGATGCAGAAACACCTTATATGCAGTCAGCAGTGTGACAAACAAGCTGTTACCCGCTTTAATGCTAAGCTTTTTCAACTTTCTCGCCAGCGTACTGTCTGCCCGAATATTTATTCTTCTTCCTCTATACGATGTTTTCTTCATGCCACCGTCCTCAGACGGAATGTCCATGGCGACAGGGACGGAATCCAATGTCCGTGTCCAGTAAGAAACTGCCTCACTCACTCCCGTATGTTCCAGCTCCAACTGTTTCCACGCTTGAAAATCTCTGAATTTTGGCGGTACAGGCAACGTGACTATATTTTCGCCTTTGCAGAAAGAAGTGTAGACTTGCTCCCATTCACGGATAAACACTGCCATTGACCAACCATCAGCAATAATATGATGAAATGTGAACACCACAATATGTTCATCCGGTTTTAATCGTAAAATGTGAGTTCGGAACAGCGGTTCTTTGGACGTCAAATCAAACGCCCTTTTCCCCTCTTCCTCAAACCATTGCTTGACCTTTTCTTCATGCTCTGATGGAGGAGATCCTGAGAAATCACTCAGTGAGATGACCACATTCACGTTGTCAAGAACATGCTGTTCTTCACCATCGAGATCAATAACCGTCCGTAGCGACTCATGCCGATTCACAATTGCTTGAACTGAACGTTTTACAGTATCAAGCTGCAGTTGACCTTGCATACGCAATGCTGCTATTTCATTGAAGGCAGTGGAGGAATCACTTCTGGATTGCGTAGCAAACCAAATTTGCTGCTGCTCCTTTGTTAAAGGGAACGATGAAGATTCGATGGGAACCACATCATTTTTTCGGTTCCCCTCTCCATCCGGTGATGGAGGATTGTCAGGTAAAAATCCCCCTCTTCTCAATTCCTCCACGCTTTCCTTTACAGCCTGTGTAATTTGTTGAAGATCCTCATCTGTATGAGAAGTCGATAAAAAGCAATTACGACCTTCCCATACATAAATCCCCTTGTTAATCAACAGATGGAAAAAGAGCTCAATGTCGCCAAACGAGACGAACCGGAATAATGAACCATAGTTAACCATGTGAATAGGCACATTATTTTGTTTAAAATAAGTATTCAATTCTGTTACCCAGTCGTCGGTTCTTTGGTTCAGTTGCTCCTGAAGATTCGGACCTTCAGACTTCAAATATTTCAAAGTGGCTAGAGCCGTGTGCATGGTCAGCGGATGTGTACAGAAAGTACCACCTACAAATGTTTTAATATTCGTATTCACCGGATATGAGTCATCTCCGAACGACCATACACCTCCATCCACTGTGTTCATAAACTCTGAGCTTCCGGCGACAATGCCAATAGGCATACCCCCACCTGCCACTTTTCCGTAAGTAACTAGATCAGCTTTAATTCCAAACCAGGCTTGAGCACCTCCTGGATGAATTCTAAATCCTGTGATTACCTCATCAAAAATGAGCGCCGTTCCCGAATTTGCTGTAATCTCGCGAACTTGCTCCAAGAACTTCCTTGGTTGCAAATCTGGTCTTCGACTCTGTACAGGCTCCACCAATACAGCAGCAAGCTCATGTGCATAATATTTGATAGCTTTTATAGAATCTGGGTGATTATAAGGGAGTACAATTACATCCTCCATCATGCTCGAGGGAATTCCCGGAGCCATGGGTAATGCCTCTCCCCCGCTTGAATTCGGATCAGACACGGCAAGTACACCATCAAACGTTCCATGGTAAGAACCAGCAAACAGCACTATTTTGGAGCGTCCTGTAGCTGCTCTAGCCAGACGTAAAGCGACCATAACAGCTTCAGACCCAGAATTATAAAATGCAACCCGCTCTACACCCGTCAACTCGCTAATCAAGGCAGCAACCTCACCTGCTGTATTCGACATAGGACCGATCGAAGGTGTACGTTGATGCAAATTGCTTCGCATAGTATCGGTTAACCAATCTGGATTATGACCCAGTAAATGGACCCCGAAGCCCATAGTTAAATCAATGTATTCGTTCCCATCCACATCCCATATCCTTGAACCCGAAGCGCTCTCTGAAATGATAGGGTAGACGATTTCTTTCCAATAGGACCGGAATCCAGACACATGACGGTTATTAGCGTGAACCAGCCGACTTTCCTGTGTGTACTTCTTGGATCCGAGGGTTCGTTGAGTATATTGTTTAATAAAACGCTGTAAGAAATCATTTTGCCGCACACTATATCCACTTTCCTCACCGATCAGTAGTGGTTGATAGGGTACAAATGGTTTGGAATGTTCAGCAGTTTTATCCACTTTAATTGTAGTAGTTACAGGCACGTCAGTTGCCACAGAATGACGAGATGAACTCTGAGCACTGACTGTTTCTTTGCTTGTTAATGGTGCTGCCTGAATAGTTCTTCCTTGACCACCACTGAGCATCTCCAGTTGCTTTGTCAACACTTGAGTAAGTCCAAGCTGTTGGCTGTTCAGTAATTCAATTTGTTGAGAGAGTAACTTTTCCAAGCCAGCAAACTTGGGTGAAGACTCTGTAGCAACCGTATTTTCCGGATTTACTTCTGTCCAATCATCGACCGCACTTAAAGCATTGGCTGCCGTAACCGATTGTGTGGTATACGTCGAATCTGAAATAAACGTTGTTAGATGATCCAAATTTGTAACACTTTCAAAGAAATGATTCATTGGAACATCCACATTAAATTGTTCTCTTATTTCTTTTTGAACTTGAACTAACATAATAGAATCCAAGCCCATTTCGAGAAAATGCATCTGCTCATCCAGTTGTTCCACAGTAAAACCAGAAACTTTACTGATTACATCTTTTAATACTTTCGAAATCTTCGCAGTGTAATCTATCTGATCTGTAGCTTGCAGCTCGTTTGGATACGCGGACTCCATACTTCTCTCCTCCCTGTCTTCCTTACTTATCTGCTCTACTTTTGAAGTAAACCAGCACCGATTTCGTTCAAATGGGTATAAAGGCAGTGCCAGGATTCTTTTAGTATTATCCGCATAAAGGGCTTGCCACGGGATAGCCATACCTTTGACGTACAATTCACCCAATTGGCGCAAAGCGTGAATATCTGTATGTGCACTTGCTCTAATAGCTGTCATCAATCGAGCTACCGTTTCATCTTTTTCCTGTTTATGATCAACGCTCTGTTTATAAGCACCTGTATACATATCAGGTACATTCTCTTGTTTATTCCCCGAAGTCCATCGCTCCAACTTGTGTAGCAAATCCTCTGGACTTGAAGTGATAACTGCTAATTTATGCTCCATATGAGCTCTGCCGATATGAGTTGTATAGCACATTTGCTCTAAGGAAACCGCTGGATTTTGGCGTAAATAGTCAACATATTCCTCGACCAAATGATGTAGTCTTCTCTCATTTTTCGCAGAGACAGTAAAAAGATGAACACAATCTGATGTGTTTACAGAATCATTATCTATTCGCGTTTCTATAAACTCTTCCATAACAACATGAGCATTTGTTCCACTAAAACCAAAAGAACTTACTCCGCAACGAAGTGGGGCATCATTTGAATTCAAATCCGCTACTTCTGTCGTCAAATAAAACGGCGACAATTCGAAATTAATACGGGAACTAGGTTTCTTAAAATGAACCAACGGAGGAATCTTCCTAGTTTGCAGCATCAAAACTGCTTTAATAAGACTGGATACTCCTGCTGCTTCAAATAAGTGGCCAATATTAGGCTTGACGGAACCGATTGCACAAAACTGTTTTTTATCCGTATATTTTTCAAAGGCTTGTGTCAATCCTGCGATCTCAATTGGGTCCCCCAGTTTAGTTCCAGTGCCATGAGCCTCTATAAATGATAGGGTTTCCGGATGAATACCCGCATCATTCCAAGCCGCCTCCACCACTTCTGCCTGTGCGGAAGGACTAGGCGCAGTAATGCCTACCGTGGTACCATCCTGATTCACAGCGCTTCCTTTAATCACTGCATAAATACGATCTCCGTCTTGCAATGCTTGATCGAGAGGCTTTAACAGAACCGCTGCAACCCCTTCTCCAACACCTGTTCCGTCCGCCCCTGCATCAAATGTACGAGCTCTGTTATTTGGCGATTCCATATCCAGTCCTAACTTCACTGGTAATAGCATAGTTCGGATGCCTCCGGCTATCGCCATTTTGCAATCCCCCGTCGCTAAACCCTTACAAGCCATATGAATCGCGACAAGTGAGGAGGAGCACGCCGTATCCACAGTTACTGCTGGACCTTTCAAATTAAGAAAGTAAGAAATGCGGCTTGCCAGCACTGATGGTAAATTCCCGACAATATACTGGTGAAATTTTTCCGGTTCTCCTTTAGAGAGCATCCTCTCATAATCGTAGCCCACTTTTGAGAATCCAACATATACCCCTACTTTTTTTCCATGAATCCGATCCCCTGCATAGCCCCCATCTTCAAGTGCATGCCACGCGGTCTGAAGGAATAATCTTTGGTTAGGGTCCATATAGCTAGCTTCCACAGGACTCAGCTTGAAGAACGAATAATCAAACTTATCAATATCTTCTAGGAAACCTCCTTCTATAAATTCCTTTTCTCCCTTCCTTTGATCCACAACCGATAAATAATTTATTGCGTCTTGCTTGCGTTGAGAGCCTAAGTTTCCAATACAATCATCGCCTTGAACAATATGATTCCAAAACTGTGAAACAGATGAAGATCCAGGTAAATCCAGAGAAAGCCCAATAATAGCAACGTCCTTGCTATTATTGTGATCAGTATCGCCCGTAGGGATACGATTCTGGTGAGAATCGGTTGGTCTCGCTAAAAACTCTGCCAAGTGGGCTATAGAGGGATAATCAAACAAATCCGTAACCGCAAGCTTAACTCCCAACTGATTCTCAATTTTCTCTGTAATCTGCACCAATTGTAAGGAATTAGAACCTAAATCAAAATAACTTTCTCTCGTATCAACCTCTTCCCTATGTAATACCTCGCAGCAAATATCGTGAAGTACTTTTTCGATCTCAAACGAAAGTTTGGGTAATTTTTGATTTTTGATTTCTTGCTCCATAATCTCCTTTAGAGCTAATGAAGTCTCCTGATAATGCCCCGTTTCATACTGAGCCGCAAGCTTATACCTCTGCAACTTCCCACTGGTCGTTTTGGGCATTTGCTTAATAGGTATAATATCGTGGACCGTCCATCCTCCATTACGATACAAATGTTTTTTTAATTTAGTCGCAATTGGAGAAAATTTTTCTATCGTCTTTTTGGATACGACAAATACCACAATTTCCTCCGTTTCCATCTCATTTACACGAACTCCACAAGCCGCCACACGATTAAGTTCTACTCCTTCTACTTCCTCAGCGATACGCTCGATGTCATGAGGATAAACGTTCTGGCCATTTACAAATATGATATCCTTTGCTCTCCCTGTCACGACTAATTGACCTTCACGGAAGAAACCCAGATCGCCAGTTCTCACCCATCCGTCTAACGTCAAAAGCCTAGATGTCGCTTCTTCGTTGTTATAGTATCCTTTTGTAACATTTTCACCTTTTATTTGTATGTGCCCAATAACTCGTTCCGCGACTTCCTCATCCTCGTCATTGCATATTCTTATTTCACAATAATCTAACGACTGACCGACTACAACAAATGGCAGAGCATTATGAAAATTCTTGTCCACCTCAAAGACGGACTCTCCAATATTTAAGTGCTTACGATCAACATAAACGGTTATATATTCGGTATGGATTGGCGGGATAGCAACTCCAACCGATGCCTCTGCTAAACCATATGATGTTTGCATAGTCGTTCTTTTTAATCCAAAAGGAGCTAATGTATCAAGGAATGCATCACATAATTCAGGAGAAATAGGTTCAGCACCATTGATGATGGCGCGGATCTTGGATAGATCCCAATTCATGGCTTTTTCGGGTTTGAAAAATTGCATGAAATACTTATACCCGAAGTTTGGAGATGAAATAATGCTAACTTGATGTTCGTTAGCTTTTTTTATCCAAAGTGCCGGCTGACGAATGAACAGCGAAGTTGGCATAATGTACTGGTTCACTCCAGCAACTAATGGAGTAATATGATTGTAAATCAAACCCATATCATGGGTTAGAGGCATCCACTGCAAGAACGAATCTTGCTCTGTGACGACTGTCCTATTTATAATTCCACTTGAGTTATGAATGAGATTGTTATGTGTAAGAGTGACTCCCTTAGGGTCTCCTGTGGAACCGGAAGAAAACTGAATAAATGCTATATCTTCCAGTTGAGGGGTGTGTACCTTTGCAAAGGATTGCTTTGGTTGTTCATGGTTTTCAAGTAATTGATGACGATGGCGGATGGTTTCGAATAGGTTAGCTTGGTTGCTTTTCAAGGTATATTTCTCAAGGTCTTTTAATATTTTGGGTTCGATGAGTAAAAAAGGATCGTTAAGGACATCCCAGATTTTAAAAACTTTCATTTTATGCTCATCATTGTTACCTATGCTGACAGGTACCGGGATCATGCCACCAAGAACACAAGCCCAAAATGCTTTTACAAAATGGCGATTACTTTCTATTTGAAATACAATTTCTTGTCCCTGTTTAACCCCTGCATCCTGAAGATTCTTTAGAAATGCTAGAGCCTCCCAATATAAATCTTTATAAGTAAGCGTTGTTTCGTTTTGATCCGACTCAATAAAGGTAATAAATTTATTGTCACACTTTCCCCGTTCTGTAATAACATCAACCAGTGTTTTGAACCTATTTGTATACATGCTATTCCCCCCGTATATCGTAAGATTTATTAGCTTCCAGCAATAAATTTACAATTTCCAACATCATTGATGAATCTTGTTTAGATCATATTAAGAATCGTCTGTTGTTCTTGTTCGGGAACTTGCTTGGTAGTGAGAATAGTACGGATTAACTCTAACACCTCTGTATTAACTGCATCATAAACGGTATCATTCTTATTATCTTGAAGTTGATTGATCCAATTTCTAATCTGCTGACTAGGGTAAACAACCCCCTCCATATGTTGTTTGTAATCCCCATTTCTATTTCGTGCAATAAGCGCCGCTGCAAATCCTTCTTCCAGACACTCAAGTGTAACTTTGCGTGTAGTTTGCCGCTTACTTAACCACTGTTCCACTTCTTTGAAAGAAGAACTTGTATTAACAGAAAAAGTGGAGATACTAGGATACCTTTCTCTCATCAGCTGTCCAAGTACTTTCCTTGGGCCTAATTCTAACGCTATGGCGATGCCGTTCTGGTATAAATAATCCATCGTATCTGTCCAGCGTACGGGACTTATCATTTGCTTGTACAGCAAGTCATAAATTGTGAATTCATCGTGTGGTAAGGCTGTTACATTGGAAACAACCGGCCACCGCCCCTTGCGCAGCGGGAATTTTCTTAGTTCTACGGCAAGCTTATCTGCTGCAGGCTTCATTAAAATACTGTGAAAAGGCCCGCTTACTGTTAAATAGTTAACTTTACTATGTTCTAGGCGATTTATTTGCTCCACTATTCGACTCATAGGTTCTTTATGTCCCGATAGCACGTACTGATTGTCCGAATTGTGACAAGCAATAGATACAATACCACTATCTGTAGAAATCTCTTGACATAAGCTCTCCAGGATGGAAACAGAAATATTCCCAACAGCAACCATAGTCCCTACACCGTTAACTAGAGTCTGTTGCATGAACATTCCTCGTTTTCTTACAATTTGAAGTCCATCTTGAAAAGAGAAAAATCCGCTACACACCAATGCTGAGTATTCTCCTAAACTATGTCCGGCCAACAGTTGAGGTTCTAGTTCCAGTATCTCTCTGCTAGCATAATATGCAGCAAGGCTGGCAGTAAGCAAGGCTGGTTGGGCATTCATCGTCTGAAGAAGATCATCAGGATCTCCCTCAAAACAAAGTTTTGAGAGTTTAATTCCTAAAGTATCATCCGCTTCTTCGAATAAACGCTTTACCACAGTAAAATTATTCGATAGTTCTTTACTCATTCCTACAAATTGCGAACCTTGTCCAGGAAAAATGAAAGATACTTTATTCATCTGAAAACCTCTTCTCCAGTAAGCTTGTAAGATATCCTGAATATGTGTACTTTTCAAATTTAACTTCTGTTGCAAGTTATACCCTTTATAGTATTAAAGCAGAAATTAATCATATACATAAAAATAACTAATAATTATTTTAAAATAAAATAGCTAATATGTAAGAATCGCGTTCTTTTTAACATTTAGGCAGTTCGTATTAATAATTTATAATTCGCTATTCCAACCAATGTTTTACACCTTTTACGAATTAAAATAACTATTTATTTCAATAAAGTCAATGAATAAGTCAACCTTCAAATGTTACATTTTTGTAAATAACAGGTCATAAAATGTAGAAATTTGTTGATTGTTATTACATAACGTCGTTTTCTTGAAAGAATAGTTTTTTTCATTATTTTCATTACATAAAAATAAATAAAATTAAAATATGCATCTGTTAAATATTTTTAAATAGATGATATATATACATTAATATTATATTTTTGTATTTATCCAAATTATAATATTAAACTTTTTTTTGAACCTTGCTC
>RCUF01000267.1_pt1 | contig 22176 bp, 16 predicted proteins | sample 2166311 | NCBI WGS metagenome assembly RCUF01 (sample SAMN09932608, study PRJNA488358) | compost metagenome | feature: garden; material: soil; isolation source: compost soil in 4-hydroxybenzonitrile-enriched culture | place: Germany: Experimental Botanical Garden Goettingen | collected 2016-01-27
AGTAATAAAGAAAACTTCTTCAAAGCGGGCTGGTGGCCAGGTCACGATGCTGCAAAAGGAAAGATCATGGCCTTCACTTATAAGGAAAACAAAAAGAATCTTACTGTTTTTTCTAATGATCTAACCAATGGCGCTCATTCGCAGCAGCAATTCCGTTTGCTGGCCAATTCAATTTTTAATGCCGTCCCTGGCAAATCGTGAGTGAATTTTAATAATATTGAAAACAACCTTATTCCAGTGATCAACTGCGAATAAGGTTGTTTTTGTGATAAACCAGTTTCGTCCTTGTGACATTTTGTTTGCAACTTGATCAAACTTTAGCGACATCTGCAGGCTATATTGGACTACAGCGTAACATCAATCCTGAACATGCGGGTTGATGAAAAATGCGAGTTCAGGATTTTCAGGGAGGAATGCAAGTTGCTAAGCAGTATTAAACTGATGAGGAGATCCGTCAGAGAGTATGAGGAAGAGACAAAGATTAAAAAACGAGCTTTTTCCGTAAACAGCCAGTTGAATGAAAATCAAGTAAATGAAAAGACGGTTGCTAATAAATTGGATGAAAAAGCAATAGATACAGCAGGTATATCCAATTCAACCTACGACGGTACACAAACCGATATTCCTTCTCGAAGCTCTGTAGAAGAGTTGAAGAGAAGGCGGGGCACCGGGCGTCTTGTTGCACTTGATGCAGTACGAGGATTGGCGGTGCTGGGAATGTACTTGCAGCACTTCGGATCGAACCCAAACGTTTCTGCGATTGTTTCCGGAAACACAACACTATTATTCGTGCTGTGCGGGGGTATATCTTATTCCATTATGGCACAGCGCATGATGGATCGGGGAGCGGATACGGCCGCTTTCCGTGCGCGAATGCTGGCACGCGCCATATTTGTTGATATTATGGGGTATTTGCTTATTATGCTGAACACTTCATATGGCATCATTCTGCCTGCCTATGCAGCTATGTTTGTGTTGGCCCTAACGTTATTTCACCGTTCGACCCGCACAATTGTTACAACAGCAGCAGTTTTGCTCGTGACAGCCCCGCCGCTAATGATTCTTGGATCAGGCATTTTCTTGAAAGCTTATCTTCTTAGTGATATCGCGGGAGGTCCGATGTCTGCTCTCGCCTTGACTCCTGCGTTTGTTGCTGGTATGGCCATTGGCCGCTTTGACCTCGCCAGATTACGCACAGCTCTCTTACTCGCAGGCAGTGGTATCGTTATGCTTGTTATTGGCAAAGCGCTGGCCGCTTTTGTACTTCCGAATTGGAATCTTCACTTTGAACAATGGCTGATAAGTGTGCAAGGAGTTGTTCCTGTACAACCGACGGATGAGTACGCAATTTGGCCTCTTAATACGGAGACACCGATGTGGCAGCTCCTTTTGGGAACGGCTCCGCACACCGCTTCGACATTCCAGACGATGATAGGATTAGGGATTTCATTTCTGGTAATAGGAGTTGCGTGCCTCGTATCCAAAAAGGCTTCCGCTGTATTAATGCCTTTCGCAGCAGTCGGACGTGTGGCCCTGACCATGTATGCCTTTCAGTTCGTAATGGTGTGGATTCTCGATCTGACAAAGATTGGGCATAGTCTGGATGGAGTCCCGTTCGGCGACGTAATGATCGCAGTTGCAACACTGCTGCTGGGATTATTGATTGCTCAGCGTCCTGTTGGTCCGCTTGAAGGATTGATGCGCCGCTTTGACCGATTGTTCAGCCCTCCCCAACCAGGCTCACAAAAGTAAAGTAGATAACCTTCTTGATACTCTCTATTTATTGTCATAGAAAACGCCGGGTTATAATTAAAACGGCCTGATCAAAAAAGATAAGAGCTATAAGATGATCATTGAACAGAATTGAAAAAGAGAAACTAATAATGAAAATAATAAAAAATATTAATACTTAATTTCACCGAATGGGTGGGTTCGATTGTGAACCTACCCATTTTCCATTGAACACAGTTATGGTTCTTTCTGTAAACAAAATCACTAATTTGTCCGATACATACATAAGGATGATTTACTGTTAAATATACCCTTGAAAATTATGATTTCACATATCAACTACTTGAGACGTGCAGCGTATGTAATGTGACGACTAGAAAGGAGATAGAGCGTGAATCGTGAAGAAGTTTTTCGACATTTTAAAAATGAGATCTATGAACCCCTAAAACATCGAACGTTATTCGCATTGGAAGGCTATTTCCAAAATCATAAGCATGCCTTGGCTAAGGCATTTTGCAATTCACTGGAGCAGATATTTGAGAAAGTCAAGTTGATGCAGCAAGAAGGTAATAAACACGCCTTGGGATATATATCTTATTCCATGCTTCGTACCGAATTAGCAAACGGAAGGGCGACCTATTTAGTGGAGGCGATGGATAAAAGATGGTTTATGGATCTCCATACTTGTCGAGATACCTATAATGCAGATTGGGCATTTCGCTATTTGGACGAGTGGGAGATGGAATTAAGTAAGCAGGCCAAGAAATACGGCGGAAGAATCGGATTAGATGATATTCTGAGGATGAAATTGCACGTGGCAGTATATGTTCATCAATATATCATTGCCTTGGCGCGTTTTAGTATCACAGAAGAATGGTTCGATGATATTCAGTTTGCTCATGAAATACAGTTGGAAGATGTATTCGAACTGAGAGTCGGAGAATATTTAGATCGAAGTGAAGTCATTTATAAACGAGATGTGCGTGTCAAAGATTCCATTGTGATTAAAGACTGGCTAGAGGAAAAAAAGCCCTACGACTACATACATGAAGTTTTCCGCAAGATCGACGGGTCTCAAGGAAATTATGAGGGAATACGTCTACAATATGCCGATTTGAATGAAAGTTCATTTATAAATAGTGTTTTTACGAAAGGGAATTTGATTGGTTCCCGTTGGAATAAAGCATGTTTAATAGAAGCTGACTTTAGCGGTTGTTTGATACAAGAAGCACGTTTTGAAAAAGCCAACTTAAGAGAAGCTTCTTCTCGAGATGCAGTGGCTGTACCTGGAATATACCAGTCTGAACGATGGGAAAGACCTGGTTTTCAACCCGTAAGTTTTGCAGGAGCAGACCTTACAGGAGCCACATTTCAGGGCGCTTACTTACAGGATGCAGATTTCACCGGGGCTATATTGCAGGGGGCCGACTTCATTGGTGCAGCTATAGAGGGTGCCTGTTTCAAAGGGGCGGTGCTGGATGGAACCCGATTTAGTTTAGGCGTGCATCCAATTGCCCGGGATCTAACTTCATTTGGATGAAACCATGTGGGACAGACGCAATGGAAGGGACGTGGCATAGTGGAGTATTTTCTTTGTCAACACGATGATCGGATGTTGTATGCTGCTGTTCCCATATGGGACGAAGAGGCCAATGCAGAGATGGTAAATATTAATAATTGGACGGAATGGCCCTCTTCTTATGCTGCACAGTTTAAGGTCAAGGGTCACGATTACACGGTTTACCCTGATATTCTGATGGGTTCGAGGATGATGGTATCTGATTCTGTACATGAGTTGTTACAGGTCTATACGCCGAGCCTCTTCAGTCGTATGGCTTTGTTTCGGGATATGGAACGTTCTCAGCAAAAGTTGTACTGGATGATTCAGCCCCCTTTAGTGAACTGTGTAGGTGAGCTAAGTACATTTCATCCCGGAGGAACATTGATGAAGTTGGTAGTAGATCGAGAGCGCACCGAGGGAAGGCCCTTATTGCAAGTTCAAGGTTTGCGTGAAACCTGTACATTAGTAAACCTGGCATTAGCAGAAAGTCTGTTGCGGAGGGGAACGAGTGGTATCTCCTTTCAGGAAGTCGATATGCAGTAACGAAATGGGAGGAGATATTTGTGGAACATTTAGATAAGAAAATTGTTTCTTTGCTACATACAGTAACATCAGAAAATGCCGAAAATAATACATCCTTAACTGAGGATGAAGCTTTGAGTCACGCACACGAGAAAGAACCGTTTGGGCAGCCTTTGCAAACATTCATGCAACTTGATGGAGAAAGTTTGGTTTTTGCTCAGCGGTATTTAGTGGATGAACGTATCAGTATAACAATGCCAAAGAGCTTTCGGGATATGCCAATTGATGAGCAACTATTAAAATATCCTTCTCATCATCGCCCAGATTTTATTTTCACTAATGAGGCAGGCACGATTAACTTAACCTTCAAGCATACCGAAAGCCCGTTGCAAACAGAAGAGTTGGAGGACTTTACGGATGAGATGGCTCTGGTGGTAAAACAAACCCAGAAGTTGACCGAATGGTTTGGCCATGAAGTGTTGGAGATAGGAGAGAATCGAATAGGATACTGCGAATTCATGACGCCTGTCTGGAATAGCCGCATGTATAATTTATCCTTTTTCACAGTATTGGAAGGACGAGCGCTAATGTGCGCGTTTAACTGTACGGAAGAAGAAATGGTGACCTGGAAGCCCGTTGCCCGCAGTATGCTGCTAACGTTGAAAATCGAACCCGAGCGAAAGGAAAGTAAACCCTTATGAGATTAACTAACATTACATATGATCGGTTGCAAATTACACCATTTGAATTGGTGAGTATTCAGGAATTGCGTATGACCAAGCGGTTGAATGAGCATACCAGGCTCTCTTTTACAGCTATTTTACCTGAAGAATTACAGGACAGTTATGTTCAATTGATCGAAGCCGATTCCCCGGTTTGTGTATCACAATTGGATGAGGCAGGAACACCAACGCCGCTATTTAACGGAACGATACTTCATATGGAAGTCAAAGCTGTCCGAGATGTGTATTACTTGGAGGTCGAGGCTATATCACACACGTATAAACTGGATATTCGCAAAAAAGACAGGTCCTTTCAGGATAAAAATATGAAGGTAGAGGAATTGCTGCGGGCTGTAGGTAGGGATTATCCCGGTTTTGACATTATTGATTCGGCTACAGGGGGAGCAGCTTTAGGTCGCATAGCGGTCCAATATCGTGAAACAGATTGGGAGTTCCTCAAGCGGATCGCTTCGCGTTATCATACTTCACTCACGCCTGCCTCAGTGTTTGATGTGCCGAAGTGTTATTTTGGTGTTGCGGAGACCCAGTCAGGACTTGATTTAACGAATTATCATTATACCGTCAGTAAACGAGTTGCGGATTATCGTTATTTTAACGGCAATGATACAGCACATGTAAACGAGCATGATTTTATTGATTATCTGGTTGAGGCGGAGCAAGTTTTGGAGTTAGGCAGCACCGTTACTTTTAAAGGTAAAAGCTTGTATGTGTACAAGGTAGATACTCACATGCAAAAGGGTGTGCTACAGCACGTGTATACCTTAACTTCTCACAAGGGGTTGAGGCACAAGGAAGTCTTTAACGAACAGCTTATCGGTCTGTCTTTACCAGGTAAAGTCATTCAGGTAGAGCGAGATCGTATCAAGTTACATTTGAATATAGATGCCGTTCAAGACCCTGTGAAGGCCCACTGGTTCACGTATGTTTCTCCTTATACTGCGGAAGGACATAGCGGATGGTACGTGATGCCTGAGTTGGGGGATACCGTGCTACTCTATTTCCCTGCCCATCGGGAAGAAGAAGGCATGACAAGTACATCTTTGCGCCAAAAGAATCAGAGTGTAGAGCAGAATGCGCTTGCTAATCCCGACATCAAATTATTTCGTACGGCCCACGGTAAGGAAATCAAATTAACTCCCGATGAAATTGTAATCACCAGTAAGGAGGGAGCTGTGTATATACAGTTAAATGAAAAAGATGGTATTCATATTGTAAGCGACAAACAGATTCATTTCTCAGCAGGAGGAAATATCTCCATTCATTCCGGCAGTAAAGTGAAAATTACGGCAGGGGATGAAATTCAAATGACGAGCAAAGGCAGCACCGTATCGCTGGGCGGAATGACAAATGTTCTGGGCAGTGAAGTGAAGACGAACTAAGAAAGGAATGAAAGGGGGAATAGAAGAATGGCAAATAAGTCTCATTCCGATAAGGAACCTATTCAAGCTGGACGGGGAAGTAAACAAGGATATGTTGTTGCTGGGGCGATCTTAAGCTGTAGCTTTGGTACGCAACCGACACGTCTCAAACGTTCGTTCAGTCACGGAGTATATGTAAAAGAGAAAGCGCAAATGAACGTTGGAGATTACTTGCCAGGAACCAATATCAGCAATTTCGGTCGTTGCTCCTGTCCAGCTAATCCAGCGGTCAAAAGCAGTGACATGGTGGATATCTACGGGGTGAAAAAAGCGAACTGTGTTCCGGTCATCACCGGACCCTGGATCGGCGGCAAAAGTGATGTGCTTGTGGAGGGAGAACCAGCCTTGCTGGATCAATGCTCGAATGCGTGCCTATACGGGGGAATGATTCGGATTACAGACGATGGCCAGACGCTGGAGTAAGGAGGTACAAGTTGAATCACACACAAAAGTTGTTAACGTATACGGAGTTGGAATGTACAGGTCCATATCCTCTTCAAACGATAAGCGAACTGCGTATTGAACGAAAATTAAATGACCATGCCCGGTTAAAGATCAGTGGATGGTTAGATGAAGAGCAGAGAGATCATTACATAGAACAGGATCAGGATAACGAACCGGTCATTATCCGTACCAAAACAGAGAATGGTCAGCCTGAACGCATTTTGTTCCATGGTTTACTGGTCCATGCAGAAACACGGATGGTGCGTGGCATCTATTATGTGGAGCTTGAAGCCGTTTCTCATACGATTCAGTTGGATATCACACCTGCAACGCGGTCTTATCAGGATACCTTAATGCCCTACGGAAATTTGATCAAACAAATCGTTCAAAAGTACAATCAAGCCGATGTTATTGATAACATAACAGATAATACTGTCTTGCATGAATTTACTTTACAATATCGAGAGACGGATTGGGCCTTTCTCAAACGGATGGCTTCCCGGTTTGGTACGGTGTTGATCCCAGAGATCTCATTGAATGGACCTAAATTCTGGTTTGGTATGCCTGAGGGGCAGTACATTGAGATGAAGCATCCGGTTTACCGTACTCGACGTAGTTTTGATCCGAAAAGGACAGCGGAATTCAGCTATATGATGGAGAGTGAAACGCTTGCCAGGCCCGGAGACCTCACGAATTGGAATGGTGAGCAATGGATGGTGGCAGAAGTCACTTCTGAATTGCGGAAAGGGTTGCTATTACACGAATATGAACTGGTTCACGAACAGGGAATTCAGCAAACAGAGATTTTGTGCCCCCACCTCACAGGAGCTTCACTCGAAGGACGTGTAATTGAAGCTAAATCAGGCCGAATCCGTGTTCATCTTACAGTGGATGAAAAACAAGATCGGGATAAGGCGTGGTGGTTTCCATATGCCAGCAGTTATACCGCCGAAGGACATAGCGGTTGGTACGTCATGCCGGAACGAGGAGATACAGTATCTGTCCGCTTCCCTACAGAGCAGGAGGCGGATGGATATGCGGCAAGTTCCATACGACAAGGGCGAAGCTCGTCCCCCAAGCTCACTGACCCAGCCACCAAGTATTGGGGGACTCCTCATGGCAAGGACATCAAGCTGAGTGCCAGTGAATTGAAGGTGACGGCTAAATCGGAACAGGTTCACATTTCAATGAATGGTTCGGGTATTCAGGTCGTCAGTGAACATGAATTGTCATTGTCGGCAGGCAAGACGCTCTCCTTGCATGCGGACGGGGAACTGAATATTCAAGCTACCGATGCTATTTATTTCAAAGCGGGCAGCAGCAGCTTGGTGTTGGATGGAGAAACGGATATACGGTCCGCTAAAGTACAGTTGGAAGGCACGGTTAAAAGGCCGGTTTTTGTAGCTGATTTAGCACCGATTTGGGAACCCCCATTAATGTCTGTGAAAGCTTATGCAGAGGCGCAGGCGGCGAAAAGTGCAGCAAACAGTGGTACAGGAGGAAACTCCAATTCGAGTGTTACAAGTAAAGACGGGGGAGCTGTTAAGACAACCCCCAGTACTCCCAATTCACCGAAAGCTAGTCTACTCGATGGCGTATTGGGATTAGCTCAGAAAGTATGTGATGTGGCTGCGTCTATTCCTGTATTGGGAGCTATACCGAAAGCAGCAAGTCAAAAAATAGCTTCGATTCGTTCCGAAGTGGCTTCCTCTGGACCGTCATCCATAGTTAAATATGCGGCAGCAGGATTGTCCATGATTGCCAGCGTACCTTCCCATGGTTGGGGAGTGGTGTTGGGGAAGACCGCCAAGGTTGCTGCTCAAACCTTACATGCGCACGCGGAGGAACAGAGGGCTCGTGAACGGCATGCGACAATGGATTTTCTTGGTAAGGTATGGACGAGTGCCAGAGGGTATGGAGAAATACAATCCATACATGACTTCATCAACTATGTAAAGGGAGTCAATCAAGCTTCCGTCCAAGCCTATAGCGAAGTACCTTCTGATATACGGGAACGCTGGTATCAAAGAAATGTGGATCAACAGTTTGAAAAGGCGCTGGATGCTTATTATAATAATCAGGATCTCTCCACAGATATAGTCGCATTAATGGAACATCAACGGCAGACAGACAATCATTTTCGATATAGTGACAGAGCTTTGATGAGTTCCAAGTATCGGGATGATATGAAAGGGTACACGACAGAACAGAAGAAATATCTAATTGATTTTCTGAATTCAATTGACGAATATAGGAAAGAGTATGGGCCGTATAGGGAAAGCCCTTTTATGAAAGACCTGGATGAGACTGAGCGGATTGTGTTCAATGAAATCAAAAACTCTGCTCATGAGAGTGTAGAGGCCATGGTTGAGAGGGTCCGGAATTTCCCTAATGTAGATATCCCTCAAATGTGGGATGATTACGTAAACACATGGACAGGTTTAGGGAATGATATTGCTAAAGTAGCATCTGACCCAGATGCTGCCTATGAAAAATTGAAAAACAGCTCCAAACAAGAAAATGCGCGTCTAATGGCAGGGACGATATTTTCTTTGGCCAGTCCTGTGAAGGGGAAAAAACATTCGAAAGATGACGGTGCTTCACCAGGAGGATCGCCACATAAGAAGGAGGATCATTCTTCTGAGGGTACGGGAAAAGATAATCTTTACGATAAGGACGGTAAGTATAACGGAGGAAGAAATCAAGAAGAATTGGATGATTTAGCTCGAGATCCAGCAAGTAATGGGAAAATAGAACCTAAAAATATAAGGGAAAGGGAAGTTGGACTAGCAGTAGAAGAAAGAGGTGAATTAGGAAGGTTAATACGTGATCCTCAAAGAGAAAATGGAGCAGAATTTATTGATACATCTTCAGGCTTAAAGTGGGACGTTAAAAGTTTTGAATCTTTTCCAAGTGGTGATAATGGAATTCCTATAACAAATCCCAAAAAGGGTGCTTTTACTATCCAACAAGGTATGAAGAAGCTACAAAAAGAATTTAGTAATGGGAATAACGTGATTATTGACACGAGAAAAATGGAGCCTGAACATATTGAACAAATGAAGAAAGCAATTGATGAAGCAGGAGTAACAGATAAAATAATATGGTATCCTTAAGGGGTGGGGAAATGAAAGGAAATCTTAATAAGAAATTTGAACTCCATAAAAAGTGGATTGATACACTTGGTGAAGAAGGTGAAATGTTAAAGTTAGATGAGGTGGATTTAAGAGGAGTGGATTTATCTGATAAATTGGTTGAACAAGCATATTTGATAGATTGCACTTTTGATGATCTACAATTGGGAAATATCGATTTTCATTCGTCATTATTAGCTTCGTCAACATTTAAAAATGCTTATTTAGAGAATTGTGATTTTTATAAATCTGACATTAGATATACAGATTTTTCTAATTGTATCATAAAAAAATCTAGATTTAGTAAAAGCGACTGTTGGGAAGCAGTATTTAAAAATGCAACTTTAGTAGATTGTAAGTTGAATAATGTACTTTTCTACCTCACTGATTTTAGTAATGCAAAATTAGAAAATGTGGATGTAAGTGTAGCAACATTTGAAGAAGCCGTATTAAACGGAGTGTCATTGAAAAATATCAAAGGTATAGAAGAGGCTCATATTAAAAGTATTAATATAGGTACGTTGGAGAAACCTATTTTGTTGAAGTCAGAAGAAGCAAAGAAATGGATGTTAGAAAAATGTGAAGTAAGTGGTTAAGCAGATTGGCTACTAGTGCCGAAATAACACATCATTCAACCAATAACACATCTAACCCATGTAATACCCGTATAAAGATTTCTCCATTTCTGTTGTACGCACATCAAATGCTTTAATTTTATAACCTAAATATCACTATTCCGTTACATCAAACAGGTTAATTATGGTCAGATACCACCATGATTGACCTGTATTTTGTTATGTTCGCTTTCTCACAGTTTTTTGAAATCAATCGCAACTGTAAAATACGCCACGGCGATAGGGAAGATGAGATATATCGCATCTTCTAGGATGGATAGCACGACAATTAGTAGTAGGAGCGGCTGTATTAAAAACATTTTTTGTTTTTTAGCAACAGAATGGCATGTTATTGCGATTGTTATTATGAAGAAAAAATCTCTGGTGACGACCAGTTAACATAAGGCTAGCCACCTGCCCTCTAATTAAGCCCGAAATTCATGAAAAAATTCGGGAGGGGGCGTCATATGAAAGGAGTAATGGTATCCATCGACCGTATTGTCGTTGACTTTATAGACGTGTACTGGGACTTCTTCAATGAGTTCTATAAACGAATCTGTCACTACTACGGGGTCAATATGACGGTGGGGGAACGAGGATTTCAATATCGAATCAGAATCAATACAGGAGAACACTTCCTGCATATCTCCTACAAGTTGGTCTTTGCTCCGAAAACTCGAAAGAACACGCTCGGGATAGAATCCTATCCGAAGTCGCTTGTTTACTTCCGTCATTGGCTCGAAACAATCCGAGAATATGCCAATCAAGTCTTGTTTGTGCGATGTGATGTAGCTTTTGGTTTCGCCGTTCCTATAAATGACCTGTTCCGATGGGTCTACTATTGTAGAATTGCTTTTTTATTGCCAGTAATCTAAAGTCGTGTAAAAAGTTAAATTAAGTAACACTAACAATAGAAGGGGAGAAAGTCTGGTGGACGAGAAAGTTAAATATATTAATGAGCTGTTCAAATATCTAACACAAAATAATGATACAAAAGAATATCAAACGTTTTTTGCTCTATTAGAAAATATAAAATATAATCCTAGCTTGCTAGAGTATTATGGAAAAGAATTTGTTGAACATATGATAGGCCTTCTCCCGCATATAGAAGATAAGTATGATCAAGCTTCACTAATAGAAACGATCATTGAATGTTTGGATATTTACACATTTAGTGAAAACTACCTCATGGAAACTTTTGATAAATATATGTTATGTATAGCTGCAAAAGCTGTTAATGTGAAAGGGATGTCAGCTTGTTTAATAGGATTTATTCAAGCGGGGATTAGTGAAAAAGAAATAATTAAGAAGTTGGAGGAGAATTTAGAGAAAGAACACTTAATAAGTGTTCTCTCAAGAATGTACATCAATTATCTTGCTAATTCTGTAGAAGCCAAATCTTACTTAATGAAGGGAGTACAAGAGGCCTATTATATAAGCCAGCGTTCTGGAATCGTCGCTCAATTTTTATTATTAGTGCATCCACACGTTCGGAAATATGCGGGAATAAGTCAGATCACTTTCTTATATGATTCATACAGAGGTGTGTATGAGGATTGCTGGCCAAGAGGGTTACTTCCTAATATGAAAGACACGCTTATTAAGTCAAAGGTGTTGTCATCAAAGGAAGTAAGTATTTTAGAAGAGTTGGATAGGTTAATCAACATGCAAGGAGAAGAATTAGATTCGATGGAAGTCAGAAAATTGTATGAAGATTTTTTCGAAGGTAAAAATCCACTTGAAGTAATCTTTACTTTGCCAATGTAGAAAATTATGTAAAATAATTTTACCTAACCACTTGATGATATGTTCCTGGGGTTAAGCGGACTTAGGATACCTTATTTAGAAGATGCTGGTTTTGTAGTACATACCAATTTCGAGTGAACCCAACCATACGACCAATAACACATATAAACCATGTAATATCCGTGGACGATAGTTAAGGTGGACTACTGTCAATAAGTGGACGCTCTGAAACGAGAATTATTATGCTGCATTTGCATACTGGTTCGGTGGTGACGGATTGTAATATCTAAAATATTGTATGGATTTTGACCATTCCATTTAAGCTTGATACAATAGGTTAAACTAAGTGGAGATACTTCAATATAGAATGGTGTGGTCTAAACTTGCAACATGAAAACGAACTTTTGGATGTATGGTTGTCTTTGTCTCACATCCATTCCACTTTAAATGATAAGTTAGAACAAGCTCTACTACAAAATTATGATTTATCCTTGAAGGAGTTTTATGTTTTGGGTTTTATATCCCATTCCGAGGAAAAAAAATTGCGACTGCAGCAACTTCAAGAATTGGTGGGATTAAGTCAAAGTGCGACATCGAGACTCGTAGTGAGAATGGAAGCCAAAAACTGCGGGGCTTTACAAAGACATACATGCGAGGATGATCGGCGAGGTGTGTATACTCGGATTACGGAATTTGGTGAAAATAAATTCCAGCGTGCACTTCAAACCTTTAATCAGGTTCTTCAATCAGAACTTCAGAAAGATGGAGTGAAGTCACAATTTCAAAATCTTACGCAAAAGCTGTTTTAGACTTTGATAGAAATGTTATACTTGGAAAGTAACCATTTAAATGATTGCGCATGCATGTTTTCATCAGGCTTCCAACCATGTACGTATAGAAACGCCCTTCCGAAACTCCTCCTCATAAGGAGGAGTTTTATCATCTGGAACCGCCGCTACTCCTTTAATTAAGAAACAGAGGCCGTATTGCGTTTTTCCTTGGCATTGCCGCGGTCGCGACGACTCAGCAGAAATCCGACCAGAGATGCCGTGGATTGCTGGAAAATCATCCCGAGCACAACAGGCAGTGCTACTGGGGCCGGGAAATAGGTGATGGCAAGCACGGCTCCTGCGCTAATATTGCGCATGCCGCCGTTAAAGACAAGCGCCGTACGGTCTGCATTATTCCACCGCATCAGTCCTGATATCAGATAGCCGATTGCATATCCAGTGGAAGCAAGGACGACTATGGATAGGCATACTCCGACAAGCTTGAGATTAAAATCGACCAGATAAGGCGCGATGACAGATCCGTTAATCATTACGACAAGAGCCATAGCCAGCTTGGAGAACGGGCCCAGCCGAGGTCCCCATACCTGCTTGATCTTCCCTTTAGTCCATTCGTTCAACACCATGCCGATTAGCGAAGGAACGACAATCATCCAGAATAGGCTCTGCATCATCGCCCAGGTATCGAGCTGCACATCCGCTCCGATCAGCAGGGACATGATGCCCGGAACGGCAAATGGGGCCAAAATCGTATCAATTAAAATGATCGCCAATGTCAGCGCCGTGTTGCCTTTATAAATATTGACCCACACGAAGCTGGAAATACCCGTAGGGATAGCTGCACCAAGAATAAGTCCAGTGATCGTATAAGGATCATTACTGAAAGCCAGATGCCCCAGCATCATGGCAAGAAACGGCATGGCTAGGTGAAGAATAAACAGACAGGCGATCAGCGGACCAGGATGTTTTATCACATGGACAAAATCCTTAAACCCCATACTGATGCTGCCCGCGAAGGTCATGAATGCAAACAGCCAGGGAGAGAGTTCTGTATATTCTGACAACGGCGTACCGATTAGGACGCCAATTAGAATGCTGATTGGTGTAATTAGCGGCATAGCTGCATTTAGTCTGCGATTCAACGTGAGGAGCATACAAAACTTCCTTTTTTAACCTTAAGTATAGACCTTGCACCCCCGATTCGTAAATGATCTGTGACCTTGCGGTAGCCCGATAGAAGCAAATTTGAACGCTCTTGATGAACATAGATCAACCCTTCAAATTATTTCGGTATTCCAAAGGAGAGCAGCCCATTATTTTTTTGAATAGTCTGGAGAAGTAGTAAGGGTCCCTAAAACCGAGTTGTATGCTAATTTCTTTAATAGAAGCATTCGTCAAATCCAAAAGCTGACTGGCCCTCTGTATCTTCATTCTTAAATAGTAATCGACAGGAGAGTAGCCGGTGGATTGCTTGAATATCAAGTTCAGATGCTGCTTGGATACCTGAACATGCCGACTAAGCTCCTCAAGCGAAACGGTGGATTCCAATTGTTCACTCATATAGCGTGTTGCTTTATCCACATGACTCTGGTACGTACTGTCTTCCTTGCGAAATGCAACGGATACAACAAAACTCAGCAGATAACGGACAGTTTGCGATACTTGGACTAAATGTATAATGGAGTATGACTTGTTCAGTAAAAGGTCGTAACACTGATGAAATAGCTCCAGTAGTTTGACTTCATCACTGGCGGCCATCGAAACATACGTTTTAAAAGGCTCAAATAATGCCATAAAGTCATCAACTTGGTCCCCCTTAAGATGAAACCAGTAAATCGTCCAAGGATCTCCATCGTCAGCCCCATAAGCATGCGGCATGTCCCTAGGAATGTACGCAAAGCTTCGCTCCGCCATGTCAATCGTTAGGCCATCCTTTGTTCGTATCCAACCTTTTCCGCTGGCACAGTAGATGAATATATGAGAGTCACATCCGTGCATTCTTTCACGAAAATGATGGCGGGCATGGCTGAAGCAGCCTATATCCGTAATATATAGATTTTTTGTAAGCGGATTCATATTTAATTTATCCAGCATATAGGGTGGAAGGACATATAACTTTTCACCCTCAAATCCATCAGCTTTCTTATTCATAATCTATCCATCTCCTAGCCTTAGGCGGCTCTAATGATGAAATACGTATATAATCCATCATAAACAGTGGATTGTCAATTGTCTGTAATGTCGCTTACTTGTAAGCTCTGAATATAAGGGCGACTATGAGGGAGTGATGGAATTGAGCATTTTCGACGCTAGGGCACACGTGTGGGAGGAAACTGTGCAGATCCCCACGTATGGAATTGGCAAACCCGACAAAAATCCAATGTTTCTGGAGAAACGTGTCTATCAGGGAAGTTCCGGTCGAGTGTATCCGCATCCGGTAATTGATAAAATTGAGGATGAGAAGAAACTTGAAAATTATCAAATAGTTTTCCTAGAAAATAAATATTTGCGCATTGAGATCATGCCAGAGCTGGGAGGCCGCATTTATCGTGCGGTCGACAAGACCAACGGTTACGATTTTGTATATTATAACAGGGTCATCAAACCAGCGCTTGTGGGCTTATTGGGGCCGTGGATATCTGGAGGGATTGAGTTCAACTGGCCGCAGCATCACCGTCCCAACACTTATGGACCCGTTGAATACAAGTTAGAAGAACATGACGACGGAAGCGCAACGGTATGGGTGAGCGAAATTGATCGTATGTTCGGCACAAAAGTAACAGCTGGTTTTACACTTCAACCGGATAAAGCATACCTTAAAGTTAGGGCTCAGCTATACAACCGGACTGCCGAGCCTCAAACGTTTCTATGGTGGGCCAATCCAGCCGTAGCGGTACATGAGCACACACAATCTGTTTTTCCTCCAGACGTATCAGCTGTGTTCGACCATGGAAAGCGAGATGTATCCCGGTTCCCGATTACTACAGGCACTTATTATAAAATGGATTATTCTGAAGGCGTAGACATCTCCCGATACAAAAATATTCCTGTCCCCACTTCATATATGGCCTATAAATCGGATTACAATTTCATAGGTGGTTACGACCATATGAAACAAGCCGGGCTTTTGCATGTGGCCAACCATCACATCTCTCCTGGAAAAAAGCAATGGACATGGGGAAATGGAAAATTCGGCCAAGCATGGGACCGGAATCTAACAGACGAAGATGGTCCCTACATCGAGTTGATGACGGGGGTATATACCGATAACCAACCAGATTTCACTTGGCTTCAGCCGTACGAGGAAAAATCGTTCTCGCAGTATTTTATGCCTTACAAACATATTGGTATGGTCAAAAACGCTTCAATTGACGCAGCCGTTAATCTGGAATTAAATCGCAGCGAAGGGACAGCACAGATTGGAGTCTATGTAACTTCGTCATTTCGTGAGGCTGTTGTGGAATTACGCAGTCAGCGGAAAGTTTATATTAAAGAAACCTTAGATCTGACACCTAATAAGGCCTTTATACAGAAGACAGTTATTTTGGCTGAGGATGAGGATTATGAACTATGCTTAACCGTCAAAGACGCGACCGGAAGGGAGCTGATTAGCTACCAGCCGAAAAAAAAGGACGTTGAACAGATGCCGGCTGCCGCCGCCCCCCTGCCAGAACCGGAGGAATTAAGAACGAACGAAGAATTGTATTTAGCAGGACAACATTTGGAGCAATACCGTCATGCTACCTTTGAACCGGAGGCGTACTATCTTGAGGGCCTGAAAAGAGATAAAAATGACAGCCGCATAAATGTGGCATATGGTACGTTGCTTCTTCGTAGAGGGTTGTATTCAGAAAGTGAAGAGTGCTTTCGTAAAGCCATCTCGCGGGTAACCTGGCGTAACTCTAATCCCTATGACGGTGAGGCCTACTACCAGCTTGGTTTGTCGCTAAAACACCAAGAGCGGATGGATGAGGCGTTCGCTGCATTTTATAAATCAGTATGGAGTGCAGCATGGCAAGACAGCGGGTATTTCTCACTGGCACAGATTGCGACAGAACAAGGGAACTATGAAGAAGCATTGGAGCTCGTGGAGCGTTCAATCATCCGCAATGCTCACAATTACAAAGCACGCAACCTGAAGTCGGCTATTCTTCGTAAGCTCGGCAGCTACGAAGCGGCAATAGCCTTCTCCAAGGAAACGATGAAGCTCGATATCGCCGATTTTGGAGCTTACCGTGAGCAAGCATTATCTTTAGAGGCTCTCGAGTTACGAGATGATGCTAAAACGGTCCTCGAAGAGTTGGGAAAATGGATGCGTGGAGATGTGCATAATTATATAGCGGTAGCATCGGACTACGCGGCGGCGGGACTCTATGAGGATGCAGCATGTGTGCTGGAAGAAGCTCTAGAGCAGGCGAAAACATACCCTATGCTGTATTACGTTCAGGCCTTCTGCTATGCTAAAATCGGCAAGCATGAGCAGGTGAACAATGCTCTCGCTCAGGCCGCAGATGCAGTACCCGACTACTGCTTTCCTAACAGTCTGTTTGAGTTGGATGTGTTACAATTTGCAATTCGAACGAGACCGGGGGACGGAAAGGCGCATTATTACTTAGGTAATTTACTCTATGATAAGAAACGGCATCGGGATGCCATTTCCAGCTGGGAAACGTCTCGTTCCATTGACGATACTTACCCCGTTGTTCACCGTAATCTTGCTCTTGGATATTTTAACAAACAAGGCCAAGTAGAGAAGGCTCGCCATTCGTTAGAGCAGGCCTTTGCGTGCAATACTTCAGACGCGCGTGTTCTTTATGAGCTTGACCAGCTGTATAAGAAGCTGAACATCAGGCCCAACGACAGATTGAACCTAATGGAGAGTTATCCGGGAATCATAAAGCTTCGCGATGATCTGTTTTTGGAATATGTAACCGTTCACAATACGATGAAGCAGCATAAGGTAGCGTTGTCCTTGCTGACAGGGAGAATATTTCATCCATGGGAAGGCGGAGAGGGGAAGGTAACTGGACAGTATAGGCTTGCCAAGGTAGAGCTTGCCAAGTCCGACCTGAGGTCTGGACGGATTGAACAGGCTGTAAAAGGGCTGCGGGAGGCTTTAGTGTATCCAGAGAATCTTGGCGAAGGTAAGCTAGAGGGTTCCCAAGATAACGATATTTACTATTATTTGGGCTGCGCGTATGAACTATCGAAATTAACAGATGAGGCAAGGCAGGCTTTTTCCACGGCCTCTCAAGGACTGGGGGAACCCATTAACGCCATGTATTATAACGATCAGCAGCCGGATATGATATTTTACCAAGGATTGGCCTGGCAGAAACTTGGCTATGCGAAGGAAGGCGTGCGTCGATTCAACAAGCTCATTGATTACGCCGAAAGACACTTATTTGAACCCGTGAAAATGGATTATTTCGCGGTCTCGTTACCCGACTTTCTCATCTTTGAAGATGACCTGAATATTCGTAATCAGGTTCATTGTACTTATATGAAGGCACTTGGTTTGCTTGGATTAGGGCGACAGGACGAAGCTATCTTGCATTTTGAATCGGTGCTTAAGCTAGAAGCTAACCATCAAGGAGCATTGAACCATATGGACTGGAGCTGGGAGGGGAAATCAAATGAGTAATCTCATGAGAAATGTACCGCGCAAATTGACGATCACCATGTGGGACTTTTCTTGGTATACCATGACACAGGAAGGTGAGCCCTACAGCGATCTTGAAGCCCGTTTTAAAGAAGCGGTCGAAAGAGGCTACAATACGATCCGAATATGTGCAATGCCATTCATGTTGTTTACAGCGGATGGCAAACGCCCCGGACCCTTGGAGTTTGCTAACCTTGGGGAAGTAGGCCAGCGTACGCGTTGGTATAACTGTCGTGGCGGCGCAGTGCTGGACGGGCATGCTCATTTACTTGAACTGTTTAAACAAGCTAAGGCTCATAACTGTTACATTATGTTATCCTCTTGGGAATATCAGCAGAGTCCCAGCTTTCTGGCTCATGCTGAGCTTAGAGATGAATTAGCTGCAATTCCTCCTAAGGAGAGATTCATGACCATTGCAAAATCAATGGATCAGTTGATCCGTTTCGTCACAGCAGAAGGCTATAGGAACCAGATTATCTATACAGAGCTGCATAACGAAGTGGAATTTGGGCAGTTAAATGCCGTCGGAACGTCTGAAGGCATAGCCGAAACGAATGTACCAGCGCTTATTGAAGCCATGCAGCCCTACGTAGAAGAAGCAGTTGGATATCTCCGCCAATGTCATCCCGATATCATGATGACCGCCAGCTATACGTTAAATGAAGCCTACCCTAAAGCTTACGTCGCGCGCAATATGCAGGTTGCCCATTTTCACCTTTATATTAAGGGGGTACTCAATGAGCTTATGGAAGCGGCAGCGCTTGATGATGAGTTGGCGCCGTTCCCCAATCCATTCGTGCAATCCCTATTAAGAGAAGACGCTCCTCCATTTGCAGAGTGGACCCTGCCTCCGGAGCAGAATTGGCGGATGGAAGGCAATCCAGTCGGCATGAGGCTTATTTATTTGCACGACTGGGTAGATCCCGATCAATGGGATTTATTTTTGTACGATCGGTATGGAGACCATAAAATTGCCATGTTGCAGAAGGCCGATTCCCGATTGGAAGAGATTCATGAATGGACTCGTCATTCCGGCATTCCAATTGTCATAGGAGAAGGTTATGTAGGCTACACGCCGCTGTATGCCCAATTTGAAGAAGGCCCAGTCGGTAAATTTATCGCTGAATATGTGTTGCGAAAAGGAATGGCACTTGGGTTCTGGGGAATGACCCTCTGCTCTAACTGTGCTCCTCATCATCCATTCTGGAATGATATCGCTTGGCAGCGCAAGTGGAATCAATTTATCCTGAATTCAGATTAACGAGTGAGGGGAGTGAACTCCATGAGAAACTATCGGGTTACAGTCAAAGACGATCAAAAACGAATTGTTAAAGGACATATCAAACTTGGCGGCACCAATCCAAAAGGAGAGGAAATCGGATTCACCAACTATTTTATGGAGAAGGACGGAGAGCCCTTTTTCGGTATTTGTGGTGAATTCCATTATGCCCGTTATGATGAACGCTATTGGGAAGACGAAATCATTAAAATAAAAATGGGCGGCGTAAACATCATTGCCACTTATATTTTTTGGAACCTACATGAAGAAGTTGAAGGTATTTTTAATTGGAGTGGGAACAAGAATCTTCGTCGTTTCATCGAGTTGTGCGGCAAACATCACGTATACTCCATCATTCGGATCGGACCCTTCAATCATGGGGAAATTCGAAACGGTGGTATGCCGGATTGGTTATTTGGTCGACCATTTAAGGTTCGTTCTAATGATGAGGGGTATCTGTTCTATACGAGAAGATTGTATAACGAAATCGGTGCCCAGGTTAAAGGGCTGCTATATAAGGAAGGGGGGCCGATTATCGGCACCCAAATCGAAAACGAACATCATCATTCATCTGCCCAGTGGGCGTTGACTGTAGGAATTAATGATATGTGGTTAAACAGCGGAAGTGACGGTAACTCGCATATGTTAAAACTTAAAGAAATAGCTCTGGAAGCGGGGATTGATACTCCGATCTATACGTGCACAGGATGGGGAGGAGCAACAACTCCTGTCCCTGATATGCTGCCATTATGGGGCGGGTATGCCTATTGGCCATGGATCTACTACGAAGAGGGACGATTGGAAGGGATGGAAGAGCATCCTGCGACACCGGAATACATTTTCCGAGACAAGCATAATAACAAGATTCCAAAGAGCTACAATTTTGAGCCTCAATATGCCCCTGAAGACTATCCGTACGCTTGCTGTGAAATGGGTGGCGGCATGGTTCAGTTTTATAGATATCGGTTCGCCTTTCCCTACCGTAGTGTTCCAGCGATGACTGTCATGAAGGTTGCAGAAGGCTGTAACCTGATCGGATACTACATGTATCATGGGGGTTCCAATCCTCGAGGTCAGGTTAACCCATATACAAATGATCTAGCTACACCCAAAATATCCTATGATTTCAACGCCATGATCGGCGAATTCGGTCAAGTAAGGGAGTCATACCAAAGAACAAAGCTGCAGCATTACTTCTTTTCAACGTTCCAAAAGCAATTCTCACTAACAAAGACAATTCTGCCAGGGGATACGTCCCAGATGGACCCTTATGATGTGGAAACGTTACGATATGCAGTGCGATCCAGTGCCGGATCGGGGTACCTATTTCTAAATAATTTCCAAGACCATGTCGAAAATGACGACCTGTGCGATTTTAATGTGAGCATTGAGCTGCCCGAGGAAACGATTGTAATTCCTAGTCAAGGTGAACTGACGTTAGGACGTGATAGCTTCGCCATATTGCCATTTAACTTTAATTTAGATGGAATAATGCTTAAATATGCTACGGCACAGCTGATAACAAGGATAGAAGAAGATGGAGAAGTATATTATTTTTTCTTTGTACCAGAGGGCATGAAAGGAACGTATGCAATGGAGTCACAAGATATCATCAGTGCCACAATCGACAAAGGTTCGATAGAGCAATTCGATGGGAACACGATCATTAAGGTTGCTGAACAGGAGGATAGTTTCATTCACCTGGTATCTGAAAGCGGCAAAAAAGTTAAGATCTACACGATGACTGATGAGCAAAGTCTTACATTTTGGAAGGTAAATATGCAAGGCCGAAATAGAGTCATTTTGACAAATGCCAATCTACTAGTATCTGAGGGCGATTTAAGGCTGGAATCAACGGACCAAGAAATGGTAACCCTGAGTGTATTCCCGGATTTTGACGCCTCATTCACATCTATTTCCGGTGGAGAGCTGCTTGAAATAACAGAAAGTGAATTATTCAAAACGTATCGTTTAAAGGCTCCTAAGAAAGAAATCCATTTCAATTTGAAAAGGGTAAATAACGATAAATTTACTATTGATTTTGAAACAGATGCGTTTCATGGAATCAAGGAAGCTCTGCTGCGTATCGATTATACTGGAGATATCGGTTATGCTTTTATTGATGGCGAACTGATCAACGATAATTTCTGCAACCATACGACCTGGGAAATAGGTTTGAAAGCATTTGAACATCGGCTCATCGAGCAAGGGTTGTACGTGTATATTTCCCCCATTCGAAAGGGTAAGGTTCTCAACAGCAATACGACAATGGCGGGCTGGAAAGAGACGACAAAGGAACGTATCGTAGATATCGGTTCGGTTAGCCTTGTGCCTGTATATGAAATCAAAATCACCATATAACCCAGAAGGTTATATGGTGATTCTTTTCCAGAATAATCTACATAAAGTAATCAGCCAGTGAATACATGAGTCTTTTTTATTTTCTTAATGTGTTTTTAGTAGATACCGGCTTTTTTCGATGTTTGTTTGATCCCGTTGCTTCCGTTAACTACAGTTTTTCCCCAATCCGTCAG
>RCUF01000268.1_pt1 | contig 22075 bp, 14 predicted proteins | sample 2166311 | NCBI WGS metagenome assembly RCUF01 (sample SAMN09932608, study PRJNA488358) | compost metagenome | feature: garden; material: soil; isolation source: compost soil in 4-hydroxybenzonitrile-enriched culture | place: Germany: Experimental Botanical Garden Goettingen | collected 2016-01-27
GTCATAGACCTTGAAGCAGAAACCATCGAGGACTTTGATGATTACTCTGTCGATGACATTTTAAGTGTGGCTGGAATCCTGAAGCCCGGCGAAGCGCAACAATTATTAGATCACATTCAGGAGTCACGGGAGGGCTGGGGAAAGTGACCCAAAACCACTCCGGATATTTATTCGATTCGAACATCGTCATCGCCATTCTAGACAACGATCATGCCGCCGTTAACTTAGTACGACAAGCCCAAGAAGAAAAACGGAGAATATTCTTTTCGACGATTACGGAATGTGAAGTACTGAGCGGTGTCAAACACAATCAGTTCTTAATCGCGGAAAGGCTTTTCTCCCCTAGGCATATGATACATGTCGATTCCGCTGTCGCAAGAAAAGCAGCTTCCATGCAAAGCGAGCAAAGAAGCAAGGGCCGGAAAATAAAAACTCCTGATGCGCTCATTATTGCAACTGCCTTTACAGCTAATTTGGTACTGGTTTCCCGGGATTCAGACATGAACTTTGTTACGAATGAGTATGGGATGACTTTGTTGAAAATATAGGGTTGCTGCGATGAAAGAAGAAGCAACCCCAAAATTTAGTGATTTCATGAAGGATGTCTAATTAACAGGTCGGAAATCGGAAATGGTGTGCCTAAATGTTACTCCATTGCACCTGCAGCTTCTCTCATTCCAGCAGTTATTTCAGTTGCCACCTGAGAAGCCACTGCGTCCTCGGTAACAGCATCAAAATCCCTCATCATCATTCTATAGTGAGCATCATGTTTTTTCTTCTCAAAGATACTCTTGAATACACTCAAATATCTGCTCACAACGTCCAAATTACTTTCTACATATAAATCTTCACTTATTGAATGAGAACCATCATTTATCCAAGACAGCAATGAACGACATATCATTTTTTCTTCATTATCAAACTCATTTTCAAGATCATCAATACTTGTATCACCAAAGAACTTGAAATAATTCTCCAAAATTCGTCTCATTATATTTTGAACTGAAACATAGTTATGATTGTTAGGGTTCCTCAGTTCCTTCCAAAGCAATTCGTAGGATGTTTTAATTGGATTTTGGGAATATGGTTCAATTGTTGTTGTGTCATCATTCTTTCTTAATATCCAATAAGTTGCTTGTCCGAAACTTTTTTTTCCTTGATTGAACGTAACTTCTTTATGGAAATAAACATTATGCGTTAGAACAAATAACTGTTTTATGTCAGACAAATCATCTTTTATTTCAAACATTACTTTTCTTACCAGACTGCTGACCATGAAGAGTACGCTACTGTCTAAGCTTGATATAGGATCATCAATCACCACAATTTTTTCAGCGTGTATATCCTGAATCTCATTACTGCCTTTTAACAACTGGAAGAAATAAAGAAAAGTAATAAAAGTTTTTTCACCTTCACTTAAGGTATTATCAGCAGCTTCACCATTTTCTCGAACAATCTTATAGCTTCCTTTCTCAGTAGAGGACGCCAATCGAAAAGACCGAAAACCAAATGAATGTAATATATTATTAATCTCAGATACGGAATGATCGACACTGGTGACTTGCTGTTGCTTAGTAAATAACTCCTGTACAAACTGATTTTTATAATGCGTTTTTTGCAGATTACTTTTCCTTAATCCAGATAACACCTTTTCGATTTCTTCTATCTTTTTGACATATGTTTGATAGTTTGAATTATTGAGTTCAATTATGTATCTCCAAATATCTTTAGAGAGGTTTTCTTTTTCATTCTTAATATTCTCGATTAGTTTATTATGAGCATCAATCTTTTGATTCGAATCAACTACTTCTTGATTAATATCAGAAATCAATTCTTCTATCTTTACCAACTCAATGCTTCTACTAGGCTCCTTTATTTTATTTTCAATTAACAATTTGTTTTCTTCGAATTTTGATTTAATCAGTTGCAGCTTACTATCTATTTTATGTTTATTAGTAAACTCGCTTTTAGAGAAACCCAACAAAGATTCAATTTGTATGATTACATTCTCTCCTTTTTCATTGTATTTCTTTGAACTTACTTCCAATCGGTGAACGTTCTCAATATAAGTTTGATCAAAATATAAATTCAATTTCTCCTCTAACAAAGGGGGGAGTTCTTGCTGGCAAAAAGGACACACACCATCTGCTTCCTTTATACTAGTTTGCCCCTGTTTAACCCAGTCACTTATTTGAAGTTTTGTTATGAGTCTAGCAATATCTACATCTTCTTTCCCAATGATTTTTTGACTGAAAATAGAATCAACTTCTACTCGTCTCTCTAGTAATATTGTATCACTTTTTTTAATCGTTTCACCTTTCAACTCATAGAGGCTGTTTTTGAGCTTTATCAATTCTTCAAGCGAACGAAGATCTCTTGTATTATTTTTGGCTTCTTCTAAGAATTTAGCCATAAACTTATCACGTGAATTTCTAACACCTTCAATCGACTCTTTAAAATCAAGATCTATTTTCTTCTTTATCTCCCAACACGAATCTTTAAATACTTCGGCATTTTTATCCAATTCAGTTGTTCTTTCAGAAATTGTTCCTGATATTTTTATTATTGCTTCGTCATGTTGCTTTATTTTCTCTTTAAGTTCATTAATTTGAGACTGTAGTTCTACAGACTCTCTACCTAATGTAAATATACCTTTAATAGAATTACCCATTCTAAAGTTTTCATTTACAAAATTCCGATTGTAAACGCATATTTTAAGGTCTCTGCCATGCCACTCCATAGAGCTATTAGGATGAAATTCTGGCTTTCGAAGATATTCCGACAACGTAGTCTTTCCAGAACCATTATTACCGTAAATAAAGTTAATCTTCTTTAAATCATCCATGGTGATGCCTAACTCATTGTATGTGGCCACATTTTTAATACTTAGTTTTTTTATCAATCTGTTCGCCCCCAATCTCTCATTGTTAATAGCAACTTAATATATCATGTTTATACAAGTATTCGTCGTGCCAATCTCTGTTCTCCAATTACTGTATTTCCATTAACATAATAAACAAACGTGTGCTCTGTTATATCCGACAGATCCTCAAGATAATCGTCCGACGGAAAGAAGTCTTTATTATCGGTCAATATGATATAACGAGGTTCGCCATTAAAGCGTTCACTATAGAAATCAACTCTTGCTAGTTGATCGAACATTTTCACATTACTTCGCCCATGTTGACGTTCGTAGGCTTCTACGATATCTTTATAATCCACAGATAGAACCCTTTCAGCAGTTCCTTTAGGAACGACTTCTAGCTGCATGATTCGCTTCGGTGGCCTCATTGTAATATTCTTCTGTCGTTCAACCTGCGTTAGACGGCTTTCTTTGCGCAATTCAATATCCATTAGATTTGCGTCCAGTTGATTTATTAATGCACTGTTACGATTATCATGATTATCCCGTTCATACTCCGTCCTTCGATCCATAAGCTCATTCATTTGTTTCGTGAATGTTTGATCGAGATACTGAAGAACGCGATTTAAGTTTCGTTCACGTCTTGATTTTGCTCGATCCCTAATGACTATTGCTTCTTGAATTGCCGCAGAAAGCATAGATCTGTCTTCTATAGCTTCTAACACAATAGGTTCACCAATAAGGTTTTGATGGAAAAGCCAATAGTTATCAAGCTTTATTACTGAACCACCTTCTCTTTTGGCGACAAAGGCGATTTCACCATCCAAATCATTACCTGTACCATCCACAACATTGACCAAATAAACATCAACGGTCAGCGGTTCTTGGATGGGATATGACACCATGAATCGCTGAGCTGTCAATTTCTCCTGATCTCTCTGAGCTAATAACATACTCAGACGGAATAAAGGGTGATCATCAGAGAGTAGCATTACATTGTCAACACCATATTCAACATATGGTGTAAAACGAATGGCCTCGTTCATTTGAATGTAAGGAAAATTATTAATCCTGCATATGTCTCTTACATACTTAGGCATTCGATCGATTCGCTTTACTTTATCCTGATTAGATGAGTATACTCGAATGTTACTGTTAACTAGTGTTTGCTCTGTGAATTCAGCGTAACTTCGATGTGACAACTTTGAAACAGCTATGTCATGCTGTTCACGTCTCATTGTTGGTAAATCAAAGGCATCCTCTGCTAATCGCTCTTGCTTAACAAACTCTAATAATCTCTGGTGTTCTTCCGATATCGTTCTCTCCATTGATGCTAGCAAATCATCTAAATTTTCACGTTCTAAAATTGCGGCCTGCATAAGCGAAGGCAGATCGTGATCTTCGCCGTTAAAGATTTCACCGATAAAATCATACACAAGATCCGAGCCAAGGTCGCTACGCATACGATCCATCTTATCCAGCAAACGAATCATAACATCGCCTTCTCGGGTATTCGATGCAACTAGATTAAAGACTGCAACGTCATTTTTCTGACCAATACGATGGATTCTACCCATACGTTGCTCTAACCTATTAGGATTCCATGGAATATCATAGTTTATCATTTGGTTGCAGAATTGTAGATTGATAGATTCACCACCTGCATCTGTTGCAATCATAACCTGACATTCATTACGGAATAACTCCACTTGTTTTCTGCGCTCATCCATCGAATATCTACCGACTATCTTCGCTACCTTCGGCAGTCTTTCCAGTAATCTTTTTTCTAGATATTCCAATGTATCAGCAGATTCCGTAAACAGTAGGAGCTTCTCTCCTTGGTTAAGCAATCCGTTCAATCCAAACAAAGTACGCTCCAACTCATCATACTTCCGTTCGATTGCATTTGTCTTTAGATGGGCCGTCTGTTTAATCAATCGATACAGTTGGTCAATCTCAATTTGAAGTTCTTCGGGATCCACTAGATCTATGGATTGTTCGAGCTGCTGTTCCATTTTTTCTTGCATATCTAACGCTTCTTCAGAATATTCATCCACGTTTATAGCTCTTGTTTTCTCCATAAATTTCTTACGTTCTTTTAACGTAAGCTCTAATAAATTCTGCAACCGCTTCCTACGACGTCTTAGAGACAAATCAATAGCTGCGATAGAGGAACTGAGTCTTCGTTGAAGAAGCATCATCGCAAATGCTGTACTATTACTTCCTGAATTGATTGCCCGATTGAAATGATGCCGAACATACTCAGTCACATCACGATATAATTGAAGCTCTTGCTCAGAAAGTTCAAATTGGACTGTTTTCACAGTGCGCTTTGGAAACAAAGGTGTCCCGTCAAAATTCTTTATATTCTCTTTTAATCTTCTAATAATGAAAGGATTTGCTTTCTCTCTCAATGTTTCATTGACGGATATACTGGAGAAAATATCCCCATCAACTAATTTCATCAGGTGACGGAAGTTTTCCATGTCTCCCTTATGCGGAGTTGCTGTAAGGAGGATACAATGCTCACTACGACGCAATAATAGCTCGCCAAGTTGATAGAGCTTGGTCTTGGATGTTTTTTTATTGATTGTACCGTGCGTATAAGCAGCCATCTTGTGTGCCTCATCCACGATAACAAGATCAAAATCAGCTTCGCTTAACATGCTTTTCACATCTTCTCTTGCTGCCCAGTAAACAGAAGCCAGACATAGGTCATGCTCGAGAAATGGATTTTGGGATGTATATTGTTTAACAGTGGAACGATTTATAATAAAAAACTGCTCACCAAACTTCTCACTTAGTTCCTCTTGCCATTGCTTCAGCACAAGTGGTGGCACTAAAATAAGTACTCTTTGAATGCTATCACGAGCCATCATTTCTTTAATGAGCATACCGGACATAATCGTTTTCCCAGCTCCTGGGTCATCTGCAAGTAAAAATCGAACTTGAGGAGTCTGAAGCATACGACTATATACGGCTTCAATCTGATGAGGAAGGGGAATCAATTTACTATTCCCCAAAGCTCTTTTGGACGAATACTTCGTGTCCATTGAGAAAATATAATATTTTAGATACAGTTGCAGTTCTTGCGCGCTAACAATATCTGATGCATGGTTTTCATTTAGCTTTTTAAATTTTTCAATATCAGCACGTTCAATCATCAGTTCATAAAATTGATTAGACTCCCGACCAACTGCCGAAATATTAACAAAATGCTCGTCAATCATCTCCACCTGGTTAATCTCCACCGTTTCTGGAAATTGTGGAGCACGTACGATATCACCTTTGATTAACATAATCATCACCCTCTTTGCAAAAAGACTCTGCCGCGGCATTCGCAACAGAGCTTATTTAAGCCCAACTAATAGTCGTCCAATTCCTTGACGAGTAATCTCCAACTGATTGCCTGAAAGTTCGGATTCCAAGACACTCAGTTCAAAGGGAAAAATACATGGTTCTCCTGAAAGTTGACTCAGCTCTATTACCGTCTTCCCCGTAACGATAAGCATGACTTGAACGAGCCATTTCTTTATGTCTGATGATAATACGTTAATCTTCACCGGTATGGTGTGGGTATTACGTTTCTCCATTCCGAGAACACCCCAAGATCGAAGGGAACTAAGTACTGCGTTAACAGATACCTCAACCCGTCTACGTTCACCATATAATCCTTTCATTTTCCGACCGATCTGTTCGCTAGTCACTTCATCCTGCAAATGAAACAAATATCCAAGTTGCTCCGCAGTATCTTTAAAGAAAGGATAAGCAAGAAGACACATCCCCCAATGAAGAACAAGCTTCTCTTCCGGAGTTCCCCTTTGATACATCGCCAATGCTCGATCGCGAAGTTCAATATGATCGTCAGAGACTAAAAGCCAAATTTTAAATAAGATTGTACGGGCATTTACACGCGATTTTGCGCCGCCAATGTCCGCCATAAGGCGTTCATCAACCAACTGATATAGTGCATCCCTAGATGACATTCTCGAAATTTCATTCGCAATAAAATCAAGCTGATGAAGCTGGATTTTTTGATCGAAACCAACTGCTTTTTTCATCGCACACCTACATTATCTTTTTTTGAATGTGAACAAATGGAACAATAACCTCTTCTATGCTTGTGCCACCATGACTAACGACAATCTCCCCCTCGCGGACAAACGCTTCTCCTGATTGGGCGATAAGAACATGATAATCATCTGGTAATCCAGTACCTGACCAGTGCTTACTCGAATATTGTACTGCAGCTTGATCTCTTAAGACAACATCCCGATACACTCTAACGCGCTCTCCACGAGTTTCTGGCAATGTGCCATCAGTGGCTCGTCCTATCCCTTTACTTTCCTTGTTTCCATGATCAGAGGTAAGATATACATCGAAACCATCGTCTAACAGATCTGTAAGTAGAGCTTGCAAGTATCCTTGATTTAACCAAACTGCAATTGCTGCATGCATGCCTAATTGACCTTGTATGGTATTATGTGTTAGTTGGTCTATCGTATCAACGACAAGTCCCGCTACTTTAGTTTTTGGTTTCGATAATGCTGCAATATTTGATCGTTCATAAGCTCCTTGTCCTAAGCCACGTTCGTATGAAACATAGACAGAGGGAACACCATTTCTTTCCCATATCGTCTTCCATGACTTTTCCTCTTTGGCGGTTGTATGAATGGAATCATAGAAAAAGCGTGGTATTTCACCAGAAAAAATAGATTGCCTCGATACTGAGGTTAATGTGGGAATCCAAGCAAAAGAACCATGTACTTCACATTGGAAATCATTAACCAGTGCTTGCTCAATTTGAGCCCATTGAACAAAACTCAGACCATCACAGACAACAAGTGCAATCTTATCTCTCCCCTTCAGTCTAAGTACTTCAACCGCCTTATGCACCATTACCGGTCCATTTCGATCTGTCAAAGTTGCCAATGCTCCATAATGATCAGCTAACCACTCTTCAAATCGTGTTTCAATTATCTCTTCCATCTCAACCAATAGACTACCGTCGTCATCCTCTAACTGTAATTCCAAGCAAATACATTTAGCTTTTCCATAAAGACGAGCTATCTGTAACCATGTACGGCGATCTGTGTCGGCAGAAAGTAATGTCTCTAACTGCTGTTGTAACGCTTTTACCATATCTACTTTCTGCTGTTTACTATCGTAAGAAACTCCCCAAAAGAAAACTTTCGGAAAATAATCCTGTGTTACTACAACCGGTGACAGTACTCCTTCAATGAAGAGCATGCCTAAAACTGAGCGTACATTGGGGTCCCAGAAAACATGCGATTCTGGAAACCTTTCATCTACAAACTGATTCCAATCCTGTTGTAGATAAATACGAAAAGCGTCATCTGAGGTTAACCATTCTTGAATCGGAATATCTATTATACGACGATTAAGATATTCAATTAGATATTTTGTAAAGATCTCCGGGATATCACACTTTATCTCATGCCAACGCATAATTAGTAATAAGTAATCTGTAAGAGAATGAACGGAATCATAAGCTAATCCGAACACTTGTTTTAAGATAAAATCAATCGTTCCCCTCTCGGAAGATAGGTTTCCTCCCATTGTTACTTCAGATAACTGATCCAATGTGCTTGTATCAAGTTGGCGAACAACATGAGCAGAAAGTTCTTGAAACAAATAACTTTTCCGCAACTCAAACTTTTGCGCATTGCTCCATACATCAAATGGAAGATCACCTAAGTCTTCAGAATGACTGACAACAACAAGATTCACACTTTGATACAATTTCTTATATTGGCTTTCATATTCAAAACGAAAAGAAGCCCGATCTTGAAACTTAATAAGTTCAAGTCCAAGTTCCTTAAGATTGGAAACTATAATTTCGTCGTCCAATAATTGGTCCGGATCACTTACCAATGTTATATGGGAGAAAGGTGCTTGAAATAAATCAAGCACCTTTTGACGCCAATGCATCAATATCTTTCACTCCCTTATAGCCCGAGCTTAGTTTGGGCATTATCGAAGTATCGAAGAAGTTTATCGTCTTCTTGTAGTATAGCATCTGGCAGACGGTTCCCGATGGAGACGATTGTATTATAATCCTTCTCGCTCCATGCTTTATAAAAGCCGACACGAATTGCTTCCGTTCGGAATTGCTTTAACTTTTTCTTGCTGTTAGTTAGTTCCTCAACATATTGATTAAATTCTCTTAACAGCGACTTTTCGCGTAGTTTTTCTAAATCCGCTTGCTTATTCGGATCGGGAACATACCAGCGATCCTTAGCTTTATCTACTAACTTCGGATCATCTTTGGATAAATTACGTAAGTCTTTGTAATCTGTGCTTAAGTAAGTGTGTATCTGGCTAGGTACTCCCCCATCACCCTCGTACTTCAAGAAGTTTTGCTCAAGAAGCATATCCAATTCAGGCAGCATTTCGTGTTTGGAGATATGCTGTATTTCCTTCATAAAATTAGGATGAAGATCCTGTCGTGTTTGTGGCTTCTTCATTAACTGCTGGCGAAGCCACTCAATAGCACTATTTTCGTCGGAGACGAAAAGGCTTAGTTGTGAAAATTCTTTAGTACTCAAACGTTTTTTATCATACTCTGCTACTTGCTTTTCAAGAAACGCCATTCCATCCCTAAAAGGAAAGCGTTGTTCCACCCCTGCTTGAAACTCCGCAGATGAAAGTGGTACATTGTATCCATTTTGCACATAATATGAAATCATTCTATCGAATAATACCCTTGGAGTTCTTTCGACAATTAGTTCTGAAGTACCTTTTTCTCCCATATGCACAGGCAATTGCTCTAAATGATTTCTTACAAATATCCAAGCTGACTCTTCCAATGATTGATCCGCAGCAATCTCATTTTTCATTTCATTTGACGGCTTATATGCTGAGATAACTAAATCTTGCTTTACTGCAGTAGTGGTTGTCACTGCTTTAAAGCTACCTTGCTGCTTATCAAGGACAGATACATTAGCAACAATGAATCCTGCCTCTATAAGAGCTGTTTGGATACTATTCCAAACAGCCGCTTTTGTGTTAGAAAACTCAACCGTCATCCATCGCCCAGGTTTTAGCACACGATAAGCTTCTTTAAAGCACTCCGTCATTAGTTGGCGGTATTCGTTCAATCCTTTTCCTTGCACACTATTTTCAATTGCTTCTAGCTGATTATTAGTCGTAACTTTAAGCCAATTTTCCCATAATGTATTAAGTTCAGAGTAATTTAAATTTGCACCAAACGGAGGATCTAGGAAAATATAATCAGCACTGCAATTCGAACGTGATGTTGATGATTTTGTAGAGATGATACTAGGATTATCTATCTTCTTGAAGGCCTCAGTAAGTTTTTTAAGTTTATTTTTATAAGCTGTAAATATGCAAGCTTCTGAAGTTTGGGAACCTACATATAATGTCCCACTTAATGGATTGTACGGAAACGAAACACCCGGTCTATAACGATTTAGTCTGCTAATGTTAATTAATTGTGAATTAAATAGCAATAGTAATGGTCCATTCTTGCAACGGCTTCTAATTGCCGAAAGTATCCATAAGTTTCGTTTTGTATAAAAATGATGGATATGGGTTATTCCAATTATATCGTTTCTACGTGTTTCTTTCCCTTCCATTAAACGTTCTTTAGGAAACCAATATGGAATCTCGCTATTGTTAATTTTTTCTATCAAAGTCAAGTCGCTTTCATCTGGAGTTTTTTCTGCACGCTTACCATTTATAGAATAATTGATAAGAACGGGAACCTGCTTCGCTTGACGAATAGTTTGTCCGATCACATTATCAAAAGTTGTTATCCACGCTCTTTCCATTCTTTTTTTAGTTAATTCGCAGGAGCACGTTGGGCAGAGAAATTCATCTTTTACACTTCCAGCCTCTTTATCTACAGCCGCTTCCCAGAAAACAACGTCATGAGTACATTCTGGGCAAATAAAAACATCGGACCAAACTGTATAGTTTATTTTTCCCAAACGGCCATCTGAATGCTTGGTCTCATACATCCAACCACATTCGTTTTCTACTTCAGTTAAGATCCTTTTTGCTTCTTTTTCAAAATCCCGTACTTTGATAGGCGAATTATAATTGTATGCAATAAATGTTGCCGCTGGTGATAAGTCGTTTAGAACTGCGTGTCGAGCACCAAGCTTTGAAAAAGGAACCCATGTTGTCTTATTACCGTCTTTATCTGATTCCAATTTAAAAATCTTACCTTCATTATCGATTTGGTAGCCCAGTTCTAATACTGTGTTGCGATCCCCACACATCTGAGCAGCAACACCTGTCATGCCAGTGCCACAAAACCCATCATACACTATATCGCCTGGCTCAGTATAATGAAGAATATATCGCATTATAGCCTTATGGGGAACCTTCGTATGATAACTATGTGCATTATATATCGGGTCATTCTTACCTTCGCTTACATCCGCCGTAAAGGGTTCTCGACTGTATTGATATTCCTCTGATTTGGCAGATTTCAATGTCTCCCAATTACTGATAAAATCAGCCACCCAGGGATTTGGACATGCCGTGTAATAAGGAGGGTCTGACAAAGCCAATATGTCATCATCTTCCCCTAAGGGGAAACCATCTATTCCCTTTAGTTCTGGCAGCTTCTTCCGTAATTCTTCCGTAAAGTATGCACAGCGAGCTGCATCATTTTCAAAGGTCATGCCCAAGCAGGTCACAGGACCTGCTTGGACTGGTTGCTCTTCATTTAAGAAATCAAGTTGTTCTACTTTATCTGCCATTCTGTTTATCACCTTTCTGCAACAAAATCCTAACTCTATTTCCCTGACCAGTACCAACATAATCTCTGACTAGTGCTTCAAAACGGTTTCGCAATTCATCGACTGTCAGTGGGTTTCCGTTACCGGCCATCTGGAATAATTGATCCACAGTAAGCTCAACCTTACGAATCCCTTCGAACAATTCCTTCAATGTCTGAACTAATTTCAAATCAATTGGTGAGGAGAAATTCCCATCTTGTACGAATTCATTGAGCAATTGTCTTTGTTCAGCGTTAAGCAACATAATGCTGTCTTTAATCTCTGCATCGTTAAGTGTGTTGACTACTGTACCCGTCCAAGAACTAATTAATTCCTGAAGTTCTTCATCCATCTTAGAAATACTTATTTGTTGGACGTACGGTTCATCTTTTGGACGGTAACGGCAATGAGGACAGATTACAGCATGCTCCAAATCATCTCTCTTAAGATTCCAGCAGAATTTCAGCTGTTCTAGCTTGGCTTTCCATTCCTCCAATTGTCTTGACGGTAAGATAGAAATGCTCGTAAGTTGACGCAAAGTTGCGTATCTTCCATCTTGCAGTAGTTCATCTTTCTTATTCTCATCCGTAATACCAAGCCGTGCAGTACTATGCATTGCATAATACAATTCGATATATTGATCTTTCAATTTCTGTAGGCCTTGAATTTCCTTCTGGCAATCTTCTCCTGCCTTCAAGGCCTGTAGAATGTCTTCCAGTGCTCCTTCAGCCTTAGCATGCCACTCATGCTTCACTTGAACATGATTAAGTGCGTTTACGATATACTGAGCTCTCTGCGTTACATCGATAGCCTTTTGCTCTAATTCCCTTAAACGCTTTGCCAATAAAATATGTTCCTGCATAGCTTCTATATCTGCGATAGAGTATTTGAATTTTTTTAACCTAGCAGGTGTATTATATACACTCAAGCTTTGCAGAAACTCGTTAAGCTTCCTTAACCGTAGTTGATTCTCTTTTATATCAGACTCCGATAGAAGTGGGAAATCCCAAGTTGGTATTCCGGATCTAATTTCCTGCTCCAGCTTTACAATTTCTTTTAAGAGCTTATCAACTTCCACTTGTAACTGTGCAACCCCGGCAGTTTGGGATTGAGGCTGAAGCAATCCATGACTAATATTGAAGAGATCAAATAATGCCCGAAGTTCAACTAATGGTAAATCAGACGGCTTCTTAATATGACTAAATTCCATGATCCCTTCTGCCCTTAGACGAATTAATTCATCGAGCTTCATCGAATCATAAGTAGTGCCGTTAATTGTAATGACAATGTCTCCACTGTATACGAGTGCTACCATTAAAACAGCTAGTAGTTCCGGCTCTAATCTGAACTCTATCGTTTTCTTAACTTCCATTCCACCTGCTATACGGTCAATGTGTAATATTTCGGAGGCATTGACAACTTGACTATGATCTTTGGAGTTAACGAGCTTTAGGATCCAAGCAGCATATCCTGATTTCTGAACATTTAATTTATCGCCATCCAACAACACAAGCCCATCAAGCAATGCCCTTGCTGTTTTGGTTTTATTAGCCGAGTTAATTGAGCTTAATGCTTCAGGGATATAGGTGGTTTTCATCACATCCCATTTGATACAAGTCTTATCAGTTCGAAACACCGGATAATCCGGGTACTTCTCTTCAAACCATTGTGTTAAACAATCATCTGCCGCGGTATCCACAATTTCTCGAACGGACGCTTGCGCAGGTGCGGAAAAGCTCCAATCTGCCAGCTTTTTTGTAATTCCGTTATAAGTCATTTTATACGAGGTTGGCATATTTACCTTAAACCATGCTGTTAATTCTTTGATATACTGATTGGCTTTCTCTTCATACAAATTCTTCGTCGCAGTCGAGGCCGTTAATGCCATTTCTTTAGCCCCAGCATACTGCTTCAAATTGTGATACAGCGCTTGATCTTTAGTATCGAGCACAAAGAATACTTCATCTCGCTTCTTCTCGTCCTTAAACTTGGGAACATCGAACGATTGCAGGAAATAAATATAAAAATCCCGTTCGGGCTGAGCTGTTGACCGCTCGTTAGGTGCTCCAAAGAAAAGATAACCCGGTCTAGTCGCCTTGTGATTGTACCAATCAAGCTCATGCTGCCAGATCCGATAGCCCATAACATAAGTGGATGGGGAGCACTCAAGCACCCGCTCCAACACTTGGAAATAATAACGGTCTAATTGCTCTCCGCTTAGTGTTTCTGCTTTGCTAGCAATATGATCATCTACGGGAACATCCTTATCTAAATCAAGATAATATTGACCGTTTTCTTGGTTCGTGGATATAAACTGGTAGCTTACAGACTTTAATATTTCCCTCAGCGTGGACTCAACGGTAGTATCCAGAAATTCTATATCCATATCACAATTTTTATCAAATAAGAATAGTTGATCTCGCATTTCCGTTGGTGTCATTCCTATTCGAACACGCAGGTCATCTGTTGTAAGTCGGAAAACAGAGAGAGCTTGCACGATACGCTTAGCCATTGGTTTGTATGTCGGCTTTTGAAAAGAAAATTCGATCCGATCCAACAATACATCCGCTTTCTCCATTACTTCGCGAACATCTGGATCCGAACGCAATGTACTATCCGATTGGATATATGTCCAATAGTTATCGTATGAGACAACCCCTGGACTATCGGCAGGAACCTCTAGATCAAGAAGCTTATCAATCTCATCACTAACTGTTGTAAGAGCCACACGTTTCTCTGCAATCTTGACTTTCTGGAATGCAGATAAATAAGCCGGATGAATAGGAAACAACTCAACGTGCTTTTCAAGCTGCTCTCCTAACTTATCAAATAGAGGGGCAAATTTTTGTAGATGCTCACGTATATAAGCTTTCTGAGTGTCGTTCTTCTTAAGCAGCCGCTGCGAAACCACATATTCAATATCTTCACGAGCTATAATGGCCTGAACTGTACGCTCCTTAACCCTTCTTAATTGTTCGGCTACAAAGGCAAATCGCGGATTATCAAACAGCATTTCTTGTACGCCTGTCATAAAGCGAAAACGTGTTGACTGCGTAATCTCACCCATTGCCCTTAGAAAGTTAAGATCCAGCATGAGTTCTTGTTCTTTCCGACTCCGCAAATAATCCAACAACTCATCTATGATTAGAATAAACCCTTGATCTGGATAGGTTTCATGGAAAGCTGACATTAATTTAACAAGCTCATCCTTATTGCTAACAACTTGAGAAAGTTCCGGCATTTCATAATGAACGCCGATGCTCTGCAAGTACGCGGTCATCTCTCTAAACAATACTTCTCGAAAAGGCATATCAATGCCATCAAATTCAATCCGCAATACTTTAAACTTACCTTCAATCTCTTTTGCTTTAGCAGCGACAACTGGATTTTGCAGACGATCACTTGTACCTTGATGTTCTGCTAGAGCAGCTACGACACTCATAAGATGCGATTTACCTGTTCCATAATTCCCCACAACCATAATACCTTTATGATCTATAGGACGAATAAATTGTAATTGTTCGATTATGGTATCATTCAAGACTTCGGCCATCCGATTAGATATCACGTAATTGTCGATGATGCTATCATCTGCGGTTCTTAATTCAATAATGGATCGAATAGGTTCAAATTGAACGAGCTCACGATACTTCATAATGTGCCAGGACTCCTTCTTGTTAAATTTCTATTATATAGCTTGCATACGAATTATCGCTCTGGTAATATTCATGATGTTCTGGTGTTGCATATTTTAGAATACCGCCCTCGAATGTGCCTGACCAGCTGATAATAATGGTCTTATTCCCACTCATATTTTCAAAGAGTCGAACGGGGTTCTGTTTTAATTCTCTATCAAACAAATACTCGATGTTATTAAGTAAGACTACATCTTTATCCTCTTGCATAACAAGTGACCTGAGTATTCTTCCTACTTCAAAAGGCCGCCTCTCTGGCGGGAACTGTCGTAATTGTTCGGACAGCAATAAACTAACGTTAAGAACTGGAATCTCCATCTGAAGAATATTATTTTGTAGTTCTACTGGAGTATACCGATTGAACGCAACAAATAACATTTTATTACGTTTGTTGCGTGCACCATCAATTTCTGAAGCAAGCAACTCCTGTAATTCTATCATACTTTCCCTCCGGCCATATTTTGATTCAGTTATAATAGTAATGATTCTTAAGGACTATATTTCGACACCCACATGTTGTAATCCTGCCCAAGATAATTCAATTCCAATTGCAATTATACAAAACACTATTGTCACCTCTTTGTCAGCAAACGTCCGTTTGTATTTTAAGAAATCATTCTATTCTCATTTACTCCACCCGAGATGAAATTCCCACTTCATGCGCTTTAAGCGAACGATTAATTCTTTTCTCAAATGGTACACACTATTCTCGCCGTCAAAATTTCTGATCGTCTTGTTTAATGTATCTACCCAAGGATCCAGACGTTTTCTCGTATAGCAGTAAAATTCAAATCTATATTATATCTACGAACGACCGATGTAGCTACCCAAAGCTATATCGGTCGTTTTTATTTCCCCGAAAACACGCCAATAGGCTGTTTTAATAAACCAATCATTAGGAGATGAGTTACATGGCACACAATGTCGAAACCATGTTTTACACCCGCGAAGCCCCATGGCACGGTCTTGGAAATCGTGTCGAACACGCACTAAACTCACAAGAGGCACTAGCTACAGCAGGACTAGATTGGAACGTAATCCAACGCTCCATACTCACTGACACCCTCATGGAGATCCCCGGCTACAAAGCTAACATTAGGGACACAGACAATCAAGTACTTGGCGTCGTTACCAATCGCTACAAGATCGTACAGAATCACGAAGCCTTTGCCTTCACTGATGACTTGCTAGGAGAAGGCGTTCGCTATGAAACAGCTGGAAGTCTGCAAAACGGCAGAAAGGTTTGGCTGCTTGCCAAGCTACCTGAGAATTACATCATATCTGGTGATCTGGTTAGTCCTTATCTGGTATTCTCCAATAGTCATGATGGTAGCGGCAGCATTAAGGTTGCTATGACACCAATTCGTGTGGTCTGTCAAAACACCTTGAACCTTGCGTTAAATAGTGCAAAGAGAATTTGGACGACGATCCATACAGGGGATATTATATCTAAGCTGGATGAAGCCAAGAAAACACTATTGCTTGCTGAATACTACATGGGCAAGCTTGGAGCTGAAGTGGACAGGTTAAACAAAATCAAGCTTCCAGACCATAAGGTAATGGAATACATCGAGTTCCTGATCCCCATGCCAGATGATGCAACTAAGTTACAAGAGAAGAATGTAGAGTTTCTACGTACCGACATGAAGCTTCGGTATTTTGAAGCTCCTGATCTGGAGCACGTTGGGAAGAACGGATATCGCTTCATTTGTGCCGTATCCGATTTTGCAACACATGTGAAGCCGCTGAGAGAAACCGCCTCCTACCAAGAGAATTTGTTTATGCGGACTATGGATGGTAATCCGCTGATCGACAAAGCCTACGAGCTTATAGCCTCTGCCTAATCGTTATCGATAGCAGAGGCTGTCTTCATGAGTCAACCAATCTGGTTGGCTCTTTTCTTTATTCATAAGACGCTATTAGGAAAGGAGACTTACATGAACCATCATCCTGATGATTTAAAATCACTGTTAGCCCATTCACTTCGTGAAAAGCCTGGTAGCTACATCGTGGAAGAAATCCTTAATCGTTTTCCTACCTTCTCTGAGCTTATCGATATTACAGAACAGGAGCTTCTTGCAATTGAGGGAATCGGGAAGACAAAAGCAAAGCAGATCGTGGCAACCTTGAAGCTGTCTCAAATTATCTCTGCCCCAACACCCTCAATTAAGAAGGTCAGATCACCCAATGACGTGTACAAGCTGCTAGAGCCAGAGTTTCGTCACCTGAAGCAAGAGCAATTCATCTGCTTGTTCCTGAATACAAAGAATGGAGTCATTGGCAAAGAGATTATCTCCATCGGCTCACTAAATGCGAGCATCGTTCATCCGAGAGAAGTGTTCCGTCCTGCCATCAAACGAAGCAGTGCATCAATTATATGTGCCCATAATCATCCGAGCGGCAACCCTGAACCAAGCCCTGAGGATATTTCGATCACAGCAAGATTGAAAGAGTCCGGCGAGATCATTGGAATTGAAGTACTCGATCATATTGTAGTTGGAGATTACTCCTTTGTGAGCTTAAAGGAGCGGGGGCTCATGTAATCACAACAACTTTGCTAGTGATCATCTATTTATTGCTCGCTGAATTAGCCTGTCTACAAAATATAAGAAACTGGAGGATATCCCATGCAATCTACACTACAAGTCAAAGAATTTGTTCAAACCGAACACTTATCGTATGAAGAGTGGCTCGAATATCGACGTCGCGGTATTGGCGGATCAGATATCGCTGCAATTTGCAGTATATCTAAGTGGCGAACACCGATGCATGTGTATTTAGAAAAGCTCGGTGAGTCTCCAGAAGAGTTTAAAAGTGAGGCCGCTGAATGGGGAACTCGCCTTGAACCTCTAATCGCAGATAAGTTTGCGCAAGAGCATCCAGACTGGGCGATCATTGAAAAGAAAGTGATCTACTGTCATCCCGAACAAGAATGGGCACTTGCGAATCTAGATCGAATGATCATTTGTCCTAAACGTGGCCGGGGCATATTGGAAATCAAAACAGCAAGTGAATACTTGAAGCACGAATGGGATAATGGCAACATCCCCGATTATTATTACGTTCAGCTTCAATGGTACTTGTACATCATGAACTTAGATTTCGGATATTTCGCCACGCTTATTGGAGGGAACAGATACAGAGAGTATGAAGTTTATCGTGACGATGAATTAATTACTCAGATCGTTCGATTAGCCGAGGACTTTTGGGTTCATTATGTACAAGCTAGGCACTGCCCTCCTGCTGATGGCTCAGATGCTTGCTCTAAGCTCCTTTCTCGATTGTATCCAGAAGCAAAGCCTGCAATGGTCCTTCCTCTTCAAGACATTGCTGATCTCGAATTATATCTCAACCATAAGCAACAATTAAAAATACTGGAAACGACAATAGCTGCATTGGAAAACCGATTCAAGTCCTACTTAGGCATCCATGAGCTTGGGATTGCTGGTCCTTACAAGTTAAAATGGGAAAATCGCACTCGCACTGGCATTGACAGCAGTAAGCTTAAGGAGAACTACCCTGATATATACGAGGCTTGCTTAAAGCAAACGCATTATCGCCAATTCAGTGTTAAGCAGGAGGTCGAGCAAGATGAATCAACCCTTGCAAACGCTGTTTGATCAATTGAACGCCCCCTTCCCCTACTCGGAATACCAATACGATAGCTTTGGTGACCGTTGCTATATTTCCGGTCAATCCATAACTGAACGTTTGAATCTAGTGCTTGGCGTTGGATATTGGAAATATGAAGGCTTATATGATACTGAAAAGATCATACAAGATCCGAGTGGCAAAAACCCACGTGTGAAAATTTATGTGCAGTTCAGCTTTTATAATAGCGATTTGCAGGAGTGGATCACCTTCATCGATACCGGCAGTGAGCAAATCAAGCCTGGCATGAACGAAGGTGATGCGACAAAAAGTGCGATTACAGATGGTATGAAGAAGTGTGCAAGTCGGATTGGTGTTGGCAGCGATCTTTATAAAGGCTTGATCACTTGGGATAAAAAACGACAAGCGATCAATATCCCTGAGCATTATCAGCACTACTATCTCGAAAAGGGATGGGTAACAGATACATCTCCACCTTCCCAGACTCAAATACCCAATCGCCGCACAAGCAATAAAACGGAGCTTACTGATAAATTAAAGAGCAAAACCTCAGCACTATCTAGCCAGATTAAAGCCGTATGGCAAGAGCTAGCCGGAAGCCTCGATGGATTCGATGAATGGTACGCAAAGAAGCGTTCAGAACGTGTTAGCGATCAACAGCTTATGAATTTGCTGCAAAAGCGATTACGAGAAAAACAAGTCACAGCAACAGCATGATTGCAATTAAACAACGGTCAGCCCTGTACGCTGACCGTTGTTTAATTTTCGTGCGAAAGAGACTATATTCCCATGGACGCAATGTTTTACAAATCGAATATATATTATAGCTGTATACACGTTGACGCTAAGCTAGTTAGCGGTCTTCCGTTAAGTGCGGAACATAGTGACGCAGGTTCATAGAAAATAGAAATTGCCATCGAATAAGTTACTTATCCCCTGCTATTTACATTCAAGCACCTTGGAGTCAACATCTCAAACAATGAATTGGTGCTGATGGTATCAATACATGGTTATATTCACTTATTTTGCTGTTATATCATATTGAGTGAGCCCCGGGATTACACTATCGTTGAAGTGGGGTGAGGAAATTGAAAAACATTGAAATAATCGGTGAAAACATCCGTATACTGCGACTAAAAAATGGATTAAGTCAAGAGCAACTTGCTCTACTCTCTAACATGAATACATCCTATATCGGACAAATAGAGCGAGGTGAGAAGAATCCTACGATCCGGACTTTAGAGAAAATAGCCAATGCTCTCAAGATTGATTTTATTGACTTGTTTGTATTATCAGATCCTGCTGCAAAAAGTGATAATCACCCCCAGTCTCAACAATATCTAGCTATCCTTACTCCTGAGGACATCAAACGCTACATGCTCGGAATTTTAAAGGATGAAAACAATAAGCCGTAAGCTTGGCAATTTTCAAAATTACATAAGTGGAAAATCAAATGAATAGATAAGCACCCATCTTGAAATAGCCACTGCTTAGCATCACAATTTGCAAATCATAAGGAGAACGATACAATGGCAAACTCTCGCCAGCTAAACGAAAAAGGTAAATTTAAATGCAATGTATGTTTAAAAGAAAAATCTATTTCTGAGGGAAACCTGTGTGTTCGATGTGATCGGTTTTATTGCTATAACTGTGGAAACAAACAATTTTGCAAAAAGTGTAACTTGCGTTAGGAGCTTGGTGCAAGGAATTTTAAAGAAAGGGGTACTCTCAGATGCTTGAGAAATTGAATTTTGAGGTTGGCCGGATTCCCTTTGAAGGTACCGAAGTTGATGACGTTAGAGAGCGAGATTTATATAAAGCAAATCAGTTATGGAAAGATGGTAAATATAGAGGCGCATTACTTTGTTACGACTCCGTTATTTCTGATGCATTAAAACAAATGGCTGGACCTTGGAATCGCACGTCAGAGCTTTGTGTTGCCTATTTAAACAAAATGCAACTACTACAAAAACTTTTCAGGGCAAACAAGCTCTGGTCTATTGATGATTGTCAGAATCTGTTTGATTTATATGATAGCTACATTAAGACGCTTGATGGGATCAGCAGACAAGCAAAAAGAGCAGAAATAAGACCAGAAACCCCATTATACACCAAATCTCTTCTGTTAATCGAAAAGGGGAAGCTAACACAATTACTAACAGATGTATCCGCCGCTATGCCTATATACGAAGCTGCATTATCCGTTATCAACGAGCTCATCGCAATAAATTCTACAGATGATCGATACTATTATGATAAGGGCATTCATTTATCCCGTATGCGCAAAAACCAGGAGGCTCTTGAACCTCTACGGATAGCAAAAGAACTTTCAACCAGCAAATGGTTACTCGAGGATATTGACTACGCTTTAGAAGCCATTCAAAAAGGCAGTAATTTTTTCTAACTCAACCTAGAAAGGGGTTTTTAGCCACATGTTAAAAAGAATCTTGAATTTATCCTTAGCTTTCATCCTGATGCTTTCGATAACTTCAGTACAATTTGCAAGTGCCGAAGGCAATAAAATTTATGTTTTGGTCAGTGGGATCAATGAGGGTGAGGTATCTGCTCCAGTTGTGAAAGATAATATATACATGTTTCCCATTGGTCAGATATTAAGCCTTACTGATATTACTGGTGGCGAGGCTGTAAACAGAAACACTTCACCAGTACATTCTTTCGTAACATTCAGAGGAACATGTTACAAATTCACTGCTGGAGATACGAATGTAACCGAATATGTAGTCGACGAATCTGGCGCATGCTTTGAGCTTACTGGTCAGACACACCAATTGGAAGAAGCAGTTATTTTCCCAAATGACGCAGACGGTGCATTTGTTCCCTTATCATTCATTGAAAAAATCATACTTGAAGCTCTCGATAAAGATATTGAGTTTAACAATGAAAACATGACCATTGCTCGTTTTGATTATAAAAGGTCACAAAGTTACGTCTTCGGAAACCAAGAGGATCTAAAGAGAATGAGAGAACTAGAGAAAGCCCAAGCCGCTAGTAAGGGTCTTATTCTAGCTATGAAGATTAATAGCCCCTGGCTGCTTACAGATGACGATGGAGGTACTTTTGACGATAACAACCATAATGTTACTCCCATTATTCGTAACGGTAGTACGTTGCTT
>RCUF01000269.1_pt1 | contig 21974 bp, 31 predicted proteins | sample 2166311 | NCBI WGS metagenome assembly RCUF01 (sample SAMN09932608, study PRJNA488358) | compost metagenome | feature: garden; material: soil; isolation source: compost soil in 4-hydroxybenzonitrile-enriched culture | place: Germany: Experimental Botanical Garden Goettingen | collected 2016-01-27
TGCGGGTGTAGTTCAATGGTAGAACTCCAGCCTTCCAAGCTGGTAGCGTGGGTTCGATTCCCATCACCCGCTTTGTAATTTGAAATACATTAAGCCCTTGTGCCGCAAGGGTTTTTTGTTTGCGCAAAATTCGACAAACGGCAGACGACTTTTTATTTATGGGGCAATTCATGGGGCAAATTTTAGCCTTTCTGGATTTAGAGACTCAAGCGGATCGATAAGAGCGCGATTGACCGTCTCTGTCTCATGGGTATATCGGTCTGTTGTTTCCACCTTTGCGTGGCGCAAAAACTTCTGTATGCTTCTTTGGTCAGCTCCATGTTCGCGGAGTAGCGTAGCTGCCGTGTGCCGTAAACCGTGTAGCTTAACATGCGTGAATTTATGATCATTTAAAAACTTTGCCCAGGTATTTGTCGGTGTACTTGGAAAGTACATCTCTCCATTTTTTCCATGGAATATATATTCTTTATTTCCACCAAGCCACTTCTTACAATTCAATTTCTCTTTTAACCACTCGCGCCGATATTTTTTTAGCTCGTCCATATACCATTTTGGCAGCGGAACCCATTCTTCAGATTCTATAGTTTTAACCTCAGATTCGACTTTATTTCCTTCTTGGTCAACCGTAATTTGTTTCTCGATGTAAATCGCCGATCTCTTATAATCAATATCCGTCCACTCCACAGCCAAGAATTCGCCTCGTCTGAAGCCTCCAAGCATAACCCCGGTAAAATATAACCTCCACCTATCAGGAAGGCTGTAGAGGGCTAATATGAGCTCTGCTACCTCAGTTCTTGTGTAACTCTGCTTAACATCTTTCATTCGCTTTTTCTCTTTCTTGTTTGCGCTTGGACGATCTACACCTTCCATTGGGTTTTCTGCGATCACCTTCCATTCGTATGCCTTATCAAATATAGACTTGGCCGCTTTGTAAATATTAAGCTTCGAGTTCGTGGCCAGTGGCTGACCATTTTTCAAATTTTTCAAGCTTGCAAACCACTCTGCAAGGTCAAGGGTTGTGATCTCACCCAGCCACTTGTCTCCAAACTCTGGAATTAATCTGGATTCGATTATGCTCATACTGTTCAATATAGTTTCACCGCTCATATTCGACTCTGCGTAAACCTTCTTCCAAGTTGGTACAAACTCAGCGAAAGTCCTCTTAGTTGCCTTACTCCGATTTTTCCCTTTATCCTGATATTTCCCTGTTGTTACAAGTTCGCTCCAGTTTTCTTCTTGAAGGGCAAGCCAAGCCACTCTCTTTTTTTCAGATCGCGAGTTTGCAATCTCTTCAGGCATTTCTACTGAGATTGATCTTTTCGGTCTCGACGCTTGAGATGGGTCACGTTCCACGAGTTTGTACTTGTTACCACCTAAATGTTCACTCCAAGCCATAGTAACTCACCTTTCTAAATTAATTATTAATATAAATTTCCAACAATCACCACCTTTACGAATGTGTGTTCGGTTTAATTCCATAAGAAGCCCCAAAAATAAAGGCGACTTACCTAAAGTCCATTATCGAAGCTAGATTCATTTGCATGACGAGTTCGATATCTGACATTTGAATAACAAAATGCTGGATATCACCCATATGAAAAAATGGTGAGTATTCTTCGCCTCGTATTTTTCTGATTCTTTCTTTTACTCGCGGAAGAAAAATACCGATTTGATCAGGACGCTCTGTGCTTACTACAAGTTCTGTTTGGACGATAGAAAGACCAAATGAAAATTCGTCCATATCCTCACGAGTTAAACGTTGGAATGGTGTTCGTAATGATACATAAACAACTTCTCGTTTCCAGTCAAAGCCGTTCTCTGGTTTCACAATCAACCAGGCAGGCCACATTCCATCATTGTTATAATCATATATGACTGATATGTTTGGGTTAAACATCGAACTGAACTTGCACCACCTGTCCTTGTATCATTACTTCATCAAGTGGATAAACGCGAGGAGGTATACTCTTGTTCGAAGCCTGAAGAATCACATTGTCATCATCGTAATAAACCCTTTTTAACGTTCCTTCATCTCCGTTTACAATCACAACTCCAATTTTCCCATGCTGGCATGTCCGCTGCTTCCGGACTAGCACGCGCATTCCTTCAGCGATTCCTTCGTCAATCATACTGTCACCTTTAACGATTAAGAAAAAATATTCACCATCGCTAACTGTGTCTTTAGCTACAATTTCATAACCAATAATATCTTCCATTGCTAAGCTATTATAGCCAGCACGAATTTCACCATAAATCGGAATTTTTATCATCTCCACTGATGTCATATCAATATCAACAACTTTGCTCGGATTGAGGTTGTCATCTTCTCTACCCGTTATGTAGCCGAGAGGCTTGTTGAAATAATCAGCAATGAGTTCCAACGCTTTTACTTGAGGATTCTCCGTCCGATGATTGAGGATTTGTGTAAGTGTCGTATAAGGAATCCCGGTGTCCTTTGAAAGCTTGTATCTGCTGATTCCGTGCTCATTCATTAACTTCTCAATTCTTTCAGGGATGCCCACAATAATTATTCCTCTCTAAACTATATCTCTTTTGAGTTATAACTCAATAAAGTTATAATAAATCGATATCTTTAGCTTTGTCAAGAAAATTAGAGAGAAAAAGAGAAAAAATAGGATTGTATTACTTGTTTGAGTTATAACGGCATTTGAATATATCTCGTATGAGTAATACTATATACCCAGGAGGTGGTAAAACGTGGACATTAAGCTTGAGGAGAACATGCTTCGATTGCTCGAAGAACGAGACTGGACTGTTTATCGGCTCTCAAAAGAGAGTAATGTAACTGTCTCATCTCTATATAGGATTGCTGCTGGCGAAAAGAAAGCCCCTAACATTGAGACGGCGGTAAAAATAGCGGGTGCTCTTGGCGTTTCCCTTGATGAACTTGTTCTCGGGATAAAGAAGGAGCGTGATTCAGTTGGAAACCTCAGCATTCATTGAAGCGCTCCGATCTGACATTACAAATCAACTCCGTGAGGAGATTCTATCCGAGTTACAACCGGAAATCACTCGCCGTTTATATTCCAACATATTCGATACTGCCGAAGCCTGTCAATATTTAAAAGTTTCAATAGCAACACTTCGGAGAATGGTCAAGGACAGAGAGATACCTTTTTTTAGACAACGTGGACAGCTGTTCTTTAGACAAATTGACTTGGACAGGCATATTGAATCGCTAATCCAGAGGAACTAAATATAGGAGGTGAATAAAACTTGAAAGAAAACAAAGGAATTTCTACTAGTTTGGTTATCAGAACAAAATGTAGGTTGAATAAGGAGGTGTAGACAGGATGCAGGAAATAATCCTCCCCGGTGCTCCTAAAATGTCGCCAGAACGAAAGAAGATTGTAGATGCAATCATTGCAAAGATGCAAGAAGAAAAACCAACATACCAGGAAGCATACGATATTCTAAATGATGTTCAGAAGGAACTTTATTACAGATCATTATTCGTTCATTTGTGATCTTCATGGAAGCGAAGTCCAATCTCCCAATTTTGAAGTTTACCGTTGAGCATCAACATTCTGGATAGAACTTCTTGCATTTCTCTAGGCAATTCAGCAAGGCAACTCGGACAAGTAATCTTTGAAGAAAAAACCGGGTCATTTGTAATTCTAGCTATATAATGTTCCTTACTAATTGAGAAAATGGTTGAACAGTTACCACACTTAACATCAAAAAACATAATAACACGCCCTCTTTGATAATATGACAAGCCTAGACAACCTCCATTTTATCACAAAAGAGATCACTAAATAGAAGCGAAAGGAGAATGAACTTGAAAGAAAGTACTAATCCATTAGCTATTACAGATAAAGGAATTAAAGCTGAATCAATCAATCGCCTCTATAACAGCACAAATCTAAAGAAAGTAAGTACAGAAGAGTTGATCAATGAATTAGAAAGCAGGCCTGGGGTAAGAAAAATATCCGTAGGGCTGTATCAACCCTACGAACTTAAAAGGAAATATTATAGAGAACGTTTGTCAGATGAAGAAGTTTATGTAGAAGCAAAAGAAGTTCTTATCGTATCTCCTGGACTGATCCTGAGTAATCAAGAATCTCTAAATGATAGGGAACAACAGATATTAAATCGTTATATTGAGTTATCAAGTATAGTTCATTCTATTAGAGATTTAAAAGCAATTAAAGAAATGGCTGCTATGGATTTACCTCTGGAAGACATCATTCAGTCATTAGAAATATGTTTCTCTAGTTACAAAGCTCATTATCCATCAGATAAAATACGTACATTCGGGTATTGTAAGGAATTTATTCTTCGACTACTTAAACAAAATTGAAGGCCACTATTTGATCAACATAGATAACCAGTTGTTTGTATTCAATTTTCGAATCCATGTATGAGAAAGGCGTTAAAATCACTTCATTTAGAACTATAAAGTCGTGAGTAATTGGTTCTTCTAGTAAATCCGAAGTTTCGTCAACTAACCCATCCATCATTGACTTTAAATCAAAATTGAACTTGTTTTTAGGGTTATAACAAGCTAGACTTCCTTGAATTGTACCGAATGAAGTAATCAAATTAAGTTTGAATTCAATGTCATTTGCCTCCATAAGATTTGAAATCATGCTCAATGTTTCGATTTTTGGATCTGGACGCGAGATGTTTTGTGTATTTCTCATATCATTGCACACCTTCCTTGATAAATTGATAAGCTTCGACAACTTCCATTTTATCACAGGAAGAGATTACTAAGTAGAAAGGAGATTAAAATCTTAAGATGGATGCCATTGTCTTAACTCCTGATCAATACAAGAGCCTTAAAGACGAGCTTAGGAATGAACTGCTTAGAGAACTCCAACCAGTCGTGCATCACACTCCGGCCTATTACTACAATGTATGTCGGGAGTTAGTTTTCAAAAGGTTTGCGAGGAAAGATAAAGGACACACCGTTAACTATGAGGTCGCAAAAGCATTCTCCTGTATGATTCGAGATGCTTTTCTGGTAGATCGAGTGTATGATCTCACTCCGGAACAAGGTGAACATGCAATAGCAATGACAAGAGAGATCATCGAAGTTGTTGATAAATATGTGAGGAAATGAGAATCAAATTGCTTTTTGATACTAAGAAAAAACCATCGCGTGAACGATGGTTGTGAGTATCATTAAATACCATTGGAGATTGAAGCATAATCAAGGCCGGCAACTTTGGTAAGATCTTCCGAATTTTTAAATGCAAGACCAACAGCTCTTAGCGTAGAGCCGCCTAACAAGTGTTCGCCATTAGCAATACTTTCATCCATTGTGCGAACACCCCCGAAATCGAAAGCTTTTTCTAGTGCATCAGGCAACTTAATTGCATCTTTGATCAAAAATGTTAACGTACGGGCTTTTTATCCGGTACATCTGCAAGTTTCCTAGCAGTTCAGCATATTTCATCATCCGTTGTGGATGTCGGGCGCTCGTGGATAGGTTATTGGTAATCGTCCTCACTATCTATGCGTTGCACCTTCTGAAGTACAGTTACCGATTTCCTTCATTTTGGCTCAAGGTTGCCATATCCTTAAAGACTTAGGTTTCCCTTGAATTCACCCGATTCGCATACGTGAATTACTTCGCGCAGGGGCATTGTAAGATACTCACATTCTATACATTCAACACATAGGCAAAAATTCCTTCAAAAAAATACAAAATTAGGAAAGGAGAATTGAATTGCTCATTGATATTGAAAAAATTAAAGTAAGTGACCGAATCAGGAAAGACTTCGGAGACATCAAAGAGCTGGCAGAGGATATTCAGGCCAACGGGCTTATAAACCCTCCTGTTGTTACTCCAGAGTATGAATTGATTGCTGGAGAACGCCGTTTGCGGGCTTGTAAGGTTGCGGGATTTTCGGAGATTGAAGTGAAAGTGATGACAGTCCGGGATTTCGAACACCAGTTGCAAATTGAAATTAGCGAGAATGAGCATCGAAAGGAGTTCACTTATTCCGAACGCATGGAGTATGCGCGGCGGTTAGAACAGGTTGAGCGCCTCAAATCCCAAGAACGGATCGCAGCTAAGGAAATACTTCCTGGTCATGAAGGAGGGCAAGTACGGGATATTGTGGCTGAAAAAGCGGGCTTTGGTAGCGGACGGACGTATGATAAGGCCAAATTCATTTTGGAAAACGCCACGCCAGAAATCATACAACAGCTTGACGCAGGAGACATATCTACCCACAAAGCTTTTATTGAAACAAAAGAACGTCTGGAAACAATAGTTCAGGAAGCTGAGGAACGGGCTGAACAAGCTGAGCGAGAGAAGATTGAGCTTCAACGGCAATATAAAAACTCTATCCCTGCCGACCAGTTTGATGACGCTGTATCAGAAGCCATTGAAAGGCACCAAGAAGAAACTAGCCTTTTGCTTACGCAGAAAGAAAAAGAAAAGCAACACCTTCTTAAGCAAAAAGAGGAAGAATGGAAGGTTAAGCACAAGCAGGAAATGGAAAATAGCGAGTTTGTTCTTAAGAATCTCCGTGATGGTCTGAAGGAAGCTCAAGAAAAAATAAAGTCTTTGGAACTCCAACAACCCGGAGATTTTGACGAGCAACACAAAGCAGAACTGCTGAAAAAACTGAGCATTGAAGCCAGAATAAATACGCTCCAACTCGCAATTCAGATTGAGAACTTCCTTCAAAAAATAGGGATTACCGCGTTCATGATTGGAGCAATTGCGGAATCCAGTAGCAGTGACAAGAGACGACTATCTAAAGATTTGGATATGCTGGAATCCTTCGTTAGTCAATTAAAACCAGCCCTTAGCGGCAGAAAGGTGGTAAATGAATATGGCAATGACTGAGCAAACTGACTATTTCCCGGTTATTGAAAGACAATTGCAACTTACTGAGCAGCAAGGAGCTGCTATACGGATGTTGTTTGATGGAATGAAACAAATACATTCAGACATGACCGAAAAGGTTGAGGAAGTTCAAATCATGGTCCAAGAAGTGCGGGACAGTGTAACCCTCACAGATGCTGAGTGCTATCAACTCCAACATGCGGTTAGGCTCAAGTCCAACGAACTAACCAAACACCGTTATAAAGAGTCTGATGAAGACTACAAAGCTATGGTTGGGCGGTATCGCCGGATGATCTGGAGCAAGATGAAGGAACGCTTTGAAGTAGCGAAGTACAGCCATATTCGCCGAATCGATTTCAATGATTCAGTTGATTTCGTTCGAGATTTTAGACCGGAGGACTACATTTAATGGAACTTATACCTGTTCAATCTTCAAACGTCGCATCAATTGGCTATGATGGCTCAGAAAAAATACTCTATATCAAATTCAAGGGAAACAACAAAATTTACGAACATCATAGCGTTCCCTACGAAGTGTTTAAAGAGCTTCAAACATCAGATTCAGTCGGGAGTTATTATGCCAGAAACATCAAAAAACAATATCCTGCCGGAGGTTCTGAATGAGTGAAAGACGATTATTACAACGTTGGAGAGTTTGGCGACACCTTCAAAACCTTATTAGGTTTAGAAATAGCGGAGTCACTTTGGATGCTGCCGATGATTGGCTGGATAAAGAAATCATGGATCTTCAGAAAGAATTACAAAGGACTGAACTTTCCATATAGGGCGGTGATAAATCTATGAAATATCATATCCAGAAAGCATTGGAAAAACTTAAAAAGCTTCAGGATGAAACTACTAATGTTTCAATTGGAACAGCTTTTGAGTCCGCAGGATGGTTTTTCCGAAAGGATTTTCAAGGGGTGATCGATGATCTTGAAACAGCAGTTGTACTCGCGGAAAAGGAAAATGACCACGTCGGATAACGTGATCATTAAGGAATTTACTCGATTTGGCGAAAACATCGTCCGCTAAAACATGTTTTCGTCTCCATAATAACATGATTTGGAGGAAATGAAAATGCATGATGTACCTTTAAACTGTCCTGAACAGTGGGGGGCTGTGAATTTAAGTAATGGAAAACTCTTTTTAAGTAATGAGAATGCATCTGGTGTGGTGCGACTCACAAGCAGTGATGGTCAACTGATGCAGTTGGATGATGGAGAATGGGGCATCACTGCTGAAGGATACCGCGCATGTAACTTAGTTGCTGGTATCTCCACGATAACACCTGATACAATGCGTCTCTCCGATGGTCGAGAAACTTGTAATCCATATATCGAATTTGATCCTGTGACTGGCACAGCAGACAAGTTCTGGTCACAAAAAATAACGATAGGAAAAAACCTCTCAGGAAATACCGTCATCAGTTCTGCCACAGTTCTATTTGATATTCGGGTTCGTTTCGTAAAAGAGCTATTGCAGAAGATTGAAGAAAACCACGATGCTGGAAAGCTTTGTATGGAAGGAACGTTATCAGAAGATGAGTTGCGGTCAGGGATCTTCATGCCATTCCAAGGGAATCTCGGTGTATATGGCCGTCATGAAAATATAGAGGTCATTCGTGTAATCCAGAATCTTATAAACAATAAAGAACATGGTGATAAGATCACACAAACTCTTGCGTGGAAAGCTTCTATCAAACAACAACCAAGTATGCCCCCAGCAAAATTAAAGGCGTTTAATGGTGTAGCGGATGTTCTAGTGATTGGTTATCGTGATGACTTCGACGAAACAAAACTAAATGAAATTGCAAAGGAGTATCTACAAACAGGATCTGTTGCAGGAGCTGAGGTAATCGAAGCAACAATCAATGCTTCTGAAGATGTAACGGATTCGGACGAAAGTATCCTATCTAGTGAAGGGGGCCCTAGATTCTAATGATTAAAACAATACGAGCAATAAATATAAAAGGCAATACCTTCGATCAAGGACTAACTGGTAAAGATATATTTGTTGGCCCGAACGGTTCTGGTAAATCAACAAGACTTCAAGCAGTACAACTGGCAATGCTAGGTTACATCCCTGGAAAGAAGACGAACTCAGAAACATTTAAACTCAGTTCCGGTGAAGAAATGACGGCGGGATTGCAATTGGATGATTTCTCCTTTGATCGATCTATCATCCGAACTGAGAAGTTAAAGGGAACCGGAGTGAAAGATATCAAATACAGTGAATCTATCACGGTATCCCCAAGCAAGGGTGAATTAAACACAACACAGATGAACGCAAGAATTACAGCTGAAACAGGAAACTTCCCCATGGTGTTCGATTTTCAACAGTTTTTAGATATGTCGGATGCAAAAAGAAGAGAATTCATATACGGGTTATCTCCTATATCCAGTGAAGTGTGGGATAAACCTAAAGTGTCTTCGCACCTAACAGAAAAACTTCTTACACAAGGGCTTAAGGAAACAAATCCGGATTTGTTCGAAGCTTCACAAGAATTGATAAACGATTGTCTTTCGGAGTGGCCAAGTGGATACGACCTCTCTTCTGGACTTCAATCAATGATGTCATGGATTGAGACTCAACAGAAACATTGGAATAAAAAGCAGAATGATGCCACTGGTGCGGTACGTGAGCTAGCAGAAATGAAGAATAAGCTTGAGGAAACAGATCGAGACATTATTTCTAAAAAGGATGAATTAAAGGTGTTTCGGCAACAGCACACCGATGTTCACGGACAAATCAAAGCTGGTCACGAAATAAAACGTCAGTGGGATCAGAAGAGAGAGCGACTTTCTGAATTGAAGATCGAAATTGAAAGGCTGACTGGAGCACTTAGTACTCGATCTGTTCGTGATTATGAATCTGAGATCGAGACGTTACAACAATCCATTAAGCAGACAGATGTAAGCAGTGAAGCTAAGGCGATTCAAGAACAAATAGATGCATTAGTTATCAAACGTGAATTGAAAGCTACAGAAGAGCATGAAGCGAAGGTCAAGGCTGACAAACTTTCATTAGAACTCACCACGATGGAGATGGTTCTAAAGAATATTAAAGAAAAGGGCGCAGGGGTGTGCGTTATCCATCATCAAATAGGATGCGATAAAGACTTCTCCAAGTTTACAAGTTTTGTTGGTGAAAGGGGACCTACACTACAAGAACAGATAAATTCCCTTGGTCAACAGCAACTGGAAATTAGTACGGAAATAAAGGGTTTTCGTGAAAAGGAAAGTTCTCTCGAAAAATCTAAACAGGCACTTTACGAATCAGCAGACAAAGAAAGTGAATCCAATGATCTTATTCGAAAACAGATTGAATCAATCCGCAAGGAAGAACGAGAAGAATCTAGTCATCGCCAAGAAACACAAAACAAAATTATTAATCTACAACAGGAACAAGAACGCCTATTGAATGATAAACAGCCAACCTTTGCTCCGCTCGAAATTTTGGAGCCCCAATTGGTTGCTCTGGCTAAGCAGATCGAAGAGTTAGAACAAATCATCGAAGAAAAGGAAAAGGCTAAGATCACTCTATCAAACTCTCAGACAGCAATGATATCTGCAAGCAAGGCACAATATTACCACACGGCTAGTAAGACGTTAGCAGAGGCACTAGGAGCTAAGGGAATACAAGGAGAGTTGGTCAAAGGTGTGCTCAGTCCGGTTGAAGACTCAATCAATGAAAACCTTAGTCTAATGGGAATTCGCTTCCCGATGTTCTTCTCAACTGAATCTGAGACTGGTAAAGAAATCTTCCAATTTGGTTGGATCAAGAATGATCGTAAAACGAACTTTGATGTATTGTCCACTGGCGAGAAGTTGATGTTCCTTTCAGCATTCCTTGTAACTTTGCTTGAGAGAGCGAATCCACCACTTAAAGTACTAGCCATTGATGACATCAATAACTTGGACAAAAAGAATTTACAAGGTGTTCTGAATGGTTTAAATGCATTGTCTCATAAGATAGACAACATCCTGATTGCAGGCGTGGTTGACTTGGTTGAAGCGGATGGGTGGAAGGTATGGAATCTATCTCCTGAAGTGGCGGGGGTGGCACAGCGTGTCTAACCTTACTGCAGGATTAAACGATGAACAAATATTAGCTGTATTATCCAAATCGAACCAAATACTGATGAGGGCAGGAGCAGGTACGGGTAAAACCCGTACCCTGACACACCGTATAGCTAATCTTAATTTAAATAATCGTGTAGGTACATCAAGTATTGTAGCTATCACATTTACTAGAGCTGCTGCTAAGGAAATGAAAGAACGTCTTGTACCTTTAGTTGGTGAACAAGAGTCTAAGAAAATTACATGTTGTACATTCCATGCACTCGCCGTTCGGATTCTTCAAGAATGGGGTCATAGGCTTAAATTTGATAAACAATTTACGATTTATTCACTAGAAGACCGTGAAGAAATAATGAAGTCGATCATTAACGCAATGGGGTACAAAACCAATGTTAGTAAAGTCCTAAAGTCAGTAGATTCACCAAAGAAAGGACTTGAAGAACAAGCAGTGTGGAATGAGTACGAGTACCAATTGCGCCGTTTCAATGCCATAGACCTTGATGTGCTTATAGAAAAAGTAAATCTGCTATTCGAAAGTCATCCTGATATTGCTGATTATTACCGAAAACAATGGAAATATCTTTTCGTGGATGAGTTTCAAGACACGGATCAGCAGCAGATGAAGTTCATCCGTCTACTGAAACCAGACTACCTCTTCTGCATTGGAGATTGGAGACAAGCTATCTATGGATGGCGCGGAGCTAGGGTAAGAAACATCTTAGAATTTCAGGAAAACTATCCAGGAGCAGAGATCATAGAGTTAAACCGTAATTACCGCTCTACTGAATCAATTGTTCATGCTGCTAATAACCTAATATCACATAGTGACATAAAGGTTGGAGAAGATCTAATAGCTTTCAAAGATGGACAATCGTATGAAGTTATCGAACTTGAGGATGACGATGATGAAAGAGAGTTCGTTAGCGGAAGAATAAAACAAGAATCTATAAATGGTAAATACTCTGATTTCGCAATATTGGCTCGAACTAATGCCCAAACAGAAAGTTTCTATCGAACATTAAAGACCGAGGGTATTCCATGTATGGTCCTGAGTGGTACAGACGACCCACTTAAAAAGCCTGATGTTAAGTCATTACTTAATTATTTGGAGTGGATATTCAATCCACAGGACGAGACAAACTTCAAAAGAGTAATTAAATTTCCTGAACGAGTTTTGAGCGATATGCAACTAAAACAAGCTGAGCAAGATGCTATCGATAATTCTATTCCTTTGTGGAATGCGATGATCAGGTCGCATGAACATAAAGTTTTTCAGTACGCTAGTGATCTACATGAAAAAGCTAATGGCGTAGGTCAATGCTGTTTTGCTCACGATGCTTTTATTATGTTGGTAAGGTTGCTAAATCTCAAAGAGCGTTATGAAGAACGGTCGTTGAACAACAGGTTGGAAGATATAGAAAGAGCTAAAACTTACATCATGTACTGGGTAGAACGGCAACAAAAGGCGGGAGAAGATTATAGTCCAACAGCATTCCTTAAATGGGTAAAGATCCGCGATATCCAAGAGAAGTTGATGGAAGATAAAGACGCTGTGAAACTAATGACCATTCACGGCAGCAAGGGACTTGAGTTTCCCACAGTGTTCCTTGTTGGTATGAACGAAGGAGTATTCCCTAGTCGCAACACAAGGGATATGGAAGAGGAACGGAGACTGGCTTATGTAGGTGTTACACGAGCAGAGGAAAGACTTGTTATCACCACAACTAGCACTACTACAAATTGGGGTAAGACAGAAGCGACTGTGCCAAGTAGATTCATTGCTGAAATGATGAACAACTAAAAACTCAACTAAAGGGAGCGAAAAATATGTCATTGGAAAACAGTATTAAGGATGTAATAAGTACAAAATTAGAGGATGGAACAGTTGAGAAACTAATTGGACAGCAATTGGAAAAAGGTGTAGCAAACGCCTTAGAAAACTTATTTAGATCATATGGAGATATCACAAAAATTATTGAAGAAAAAGTGAAGTCTGTAATGATCCCATATTTGGAAAGTTACGATTACAGCGAATATATCGCAAAGCTTGATTCCGTCCTTGTAGATGTTCTGCAAAGTTCGGCATTAGAAAATAAAAAGCTGCTGGAAAACTTCAAGGATTTAATGATTCCAGAAGAACAAAAAACAATCAAAGTAACCGAATTGTTCGAACGATGGATTAAATATGTAAAAGAAAATGTTGAAACAGATGACCTTGAAGTTTGTTACGGTGACGGAGAACCTACTTACGAATACGTGGAAGTTCGTTTTGAAGTTGATTACAACGAAGAACGGTCTTGGAGTGACATGAAACATGCAGTATTGGTTTTCGAATGTGAGCAAGACGAAGAAATGAATTACGAAATCAAAATTATTACTTGGCCTAAATACGATAAAGGTGGTTGGACAATTCATCATAATTCTGTTCATGACATAAATTCACTAAGACGCTTGGACGAGTTTTCAGTATTTTTGATGAAACTAAATCAAAATGGAACAAAACTTATCCTAGATTCTGATGGAGATAGTGATGAAGTGGAGCCAGATGCAAAACCTGAAGCAACTTTTTCTTAATGCAAAGTTTAAAGAATTCAGTAACCAAAACACTTCATAATGATTGGATGTGATTGCACTGTCAAATAAACAACTGACCTTGGGACAACTTTATAGTTTGGCAGATGAGTGCACTCACGAATATCCTGCTACACTGGCTCGAAAGATCGAAGTGCTATCTGAGATACAAATCATATTAGGTCGTAAAGCAGCTGATGCAGTAAGGGAATATAAACGTATCTATGCCGAACGCAAGCGTGTATACGCTGAAGCTTATTTAGCATCTGGAAAGGACAAAGCTCAACGTGCTGAACTAGCGATTGTAGAACTACGATTGCAGGAAGCTGATGCAGAAGCGGATAAGGTACGCTGGGACAATGCTGTAAAAAGTAATGAGCAAGTCATAAATTCTTTGAAATATAGTCTGAAGGTGCTGCTGGCTGAACAAGACAATTTGGCCAATGGGAAAAGGTAGGTGCTTATGAAAAGTCCAATTTTAAAGGGTGATTGTATGGATGTTATGCCTCAACTTGAATCTGATTCGTTTTATACTTGTGTCACCTCCCCACCCTATTGGGGCCTGAGGGATTACGGAATACCACCCACAGAATGGCCGGAAGCAACATACACTCCGATGGCTGGATTGCCGTCGGTGACGGTTCCGGCATGGACGGGGTGTCTAGGATTAGAGCCTACACCGGAGATGTTTGTCGCGCACACCGTTTGTGTATTTCGTGAGGTATGGCGTCTACTCCGGCCGGACGGGACACTCTGGATTAATTACGGAGATAGTTATGCTGGAGCAGGACCGAGACGGGATGAGGGATTCAACGCTCGTTATCACGGCAAACACTATCTTTCCGATAAACAGGGGCTAATTGACCGCGTTAGGCCTGGTAGAACGATACCGAGTGGTCTGAAACCCAAAAACCTTGTAGGGATTCCGTGGCGTGTCGCTTTCGCGCTTCAAGCAGACGGATGGTTCCTACGAATGGACAACATTTGGAATAAGACCAATCCAATGCCAGAAAGTGTTACAGACCGACCGACGAAGGCCCATGAATACTTCTTCCTACTGGCTAAGTCCGAACGGTACTATTTTGATCACGATGCAATCAAAGAACATATGGCTCCGACAAGTATCGCCAGACTATCACAGAATCTTGAGGGACAACGAGGGAGCGACCGCGCAAATGGAGGGGCTAAGGTAAACGGACCGATGAAGGCGGTAGGCAAAGCGTACAGTTTCAGACGGAAGGTGAATGAAGGAGAAATTCCCGGACAGCCCAAGCAGCACAGGGAGGACAGGGAGGACAGGGAATATTCCGGATCTCGGAATAAGCGTTCTGTCTGGAGTGAAAATGACCCGATGGAAGTTTGGCGCTGGATTGTCTCCAAAATGGGGCTATCAGGACATGAATTATTTGCTGAATTTATATCTGAAAGTTCCTCTCTGGGTTCTGTTTGGTCAGGATCAACAGCACAATTTTCCGAAGCTCATTTTGCTGTATTTCCCGAATGGCTGATTGAGCCTTGCGTTCTGGCTGGAGCTCCAGTGGGGGGGCGGTACTGGACCCGTTTGGAGGATCCGGAACGACCAGAAAAGTATCGTTAGAAAACATGAGAGAATGTACCACTATTGAAGCGGGAGAAAAGTATGTTGAGATTGCAAAAAGAAGGACTCAGGTTATTAAACAAAATCTATTCTAGTAGATCGGGCCGATCCATGGGGTGAGGTGAGTGGCAAACGCGCAGCCAGAAAATGGCTTTGTAAGACTAGCGAATGATATATGGAATGAACTGATACGCCGCAATTTTACTAAACGACAGAAGGATATTCTATTGTTCATTTGGAGGCTGTCGTATGGTTGCAACCTTAAAGAAGCCTTCATTGAAAAGCTTAAGGATTTCGAACTTTGTGGAGTCCCTGCAACACATATCAAGAAAGAATTACTGTTCCTTGAAAACGCCAAAGTTATCACTTGGCATAAAAATGAAAAGTTGTTCGCCATAAGAAAGGACTATGACATCTGGCAAATAAGCCCTGTGATGGGATGGGATTCGGAAAGATTCAATTTTCTGATTCACCAAAATTTAAAGCGGAAAACTTCACAAAACGTGAACTTTTCGGAAGGTCATAGTGGAACATCGAGCCAAGGGGAGATTTCAAAAACTTCACAAAACGTGAAGTCGGACTTCACAAAACGTGAAGATTTTGAGGGCGAAAACTTCACAAAACGTGAAGTTGGAAGTAGCTCAATCCCTTGCGGCAGTAAGACGGAAGGAGCGTCTAAAGACATGTTTAAAGACAACTTTAAAGACAGTAGTTGTTGTTATACGCCCCCAGGCGAATCAAAACCCGAAAATGAGGGGATACCGTCTTCCCGACAGGATACCGTTCCTGTCACTCCTGGAACAGGTGCCGACTCTCTTCAGGACCAAATATCATCTTCGGATATTGATTACCGTCAGGTCGTGGCTGATAAATACCTTCGCCGTCGCGGGAAGGGCTTAGATATAACAAAGGCTGATGAAGAGGTGATCGATGAGTTGATCAAAGAGGCCGTCCCACTTCAAACTGCTTTAGATGGTATCGACCAAGCCTTTGATAAATTCAAGCCGAAGCACAAGCGGGACGAGGTACGGACCTTGAGTTACTGCGCGACCGTTATCTATTCGCTTCACGCGACGAGATCCGCACAAGCAGAAAAAGAAGTCCTAGACCACGGTTCGAAGGATGCCGTTCCCGAATCGATCGAGGATAGTGGATACACCGATGCGGATGTTCAGGCAATGTTAACACAGCTCAAGGCGAAGCGAGGAGGTGCTGATTAATTGCAAAGCATGGGCGAAGAACTAAAAAAACTTGTTCCAACGAACTTCGCCAATCGACAGGCAGAAATTATCAAAAAAATGGCTGAACACGATGAAACTAAAAGGATCATTCAGGAATATCCAGACAAATCATCAGACTTGCTGCACCCCAGACATTACCGAGACTTATCTCAGCATCTTGTGTGCTTTGATCATTGCAAGTCATGTCCTGGATTGGATTCTTGTCAGAACGATCAGAAGGGGCATATGAGTGTAGTTGAACAAGACCCCAATAAACCGGAGGTTCTAAACTTCAGGCTCAAAAAGTGCCTACTATTGGCTGGATACGAGAAGCAACAGAAGATCAGCAGTCTTGTGAAGAGCCATCATATTCCCAAAAGCGTTCTAAATGCTACTTTTGACGATATTGATCCAGATCCACCAAGACGAGCCGCCATCGTCGAAGCTATAAATTTCTGCACTGATTATGTTCCTGGCGAAACTATCAAAGGACTTTATCTATATGGACAAATGGGAGTGGGTAAAAGCAAGATTGCCGGGGCAATCGCTCAGGAGTTGGCAATGCGGGGGGTTGACGTATTGATGGTTTATGTTCCGGACTTTCTTGCCGAAGTAAAAGATTCAATCGGCTCAAACGGGGTTTTGACGAAGCTGGAAACTTTGAAAGAAGCTTCCGTTCTCATCTTGGACGACATTGGAGCTGAGCCACTTACGTCATGGACGAGAGATGAAGTGTTAGGCTCGATATTACAACGACGTATGGAAGAACTTGCAACGATATATACATCAAACCTGACAATATCCGAACTACGGCATCATTTGGCTAATGTAAAGGATGCCAGAGACATTGATAAGAAGCAGCATGAAAAGAAAGCTGAACGAATCATTGAGCGAATCGAACCATTTGTTAAATTGTTGCCAGTTGGCGGCAGAAATAGAAGGAGGGATTAAGTTTGGAATACGACGATTATGAACTGATAGATCAAAACTTTGATCTATTCATCCAAAAAGGCAAGGAAGCATTTGGATTAACCGAATCAAAGGAGGAAACAACCAGTGAAGATAACTGTGAATAGCGAATTACTGGCTGACGCTTTGGAAGAAGCTAGTAAGGCCATTTCAAACAAGGCTCTTAATCCAATCCTATCAGGCTTCTTGATTAGAGCTAGCGAAAACGGTATTGATGTTACAGGGATGGATGAACGCGTTACCATTCAGTCCTACATCTCTGGAGAACATGTCGATGTCATCCGTAAAGGTTCTATTGTCTTCCCAAAACTGTTCCAAGAAATCATCAAAAAAATAAACGGGGAAGTGTTGATTGACGTTAACGATAGATTTGAAGCATCCATAACCAGCAATAAAAAAGAGATTGATATCGTTGGTTTTGACGCAAGCGAATTTCCCCAAACTCCTGAGATTGATCAGGATAAAACGGTCGATATTTCGGGAAGTAATTTAAAAGATTGGATCAAAAAGACAAGCTTTGCTGTTTCTTCAGACGAAAAGGCTGCTCGAATACTGGCGGGTGTGAATGTAATCATCGGAGATGGAAAAATAAAAATGCTGGCAACTGACCGCAGTCGATTGGCACGAATTGAAAAAGAAATTGAAGTTCCTGATTTAGGCAAAACAACCATTGAAGGACGCGGGCTAACTGATTTGGAAAAAATCATTCAGGATAAAGATGACGTTGAATTCGGCTTCTCTAAATCTGCTACTGGCGATGTGATTTATGTCTTCGTCCGGACTGATAGATTCACATTCTACTCCCGTGTGTTGGAAGGAGAATTCCCCGATGCCGAAAGGTTAGTTAGAGAGGCTAAGTCAACCACTGAAGTAAAGGTAAACAGAAAGGAATTCATTCAATCGATCGACCTTATCTATACACTGGCAAAGGAAGAAAAGATAAGTGCCGTCCGGCTGTCAGTAACAGGAAATGAGGTTCTTATTAACGGAAAAGGAAAAGGGATGGGTAAGGCGAGTGAAAGCATTTTCCCTATACATTTTTCCGGGGAACCATTTAAAATCTCGCTTAACGCGAAATATATGATCGAAGCTCTGAAAGCTATCGAATCAAATGAGGTTACAGTTCGATTCAACGGGAAGATGGCCCCGGTCATTCTTCGAGGTGATGAGTCAGAAGGAAGTTTGTATGTAGTCCTTCCATATCGAACGGAGGTATAGGTGAGTAAATACAACGCCCAAAAAGTCATTGTGACTCCAGACGGAACCTTATTCGAAGAATGGTTAGTTAAGAAATACAAACTTAATATTCAAGGCATTCGCTTTGATAGCAAGATGGAAGGTGAATACTACCAGGAACTGCTGATAATGAAGCGGTACGGAGAGATCAAGGACTTTACCTCCCAACCTAAATTCGTCCTACAAGAAAAGCCCAAAATCACATATATTGCAGATTTTCTTGTAATAGATCTGGACGGAACTGAACGGGTGATAGATATAAAAGGAGCGGAAACGCCCACCTTTAGGGTGAAACTAAAGCTTTTCCAAGCAACCTATCCGACTATGCGCATCGAAATACTTACAAAAAAACGCGGTCAATTTATACCGCTACAGCAAGTTAAAAAGGAAAAGGCGGCTCGGAAACGAGCCGAAAACAAACTCCTAAAACAAGCAGAAGGGACGATGAATAATGACCGAAACCACCGGAATGGAAATGAAGTTTACTGTTCTAAAAAACGAGGACGTTAACCAGCACCTTGATGAACGGGACAAAAGCGAATTATCTCGTATTCTTTGGAAAATCGAGCAGGGCCGTTACGAGGCGGGAAAAGAGGCTGCCAATAGTTATCTGGTGGTAAATGTTGATGAACCATATGCCAGTGAAGTGATTGGAATTATGAAAGATCACGGTCATTGGGGGAATCATTGAAGATCCTAATCAAGTAGTTGCACAAGTGGTAAATGATGAACTTATTTTGTCCAGAGAGGTGACTAAATGATTGTTCAAAATAATGTTCAGTATAAGACAGCATTCATACTTTTCGGGGGCATTGGTGGAGAAAGCACGGGTTTAATGAAGTCTCAAATTGAGTACGGAGGCAAGGTATATCGCTTTAATATCCTTGGATCAGTCGATGTTGACCCTGTAGCTTGTCACAATCACGATCTAATAACTGGTGAAAAGACATCAATCTGTATGGACCTTTTTACACGAGAACAATACACGGCATGGCATGGTGAAGAACCACCTCCTGAATGGAGAGAAGTAACTCCATGGGATATATGGGTTGCTATGGGGGAGCAGGTTCCGTTTTTCTTATTTACCTCGCCCCCGTGCAAAGGACTAAGCGGGTTATTACCGGAGAAGTCAGCAAAAACGGCCAAATATCAGGCGCTTAACCAACTAACAATTCGTGGAATATGGCTCGTACTTGAAGCATGTAGGTTGTATGGAGATTGCATGCCGGCCGTTCTCCAACTGGAAAATGTACCGCGAATTCGAACTCGCGGCAAGAGTCTTCTACAGCAAATTAAGAAGTTGCTCGTAAAGTATGCATATGCGGTCAGTATGCGTGCTGATCACAATCTAGGCAAAATAGGCGGACTCGGCCAGGATAGGGTCAGGTTCCTTATCAAGGCCAGACATGAGGGTCAGATACCAAATTTTATCTTATATCCCGAAGAAAAGCCGCTAAAGACGATTGGAGATATCATTGGTCAGCTGCCAACTCCTGGAGATATAGAAGCAGGCGGTCCGCTTCACAGGCTTCCGAATCTGCAATGGAAGACCTGGGTTAGGCTCGCTCTCATCAAAGCAGGAGGCGATTGGAGAGACCTTCAGGACGTTCCTTATGAGCAGTATCGAATTGTTCATGAGCCAAGAGGAGGAGCCTATGCTGTAGAAGATTGGGATCGAACCAGCCGGACAGTGACGGGGACAGCTGGACCAGGGCGAAGCAACGGAGCCGCAGCAGTCTCGGACCATCGTGTCGGATTCAAGAAAGGCACTCATGGCACAATATATCGGGTTTGCAAAGATGATCAGCCGGGGCCAACGGTGACTGGAGCGCATCGCCCCAACAATGGGGCACTGTCAGTATCGGACCCTCGCCTCAATGAACGAGAAGGGCGGCACCCGGGAGTATATCGGATAATACGTGCCGATGAGCCCTCGCCTTGTGTAACCGGAACGAGGTTCGGCAGCGGGGCAATTGCGGTTTCCGACCCGATGGTAAATACCAAACTCATGCCAGACAGCTACGGAGTTCAAAAATGGGATGCAACTGGGAAGACTGTTCGAGGGGCAAGCCGAATTATGAACAGCCCTGCAAGCATCAATGATCCTCGACTCTCCGACTTGAAAAGTAGGTATTCAGATAAATATCGAGTGCAAGACATGAACAATCCTGCTGCAACAGTCACAGGTGTCACTGATGTACAAGCAGGAGATCCAATTGTAGCGGATGTATGCCTAGGATGCTCACCACGATCAGGATCATATGGGGTCCAAGAGTGGAGCAATCCAGGCAAAACCGTAACCGGGGCTGGCGATGTTCATTCCGGCTCATTTGCTGTAGCTGACCAAAGAATCCCATCAGACACAGATCGAGGGTCGTGGATTCTAATCGCAGAGGATGGGACTTGGCACCGCCCATTGACAACTTATGAACTTGCAATGCTCCAGAGCTTTCCGAGATACCTTCCTGATGGGCGTCCGTTTCAACTGGAAGGTTGCTCAGATGCGAAGGCCAGAGAATACATCGGAAATGCAGTTCCTTGTGATGCTGCAGAAGCTATGGGTAATGTAATCCTTCTTGCCGCGGCTCAAGCAGAGGCGGGCGATACATTTCAATTCGGTTGGGAAGCAATCTGGGTGCAACCAGTTGTTGATCAAGAAAGTCAGCTGGTTCATTAAGAAATAGAAGAAGCAGGTGAGCATTATGGGGAAGAAAAGGAAGCCGGGAGAAAAGAAATTAGTTACTGGCGGTCCGTATGGAGCATACGAACAATATTACTTGTCTGAAGAAGAACTGGCTAAATACCGTGCAATGCCTCCTGATGAATATTGGGAAAAGAATTCTCGCCCAATTAGACCATCAGAATATCAATCTATTCAGAAAAAATGAAAATGGAGCATAGAGGATTCTATTCCTCTTGCTCCATAATAAATAGTTTTTCGATCGGCATTCCCAAAGCGTGTGAAATCGAAAATAAATGATTAGCTTCATGTCGTGAGTTTTTATCAAATCTACTTATTGAACCCTGCGGAACACCAGATTTTTTTGATAATTCCTGCTGCGTAATTCCTAATTCTTTGAGTAATGGCATCAAATTAGGACGAACTTTTACCATGGTATCACCTCTTACACTAACTATACGATAACGAATATTATTTATCAATACCTATTGACTGAATATACGATATCGTATAATATTGACTTAAGGTTGAATATTCGAAATACGATAACGCATATAAATTGAGGTCAGGAAAATTTTCCTGATGTGAAAGGAGTAATCATTATGGAAGACAAAAGCTTGAATTCAACTTTAAAAGCCGAACTAGAAAAAGAACTCTTTACTGAGGGTTTATTACCTGAACAAATAAATAACATTCTTGATCGAGCGGAAATATTATTTAGCAAATCATTTAAGTCAGGTTACAGAACAGCTCAGCTATTTTCTAACCAAGAATGGAGCAATAATGCTTG